>Ga0081539_10003145_pt1 | contig 20993 bp, 22 predicted proteins | sample TabmetS4T2R2_FD_71023 | JGI IMG/M metagenome (GOLD analysis project Ga0081539, IMG submission 71023) | Tabebuia heterophylla rhizosphere microbial communities from the University of Puerto Rico - S4T2R2 | ecosystem: Host-associated > Plants > Roots > Rhizosphere ...
GCTGGAACAACGACCTGATTGAAGTTGCCGTACGCGACGATCACATGCCGAAGGCCGCCACAATCGAGCTCGCCACGCTGCCGCGCGAGCGTCAGCAACGTGGGGTTGACCAGCAGCTCCTCGAAGAAATCAGAGCTCGCGTCGGATGCATCGGCGATCCCATCGCGTTGTGCGGTCTCGACGCGTTGTCCCTCACCGCACGCGACATAGCGAATCTGAGGCCCGATATCGAAGATCGCTTGGCCGAGCGTCGCGATCATCTCGGACGCATCGTACGCCAGCGTCGGCGATGAGACCCGCGCGGGTCTGCACGCCACTTGTCGCGCGCGACCGCTGCCCGAGCACTGCCGCGGTGCCCTCGGAGCGGGTCTCTCCCCACTCTCCTGACTACACCGCAAACAGTGCTGCGACCTGCGTTGCGGTCGCGATGGGATCGGCGTCGAGTGCGACGCCCACCGTGACGTGGCCGCCGTTCAGCGGCATCACGATCACGTTGAAGCTCCCGTACGCGACGATCAGGTATCGGAGGCCGCCGCAATCCAGCTCGCCACGCTGCCGCGCGAGCGCGAGCAGCGTCGGGTTGACGAGCAGCTCCTCGAAGAAGTCGGACTCGCTGGAGGAGGCGTCGCGAATGTCTGCACGCTGGCGCGTGTCGACCTCCTGCCCTGAGCCGAAGGCGACATAGCGCACGTGCGGGCCGAGAGCGAAGATCGCATCGCCCAACCGCGACCGCCCCTGAGGCGCCACGGCGCAATCCAATCACACGCAACACGAGACGACGCCCGTATCGACACGTGCGAGCGGCGGATTGCCCGCGAGTCGCATCGCTTCGCGGGGTGCAAGGGCCGAGGAGGGCGGTCCGGCCGCTCATAGCGAACTGCTCCCTTCGCCTGGCAGGAGCACTCGAAGCGGCCTGACAGCGAGTGCTGCAATGCGCGAATACCGGTCGTCCAGCACACCAGCTCCGAGGTCGTCAAGCGAAGTGGCGATGGCAAGGGGCGCCCGGGACGGCGTCAGCGCTTACGATGCCCTGACGGTGCACGAACCCGTTCCGCAGCTTCCCGAAACGTGCCCGAACTGCGGCTCGAACGGCGTCTTGGAGCCTAAGGGCGATGTCGTCATCAAGCACGAGATGGATGGCGAGCCGCCGCGAGGTGGGCCTCGCTACAACACGACCGTGTCGGTGTCCCTGTGTCGAGTATGCGACCAGCCAGCGGTCTGGAAGTTCGTGTGGGGCGTCGACACGTACGAGCAGTTCGACGACCAGCGCCTATACCCGGCGGCTCGCGACGACACCGCGCTCCCTTCGCGTGTCCAGGAACGGCTAGGTGAAGCGCTTCGGGTCAAGAGGATCGATGCCGGCTTCTACGCCGTCGCTATCGGTCGGGTCCTCGAGACAATCTGCAACGAGGAGGGAGCGAGCGGTCGGAATCTCGATGCAAAGCTTCGGAACCTAGCGACAACCCATTCCATCCCTGGGCCGCTGCTCGAAATCACCGACGAGTTACGCAAGCTTCGGAACCTCGGGGCGCACGACGACGACATGGCGGTCGCACACGAAGACGTGCCGCTAATTGAGGCACTCGCGGAGTCGCTGCTGGAGTACCTCTACCGGGGCCCTGCGCGACTTGCCGCCATCCGAGAGGCACTCGTGGAGCGCGAGGCCGCGCTACTTCAAGACGCAGTGCGGCGTCGAGCCGAACGGAACGAGCCCTGGACCCGCAAAGAAATTCTCGCCCAAATCAAGCATCGTCGCGGTACGAGCGCACTTCGCGTGGCGGAACGGCTCTTTGCCTGGGTTGACAAACGCGGCGACCTCACAGCGTTCTATGGCTCGGGTAAGAAGGACGGCTCGTTTCAAGCAGGCTTCGATGACGAGGGGCGTTACCTCTTCCCGTTCGCTCTATACGGGTACGGCCGGATCGAGGTCCACTTTCAGTACATCAAGAGGCAGCCGGCCTTCGCAGGAGAATCGCCTCGCCGCGAGCTGCTCTCTCGCCTCAACAAGATTGCTGGCGTCAGCATCGGCGAGGAGATGCTCGATAAACGACCGAGCATCCCGCTCGAAGCGCTCGTCGAATCGGAGGCGTTCAACCGGTTCACGGCAACCCTCGACTGGGCCTTTCAGCGCGCGTCCGACCACGGACGCCAGAAGCACCCCAATTAGAAGCGCGGCGGGGGTCGAGCCGACGCGGACCGTGCGATTCTGCCAGGCCGCCTGCCGGCTCTCACTGGCTGCTGCTTCACGCGGACGGGAGCACTCCCGGCGGTGCGAAGTCCCGACAGCTATGCGGTGAGCCCGCTGGCGGTGTGGGGCGGGAGACGGCTGGCGCTGTGGTGGCGTTGCCCGCCAAACGCTCGAGCGCCGGAGCCCTTGGGCGGCGGTAGCCGCAGCGATCGTTGAATCAGACGCCGGTCGCCAGGCAGCGCGGAGAGCGGCGACGATCCTCCGGCGTCGGTATTCCGATCGCGTCCTCCCAGGGTGCATATGGCCGAGGCCGATGCTGTGCCGCCCCCACCGAGGCCGCCGAGGTGCGGCGGCCGGGGGCGCGGGGCGTGACCGTGCCGGGGCGCGGCGTGGCCTCCCGGGGCGCTTGGGCGCGAGCCTGCGAGCGCTGCCCCGGGAGGGCATGACGCGCGCCGGCTACACAGGCTCCGGAGGTCCTTCAGCACATTCTTGACCGACATAGTGCATAATGCGCCGCACACAGGAACTTGACCAAACCGATGGGGATTGTGTTCATGTCTGATCGTCTGAAGCGGCTCGTCGGGGCCGCCACCGCGCTGCTCGTGCTCCCAGCCGTGGCCGCGGGCTGCGGGGGGCCGGCCGAGACCGGCACCGTCGGCGGCGGCGGCGGCGGTGGGGGGAAGCTCGCGCTCGTCGCCTACTCGACGCCGAAGGAGGCCTACGGGGAGCTGATCCCGGCCTTCCAGAAGACCCGCGCCGGCAAGGGCGTGTCGTTCACGCAGTCCTACGGGGCGTCCGGCGACCAGTCGCGCGCCGTGGCGTCCGGGCTGCCGGCCGACGTCGTCGCGCTGTCGCTCGCGCCCGACGTCGACAAGCTCGTCGAGCCAGGGATCGTCGACCGCAACTGGGCCGACACGAAGACCCACGGTTTCGTGACCGACTCGGTCGTCGTCCTCGCCGTGCGCAGGGGCAACCCGAAGAACATCCATGGCTGGGCGGACATCGTCAAGCCGGGCGTCCAGATCATCACGCCGAACCCGTTCACCTCCGGCGGCGCCAAGTGGAACCTGATGGCCGCTTACGGCTCGCAGATCGCCCAGGGCAAGTCGCCCGCCGAGGCGCTCGACTTCCTGCACAAGGTGCTCGCGAACACCGCCGTCCAGGACAAGTCGGCCCGCGAGGCGCTCCAGACGTTCGCCGGCGGCAAGGGCGACGTGCTGATCTCGTACGAGAACGAGGCCATCACCGCGCAGAAGGCCGGCATCGACCTCGACTACGTGATCCCGGACCAGACGATCCTGATCCAGAACCCGGCCGCTGTCACCAAGGACTCCGAGGACCCGTCGAAGGCGAAGGCGTTCCTGGACTTCCTGACCACCCCGAAGGCCCAGAAGATCTTCGCGTCCAAGGGCTACCGCTCGGTCCTCCCCGACCTCGTCGACACGACGACGTACCCGACGCCGAAGCAACTGTTCAAGATCGACAAGTTCGGCGGCTGGTCGAAGGTCAACGCGGAGTTCTTCGACCCCGACAAGGGCTCGGTCGCCGGGATCGAGCGGGACCTGGGGGTGAGCACCGCTGGCTGACGTGACCGTCGCGGCCCGCCCGCCCAGGGCGCGGCGGGCCGGGAACCTCCAGATCGGAGGGCCGCTCGCCGCGGGCGGCTTCTCCGTCGCCTGGCTCACGCTGATCGTCCTCATCCCGCTCGCCGCCGTCGTCGCACGCTCGTTCGACGACGGCCTCGGCTCGTTCTTCGACGACGTGACGGCGCCGCAGGCGGTCGCCGCGATGAAGCTGACGCTCGTCGCGTCGCTGATCGTCGCGGCGATCGACGCGGTGATGGGCACGCTCATCGCCTGGGTGCTCGTGCGCGACGAGTTCCCCGGCAAGAGCGTCGTCAACGCGCTCATCGACCTGCCGTTCGCGCTGCCGACGATCGTCGCCGGCCTCGTGCTGCTCGCGCTCTACGGGCCGAAGGGGCCGATCGGGATCAACATCGCGTACACGCGCGTCGCGGTCATCATGGCCCTGCTCTTCATCACGCTGCCGTTCGTCGTGCGCGCCGTGCAGCCGGTGCTGATGGCGCTCGAGCGCGACGTCGAGGAGGCCGCGCAATCGCTCGGCGCCAGGCCGTGGACGATCTTCCGCCGCATCATCCTGCCGGCCCTGCGCCCGGCGATCCTCGCCGGCGTCGGCCTGTCGTTCGGCCGCGCGGTCGGCGAGTTCGGCTCGATCGTGCTGATCAGCGGCAACCTGCCGTACAAGACCGAGGTCGCGTCCGTGCTCGTGTACGGCCAGATCGAGAGCGACAACACGACCGGCGCCGCCGCCGTGTCCGTCGTCCTGCTGGCGATCTCGTTCCTCGTGCTGCTCGGCATCTCGTACGTCGCGCGCCGGGGGATCAGGCGATGAGCCGGATCGCGCTCCGATCCATCGCGATCGGCTACCTCGCCGCGCTGCTCGTCGTGCCGGTGGGGATGGTCTTCTACCGCGCGTTCGAGAAGGGCTTCGCGACCGCTTGGGACGCGGTCACGACGCCGCCGGCCCAGCACGCCTTCTACCTGACGTGCATGATCGCGCTCGTCGCGGTGCCGGCCAACGCGCTCTTCGGCGTGACCACCGCCTGGGTGCTCGCCCGCCACGACTTCCGCGGCCGGCGCGTCCTGGACGTGCTGATCGACCTGCCGTTCGCGGTCTCGCCGGTGATCGTCGGCCTCGCGCTCGTGCTCGTCTGGGGCCGCGACGGCTGGTTCGGCATGACCGGGGTGATCTTCTCGGCGCCCGGCATGATCCTGGCGACGATCTTCATCTCGCTGCCGTTCGTGGTCCGCGAGGTGCTGCCCGTCCTCGAGGAGGAGGGGACCGACCAGGAGGAGGCGGCGAGCACGCTCGGCGCCCGCGGTTGGCAGACGTTCTGGCGCATCACGCTCCCGACGATCCGCTGGGGCCTGACCTACGGCGTGGTCCTCTCGACCGCGCGCGCGATCGGCGAGTTCGGAGCCGTCGCCGTGGTCTCCGGCAAGATCTCCGGCCGCACGGAGACGCTCACGCTGTTCGTCGAGGACCGCTTCCAGTCGCTCGACCTCACGGGCGCCTACGCCGCCGGCGTCGTGCTGGCCCTGCTCGGCGTGAGCGTGCTCACGCTGATGACGCTGCTGCAACGCCGACACCAGAGGAGCCGCTGATGGCCATCGAGGCCCGCAACATCACCAAGCGCTTCGGTGACTACGTGGCGCTCGACGACGTCACCATCTCGGTGCCGGACGGGTCCCTGACCGCGCTGCTCGGCCCGTCGGGCAGCGGCAAGAGCACGCTGCTGCGCGTGATCGCCGGGCTCGAGGCGCCCGACGCGGGCGACGTCCGCATCGGGCGCGAGGACGTCACCGCCAAGCCCGCCCGCTCGCGCGGCGTGGGGTTCGTGTTCCAGCACTACGCCGCGTTCAAGCACATGACCGTGGCGGACAACGTCGCGTTCGGGCTCGCCGTGCGCAAGCGCCCGAAGGCCGAGCGCAAGGCGAAGGTCTCCGAGCTGCTCGAGCTCGTCGGGCTCTCGCACCTCGGCGAGCGCTACCCGCCGCAGCTCTCGGGCGGCCAGCGGCAGCGCATGGCGCTCGCCCGCGCGCTCGCCGTCGAGCCGCAGGTGCTGCTGCTCGACGAGCCGTTCGGCGCGCTCGACGCGCGCGTGCGCGAGGAGCTGCGCCGCTGGCTGCGGCGCCTGCACGACGACGTCCACGTCACGACGATCTTCGTCACGCACGATCAGGAGGAGGCGATGGAGATCTCCGAGCAGATCGTCGTGGTCAACGAGGGCCGGATCGAGCAGTCGGCCTCGCCGGGGGAGATCTACGACAAGCCGGCGAGCCGGTTCGTCATGTCCTTCGTCGGGCCGGTGACCAAGGTGGCCGGGACGCTCGTGCGCCCGCACGACATCCAGATCCTCACCGAGGCGCACGAGGCGACACAGGAGGCGGTCGTCACGCGGCTGTGGTGGCTGGGCTTCGAGGTCCGCGTCGAGCTGCTGCCGGCCGAGGGCGAGGCCCTGTACGCGCAGCTCTCGCGCACGGAGGCGGACGCGCTCGCGCTGAGCGAGGGGCAGATCGTCCACGTGCGCGTGGACCCGACCCGGGGGCCGCAGCGCGAGCCGGCCACCCCCTAAGCTCCCTGCGTGCGCGTCTCCGCCAAGACCGACTACGCGCTGCGCGCCGCGGTGGAGCTCGCCGCGGCGCCGGACGACAAGCCGGTGAAGGGCGAGCGGATCGCGCGCGCGCAGGCGATCCCGCTGCGCTTCCTCGAGAACATCCTCATGCAGCTGCGGCACGCCGGGCTGGTCGACAGCCGGCGCGGCGCGGACGGCGGCTACCGACTCGCGCGGCCGGCGACCGAGGTCACGCTCGCGGACGTCATCCGCGCGATCGACGGGCCGCTCGCCGGGGTGAGCGGGGCACGCCCGGAGACGCTGGACTTCGACGGCACGGCGGCGCCGATGCGCGACGTGTGGATCGCCGTCCGCGCCTCCCTGCGCGCCGTGCTCGAGCACGTCACGCTCGCCGAGGTCGTCGCGGGCGAGCTGCCCGCGCACGTGCGCGATCTCGTCGCCGACGAGGACGCCTGGATCCCGCACTAGAGTCAGGGCCATGGACCGTCGGTCGCCGACACTCGGCGTCGTCGTGGCGGCAGCGTCGCTGGCGGTCACGACCGCGGTCCTGTACCCGCTCGAGCAGGTCGCCTCGCCCGTCTCGCTCGGCGTCCTGTACCTGCTGGCGGTGCTGCTCGTGTCGAGCCTGTGGGGGCTCTGGCTCGGGCTGCTGACGAGCGTCGGCGCCGCAGCGTGCTTCAACTTCTTCCACATCCCGCCGACCGGGCGCTTCACGATCGCCGACGCCGAGAACTGGGTCGCGCTGGCGGTCTTCCTCGTCGCCGCCGCGGTCGTCTCGACGCTCTCCGAGCTCGCCGGCGCGCGGGCGCGCGAAGCCGAGCGGCGGCGCCGCGAGGCCGACCTCGCCGCCGAGCTCGCGCGGCTCCTGCTCGGCACGCCCCAGCCGCGCTCCGCACTCGGCGCGGCGGCCAAGCGCATCGCCGACGCGCTCGAGATCGACTCGGCGTCGGTCGTGCTCGACCGCGCGGCGGGCGACGAGCGGCACGCCGCCGTCCCGCTCGGCGACCGCGGCACGCTGCTCGTGCCGGTGGCCGCCGCCGATGTGGCCCGCGAGCGCGTCGCACCCGCGCTCGAGGCTCTGCTCGCGGCGGCGCTCGAGCGCGAGGCGCTCACGCGCGAGGTCGTGGAGACCGACGCGCTGCGCCGCAGCGACGAGATCAAGACCGCCGTCCTGCGGTCGGTCTCGCACGACCTGCGCTCGCCGCTGACCGCGATCGTCGCCGCCGGCGAGGCGCTCTCCTCGCCGGCGCTCACCGACGCCGACCGCGTCGAGCTCTCCGGCGCGATCGCGGCCGAGAGCGCGCGGCTCACGCGGCTCGTCGACCAGCTCCTGGACCTCTCGCGCCTCCAGGCCGGCGCCGCCGAGCCGCGGGCGGACTGGATCTCGCTGGAGGAGGTGATCAGGGCGGCCGCGGAGGACACCGGCGCGCCGGCGGACCGCCTGCGGCTCGTGATCTCCCCGGACCTGCCGCTGATCCGGGCCGACGCCGCGCAGCTGCGCCGCGCGTTCGCCAACCTGATCGAGAACGCGCTGCGCCACGGCGGCGAGCACCCGGTCTCGGTGCGCGCGCGAGTCAGCGGCGGCCGGATCCTCATGCGCGTCGTCGACCAGGGGCCCGGCATCTCCGCCGCCGAGCAGGAGCGGATCTTCATCCCCTTCTACCGCGGCCGGGGACCCTCGGGCGGCGGCTCCGGGCTCGGCCTGGCGATCGTGCGCGGCTTCGTGGAGGCCAACGGCGGCCACGTGCACGTGGAGTCGCTCCCCGGCCAGGGCGCGTCGTTCGTCGTGGAGCTGCCGCTGCCCGCGGTGGCGCCGGTCCCGGCATGACCCGCGTGCTCGTCCTCGACGACGAGCCGCAGATCCTGCGCGCGCTGCGCGTCGTCCTGCGCGAGGCGGGCTTCGAGGCGATCCCCGCGGAGACCGCCGAGGAGGCGCTCGACCGCGCGTCGATCCGCCCGCCCGACGCCGCGATCGTCGACCTCGTGCTGCCGGACGGCGACGGCGTCGAGGTCACGCGCGAGCTGCGCCGCTGGAGCCAGATGCCGATCATCGTGCTCTCGGCGATCGGCGAGGAGGAGCAGAAGGTTCGCGCGCTGGAGGCGGGCGCCGACGACTACGTGACCAAGCCGTTCGGGCCACGCGAGCTGGTCGCGCGGCTCCAGGCCGCGCTGCGCCGGGCCGGCGGCGCGCGCGACGAGCCCGTGGTGCACGCGGACGGCCTCGAGGTCGACCTCGCCGCGCGCGTCGTGCGCGTCGGGGGCCAGGAGGTCCACCTGACCCCGATCGAGTTCGACCTCTTGCGCACGCTCGCGCGCCACCGCGGACGGCTCCTCACGCACCGGGCGCTGCTCGTCGAGGTGTGGGGGCCCGAGTACGCGAACGACACGGCGGTGCTGCGGACGCACATCGCGAACCTGCGCCGCAAGATCGGGTCCGAGCACATCCGCACGGATCCGGGCGTGGGATACCGCTTCACGGAATCTTGATGGCCCCGCACGGCATCTGAACGGGGGCTTGACGGGGCCGGGCCTAGCGTCTGGCGCATGTCACTGAGCGCCACCGACGTCGCGGGCCTGGTGATCGCCGCCGCGCTCTTCGCGTACCTGCTGCTCGCGCTGCTGCGCCCGGAGCGGTTCTGAGATGACGGCCGCCGGCTGGCTCGAGATCGCGCTCTACGTGGCGGCGCTCACGGCGATCACGCCGCTGCTCGGCCGCTACATGGCGCACGTATTCAGCGGGCCGGCCCGGTGGGGCGACCAGGACTGGAAGGCCTACGCGCGCTCGCTGCTCACGTTCACCGCCGTCTCGTTCGCGCTGCTGTACGTGATCCTGCGCCCGCGGATGCCGTACGACGTCGCGTTCAACACGACGGCGTCGTTCGTCACCAACACGGACTGGCAGTACTACGCCGGCGAGACGACGCTCACGAACCTCCAGCAGATGGCGGGCCTCGCGGTGCAGAACTTCGCGTCGGCGGCGGTGGGGCTGGCGGTGGCGATCGCGCTCATCCGCGCGCTCGCCGCGCGATCCGGTCGCAGCCTCGGCAACTTCTACGACGACCTGTTCCGCGGGCTCGTCTACGTCCTGCTGCCGATCTCGGTGGTCGTCGGGCTGGTCCTCGTCTCGCAGGGCGTCATCCAGTCGCTGCACGCGGGCCCCGTGGCCTCCCAGGAGGTCATCAAGGAGCTCGGCACGAACGGCGGCGGGTTCTTCAACGTCAACTCGGCGCATCCGTTCGAGAACCCGACCTGGCTCTCGAACTTCGTCGAGATGCTGCTGATCCTCGCGATCCCCGCCGCGCTGACGTCCGTCTACGGGCGCATGGTCGGCAACCGGCGCCAGGGCTGGGCGCTCTACAGCGCGATGCTCGCCCTGTTCGTCGTCGGCGTCGTCGTCGTGGCGATCGCCGAGAACCACCCGTCGCCCGCCATGGACGCCGCCGGCATCCACGGCTTCAACATGGAGGGCAAGGAGCAGCGCTTCGGCATCGCGTCCACGGCGCTGTTCGCGGTCGTCACCACCGTCGCCTCGTGCGGCGCCGTCAACGGCGCCATGGAGTCGCTGACCGGCATCGGCGGCCTTGTCCCGATGGCCAACATGCAGACCGGCGAGGTGATCTTCGGCGGCGTCGGCTCGGGCCTCTACGGGATCCTCCTGTTCGCCATCCTCGGTGTGTTCCTGTCCGGCCTCATGGTCGGCCGCACGCCCGAGTTCCTCGGCAAGAAGATCGAGGCGCGCGAGGTCAAGCTGACCGTCATCGGCACGATCGGCGTGCCGCTGCTCGTGCTCGGCGCCACGATGCTGGCCCTCACCAGCTACGGGAAGGCGTCGATCTTCGACTCCGGCCCGCAGGGCTGGTCGGAGACGCTGTACGCCTACACGTCGCAGGCCAACAACAACGGCTCGGCGTTCGCGGGCTACACGGGCGTCACGTTCGCCGACCTGCTCGGCGGCCTGGTGATGCTCGTCGGCCGCTTCCTGCCGATGCTCGCGACGCTCGCGATCGCCGGCTCGCTGGTCGGCAAGCGGGTCGTGCCCGCCGGGGCGGGCACGTTCCGCACGGACTCGCCGACGTTCGTGGTCGTGCTCGTCGGCGTGATCGTGCTGATCGCCCTGCTCACGTTCGTTCCCGCCCTGCTCCTCGGCCCCGTGGCTCAGGGCATGACCCACCGGCTCTTCTGATGCGCGAGCTCCGAAACGCCACGCTCGCCGCGGTGTCGCTCACGGTTGTCCTCGGCCTCGCCTACCCGCTCGTGATGACCGGCGCCGCGCAGGTGCTCTGGCCGCACAAGGCCGACGGCCTGTCGACGCTGATCGCCGCGCGCTACCCGGCGGATCTCTTCCAGCCGCGCCCGTCGGCCACCGGCTACTCGACGCACCCGACGGCATTCAACAACCAGGGCCCGAACCAGAAGGCGCTCGCCGTGCAGCTCCGTGGGCTCCTGCGGACCTACCTCCGGCGCGAGCGTCCGTTCACGCCGGGCCTGACCGCGGCGCGCGTGCCGCCGGACGCGGTCACGACGTCCGCCTCGGGGATCGACCCGCAGATCTCGTGGGCGAACGCGCGCATCCAGGCCAACCGCGTGGCTGCGCGGCGGCACCTCCCGCTCGCGCGCGTGCTCGACCTTGCGCGCGCCGCGTCGAGCCGCCCGCTGCTCGGGCTCGCCGGGCCGCGCTCGGTGAACGTGGTCCAGCTCAACGACGCGCTGGAGGGGCGGTGATGCTCGTCGCCGCCGTGCGCAAGCTCGACCCGCGCGCGATGGTGCGCAACCCGGTCATGTTCGTGGTCGAGGTCGGCGCCGCGATCACGACCTTCGCGTGCGTGGTGGGCTCGTCGGATCCCCGGTGGTTCACGGTCACGGTCGCGATCTGGCTGTGGCTGACCGTGCTCTTCGGCAACGTCGCCGAAGCGATCGCCGAGGGTCGCGGGCGCGCCCAGGCCGCGACGCTGCGCGCGATGCGGGCCGACACCGTCGCGCGACTGCGCGACGGCGGCGAGAAGCCGGCGGGTGAGCTGGAGCGCGGTGACGTCGTGGTCGTCGCCGCGGGGGAGGTGATCCCCGGCGACGGCACCGTGATCGAGGGCATCGCGTCCGTCGACGAGTCGGCCATCACCGGCGAGTCGGCGCCGGTCATCCGCGAGTCGGGCGGCGACCGCAGCGCGGTCACGGGCGGGACCCGCGTGCTCTCGGACCGCATCGTCGTCGAGATCACCCAGGAGCCGGGGCAGTCGTTCCTGGACCGGATGATCGCGCTCGTCGAGGGCGCAGCGCGCCGCAAGACGCCGAACGAGATCGCGCTCACGATCCTGCTCGCGGGGCTCACGCTCGTGTTCCTGGCAGTGGTGGTCACGTTGCGGCCGTTCGCGCATTTCGCCGGCACGGAGGTGTCGATCACCGTGCTGGTGGCGCTGCTGGTGGCGCTGATCCCGACGACCATCGGCGCGCTGCTCAGCGCGATCGGCATCGCCGGCATGGACCGGCTCGTGCGCCGCAACGTGCTCGCGCTGTCCGGCCGCGCGGTCGAGGCCTCCGGCGACGTCGACGTCCTCCTGCTCGACAAGACCGGCACGATCACGCTCGGCAACCGGCAGGCGGCCGCGTTCATCCCGATGCCGGGCGTCGACGAGGCCGAGCTCGCCGAGGCGGCGCAGTACGCGTCGCTTGCCGACGAGACGCCCGAGGGTCGCTCGATCGTGGTCCTGGCCAAGCGCTACGGGCTGCGCGAGCACGAGCTCGAGCCGCTCCAGGCTCGCTTCATCCCCTTCACCGCGGAGACGCGCATGAGCGGCGTCGATCTCAACGGCACGCGCCTGCGCAAGGGCGCCGGCGACGCGATCATGCGCTGGGTCGGCGACGAGGGGGGCGCCGCGCCTGGCGAGCTGACCGCCGTGCTCGACCGCGTAGCGCGCGCCGGGTCGACCCCGCTGGCCGTCGCCCGCGACGCGCAGGTGCTCGGCGTCATCGAGCTCAAGGACGTCGTCAAGGAGGGCATGACCGAGCGCTTCGAGCGCCTGCGCCGCATGGGCATCCGCACCGTGATGGTCACCGGCGACAACCGCCTGACCGCGGCCAAGATCGCCGAGGAGTCGGGCGTCGACGACTTCCTGGCCGAGGCCACGCCGGAGGCCAAGATGCAGCTCATCCGCTCCCACCAGGCGGACGGGCGGCTTGTGGCGATGACCGGTGACGGGACAAACGACGCGCCCGCGCTCGCGCAGGCCGACGTCGGCGTGGCGATGAACACGGGCACGCAGGCCGCGCGCGAGGCCGGGAACATGGTCGACCTCGACTCGAACCCGACGAAGCTCATCGAGATCGTCGAGGTCGGCAAGCAGCTGCTGATCACGCGCGGCGCGCTCACGACGTTCTCGATCGCGAACGACGTCGCCAAGTACTTCGCGATCCTGCCGGCGGTCTTCGCGTCGACGTACGCGGCCGCGGGCGCGTCGAAAGGCCCGCTCGCCGCGCTCAACGTCATGGCGCTCGGCTCACCGCGCTCGGCGATCGTCTCCGCGATCGTCTTCAACGCGCTCGTCATCCCGCTGCTCGTGCCGCTCGCCCTGCGCGGCGTGCGGTACCGCCCGGTCGGGGCGACCGCGCTGCTGCGGCGCAACCTCCTGATCTACGGCGCCGGCGGCCTGGTGGCGCCGTTCGTCGGCATCAAGCTCATCGACCTCGTCGTCCACAACCTCCTGGGGGCGTGACCGTGACCGCTCCGTTCGTCACACGACTCAAGGCCGCCACCGAGCGGGCCGACCTCGACCGCGAGCTGGCTCACGGCGTGAGCCCGAGCGCCAGCCCCGCGCTCGCGCGCCGCGCGCAGGTCCTGCGCAGCCGGCGCGTGCGCCGGCGGCTCGCCGACGGGCTCGACGCCGTCCTGGTCGAGGCGGTGGCGCCGTCGCGCGGGCAGACCGCCGCCGTCCCGGTCCAGCGCCAGGAGGTGCTGCTCGCCCAGCGCGACCTCTCCCGCCTCGCCCGAGCCCTGCGCTCCGAGCCCGCGCCGTCGGTGCGCGCGATCGCCGCGGCCTCGGTGCTGCTCACGGACGGCGCCGGTCCGGTGTTCGCCTCGTATCCGCGCGGCACGCTGGCCGAGGCGGCGCTCCAGGCGGCCTTCCTGGCGGAGGCGGGCTAGCGTTCGTGGCATGGCCGGGCGACACACGGTGTTCCTGGGCATGGCCGCCGGCGTCGGCAAGACCTACCGGATGCTCTCGGAGGGGCGCGCCGAGGCGGGGGAGGGGCGCGACGTCGTGATCGGCTACCTCGAGCCCCACGGCCGGGTGGAGACGGAGGCCCAGGCCGAGGGGCTCGAACGCGTGCCGCCGCGGTTCGTCGACTACCGCGACGTGCAGCTCGCCGAGATGGACCTTCCGGGCGTGCTCGAGCGGCGGCCGGAGCTGTGCCTCGTCGACGAGCTCGCCCACACCAACGCCCCAGGCCTCGCGCACGCCAAGCGCTACGAGGACATCGCCGACGTCCTGGATGCCGGAATCGACGTGTACTCGACGGTGAACGTCCAGCACCTCGAGTCGCTCAACGACCAGGTGACCGAGCTGACGGGTGTGCGCGTGCGCGAGACGTTCCCGGACTCGGTGCTCTCCGATGCCGACGAGATCGTGCTCGTCGACCTCACGCCCGGCGCGCTGATCGAGCGCCTGCGCGCAGGCAAGATCTACCCGGCGGCGCGCGTGCCCGCTGCTTTGAACGGCTTCTTCCGCATCGAGCATCTCGAGGCGTTGCGCGAGGTCGCGCTGCGGCAGGTCGCCGAGGACGTCGAGGCCAAGCGCCTGCGGCTGGACGTGCTCCCGGCGCGCGAGGACCGCCTGATGGACACGGCGGCGCCCCAGGCCGTCGGCGAGCGGCTGCTCGCGCTCGTGACCGCGCAGCCGTCGTCGCAGCGGATCGTGCGGCGAGCCTGGCGGTCCGCTCAACGGCTCGGCGCCGAGCTGGACGTGCTGATCGTGCTCGAGCGCGAGCCCTCGGCTTCCGAGCGCGAGCAGATCGAGGCCTTCCAGCGGCTGGGCTCGCTGCTCGGCGCGCGCGTGATCGTCGAGGAGGGCGACGACGTCGTGGCCGTCGCGGCGCGGGTGGCGCGCGAGCGCCGCTCCACGTACGTCCTGATCGGGACGCCGGCGCCGCGCGGCGCGCTGCGACGGCTGACCGGCCCGTCGCTGGTCGACCGCCTGCTGCTCGAGCTGCCCGGCGTCGACCTGCGGATCGTCGCGGAACGCTCGCGGCGGGAGTGGGGGACGTCGTGAGCGCGGCGGTCGTCGCCCTCGTGGTCGCCGTCGTGGTCGTGCTGGTGCTTGTGCGCCGCCGGCACGCGGGCGGTGTGGTGCCGGCGTCGCGGCGCATCCTCTTCCCGTACGTGGGGGCTCACCTGTCCGTCTCCGCGCTCGATGCCGCGCTGCGAATCGCCCGCGCCGAGCACGCCACGCTCGTACCCGCGTATCTCGCGCCGGTGCCGATGGCGATCCCGCTCGATACTCCGATCCCGCGCGCCTGCGACCAGGCGTTCGAGCTCCAGGAGGCGATCGAGCAGCGCGCGACGGCCGCCGGCGTGGCGGTCGACGGCAGGATCGGGCGCGGCCGCACGGTACGCCACGCGCTGCGGGAGCTTCTGGCCGACGAGCGCTACGAGCGGATCGTCGTCGCGGCGGCGACCGGCCGCACGGACGGTCTGAGCGCGAGCGACGTGGCCTGGCTGCTCGAGCACGCGCCGGGGGAGGTCGTGGTGCTGCGGCCCGCCGACGAGCTCGCGCTGGCCGCTCGCTGAGACGGCGCCCTGCATGTCTGCCGAGCGCTGCGGGCACTAATGCGGCGATGCCGCGCGTCGCCGTCGTCGGCCACGTCGAATGGATCGAGTTCGCCCGGGTGCCGCGGCTGCCGCGCGCCGGCGAGATCATCCACGCCACCGAGTGGTGGCAGGACGCCGGGGGCGGGGGCGCCGTGGCCGCGGTGCAGATCGCCAAGCTCGCCGGCGACTGCGACTTCTTCACCGCGCTCGCGGACGACGAGCACGGCCGCGCGGCCGGCGACCGGCTCAGCCGGCTCGGCGTCACCGTCTTCGCCGCGCCCCGCGAGGGCGCCCAGCGGCGCGGCTTCGTGTACCTCGACGGCGAGGGCGAGCGCACGATCACGATCCTCGGCGAGCGGATCGTCCCGCGCGGCGACGACGACCTACCCTGGGAGCGGCTGGACGGCGCCGACGCCGTGTACTTCACCGGCGGCGACGAGGGCGCGCTCCGGCAGGCCCGGCGCGCCCGCAAGCTCGTCGCCACGCCGCGCGCGTTCGACACGCTCCGCGCGTCCGAGATCCCGCTGGACGCGCTCGTGCGCTCGGCCGTCGACCCCGGCGAGCAGCAGGCCGAGGACGAGCTTCACCCCGCGCCGCACCTGGTCGTGTCGACGGCGGGCAAGGAGGGCGGCGAGTGGGTCGGCGAGGACCACACGAGCCACGCGTGGAAGGCCGCGGAGCTCCCGGGCCCCAAGCGCGACTCCTACGGCGCCGGCGACTCGTTCGCCGCCGGCCTCACGTTCGCCCTCGGCGCCGGCATGGACCCCGAGGACGCGCTGCACGTGGCGGCCCGGGCCGGCGCGAGCAAGCTCACCGGGCGCGCGCCGTACGAGAACCAGCTCACCGCGGCTGAACTCTGAGCACCGCCGCGCCCTCGATCTCGCCGGCGCGCAGGCGGTCGAGCGCCTCCTCGGCCTGCTCGAGCTCGAACTCCTGGACGGTCGTGCGCACCGGGACCTGCGGCGCGAGCGCGAGGAACTCGTGGGCGTCGGCGCGCGTGAGGTTGGCGACCGAGCGCACGACGCGCTCCTCCCACAGGATCGAGTACGGGAACGACGGGATGTCGGACATGTGGATGCCCGCGCACACGATGACGCCGGCCGGGGCGGTCGCCCTCAGCGCGGCTGGGACGAGCTCGCCGGCCGGGGCGAAGATGATCGCCGCGTCGAGCGGCTCGGGCGCCGGGCCCATGGCGTCGCCCGCCCACTCGGCGCCGAGGCGCAGGGCGAGGATCTGCGCGTCCTCGTCAGCCGCCCGCGTGAAGGCGAACACGCGGCGGCCCTGGTGGACGGCGACCTGGCAGATGATGTGCGCCGCGGCGCCGAAGCCGTACAGCCCGAGCCGCTCGCCGTCGCCCGCGTGCCGCAGCGCGCGGTAGCCGATCAGCCCGCCGCACAGCAGCGGCGCCACGTCCATGTCGGACATGCCGTCGGGGAGGTCGAGCAGGAACTCCTCGTCCGCGACCGCGTACTCGGCGTAGCCGCCGTCGATGTCGCGGCCGGTGAAGAGCGCGCGGGGGCAGAGGTTCTCCAGCCCCGACTCGCAGTACGCGCACTCGCCGTCGGCCCAGCCCAGCCAGGGGACGCCGACGCGCCGGCCGTCGGCGGTGGACGCGACGATCTGGTGCCCGGGGATCAGCGGGAGGTGCCCGGCCTCGACCTCGCCGTCGCGCAGGTGCAGGTCGGTCCGGCAGACGCCGCACGCGTGGACCTTCAGGAGCACCTGCCCGGGGCCCGGCGTCGGGACCTCCACGTGGCCGGCCCGCAGCGGCTTGCCCGGCTCGTCGAGCAGCATCGCGCGCATCAGGCCAGGTCCACCAGCTCGTAGCGCGACACGGTCTCGGGCGCGTCGCCGCAGGAGATCGGCCGCGGCCGCACATCCTCACGCCGCGCCACCGTGGCGCGCAGCAGCCCGCCGTCGGGCCCGCGGAGCGTCACGACGCCGTCCGAGGCGGCCTCCACGGCCAGGGCGTCGACGCCCCGCAGGTCGAGCCGCCGCCGGACGAGCACGTCGGCCGCCTGGAGGCGCGGGTCGCCGACGCGGCCCCGCAGGTGCTCGAGCGCGATCTCCCCGCCTTCGAGCGCCGCCACGATCTCGGGTCCCCGCGCGGCCGGCACGCGGCCGAAGACGAGGCCCCACGGGAAGGCCATGAACGTGGCCGCGAAGCGGTGGCCGCCGATGTGGCCGATCTCCCACGTCTCCTCGGGGCGCACGGCGCGCAACGCCCGCACGAGCGGCCGCCCCCGCCGCGCGCAGCAGGGATCGCGCTTGCCGTGCGTGCACACGAGGTAGAGCGGCCGCTCCCAGCGTGAGCCGCGCATCCCGAGGTCGAGATCGAGCACCTCCGCTGGGTCGCCGAGCTCGTGGCGCTCGACCCAGGACCGCTCGGCGTCGGCGAGGAAGCAGGCGCGCCGCTCCAGCGCCGCACGGCGCGGGCTGCGCCGGATCAGGTGGACCTTCAGCCCCGCCTCGTCGGCGCGCGCGAGCAGCGCCCGCCCCAGGTCGGCGTCGAGGTCGGAGTTCGTGACGGCCTTGCGGCCCGTCCAGGGCCCGGGCTGCTCGAGCAGCAGGAAGCGGCGCGCGGCGGGCGCGGAGGCCGCGAGGTCCTCGCCGAGGCGCTCGCCGACCACGGAGCAGGGCGTCGTCACGTGAACAACGTAAGCACGCCGGCCAGCACGAAGGCCGCCGCCCACACCCCGTCGAGGTTGATCCACGCCCTGCGGAGGATCGCCACGCCATAGCGGTCGTAGACCAGCACCGCCACCACGCCCATCACCGCGACCATCGCCGCCACGTGCAGCACGAGCCCGACCGCGCTCGTGAGCAGCGCCGCGCCGCCGCCCCCGGCGGCCTGGATCGCGTGGTCGCTCGCGGACGCGTCCGCCACGCCGGCCCCGATCAGCACCGGCGCGACCATGAGCCCGGCGCCGTGCGCGCTCGACATGAGGAACGACCACCAGGCGAGCTCGCGCCGGTTGACCCGCGCCGTGGTCCAGCGCGGGTGGGCCCGGGGCTTGACGAAGCGGAACACGCCGAACAGGACCAGCGCGATCCCGGACGCCACGTGCAGCACCGACGTGTCCGTGATCACGCCCAGCCCGAGCACGAGCGCGACGACGACCACGAGCGACGCCTCGTGGCCGATCGCGATCGCCGGCAGCGCGCGCAGCACCGACCCTCGGTCGCGATCCTGCATCCCGAGCGCGACCGCGAAGAGCCAGCCCATGGCGGGGTTGAGGCCGTGGTAGGCCCCGAGCGCGGCGATCAGCAGCAGCGCCCAGAGGTCCATGTCAGTCGTTCGGGAAGCAGTAGGAGTCCGAGGACGCGTCGCCGCCGCCGAGGCGCACCTGATGCGGCCGCTCGCCGGAGAACTCCGCGAACACGCCCGGGTCGACCGTCAGCGATCCGTCCTCGCCCGCGTCGAGCTTGACGAACCAGCCGTCGATCCCCTCGGGGTAGAACTGGACGTCCCAGGCCGCGTAGAGCGAGTTCGTCAGGTACACGCGGCGCCCGTCGCGGCTCGTCTCGACCATCTGCGGGCCACCGTTCAGAGGCCCTCCCGCCGGGTGCGGCGACCGCCCGACGATCCCGCCGAGCCGCACCGACGCGGTCTCGCGCGGCGAGCGCGGGTTCGACACGTCGAAGCGCTTGAGCTCGCCCGTGCCCCAGCAGGACACGTACAGGTCGCGGTCGTCGACCGACAGGGAGATGTCCGTGATGAGCGGCGGCACGGCGCCGAACGGCTGGAGGATCGGCGGGAGCTGGTCGGCCTCGGCCGGCTCGGCGGGGATCGAGATCACCTTCTCGACGCTCACGCGGCCGTCGTCGCCGCGGTTCCAGAGCCAGACCGAGGCGGACAGGTCGGCGGTCGAGGTGACCACGCCGACGAACCCGTAGGTCTTCGACGGGTCGTGCGCGGGGCGCAGCTCCAGCACCATCTGGTGCTCCGGCCCGAGGTCGATCTCCTGGAGGTGGCGGCGGGACTTGAGGTCCCACACGTGCAGCCGGTGGCCGTACCGGTTGCCGAGCAGCAGCTCGCCGACGAGGCCGTCCTCGACCATGTTCGGCGTGCCCCACTCGCTGGTGATGACCGTGTCGTGGTTGAGGTGCCACCAGAAGTCGTAGGCGAGCTCCTGCGGCCCGCGGTCGTCCTCCCACTGGCCCTTCACCGAGAAGTCGTCGTGGTCGAGCAGGAAGATGCCGCCCGGGCCGTCGCCGTCAGGGTTGCCGAGCGCGGAGACGTAGATCCCGTCGGGGCCGCAGTGGACGGTGTGCGGGCGGCTGTAGCCGGCCTTGCGGGCGATCTCGTCCGCCTCGATCACCTTCACGAGCCTCGGTGAGCGCGGGTCGTCCTTGACGTCGAGCACGTGGATGCGCGAGGAGCGCAGCCCCGGCACGAGCAGGTAGCGGCGCTCCACGTGCGGGTGCGGCGCCCACGGGCACAGCGCGGAGGAGCACGCGTTCCAGCCGAAGTGGTGCAGCTCGTCGCCCGCGTTGGGCATGTCGAAGCGGCCGACGACCTGCCCGTAGCTGTCGGACCCGGACTCGAGGTCGAGCACGGCGATGGCGTCGGACCCGCCGTTCGACTCAGTGTTCAGCGTGGCCACGTAGGCCAGCGTCTCCGGCGGCGCCTGAGCGGCGCTGCCGGGGGACGGGTAGAAGCTCGGATCCGGGGTCCAGCGAGCCATGAAGGCCTCCTCGAACGGGCTTTATCGTCGTTTCATCGGCGCCCGGGCGGGAACCGGGTGCGGAATGCCGCGGCGGCTCGACGCGGGAGTGGGGAGGAGGTCGCCGCGGTGGTCGCGCCGGCGCGTGGGCCACGGCCGGGACGTGCCGAGCGGGATGTGCAGCCCGCCGGACGGGCCCTTGGGCTCCTCGGGCTCGGGCGCGTTTCCGTCGCCGCCTCGGAAGTCGTCGTCCGAGTCGTCGTCGTCGCGCAGCCGGAAGAACCACACGAGCCAGACGATCAGCGCCCCGACGTCGAAGACGCGGAGCCCGATCATGAAGATCCACCCCTCCAGTGTCACCTCACCGCCCAGGCTAGCGCTGCACCCAGTGCTCCAGCAAGCGCCGTGCGATCGCGAACCGCGGCGGCAGTCCCAGAGACGACCGCGCCCCGCCCAGCGCCGCCTCCACCTCGGCGCGCTCGAACCAGCCCACGTCCTCCAGCTCGGCGTCGAGCCGGCGCGGCTCGCCGGAGCGCCAGGGCGCGATGAAGCCGAGCATCAGCGAGGACGGGAACGGCCACGGCTGCGACGCGACGTACACCGGCTCGCCGACCTCGACGCCCGCCTCCTCCCGCACCTCGCGCGCGACCGCCTGCTCGAGCGACTCGCCCGGCTCCACGAAGCCCGCGAGCGCGGAGAAGCGGCCCGGCGGCCACGTCGGCTGGCGGCCGAGCAGGACCTTGTCGCCGTCGGTCACGAGCATGATCACGACCGGGTCGGTGCGCGGGTGGTGCTCGGCGCCGCATTGCGGGCAGGCGCGCATGATCCCGCCTGCGACGACGTCCGTCGGCGCCCCGCAGTTCGCGCAGTAGCCGTGGCGGCGGTGCCAGTTGAGCAGCGCCGCGGCGTGGGCGGCGAGGCCCGCATCGGCGGTCGGGAGCGACGCGGCGGCGGCCCGCAGGCCGAGCGGGCGCGTGCCCGTGCCGTCGACGCGGCCGTCCCAGTCGCCGGCGCCGATCGCGCGGCCGGAGCGTCCGTCGGCGTCGACGGCGAACACCGGCCCGGCCTCGTCGCGCCCCAGGAGGAGCGGCTCGGCGGACCCCAGCCCGGCCAGCGGCAGCAGCGCGAGGCGCGGCTCGCCGTCGCCGGTCACGTGCACGCCGCCGTCGCCGGCGAGCACCGCGC
>Ga0081539_10003146_pt1 | contig 20981 bp, 22 predicted proteins | sample TabmetS4T2R2_FD_71023 | JGI IMG/M metagenome (GOLD analysis project Ga0081539, IMG submission 71023) | Tabebuia heterophylla rhizosphere microbial communities from the University of Puerto Rico - S4T2R2 | ecosystem: Host-associated > Plants > Roots > Rhizosphere ...
TTACAGAAGTTTGGCTACCGTTGGGTGGACGGGATTATTGAGCCACTCCCTCAAACTGTGTGAGACTCACATTCCACATCTTGGTGTGTTTTCCCTATAGTAAGTGCTTGGCTGAAGGAGCGAGGGGTAGAGCTGAAACCCAGCAAGACGCGCATTACCCATACCTTAACGATACCGGAGGGAACCCCCGGCTTTACCTTCCTTGGCTTTGCCATCCGGCATTATCCAGCAGGCAAAACGCGGTCGGCCAAAGACACGCGGGGACGTCTGCTGGGGTACAAGACACGGATCGTCCCCAGTCCCGAGGCGATCCAGCGCCATATCCAGCAACTGCGGCTGATCATCAAACGCCACCGCCATGCCACCCAAGAGGCGCTCATCCGTTTGCTCAATCCCGTCATTGTTGGCTGGGCACGGTATTATGCATGCGTGGGGAGCGCCCGAATCTTCCAGGATCTGGATAACCGGCTCTATGGGATGCTGCGGGCGTGGGCGGCCTACCGCCATCCCAACAAGGGCAAACGGTGGACCGCGCATCGGTATTGGACCCTTACCACGGGACACGGCTGGATCTTCCAACCGGCCCACGGCGAGGTGCGCCTCTACCGTCACGGACAAACGGCGATTCGTCGACACGTGAAAGTCCATGGCGTGCGCAGTCCCTATGACGGCGATTGGGTGTATTGGAGTACGCGCTTAGGGCAGCATCCGGCGGTCTCTCCTCGCGTCGCCCGACTCTTGAAGAGACAACGGGGCAAGTGCGTAGCATGTGGATTGTTCTTTACGGAGGGCGATCGGATGGAAATCGATCACATCTCCCCTCGCGCTCGTGGGGGAACAGATAAGAGCGAGAACCTTCAATTGCTCCACCGTCATTGTCACGATCGCAAGACCGCGAGCGAGGCTCGCCGTTCGGGTACGTGTGACAAACGCCACGGCACTGAGGAGCCGTGTGAGGGGCCAACTCTCATGCACGGTTTTGGAGCCGAGCCGGGATGGTGACATCCCGGCTTAGGCAGCGACAAAGACGGACAAACCGTGGATTTTCTGCTGACCCCGCAGCGCGATCGGGATGCGGCCGAGGCGTTCTTACGTAAGGCGATTGGCAATCAGGGAGTACCGGAAAAGATCACGATTGACCAGAGTGGCAGCAACACGACTGCGATCACCCATTACAATCGTACTCACAAGACGGCCATCGTCATTCGGCAATCGAAATATCTCAATAACCTCACAGAGCAGGATCATACAGCGGTGAAGCGGGTGGTGAGACCGATGCTGGGCTTCAAATCGTTTTGGTCTGCTCGGTGTACGATTGCCGGGATTGAAGTCATACACGCCATTCGTAAGGGGCAACTGGCAAGCAGTGGAGCTGTGCCCCAAACGCCCGCAGAGCAATTCTACGCCTTGGCTGCATAGATAACAGAAAGTGATAATTTCACTCGTCCTCATCTAAAATTCGCGACAGAACCATGTTCGTTCCCGTACCACCGGTTGTACTCCGCTTCCTGCTCGGGGGACGTTGGATTGGTCAGGACCAGGAAAATGTATTTCGCCATCATGTCTCCTTCTCAAAGTAAGCCTCCGAGGGTTTCTCTTTAGAATACAAATGAAACCCCGCCCTGCACCAGCAGCGGAGTGCCAAGCTTCAAGATCCCACCGCCACGATCAACGATATAGTCACGATCGAGCAGATTCTGGATCGCAAAGAACAGTTCTCCCCGCTGTAGCTGGGGGAGCAAACGGGACGGGGCAAATGGCCACGCCATGAACAGATCGATGAGGTAGTATCCGCCCAAGGTGTCGTGATTATCTGCATCTTCGAATTTCTTCCCTTCATAGCGTCCTTGGACGATGAGGGTAAATTGTGAAGGATGGGTGTACCGCACTCCAAGTGATCCTCCATACCACGGAACCTGGGTGAGTCGCTTTCCTTCAAGATCACGATCGCGTGGGTTGTCCACGACTTGGGCTTCGGAGTAGAGATAGCCACCAAACAGACTCCAGGATGTTGTGAGAGGATAGGCGAAATCGACCTCAATGCCACGTATCCGCGCGAGTCCTAAATTGACGCGGGTGCGTTCGCTGTCTTCCCCGGTCACGGCATCATGCGCGGTGGTCACGTTGGCAATCGGCTTACGTAGATAGTTCCAGTATGCCGTCACACGGAGTTCTCCCCCATGAGCGCTGAGGTAGTCCATGCCAACTTCACCCCCTTCGAGGAACTCCGGTCGCAATCGTGGATTCTCGCGTAGGGCTAATCCTTCGATGGAGGAAGGCCGGTACAGTTCAGACAACGTTGGGGCGCGAAAGGCTTGGTACCCGGCACCACGGATCGTCAACCCTGGCCACCACTGATAGCTGATATTGAGTCGTGGGCTGAAGACTGTCTTGTCCTGACTCGGAAAATGCACAGTCGTGGGAATGTCAAAGCCATCACGTCTTGAACTCTGCTGCCCAGCAAAATTCTCATAATGGTCCAGTCGGACACCAAACGCGAGCTGGAGAGATTCGATTGGATTGTAGACTGATTGCGCAAAGAATCCGACAAACTGCTGTTTGCCAGTACTCTTTTGCCGATCAGAAACTCTCCCTGTATCTTCGAAAAAGACATCACGGCTGGTGCCGTTGATCAAACGAAAATCAACACCGGCGGTCAGCAAATGCTGAGCGAAAAGCTCCCGTGCCCACGTGAGAGATCCACCAACATCAACGGAGGGAACGACCTGATGTTGACTGGGGCGTTCGGAGCTGCGGTCCTCTGAGACCCGAGAGAAGTGTTCGCGAAATCGTGACAGGTGACTAAAGAGTGATAACTGCCAATGGCTCCCGTCAACTGTGCGGAGGGTTCCCCCTCCAGCGATGAATCCGCGACTCGCTTGACCGATGCGCAGTGGTGTCCCTGTGTTGCGCGATTCATCGTAGAACGCTCCGCGCAGAAACAGTGAACAATTCGCGGCCAGCGAGTACTCGACACGGCCAGCGAGGTGTTTGTGTTCCGATGAGGAACGCTGATCGATCGGACCGCGCTGGCGCGGAATAACGATATGCCAGCCATCTGTATGGAAGAAATTTCCCTCGACCCGAATGCGCAGCGGACCGATCACGTCACCATAGGCGAGAGTTGCGGTCGTCGTCCCGCGATTGCCACCAGACACACGACTCTCGATCTCACGGGTTTCGGGCATTCGGGTTTTGACATTGATGACACCGCCAAGGGCAAAGTTTCCCCACAGATGCGAGCTTCCGCCACGGGCCACTTCAATCTGCTCGATCGTTGATAAAGGCATCTCGCCCCAATAGAGCCACCCACCAAAGGCATCATTCACCGGAATGCCATCGACCAACACGAGCGCGCGACTCGCTCCTCCAGGGCCAATACCACGCAGGGTCACCCCTTGCGCCTCCGGGTCCTGTGCGGGCGCGGTGACCAGGCTGCTGGAACGACGAAAGGTGTTAAATCCGGGGATCTGCCGTAAGAAGTCATCAAGGGCCAACGCTGGTGAATGTTCGATATCTTCCTGTGAGAAGACCGTGACATTTGCTGGGATCTGTTGCAGCGGTGTCTCACTGCGCGTGGCAGTGACCACCACCGGCGGAAGTGGGGAGGGAGGCGTAATAGATGTTGAACCGGCAGCCGAATGCTGCAGAGTATCTCCATCGGCATCACAGCGATATGGGTTTCCTCCTATCACAACTAGAGAGATTGCGACCCACACAAGGGTCATCGTTCGTAATTCGCCGCGCATGTCCCTGCCTGACCTCCTTATTGGGCTGAGATGATCACAATAAAGCCATCGGGCAACTCGCGCTTGCCGTAAATGAAGTCCCCATTAATGTCAGCGACCCACATCGTGTTCCCAACGAACCGCAAAGTCCACGGATTAATAAAGCCGCTCGCAACCAGTGCGAGTTTGCCCTCTGGTGTCACGCGATGAATTTTCCCATCTGCACGGAGCGCGTGTCCCATGGGCACAGGAATCTCGTAGTGACCGACATCAACAACGAAGAGCTGTCCGGCGTATGGTCCGAACCCTTCGGGCGCAAAATCAAGTGAACCAAATAAGGTTGGAGCTTCGACCACAGGTTTCTCTTCAATCCTTCCGTTCGGCAGCACTCGTAACACCGCGCTGCCGCGAGCCGCAAAAATGCCGCCGCGCACCACGGTCACCAAGAGCGATTGTCCATCCGGAGCAAATCGTAGATAGAGAGGCCCACCATGCCGCTTCGGATCAAGCGTGACAAAGGGGGAACATTTTCCATCAGGAGTGATCTGATAAATCGTCTCATTCAGCATGGTCGAGGCATAGAGTTTCCCAGCGAACGGACTTCCTGTCGGTCCGAAACTCGCATCGACCCCAATCCCGCTGACTTTCTTCTTGCTCACACTCGGTAGCGTGCAAAAGACGCTCACCGCATAATCGTTCTTCGGATCGATGCGTTGGATCACGTAGTTTTCGAGCCCGCCTTTTTCCCCGACCTTTGGCTGTGAGAGCGCAAAAACCTGTCCACCGAACGACCCAAAATCATCTGGTGCGATATCGAAGCCCGCGCTGATTGGCACCATTTTGTCGGCATCAACGAGTACGGAGACTTTGCCTTGGTTATCAATCGATATGAGGCGACTGCCCTTGTCGCCTTCCTCTTTGCCATCATCGTTCAGCCACACCTCGTCACCATGTACGTGCATCACCAACGGATCGTACAACTGGCCTGGTGGCACGAGCACCTTGGCCGTAAAGCCAGCTGCCGGCTTGATATCGTGCGCCATCACGCGCTCGAGCATCGCCTTGAGTTCGTCGTCAGCACGACCCGTGACAGCGCTCAGGATATGCAGGAGCAGTCCGATAGCTGCACACCACATTCTCAACATTCCCTCTGATCCTCCTCTGTCGCCTATTGGTCAGGTGCACTACTTTACGTCAATCGCGACCAAGAACCCATCAGGCAGTTCACGCTGCCCGACATGGAAGTCCCCATTGATGTCTGACACGACGAGTCGGTGACCAAGGAACGCCACGCCGGTGGGATTGGCGAACCCCGACGCGATGACTCTCAGTTCTCCAGCTACGGTTACTCCAAAGAGCCGTCCATCACGCTTCACCGGTTGTGTCATCGGGACCGGCGAGTGAAAATCTCCGCTATCAACCACCAGTAACTGTCCACCGTACGGCCCGAATCCTTTGGGCGCAAAGAGCAGCCCGCAGGGCTGATCAAGACCAGTAACAAAAGGGGTCTCAGCAACAACACCGGCGGACGAAATTTGGATGATTTTGCCTGCCCCTTTCTTCGGCGGCCCTGCGGGATCCCCAGTCGCCGGCTGCGCAGTGCCCACCAGCATGGTCTTGCCATCTGGCGTAAACGTCAGACCGGTCGGGTATCCCCACTGCTGTAGGTCAATCGACACAAAGGGTAAACAGGTGCCATCAGGAGTCATGGCATAGAGCGTTTGATTTGTCGCCGCAGTGATGAAGAGTTTCCCAGCAAAGTCGCTCCCATCAGGACCGAAACGGAGAAAAAAACCGCCCGCGCCGTCCTGACCCGCTGCATTCTTCGGCAACGTACACGTAGTGTTCACTTCGCGCGTTGCTGGATTGATGCGTTGAATCACATTTGGTACCAAGAACCCAGCTTCGGCATCGGGTCTGGCAAAGGCAACGGTAAAGATCTGTCCAGCAAAGGCGCCAAAACTCGGCGGGGCAACATCAAGCGCGATCGGCGGCAAAAGTTTTCCCAAGCCAACGGTTGTTGAGATGCGACCTTTGGCATCGACACGAAAGATTTGGCCGCCCTTCTCTCCCTCTTCTTTCCCGTCATCACTCACCCAGAGTGTTGTTCCCCGGCTATAGAGATCAAATGGATCGTAGAATGAGCCAGGAGGAACCAGAATTTTTGCCGTAAGGCCAGGTGCCGTTTCTATCTTCGGGACAGCCATGAGCTGCTTCAGCAGTTGTTTCAGTTCATCAGCAGCAAAGGATGGGACAACCCATCCGAGCGCGAAGACAACACAGAGCACATGCCACAATAGACGCGACATCACTTCCCTCTCTTCAGCTTTCACTACCGGTTACGAAACTTTGCTTCCCGCTTCTCACGGTTCGAGCTGGCCTGGTAGTGCCGCCGTCATGACCCTCACTCGTACGCGCTGCGTTCGTCCTTCTCTCTCCCTGGCAGGGCTTGGCATTACCCGCATCTTGTCTACTTAGCGGAGCAAGCGAGAGAGGGGAAGGTGGAGGACAGACGCTGGTAGTAATGGAATGGACCGCTCCCTCTCACTAACGGCCTCACAATGGGCCAGAATGGATACACCATTACATACAAGAGAGAGGGAGGATCCACGATGAACTGTACAACACTGGGGATAGATCTGGCAAAGCAAGTGTTTCAATTGCATGGTGTCGACGCGCGTGGTCACGTCGTGGTGCAGAAGCGCGTGAGCCGGAGCAAGCTACGGGAAACAGTGGCGCAACTCCCGCCGTGCCTGATTGGGATGGAGGCGTGTAGCAGTGCGCAATACTGGGCGCGGGAGTTTGAGAAGTTGGGCCATACCGTGAAACTTATCAGTCCCCAGTTTGTGAAGCCCTATGTCAAAGGGAACAAGAATGATAGCCGGGATGCGGAAGCGATCTGTGAAGCGGTGGCGCGGCCGCACATGCGGTTTGTGCCGCTCAAAACAGTCGAGAGTCAAGATAGTCAAGCGATTCATCGCATGCGCAGTCGCCTCATCAAGGAGCGTACGGCCTTGGTCAATCAAATCCGGGGCGTGTTAGCGGAGCGGGGCATCGTCATTGCGCAAGGCCTCAGCCGACTCCGAAAACAACTGCCGACCATCGTGGAAGACCTGAGCAATGAGTTAACCCCGTTGGGCCGGGAGGTGAGGCGGGAATTGTATGACCACCTGGTGGCGCTCGACGAACGAGTGAGTCGGGCCGAGGGCCTGGTGCAGCGCGTCTTTACGCAGAGTGTCGCGTGCCAGAAACTCGCCCAAGTCGAAGGCATTGGCCCCGTCGTGGCCACGGCGGTTGTGGCTGCGGTAGGCAATGCGCGGGAGTTTCCCAATGGGCGGCATCTGGCAGCATGGTTAGGGTTAGTCCCGCGCCAACACTCCACGGGAGGCAAGGAGCGCTTGCTCGGGATTAGTAAACGGGGGGATCGCTATCTGCGGACCTTATTGATTCATGGGGCGCGGGCGACCGTGCATCGAGCACGGCGCAAGACTGACGCCCGCAGTCGCTGGATTCAAAATCTGGAGCAACGCCGGGGCAAGAATATTGCGACGGTAGCAATCGCCAACAAGAATGCCCGCATTGCCTGGGCGCCGTTAACGAGTGACGCGGAGTACCGCAAAGCCGCGTAAACGGAGACAGCGCTCAGGAGACAGGAGGAACTGCTCTCACTGTGACATCTCTGGATTGCACTTACCGACAGTTGCGAAGGTGAGAACGAAGTGATGGCAATAGAGGTCAGCTCCGCGTGCTCAGAGCCTGTTTTGCGACACGGCCGTTTCGAGGTCTGGGTTGTGTTGAGGCGAGCACGCGCGGAATCCATCAGGGCTGGGGAATCTCTGCATTTCCGGTTATGTTCCAAATCAGTAGTTTTTCTGTACAATGTCCTCACATGATCATAGTGTGCGGAGGGCAAGGATGGTTTCCATTCCCGTACAGTATCCCCGCTGTCAGAGCACAGAAGTCAGCAAGGCGGGTACGCAAGCCAACGGAACCCAACGCTATCAGTGTCACAACGGGCAGTGCGCGCGGCGGATTTTTCTCCTGCAGTACCAGGATCAAGGCCGAGTCCCAGAGGTCCGTCGCCAAGGGGTCGACATGGCCCTCAATGGCAGTGGGATCCGCGATACTGCCCGCGTGTTAGGCATTAGCCCCACGACGGTGATCGCCGTGTTAAAAAAAAGCTCCCGCGCTGCAACACGTCAACCCCGCGTTGCTTCCTCCTCCTCGTCCACGCGCCGACACCGTCCGCGCCCGGCCACAGCGCGCCGCCGAGCTGGATAAGATGTGGAGGGCTGTCGGCGCCAAAGCGAGGGCGCGGTGGCTGTGGTATGTGATTGATCATCACACCGGGAGAGTACTGGCCTATGTGGTGGGTACCCGCAAGGATGCAGTGTTCTTGAAACTCAAAGCTTTGCTCGCCCCCTTGGGTATCACACATTATTACACGGACAAGGCGGGCGTCTATCAGCGGTATCTTCAGCCTAAGCAGCACACAGTGGGGAAACTGACGATGCAGAAGATCGAGCGCAAACATCTCACGTTGCGGACGCGCCTGAAACGCTTAGTCCGTAAAACACTCTGTTTCTCCCGCTCGTGCATCGTGCATGACCTGCTCATCGAGTTATATATGAATCGCGTTGAGTTCGAATGTACAATGTAAGAAGAACACCTACCAAATTGGAACACTACCCCCCCTCTCCCTGCCTAACGGATAGTGAATACCGCGTCGCTGACATCGAACACACTCGGACTGACCACGCTGCTCACGCGGATGCGTGCCTGGGTCGTTGACGGTCCGGTCACTACCCAGTCCTCCTTCCCGTCATTGGGAGTGCTGTTCAAGAGCGTTACCCACGCCCCTCCATTATTGCGCGACAACTCGATCTTCACGTTACCGCTGACGTTGGTCGATCTCCACTTCAAGGTGCGCTGTTGCCCGATCTTCCAGTTCTCGCCGCCGTTCGGAATTTGTACCGTGAGCGATATTGTTGCGGGACAAACGAGGTCCGCCCCGTTACAGTCCTCATCGATCCCATTCCCACAGATCTCGGCTGAGGGCTGAGTAGTGCGCTGGCACACGAGCGCGCCGTTAGTGCAAGTTTGGGTACCCGCGCTGCACACGCCCGGCTGACCGGTAGTGCATGAGGCCCCACCTCCTGGGTTGCCCTCATCCACTGTCCCATCACAGTCGTCATCCACGCCGTTGCAGGTCTCGGCAGCCGGCGGACCTGGGGTGCAGGTCTGCGACTGTCCGTTCACGCAAGTATTAACGGTGCGGGCGCAGGCGCCCACCCCACACGAGACGGTGGTTCCCAATCCCTCATCCACTGTCCCATCACAGTCGTCATCCACGCCGTTGCAGGTCTCGGCAGCCGGCGGACCTGGGGTGCAGGTCTGCGACTGTCCGTTCACGCAAGCATTAATGGTGCGGGCGCAGGCGCCCACCCCACACGAGACGGTTCCCAATCCCTCGTCGATTTCCCCATCACAGTCGTCATCTACGCCGTTGCAGGTCTCAGCTGAGGGCTGACAGGTAACCGCAAGTTCATACGCGCCGATATCACATACAGCCGTGGTGTCGCTGTCGCCGTCTTGGGGTCGGGCGACGCCGCGCTGGTCATCTGCCGCACAGGCATTGCCTCCGCTGCCCGGCGTGGCCGGGTTACCGGCATCAATAGCCGGACTGCCGGTCGACAGCGCATGAGTGAAGGTGGGACCGCCGTTATCTTGGAGGGGACCTAAATTAGGACTTATCCCGGTCTTGTTGCCGGTAGTATCACCGGTAATGACACACCCTGTCGTGTTCTGTATCAGATTGTAGCCCTGGGAGTTGATAGTCGGCGTGCCGAACCCAAGTGGATAACAGTCGTTGGTATTCCCAGCAAGAATCGTATTTTTTATGTTGAAACGATAATCGCTGCTGTTCGACCGCAACCCCTCGGGATTGTTAGTAATAGTCACGTTGTTCAGGTTCACTGCGCCAAAGGCAGTAAAAATGCCGGTGCTGCTGTTGCCGCTAACGGTGCTGTTCGTGAGGGTAGCGCCACCGTTACTGAAGATACCGAAATCGCTGTTGCCGCTAACGGTGCTGTTCGTGAGGGTTACCGAGCCGCCACCGTTGCCTTGCAGACCGCGGCCATTATTGCTGCTGACAGCGACACTGTTTAACACCAGCGTAGTCCCGATCTCCGCCCCGGCGCCCTGGCAGCCGCTATTGCCAGTGATCCGACTGTCGCTCACTGTCACTGTCCCGCCTTTGACACACAGGCCCCCACCGGCACTACATGCACCCGAAACAAAATCTGCCACGCACCCACCTGGGGGATTGCCTCCTTGTATACGAACCCCAGTGATGTCGACTCTCCCTCCCAGCACATGAAAGACGCGGTCGATGCCGTTGGCATCAATGATAGTGGTGGCCTCGCCATCGCCCATGATCGTCAGATCGCCGGTGATATCAAGATCCCCGCTCGCGTCCGGATTATTCGCAGGAGAATTCGCAGGATCTGCCGGACCCACGGTTCTGGTGTAGGTCCCGGCCGGCAGGATAATCATGTCGGCACCAGGGAGCACGTTAGCTTCCTGGATGGCTGCGCGCAGGGTGCAGACCCCGTTGCCAGAGAGCGTTTCGCACACGCCATACCCGGGCTTGCATCTCCTGCGTCGGCGGTGCTGCCGACCGTGAAGGTGGCTGCCACCGCTACGGAGACAGGATGACAAGCTAAGAGGAGTACTACGGCAAAGAATAGGGAGAGGCTCCTCGCCGGTGTCTGCAGGAGAGAGGTTCCGTGGGTCCTTCTTATACCGCCTGGAGTGTTCATGGTTTCCCCCGTGTGCGTCCATCAAGATGTGTTGCGAGACATAAGGGTGCCTTGACCATACATCTATGGATCGCCTACGGTCTATACGTCTTTCGACGTATTTCCTTGTCCGCCGGCGCCAGGAGCAAAAGATGAAGCGGTTCCAGCAGGACCTCCGGGCTCTCCTTGCGTTCCTCGAGGGAATCTACGCCATCCGTGACCTCGAAGCCTTTGCCGCTCACAGGGGTTGTGTCAGGAATGGCCCCAACAAGTAGTGAAGTGCTCTGCGGTCTTTCCTCCTCTTTTGTATGCAGCCGCTAACGAAGTCAGGAGGACAGGGGTGCGGGCAGTGTAGAGGAGCCGCCGCTGTGCAAGCGAGGCCACCTCATTCCGGTATGATCGCGGGCGCAGAAAGTTCCGGACTTCGTCATGCACGCGGCAAAACCGCTTCGCTGACTCGACGCGCTTGAAACCACCCATGGACTGTATTCGTTGTTTGATCCCCTATGGTCCGGCTCCAGATGGTTGTTCAAGTAACGGTTCGTGCGACGGCGCACCTCTTCCCCTACCTCGGCTTTGATGGCTCTAGGATAAGCGCCGTGGCCATCGGTGGTGACCCGCGCTGGGACACAACCGGTGACGGTGTGGGCAGAGCGAAAGAAGGCTTGCGCCGCCGCTATGTCGCGCTTCTCACGGAGCAGGACATCCACCAGGTTCCCTCCCGATCAATGGCCCGGTAGAGGTAGACCGAGCGCCCTTTCACTTTGATGGATGCCTCGTCCACGTACCAACTCTCGCACTGTCTCGTGCGTAAAGCTCAGGCCCCGCTCCAGGAACATCTCTGGCAGATCGCGTAGACTCAGCTTGTAGCGTACGCGCTACAACACCACCAGACACACCACATCGGTAGGGTACTAGAGATGGTTGAAGCGCGTCCCGGTGCGTTCATTAAATTCTCGCCGACACCCCCGACACCGGAACCGACGATAGCCCAGTTCGGTCCGTTCTCGCCGTTCACTCGTGTTAGCCGACTCACAGTGTGGGCACTACATCATCCTCACCCTCCTCGTTCCGCATGTCTACACCCCACTACTGCTAGACACAAGTCGGAGTGGTTCTGTCAGGAACCACTCCATTATCATGTCGGTCGTCGACTATCTGCGCATCGCACGACCCCGTGTCTTTGCGTTTTCCTCTGGTTCGTAGCTGAATGCCCAGTCATCCTGACCCCTCAAACCCGCCCCTATCCTACAGTGTCCGATAATGTCCTAGTATGTTAACTTTTTGCCTCTGTATCCTCCCGGTTTTCTTAGGGTTAGGAAACTGGGGACGAGGGACGGCTATGAATATAGGTTTTTGCTGGCCGTTAGCACGGCTGCTAGCAGTGGGAAAACTCTGTCATCAAACACGAAGAGAATAAATAGTTCTGGGAATCCCGTGGAACTGTGAAACGTATGCCGTATAGCGATAGTCAGTTAGAGGCGGCTTTGTCACAGATTTTTTGCGCGTCCCCTACCCTTTTCGTTCTGCACGCATGCCGTTAATTGAGAGCTTCCTAACTCACGCAGCGACATGGCCTCCTCAGCGCGGTATTAATAGGCTTTGCTTCGTTGGTGCGTGCCCGAAGATAGCTGTGTATGAGCGCAAATTCTAGTGACGCGACGTCTTAGTTGTTTCTTTGATATAGCTATTAAGGCATACAGTATGAATCGTACAAAAAGTATGTATTGGAACATTTCTAATAATAATCCAGTTGAATGCTGAACTTATAGTGCTACGATTCCGTGACTGAGAGGGGAGCATGTTAATTGCCGATCAACTGTGACCTAGTTATTACGGTAACTTAATCAGTGTATCGGCGGCTAGATTGGGCTATACTTCATTGGATCTATCTGACCGATATAGGCAGTTGCCACTAGTTTCTTACAAAGATTGGGCAAAACAAGCGTTTAAACATCATACAGTATGTATAGTTAGTAATATATGAAAAGTACGCTGGTTAAATTAGCTCGTGCCTTATTGCTTCAATATCGAAACACTTGTTGAGGAAAGCGACTTTGCGCCCACTTGACCTCTTGCTTCAACTAAAAACACGGCAACCATAAGCCAACTATGCGAGCTACCTCTAATGAATATGTATGATATGAAACGTTTGTACTATATAATCAGTACAACAATTTTACAGATTCCCCGCGGACAACCTCTGATCAAAAACTAACTCTCACTCGTCCACTCAAGGGCACATAGCGGAAAAGATCTTCTCAACTCACTCAATCGTACAATTCCAACCCAAGGTCATTCTTATTTTATGTACATTATGAAAGGTATTTACTGTTACTATCAAAACGCAAAAGTTCTACAACCGGTTTCCTATTATCCCCCTAAGCTAAGTTTAGAGCACTTCTAACCCATTCACGACGGCTTCGGAAATTCATTTCTCCTGCTTACTATACTTACTTTTCATACCGTTATAACTCTTTGCAGCTTTCCCGACTGGTAACCTTTCCACCATCGCAACAGCGGCACACAGTTCCTGAAGTTGTAATCCTTCCAACACATGCAACCCAGCTCGAATGAGTTCACTTTTCGATACGTAAACTCCAGTTCCGAGGCATCGGTCCCGGAGAGTCTGGATTAAATTCCGATCTGCTGGTGGTAATGAAAATGTCTCTCGAATAACTCGCTGCGATTCGATCGGCTCAACACCGAGCTCGTTCTGTCTATCGACTTCCAAAGAGACCTCGATATCGTTTTGATTGGTTGTTCGTCTAGAGCTATCATTCTCGCTATTAGGTTCCTCATGCGTCAATACGGCCAAAGCAGCGTCAGCTCGCGCAAAGCGATCATACTTCGGCACGTGTTCTTTTTTCGCTTCTTTCTCAGCCTGCACGGTAGCGGCTAACATAGCAATGCGCTCTTTCTGTTGCATATTTTAAACTCCGCTTTCCGCAGGCAGCGTAGCCATACTCGGTTGTAAGATGTTCATTATCTCGTTCGCCAACAGCTCCATCTCCTGTACCGCAATGCCAGCTCGCTGTCCCATGTCGTGTACTGTCGCGCCGTACATTGAGCATTGTCGATAGATCTCACGATCGGCAATACGTTGGCTCGCAACCGGTAAGCCAAACGAATTAAGAATTTCGGTGCTGTCTTTGGCTAATAAGCGGTTCTGGTTCCACTGATTAAGAACGAGGAGCACCTGAAGTTCTTCATTGACAACGCGAGCGTTCTCTATCAACTGCACAATCCCTGCCGAAGACCACAGATCAAGGGGGGATCTGATAACAGGCACCAAAGCTAGGTCAGCAACAAGTAGGGCGCTCTGGGGAATCACCGATTCCATGCCCGGAGGACAGTCAATAAGAATTGCATCGTAAACATCAACATATTTTTCCACCTCTCGATGAATACGAGCGCCAGCAGCCGCAAGACCGGCCACCGTTGCTGGAAATTTATGACCATCTGGCGCCGAAGCTGCCCATCGCGTCGCAGATCCCTGAGAATCGGCATCGACGACTAAGACGCGCTGTGCACGCCGACAAAACGACCCCGCTAACTGCATCGTGATCGTCGTTTTCCCACAACCGCCTTTTTGATTTACTACTGCAATGATTTTCGTCCGCATATACCACCACCTCCTCAATCCTTAGGGAAAGTATGAAAGTTATGAAACGTATGACACTTTTTTACACTAAAAGCAACGAACATACTTCTCAGAGAGCAGAGGCAGCCCTGTTTGGTCGTCACTCAAGTAGACGAACATGTGTACCCCTGGTATATTTGTCCCACAAGAAATACGTGAATAAGGAACTCTTGATTATGGAAATGAAAATCGAAAGGCAGAAGAGAAAAATTCATGTCCTTCTCCCCCGAGATCTTCATCGAAAGCTGCGAGTTCGGTGTGCGTACGACGATGTCTCGATACAGGAGTATGTCGAATCGCTCATTGCCTCAGACATGAAACAACGTGAGGGTTCGCAGGCAAATGAGTTGACAGAGCAAACGAGCTCTCTCAGTCACCCGTAGAGTTTGCTCTAACCAACGCCGAGAAAACACTGGAGTGCTGAAAACGCACCGTGTACATACCAAAAATCGGTTACAGGTGAAGAAAGGTTTCGATTAAAAATTTAGCTTGTCGTACGAGGTAGATTGGGTAACTGTGATTGAAAACCACGCTGGTGGCTTTAGCTTAAAACCAGGTGGTGGCCTTAGCTTAACACCCTTGGTGGCTTTAGCTTAAGGGAAGACGAGTTATCGTACTGAAGCTGGTGGCCTTAGCTTAAAACCAGGTGGTGGCCTTAGCTTAACACCCTTGGTGGCTTTAGCTTAAAAAGTGACGATATAACCTAATTGCGATGGCGGCTTTAGCTTAACTATAGCACCAAAACAGGACGAGGTGGTGGCTTTAGCTTAAAAAAGTGGTGGCTTTAGCTTAAAAAAGTGGTGGCTTTAGCTTAAAAAAGTGGTGGCTTTAGCTTAAATGGCTAAGTCAAAAAATCTTGTATTTATAAATACTTACAGGAATTTTTTTTCGCTCTCATATTTTCTCATATTTTCTCATGTTCTCTCATCTGCGGCGGCTTCGACAAAAAAAAGAGAGAGTTGTTCTTATGATTAGAAAAGAGGGGAAGGGGATGAAGTATGGATACCGCTCCGGTTACCAAACAGCTGGAGACTGATGTTATCAGCGGAGAATATGTCGCTGCTGAGCTGAACTTGGAATCCATTGGCTATTTTTCTGCTGGGTACAAGCGAAAGTATCCAAACGAAGAACAACGCTCGAAGATTATTCTCCTCAATCACGATCGAAAGATTGAGATTATTCCTAACTTAAAATACGGATTTCCAAACTCTGAGGATCAAGACTTCTATCGAGCATTCCTGAAGATCTGCGATGAAAAAGTAACCCTTAACCCTCGCAGAAAAGACGGGCAGCTGACTCTTCATCCCCATCTACGTTTACCTATTGCCTTTCACTCACGCGAGATCATTCGAAAAGCGGGCAGAATGTGGAGTAATCGCGATCTACAATCTGTGCGAGATTGGATCAAAAGAAGTACCTCAACCATGATTGAGGGTGAGATTTACCGCGCAAAAACAAAGGGCTTTAGAAGATTCGGCGGACCGCTCTTTAGTCAACACATCCTTGTTGGTGAACGCATGCGCGGAGGGAAAGTTGCCGACATGAACCTTGTCTGGCCGGCGCCATGGTTTCTGTCAAACTTCTACTATCGATACGTTCGACCTATTGATCTGCTCTTTCATCAACGACTACGTAAGCCAATTGCCAAGACCCTGTATCCGATCCTCGATACTGGATGGTATGCCGCTGATGGAAGAGAATATGCAAAGCGCTATGATGACTTGTGTGCCCTTCTGTTCATACCTGCCCACCAACATCTGTCCCTAATTAAGCAACAACTTGATCCTTCCCATGAGGAACTACAGCGTGAGAAGTTTCTTGCATCATGGGAGTATTCCCAGAGCGCCACAGGAGAAGAGGGAGGCGTGATCCGGTGGTGGCCAGGACCGAAATGGTTTCAGGATCAGGATGTGCGTATGTCACGCAGTGACTTCGTTGACAGATACGGTGACGTGACGGCTCTTCCAGCTCCTTCTTTTCTTGCGTGTGAATCTCCGGAAACTACATTATCCGGGGTTGAACCAGATGAACCGGTAGCTTCCATGACCGATGGACAAGACGAAAGCACGAAACACGCAGACCGTGTACGAGCCTTCTATATTGGCATTGGACAACGGCGGGTTAGCAGACAGAAGGTGAACACAGGGATCAGTGTCCTGACGGATCTCCAAACCCAAGGCTTTACGACGCAGGAGATCGATATTGGCTTGCAATGGATCACACAACACCAGAAAGACCTCGGAGGAACTATATACTCGCTCTCGCTTTTACCAGAGATTATCGGTCAAGCTTTGGCCGCAGAGGGAGCACGCCGCCGTCAACCAGGGAAAGAAGAGAAGGAGCTAGAATCGCAATATGGCCGTCTCGACGACTTCCGAAAGATGGAGCAGACATATGAAACGCTTTCGACTGCTCAACAGGATGATATACGAGAGCGTGCTGTCCAACGCCTTACTTCACAAGGAGTAAAGAAGGAATTTCTCTTAGAAGGTTTGATCAAGAATGAGGTTCATCAATTACTTAGAGAGCAGGGCCAATGAGAGAGGTTAAAGGAATGTATAAACTGCGTCAACCGGAAGAGTATGAACTTCTTTGTCAGTAGAATTAAGTCCAGAAGAAACGGATGAGCCAAGCATAGGGTGAATCCTCGGGCCGTGCGAGAAATGACCGCTGGTTTTCACTAGTGCGATTTCCGGATAGGTCTTGTTGTAAGGAGGAAAAAGAGGGCAGCTGCGTGCACTAAGTCAGTGTTGAAACGGTTCGGCAAGCCTTGGGGCGCTTGGGGGTGAACTGGCAACGGGCTAAGCACTGGATCACGAGCCCTGCGCCCCAGTACGCACTAAAAAAAACAGCGCGACCGTTTGCTCCAGCTCTGTGAGACCCGCGATGACTGGGTCTTGGGATTTATGGATGCAGTGTGGTGGAGCCGGCTCGCGCAGAGCGATAAAAAAGTGTTCGTGCTAGTGTTGGATAATGCCTCATGGCATATCTCACAAAAGGTTCGGCATTGGATGCGCACGCATCATGCCCGGGTCAAGCGTGAGGGAGGAGTCCGGATCCTTAAATGTTTTTTGCCGATCAAAAGTCCGTGGCTCAATCGCATCGAGCCGCATCGGGTGCATGGAAAGCGCGCGATTGTCGAACCTGCTCGTACCTTAGACGCCGAAGAATTGAGTAACAGAGTTTGTACCTACTTTAAATGTGACCATGTTATACATCTTGAACAAAAGGTATCTTGAATACACTAGGCACCTTGGCGCTGGGTTGGTTTATTCTTGGTCTTAAGTTCGGCTGGTCATTGACAAGTGAACTTGAGTCCAGTCGGCAGGTGGTCTATGTCTCTTCGCTCGAACGCGGGTCATAGAAGATGGGAGGGGAGATCACCCTTCAGAGGTATCAAGACCAATGCGACCACCTTGGCAACTTTTAGCTTCTCTCATACAGGTGCCGTTTCAATCGCTGTAAGGCAACGTCTTCATCGGTTTGTGTCACGCAATGATAGCGTTTCTGTTTGAGTAAATGGCGAAACAAGCCGCCTTCGTTCCTGGGCCGACAACTCAAAACATGCTGTGCTAAGGCAACAAAGGTGAGCCGTTCTGCCTCTGACGATCCGATCAGGTGGTGTTGGACGGCTTGATGATACAGCACGAGCAGTCGCTGTATGTTCATCAGATCCGCCCGCTCGATATGCTGTAGCGTGGGAGGCATCTGTGAGGTGGTGTTGCTGACACACGGTTGTGGCACGGGCACAGCTGCTCGTAATTGGTGACGTCGATACACGGCTAGTGGCTCGATGGGAGCAGTCCCGTTGTGCACCTGGGCTTGCGCCTTGGCAACCATCGTAACGAACCATCCGGGACGTAGACTTGGAACTCGGCGTGCGGGCGCTGACCACATCACACCAGAGAACGATTCGGCACCAGCAGGGACAGTCGCATTCATGCTCGATTCCTCCTCTCTGTCGGATGCAACCCCATCCCGGCTCAACAAGTTGCGTATACAACGTGTGTGGTTGCTGCTGCCGGCTGTCTTGTTGCGCACGGGACAGTCCTAAGACTCGCTCTACTCCAAACCACAGGGCATATGCAAGCAAGGCAGGACACTTAATGGTGCCGCGCACTCTTGTGTATTTGTTCACGATCAGAACACGCTAGACATGTACATCAACCAAGGAGCAATAGAATGAAACATGCATTTCTTGAACTATTTGCGGTCGTGACGGTTGTCGGCTGTGCGAGTTCCACTGAGAATCTGCAGCGTGAGACCGCGCGTTCTACCGGTAACATTACACCTGAAGCTGTTGCAGTCGCATATGACCCGTCGTGGCATAGCCATACTCAATATGACAACGGTCATTGAACGCCGTTGAGAACGTAGGCCCAGGATCGATCGCAATCGTCGCCTCGCTGCTGTTCTGATCGAGAGCAGCAAGGGAAGAGGTGTCAAGTTTTTTTAATGGTCAACAGCGATTGACTGTGTGACTTAACCGCTCTTTCTGTTGAAGATTTCTCTGTTCTCTGTAGAGAGAGGTGTCAACGGAAGTTTTCCCTGTCTGACATTTATTTTCGCTCGCAGCGAGCGCATATGCTTGTTTGGCAATCGTTTTTCGGCGTAAGTCCAAAAGGCATACTTTTCGCTAGGCTGGACCATGCATAGGACGAAGTCGACTTGGCAATCGAGGGTTTACGGGAGAACAGTGTAAAAAGGCAGGGAAGTGCAGGTAGCCCGGATCAAAGGACCAATACGCAGCCTCGGTCTTGTGGTCCACTATACGTTAACGTCGGATGCAAAGGTTAAGGCAATTTAAAAGCACGGGTGACAAGCTCACTGGGAGTTTTACGATTGTAAATCCCTGCATGTCCTAGACTAAGCTTCCATTACAGCAGGAAATCAGAAGAGCAGCGACACGTCGTAGAAAGCAACCGGGATCGACTTGAACCTGTAACACTTTGTGTCGTCCGTATTTTGTTAACCTCTCCGCCATCGGGTCGGAGCGAACCGCATGGAGGTAGTCGTTATGTTAAAAAACCGGACCGAACTTCAAAACCAGGTAGTTGAGGCGCTAATATCGAGCAAAGCCGTCGACTTCGAAGTCATGGGAACGGTCTTGGCCAAATTCGGCGCTCGCGCGGCGATTACTGGGGATGCCATCGGAGCCATCGTCAATTGGCGCATGATAGATCTTTGCATCCCTCCGGACCCCTTTGTCGTCGTCGATCTTGAGCAGGCTGTTGGCTTAAAGTCGAAAGGATAGTAGACCCGTAGGCAATGGTGGGCCGAAGATTGGTCCACCGTTGTCTGTAGCCGGAACATACGTGGCGCCACTGTGACAACTACATCGACAAAGCGATGGGACCAGCAGGACTTAGTACGGCGGGTTATTGGGACCCTTGATCTTGCAGCCCGCATGGTTCGAACTATCGTGGGAGGCGACTCTGCGAATGAGGACAGCGTGAGCCCAATAAAAGGCATCGGGGGCCTCCTGCGTGAGAAGGTAGTTGCTGAAACGGCGATGCTGTTGCTTTGTGCAGAGCCGATTCAGAGTTTGGATGACCGCATCCAAGAGCGAGTGGCTGCACTCGCTACTCTTCTGATTCCCTATGCCCGGCACGAGGATATCCTGTGTGCGATCTGCCTCGACCCCGGACTGGCTCGTGACCATAGTATTGCTCACATTCTCCTTAGTCACCTCGGTTACCCTGACCGAGATGTCGACAAATTGTTGGCGCAGAGTTTAGCAATGGGGGCTGATTTTGGACCTGAGCGGCTCCCACATCGTCGACTGGAACAGGAGTGGCTCACCCGGCTCTGGAGCGTCGGCGCCCCCTCTAAGCGCCGAGACTCCCGACTCCTGGCTCAGTCGCTGCTCGGCAGGCCTATGGACGCTCTCGGTTCTACACGGTTAGACATTTACGCCTTTACTCACGCGGTCATGTATGCAAGCGACCTTGGCGGCCGAAAGATTCCCTTGCCTCGGTCGTCCTCCGCCATTGCCGCTGACGCTGATGCCGCCCTAGCGTACAGTCTTGACTCTAACAACTTCGATCTGACTGCAGAGGTGCTGCTGACGTGGCCGATGCTTGGTCTGGCCTGGAGTCCCGCTGCCGCCTTTGCTTTTCGGCTCCTTGCTGGCGTGGAGGATAACGTCGGCTTCCTCCCGGGCCCGACATTCGATTTTACCCGCTACCGGACCTTGACGAGCGACGAACAGTCGCGATACGGTTTAGTGACCTCTTATCATAGCGCGTATGCGATGGGGTTCTTATGTGCATCTGCTCTGAGGCAAGGCTGCGGACCCCCAGCCGCCGTACCACCCGCCCGCCGTTCACGGGGAGTAAGTACGGCCCTTCTACGTCTGCTCGACGTCCAGGGGCTGACGTCGTGCTGGAGAGAGCAGTTCGGTGCACTCGCCCCCCGTCAACAGGACGCGGTCGCGCGACTCGTGCTTACCACATTGCTTCGTCGGGCTAGAACAGCGGGAGATTTGGGACTGATCCGAACGGCACTTGAGCTCGCACTTGCTCACGACCTCATCGATGGGCCCGCACCGATGCAAGCGGCAGCGCTTCTTCACCGCAGCCAAGCACTCAAAGTGGAGTCTGCTCTTCTTCCTCGGACCTGCGCGGATACCACTGGAAAAAATAACATTCCCAGCTCCCCCACGAGATAGATATGCACATGAGTGAACTTAGAGCGGTTTTCAGTGCCGTGCGACCTCTGGTAGGATCCGGGTCATGGCACCCTATCCGACAGAACTCCGCACCCGAGTGGTGGCAGCCGTCGAGCAAGGGGACATGACGATTGGAGAAG
>Ga0081539_10003147_pt1 | contig 20959 bp, 26 predicted proteins | sample TabmetS4T2R2_FD_71023 | JGI IMG/M metagenome (GOLD analysis project Ga0081539, IMG submission 71023) | Tabebuia heterophylla rhizosphere microbial communities from the University of Puerto Rico - S4T2R2 | ecosystem: Host-associated > Plants > Roots > Rhizosphere ...
CACCGCGGACTTCGAGGACCTCACGAACGTCAACCGCGTCATCAACAACACCAACGCCGACGTCGTCGTGAAGTTCGAAGGCGCCACGATCGCCTCCACCTACAAGTACATGCTGGAGGTCACCCTGGAGGACTGCGTGTTCGAGAGCCCCAGCCCGACCGTCGGCGGACCCGGACCGGTGCAGCAGTCCGTCACGCTCACCGCCGCCTCCCCGTCCGGCGCCGCGCCGCAGATCCGCTACCAGAGCACCGACACGGCGCTCTGATGGCCCTGAAGGCCACAGTCGCTCAGGCGGCCATCGAGGTCCCGGGACTGGACAAGTTCCGGCGGGTCCTCAAGGCCACCGACCGCGGCTCCACCAGGGAAGTTCAGACCGCACTGCGGACCGCGTCCAAGCTCGTCGCCGCCGAGGCCGCCAGCACAGCCCCGCGCGGCGCGACGGGGCAGCTCGCTGAGTCCTACCGTGGCACATCGGTAGGGACCCGCGGGATCGTCCGTAACCGCCAGTTCTACAGCCGATTCATCGAGTTCGGCTTCCACCCCGGCGGGTCATCCACGTTCGTGCCCGGCGTCTATCCGATCGAGCGAGCTGTCGAGCGTCGGGCCGACCGGATCGTGGACCTCCTCAGCGACGGCCTAGATCACGCGGCGCGCTCCGCCGGCTGGTCCTGAGCGCCCGGCCGAGCCAAACGGAGACCGAGCCGACCAGGCTGGGCACGACCACGCAGAACGCCGCCTGAACGACGACCGACGTCGTCCCCCAGTCGATCACCCAGAACGACAAGTAGATCGCGATCGGCAGGACGAGCAGGGCTATGGCGGCCGCGACCGGAGAGTCAGCGGCCGAATCAGCGTGATCGGTCATGGCTGCTGTATCGGCCGATCCAACGTGGAAGGAAACCCCCAGTGGCTAAAGACACGACCCAGACCACCCCGGAGGATGGGGTGTGGATCAACGGCGCGCTCTACACGCCCGATGACCTGACGTTCCGCGAGCAGAAGCGAGTACGGGCGCTGATGCTCGAGCTCGCCGGCTCGGAAGACGAAGCGGGGCTCGCCGACGTCATGGCGGCGCTGTCGTTCGTCGTACTCAGCCGCGATGACCCCGATCTCACGCTCGACGACGTCCTGGACATGAAGCCCGGCGACATCGCGAAGACCCACCGCAACGGCAACGGTGGGGGCAAGCGCCCTCCTACCAAGCGCAAGGCGGGATCCGGCACCTCTGGAAGCCGGAGCTAGCGGTCACCTACGGGCTGCTGCCGTGGCAGATGGATGACCTGATGCCCAGCGAGTGGGACGCGATCGTGCGCGATCATCGCGCCCGCGTTCAGGAGCACAATCGTGGCGCGTAACCGCGAGCTGCGGGTCGTCATCACCGGTGACCCCCGGGGTCTCTCGCGGGCGTTCGCGAGCGCTGAGCGATCGGCCGCGCAGTTCGGCGGCAAGGTCGAGAGCGTCGGGTCCAAGGCGGCGCGTTCCTTCGGGTTGCTCGCCCGTGCCGGCGCCGGCGCAGCCGGACTCGGCTTCGGAGCGATCCTCAAGGCCGGCGTCGAGTTCGAGAAGCAGATGGCGCGCGTGCAAGGCGTGTCCTCGGCGACCGGCCAGCAGATGAAGACGCTGACCGATCTCGCGAAGGATCTCGGGGCACGCACCAGGTACAGCGCCGGGCAGGCCGCCGAAGCGATGTACGAGCTGGCGTCCGCTGGGTTCGGCGTCGCGGACATGAGCAAGGTGCTCCCCGGCACGCTCTCGCTCGCGGCCGCGTCCGGGATCGAACTCAAGGACGCCGCGGAGATCTCCGCGAACGCCCTGAAGGGGTTCGGGCTACAGGCCAGCGACATGGCGCACGTCGGGGACGTCCTGGCCACCGCCGTGAACACCTCGTCGGTCGAGATGGGCGACCTGCAGCTGTCGCTGAAGTACATCGGCCCAATCGCGAAGCTCACGGGCCAGTCCTTCGAGGACATGATCGCCGCGGTCGACGCGATGGGCAACGCCGGAGTGAAGGGCGAACAGGCAGGCACCACCCTGCGCGCCGGCCTGATCCGCCTGGTCAAGCCGACCAAGCAGGTCGAGGAGGGCCTCAGCACGCTCGGGCTTCGCGCAGAGGATCTCCAGGGACCCAATGGCCTGAAGCCGCTGCCGCAGCTGTTCGCGGTCCTGGAGAGCAAGCTCAAGCCGCTCTCGCAAGCTCAGCGAGCGCAGGCGCTCACCGCGATCTTCGGGACCGAAGCCGCGTCGGGCATGAGCGCCGCGCTCGCCGAGGGCTCCAGGAAGCTCAGCGAGAACTCCCGGGCGCTGAAGGACTCCGACGGTGCCGCCAAGCGCGCCGCGGACACCATGAACAACACCGTCGCCGGCGCGTGGGAGAACTTCACCGGCTCGATCGAGACCGCCTCGATCAGCCTCTACGACAAGTTCAAGCCGGCCCTGAAGGACGCGTTGACGAGCGCCGCCGGATTCGTCAACGGCTTGGATGATGCAGCAGCAGACGTTGCGAAGTTCTTCGACCGCATCAGAGGAAGTACGCCCGTCGACCCACTGACCGGAGGGGGTGGTGAGTGGGGCAACAGCTTCTCGATGATGCTGCAAGAGGCTGTCTCAGCCGTTGACTGGCAGGCAGTCGGGGACAGGATCTCAACAGGCATCTCGGCCGCAATGGACTTCTCCGGCAAGATGCCCGCAGCGATCGCGAAGGGCATCAACGCGGCCGTCAGCGACATCGACGGCGCGAAGCTGCTTGGTGGCCTGGTCGACGTCGTCGGGCAGGCGCTGGAGGCGCTGTTCTCACCGAAGTTCTGGATCGACCATTTCGCGGCGATCTTCAGCATCGTCACGATCGTGATCCCGGTCGGGAGGCTCTTCAAGCTCCCCGGGTTCAGCACCCTGTATCGGTTCATCTCCGCCCCGCTCTTCCGGGCCGCGGGCGCGGTCGGCCGAGCGTTCATCTCGCTGCTCGGCCGGATCGGCTCCCAGGCGTTCACCGAGTTCCTCGCGCAGATCGAGCGGTTCGCTCCACGGCTGGCCGGCGCGATGCTCGCACTGGCGACCAGCGGCGCCGGCGCGCTGCGTGCGTTCCCGGGCCTCGTCGTCGCTGAGATCAGGATCATGATCAACCTGATGGCCGACGCCATCGGGCAGGGCACCGGCCGAGCCGCCGGCGCCATGGCACGACTCGCGCTGCGCGCGGTCGACGCGCTCGGCCGAGGCGCGGTCGGCGCCGCCCGCGCGGCCGGCAGGATCGTCGCGGCGATCCTCGGCAAGCTCGACGAGCTCGCGCTCGGCATCCCCAGCCGCCTCGCGAAGGCGCTGGCGGCCGGCACCCGCAAGCTGCGCGACTGGGTCGGGAACTTCGGCGCCGCAGCCCTGGCGATCGGCAAGAAGATCACCGGCTCGATCATCGACGGGATCGGGTCGATCGGTCACGCGGTCTTCAACAAGATCAAGGGCGGCCTGGACTGGGCGGTCGATCAGCTCAAGAAGGCCGGCGGCGCGATCGGCGGGTTCCTCGGCATCGGGGACGGCATCGGCAAGAGCGTCCTGGACAAGACCTCCGCCCCTGACCGCCCAGCATCCGCCGGGGCGAGCGGAAGCCTCAAGGGAGCCGACGCGGCTCTGCGCCCTTTCGCCGCCGTGGGCGCGAGATATGGACTGCATGTCTCCTCTGGCAAGCGCGCAGCGGGCAGCAGGACCTCGAGCAACGGAATCAGCTACCACGGATACGGCGAAGCGATCGACCTCGCCAACGGGCAGGGACCCGATACAGCGAAGCTCAACGCATTCCGTGCTCTCAAACGTCGCTTCGGCTCACGCCTCGCCGAGTTGATCTACACCCCCGGCGGCGTAGGCATCAAGAACGGCAGACCATTCCGCTACACGGGCCAGGTCGCCGCAGATCACTTCGATCACGTGCACGTAGCGCTGGATCTCGGGAGGCCTGGGCCGGGGATCGGGGACGGGCTCGGACGACCGCGGCAACCGTTCACGGGTGACGGGCCCGGCGGGAACGTCCGGACGGTCTGGGAGTTCCTTCGTGGCAAGGGGCTGACACCCGCGCAGGTTGCCGGGATCATCGGAGTGATGCAGGGCGAGTCCGGGCCGGGCCTGTCGACCACCGCCCGCAACCGGTCTTCCGGCGCGTACGGAATCGCTCAATGGCTCGGTGGACGGCTCACCGCGCTGATGCGTCGCCCGAACCCGTCGAGCCTGCAGACGCAGCTCACGCACCTATGGTCTGAGCTTCAGGGACCCGAGTCGGCAGCCTTCCAGAGGATCAGGGGCGCGCACTCGATCGATGAGGCCGTCAACGCTTGGCTGTTCGGGTTCGAGCGCCCCGGCCCCGGCGAAGCGAACCTGCCGGGGCGCACCGCGAATGCGAGGCGCGTGTACAGCGCCCTGCACGACGTCCGCGGCGGCGGCACTGCTGCGTCCACCCCGGACACGGCTGGCCCCTCCGAAGGCCAGCTGCGAGCCGAGATCGAGCGCAACACACGACGCATCGAAGCGCTGCGCAGCCAGGCACGCCATCTTCCAACCGGACGGGCGGGACGGGCACGCCGCGTCGCGATCCAAGACCAGATCTCAGCGCTGCTCGCCAAGAACCGCACGCTTCGTCGCCGGATCAGCAATCTCCCCGCAGCGGCGGATGAGCCCACCTCGTTCGAGCGCCAGTCAGCCCGCGCTGAGCTCGGTGTTGCAGAAGCCGAGGCTCGCTATGACGAGAGCGACACGTCCCCTCAGGGATTCCAGAACCGAGCCAGGCTCCAGAACGCGAAGCTCGCTCAGCAGCGGGTGATCCAGGCTCGGATCCAGAAGATCCGCCAGGCGCTGCGTAAGCGCGGCCTCCGCCCAGCGACCAGGGTGCGTCTGCAGCAGGAGCTCGCGGGTCTCGTGGGCCAGGACGCGGCGCTCGGCCGGGAAGTCTTCGAGATCGGCACGGCAGGCAGGGATCAGGGCGAGCCGATCACGCAGGAGGACATCCTCAACGCGCAGGTCGCGCAGGCCGCCCTCACCCCGGACACCGCTGATGATCAGGCTGCGGCGGCCGCGATGCTCGATTACCGCCAAGGCCGCTACCTGCAGGCGTTGCAGGGCGGTGACCCGAGAGAGATCGCGCAGACCGCGCAGGACCTCAAGACCGCCCTAGATGCGAACACGCAGTCGCAGGAGGAGCAGCGCCAGGCGATGGAGGAGCACACCGCCGCGCTGAAGAGCGTCGCGGACGAGCTGAAGGCGCAGACCGACTTCGCGAAGTCCGTGTCAGCCACGGAGGCGTTCCAGCTGAAGAAGCTGTTCGCCGACTGGGTGGCCGGCGGCGTCGGCGCGCTGACGCAGCAGCGGTCCTTCACCCCCGGCATCGGCACGATCGCCGCGTACTGAGCCGATGGGCCAGTTCGAGGAGCTGACGTTCGACCCCAACACGGCCGGATACGCGGTGTGGGAGCGCCCGCCGCTGGTCATCGTCGACAGCCAGGACCGCACGGGGTTCGCGGGGGTCAACCAGATCACGCGGATCGTGACGACCGCGACGGGCGGGACGTTCACGATCAACCCGAACGGGCTCGGCGCGACCGGGTCGATCGCCGGGAACGCCTCAGCCTCCACGGTGCAGACAGCATTGGAGGCGCACGCCTCCATCAACCCCGGCGACGTGGTCGTGACCGGGGGGCCGCTCGGGTCGGCCGGAACGCCGGTCCTGATCCAGTGGACCGGGGTGTTCGCCGGCGAGCAGGTCACGGTCGTGTTGACCCCGTCGGGCACGACGGGGTTGGCGGCCTCCACGACGCAGATGGCGCTCCCAGCGAACCCGCTGTATCTGGAGGCCTTCAGCGACCAGCCGCCGGCAGCGCGCGCGACGTGGATCGGCGCGGCAGACAGCGAGGCGCAGGTGCTGCTCGGCGCACCGCTGCACGAGAACCGAAAGCTCACCGCCCGCGTACGGGTCGCCGAGCAGGCGACCATGGACGACGCGCTGGACGCGATCGCCCTGCTCGTGGACAGGCTCGCCGCGTGTGCTCATGTGGAGGATGGGCTGCCGCTGCAACGCCAGGCGGCCGGCTCCACCAGGCAGGTCATCTACGACGTGCTTCTCGGCGAGATCAAGGAGATCCCGCTCGGCTGGACGGGCGATGAGTGGGGCTGGTTCATGAACCAGCCGGTCCTCACGCTCGAGCTCACCTGCAAGCCGTACTGGCGCGCCGCCACCGAGATCCTCACGAGCACCGCGTCCGGCTCGACGCCGGTCGTGACGATCACCGTCCCCGATGTCGGCGGGGACGTTCCCGCGCTCGGCCGGTTGATCGTGACCGACACCGCCACGCAGGCGCGCCGGGACGTCGAGTGGGGCCTTGAGAACCGCACCTATGACGCGTCGACGTCGCTGATCGTCGACAGCGACAACATGGCCACGAGCGGGTTCTCCGGGACCGGCACGACCCGCACCGGCGCCTATGACCCCAACGCGTCCGGCAACAACATCATCCGGGCGTCCACGGTCCTGGGGACCCCGATCGCCGTGTGCGGGACCGGGACGCTCACGCATGTCGGCACCTACCGGGTGTGGGCCAGGTGCTATGTCGCCAGACGGTCCCAGCGGGTCCGATTGTCCTGGCGGGCGGGGGACGGGCGCTACGTCTCCAACAACTGGGCGACCCCGCCGGTCGATGTCGGGTGGGTCGAGATGGACCTCGGCACGATCACGATCCCCACGGTGCTGTCCGGCACCCAGTCGTGGGATGGCCGGGTGGAGGCGTATGAGAGCGACGCGACGCTCACCCCGGCCGCCCTGGACGTCGACTACCTGCGCCTCACGCCCGCGGGGGAAGGGTACGGGCGGGCGCGCGCCGTGTTCTCCTATAGCCCCGGCGTGGTCGTCGCGTATGACTGGTTCACGGGGGCGAGCGGCGCGCTGAACGGCCGCACCGCGACGCTCGGCGGGACGTGGGCGAGCACGCTGCTGGGAGTCGGCACGACCGACTTCCAGGAGACCAACGACATCTTCTACTCAAGCCAGGGCGGCCCGGACAACACGCGCTACGGGATCCTCGGCTCCACGAACTTCGGGGACACCGAGGTCACCGCCACGGTCAACCAGGAAGGCGTCTGGGTCGACCAGGGCGCCCCCGCGGCCGTCGCCAGCGGCGTGATCGCCCGGTGGACGGACTCCAACAACCACGCCAAGCTGTGGCTGATCCGCAACCCCGGCTACGCCGGTGCCGGGCAGCCGCCGGTGTCCTCCCTGTACATGCAGGTGAGGGTCGCCGGGTCGGAGTCCGTGCTCGCGTGGACCGCGCTGACCCCCGGGGTGTATGTGCCGGCGTGGCTGCGGCTGATCATCTACACGAGCGGGATCGCGGTCGGGCAGATGATCGAGTACACGAGCGGGGTCGTCGTCAAGACGATCACCGGGTTCAGCGCGGCGCTCGCGACCGGCGGGACGCTCGCCACGGGGAAGTCCGGGATCGTCGACATGAACTACCAGTACGCCTCCAGCGTCCCGACCCGCTACTACGACGCGTTCTCCGCGAGCACCCCGGCGTCCTATGCCCCGGTGATCTACAGCGGCCGGTCGATGCAGATCCGCCACGACGACACGATCCGCACCGACAGCGCCGGCACCGCGTACGGGCGCCCGCAGAGCTACCGCGGCGCCCGGCTGCTCATCCCAACCGGTGACAGCCGCCTCGCCGCCGTCGTGCGCCGCGTCGACCTGGACGCCGCCGCGGCCGACCAGGTCACCGACGCCACGCAGCTGCAGGTCGCCTACACCGAGCGCGGCCTCGTCATCCCCCGAGACTGAGCGATGGTTGTTGCGCGTAGCGTCCTGCCATTGGAGCTCACCGCCGAGGTCACGACCGCGGATGGCGCGCGGTTTCGGTGGGGCGCGAATGAGCCCGCGCAGTCGCGGCTGCGGAACTTCAGCTTCGGCACGAAGATCGGGGAGGGCTTCAGCCAAGGGCAGGGGCAGCTCCCACGCAGGTTCGATCTCGACTACCCCGATCTGTCGCTGGTGGACACGATCACGTTCGTCGGCGCCGACGGCAGCGTGGCGTATGAGGGGCGCAACAGCGCGATGCCCCGCGAGCTCTCAGACACAGCGTCGATCGGGGTGACGCTCGCCGGGTGGATGGCGCACGCCTCGGAGCGCAAGTTCACCGAGATCTACGTCGACCGTGACCAGGCCGGGTGGGGCGGCCCGAGCGCACGCCGCAAGGCGTACCTGCTGACCAACGGGTTCACGCCGCATGACCCGGAGAGCTCCCCGGACCCGACGAACAACCAGGCGCAGCTCTCCACCGTCTGGACCGGCGGATGGGTCGCCTACAAGCCCTCCGGGGAGGCGTGGTACGACGCCGGCCCCGCCGGTCTGATCGGCAGGGTCGGCTACGGGTGGAAGCGCACGAACACCACGAACATGGCGCTCCCGCCGGGCGACCCGAACTGGACATGGCTCGTTGTCGTCGCCTCCGACGACAACGCGACCGCCCAGAGCGACACCGGCAACCTCGTCGCCGCCGGCCCGGTCGCGCTGCAGACCTTCACCGCGACGACCCCGTATCGGTACGCGGCGTTGATCGCGCGCTACGGCGCGACCGGCGTGTCCGCTGAGGGCACCCGGTGGGGGATCGACTGGAGCAAGCTCGCTGTCTACGGCGCGCACGGCCTCCCCTTGCATACCGGTGATCCTGGGGAGCCGGCCGGCGTGTACGCCTCAGATGTGATCCGCGACATCGCTCGCCGGTACTGCCCGCGGCTTGATCCGAGCGGCGTCGTGGACTCCAGCTACGTGATCCAGCATCTCGCGTTCAAGGACCGCGTCACGCCGTTCGATGCGCTGCAGCAGGTCAACAAGTACCACCTGTTCAACCTCGCGGTCTGGGAGGACAGGACGCTTCACTGGTCGCCGTTCGATCTCACCGACTACACGTGGCAGGTCCGCACCGACCAGGTCGGCACGAGCTTCCAGGCGCAGGGCCCGAGCGTCGACACGGTCTTCAACGGGATCGTCGTCAGCTACGCGGACCTGCTCACCGGTACCCGCAACGTCCTCACCCCGGACGCGTATCCGGAGCTGCGCGACACGGACCCGACGAACCCGTGGAACCGGCACGGCATCGACCGGTGGGACGAGCTGGAGCTGTCCTACCCGCACCTGCTCGCGGACGCTTTGCAGGCCGGTCGGGCCGCGCTGGCGGATCGCAATCGCCCCAAGAGCCCCGGGCAGATCACCGTGAAGGGCTACATCCAGGATCGCGCCGGCAACCGGCAGCCCGGCTGGAAGGTCAGGGCCGGTGAGACGGTCGCGATCACCGACCACCCCAACGACGCGCCCAGGCTCATCCACGAGACCGGGTGGGACGACGAGGCCAAGACGCTGACGATCACCGTCGACGGGCCCCCCTCGATCCTCGACGCGCAGCTCGACCGCGTCACGACGGCGCTGAAGGCCGCCGGCCTCACGTCGTGAGCGACCAGATCGTCAAGGCCAGGGCGCTGATCGCCCGGCAGGCGATGTGGGGGAACTCCGCACGCGACACGATCATCACCGAGCTGCTCGCCGCGATCGCAGCCAACGAAGACCGCCTGATTCAGCTGGAAGCGCGGATCGTGACGCTCGAGGACACCGTCAAGGCCAAGAAGAAGTAGCGAGGGGCGCGGCGTGTCGGTGCCGCAGTTCCTGCTGCTGCTCGGCAGCCTCGTCGGGATCGCGACGCTGATCCTGTCGCTCACGAGCCAGCGGTTCAAGGAGGCGACGGATCTGCAGACCGCGGCGATCCGGGAGGCCGAGCACCTCCGCGCCCGGATCGAGGACGTGCGCCGCGAACGCGACCAGGCGCTCGAGCAGCTGAAGATCGAGCGCGCCAAGAGCCAGCGGTCGCAGGCGCGCAACAGCCTGCGGATCGCCGAGCTCGAGGAGCGCGTGCATCACATGCAGACCCGCGAGCGCGCCTACCGCAAGCTCCTGGCCGCCCGCGGCATCCAGGACGACAGCGAGGAAGCAGGTCGTGCCTAGCCTCCCGCCCGCGAACCGGTTGCGCCTCGCGATCATCGCGATCGCCACGACCCTGGTGATCGTGTGCCTCACCGGCGCCGTGTTCATCGTCCCGACCACGGACACGCTGACCGAGCAGGGCCAGACCACCAAGACGACCGCCGCGGACGCCCAGACCGCCGCCGACACCGCGCAGGACACCGCGGATGAGACCCAGCGGCAGGTCCGCGAGCTCACCGATCAGCAGTACGCGTTCCTGGACTGCGTCACCGGCGCGAACCCGAGCCGCTGCTTCACCGATCTCATCCAGATCACGCCCGGAGCGCAGGGGCAGGCCGGCAGAGAGGGCGCCCGCGGCGGCGACGGCCCACCCGGCCCGCTCGGCCCACGAGGACCACGCGGCCCCGTCGGCAGGACCGGCGCCACCGGAGCGACCGGTGCCGCCGGCGCGCCAGGAGCTGACGGCGCCCCCGGAACCGGCTACGACTGCGCCGGGCAGCCCGTGACCCAGGGGCGCGAGCCCGCGAAGTGCCCCGGCCGCGACGGCACCGACGGCCAGGACGGGACGGACGGAGCCCAGGGCCCGGCCGGGCCCGCCGGCCCGGGCGGCCCGGCCGGCGCTGACGGTGCCCCCGGTGCGGACGGAGCGCCCGGGACATCCCAAGCCTTCACGTTCACGTTCACCGACGGGACCGGCCAGACGCACACCTGCTCGGTTCCGGCGGGCGGCGGCACCGCCGCCTGCACCTGACCGCGCGCGAGCGCCCACCGACAGACAGAGAGGTTCCTGCATGACGGTCATGCCCGGCACGACGCTGCATGACAACCCGCGCGTAGCGCACGGCCGCCGCGCCGTCACCCGCCGGGTGATCATCCACACGATCCAGGGATCAGCCCTGGGCGCCGAGTCGTGGTTCAAGAACACGGCGGCCGGCGGGATCGGCGCGCACACGATCGTCGGGCTCGACAAGGTCATTCAGACCACGAGCCTGGACACGTTCTGCTGGCACTGCCGCAACGCCAACAGCGACGGGATCGGGATCGAGCACGACGGCTTCGCCGAGTTCCCCAAGAGCAAGTGGCTCAGCAAGGCGCGCCGCCGTCAGCTGCGCATGTCGGCGAACCGCACCGCGTGGATCTGCTGGCACTACAAGCTCGGCCAGCCGACTCTCGGGCGCAACGTGTTCGGGCACGTCCACGTGCCCGGCAACGACCACGTCGACCCCGGCAAGGGCTGGCCCTGGACGTTCTACATGTGGCTGTGCCGCCGGGCCTACAACAACCTCAAGAAGAAGGGAAAGTGGCAATGACCGCTGGCACGACCGTTGTGCGCAGCGCCGGCAGCGCCGGCACCTCACCGAAGGCCAAGCTCGCCGCGCTGCTCCCGGCGCTCGGCACCCTGATCCTCGCCGTCCTCGATGTCGTCCTGTCCCCGAACATCGACGCGTCGCTGAAGGTCGCGATCGTCGGCGCCGTCAACGCCGGACTCGCGTTCCTCGGCGCATGGCTCGGCGCCCCGGGCGACCAGGTCGTCGCGACCTTCCCCTTCGACGACACCCCCGGGCTCGAGCACGACCACGAGCCAGCCGTCTGACCGAGACGATTGTGCGCTGGCGCGCCGCGATGCGCGTGATCTGCCACCGGCGCGGCCACCGCTGGGCGTTCGCCGGCAGCGCTGACGCCGACGGGTACCTGGAGCACTGCACACGCTGCGGGGCGCTTCGGCGCGTCCGGCCGCCCCAGCCACGGCCAGGAATCGATCGGCGGTGGGCGCGATGAACGTGCTGACGGGCGAGGAGCTCGCCGCGCTCCGCGCGATGCCGATCTGGCTGGACCCCGGCGGGACGCTCCCGCCGGGCGCGCCGAAAGCCCCGGTGCTCAACCGGCTGCACGCCCGCGGGCTGATCCAGCTGCACAACGGTCACCGGCACCGGTGGGCGCTGACGATGCAGGGTCAGGCGGAGCTCGCGAGATGGACCCGGAGATGACCTCATGCCACGACTGAACAGCACCGCCGGGCTCGCGCCCCGCATCGCAGCGTTGGAGGCGGCGACACCGACCGCCAGGACGCTCACGACCGGCGTCACCTCGACGAACGACCCGTCCGGCGCGCTGCCCACCTCCGGCGGGCACTCGTTCGTCGTCGCGTTCCCCGCCCAGACCTTCCGCTTCCGGATCCTCAAGATCCGCATGCGCCTGCGCGGCGACGGGCCGGGTGGCGCCGGCAACCAGAAAGGCCGTGGCGTCGCGTATGCCGGGACGGGGAACCCGGGGCTCGCCTCGGCAGCGCTGGTCGCGCAGGGCACCGAGCGCACCGTGACCAACCCGACGACGTCGCAGCTGTGGGAGTTCACAATGCCGTCCACCGCGATCGTCGCGGCCGGGGTCGCGTTCTCCGCCGGCGTGTTCTTCGACAACACCTCATCGGTCAACCAGGCGATGACGATCCCCTACGTCGCCGCCGCGGCCGACACGCTGCTGCAGAACAACGACACCTACTCCGACGGGGCCGTCAGCCCGTTCGGCACCCTGACCGCCGGGTACTCCAGGCTGCCGCTCGTCGAGGTCGACATCGAGCCCGCCCCCGTCGACTACGCCACCGACATCACGGCGCTGCAGGCGACTGACACGACGATCACGGCGGACATCGGGGAACTGCAATCGGACGTCGCCGACCTTCAAGCTGGCGGCACCGGTGGCGGTGGCAGTGTGGTGGTGCTCGAGTCCGGGGCGATCATGGGCGCCGGCGACATCCACATCGGTGAGCCCGTGGACTGCACGGGCGGTAAGCAGGTTGAGTGGCGCGCATTCACCGACGTCGCGCCCGTCGATCCCGGCATGCAGATCGACGAGAGCATCAGTGGTTCATGGGTCGCGATCCGTCGACCGGACGGCTACAGCGCCCTGGAATCCAACGGTGCCGGCAGATTCACCGGTGGGCTCGCGGCGCCCAGCGCCAGAAGCATCCGCAGCCAATACTTCAACGGTCCTGCGGCACAGGGCGTCTTCGAGCTCTGGAGATCGGTGACGTGAGTGTCGAGTCGGTAGCCGCGGCGACCGGTGCGTTGATCCTCGCCTACGCGTTCCACGAATCCTCCGGAACCGCGCTGGACGACTTCAGCACCAGCAACCTGGACGCGACGTTGCAGTCGCGTGGGCAGCTCGGCGCGACCGCCATCCTCACCGGGCAGCCGCGCGCGCTCACGGGACTCGGTGGCAGCGGCGTGCTCGCATCACGCGCAGTCGCTGGAGGCTCACCGCTGCAGGTGTCGCAGTTCACGATCATGGCGGCCGTCCGCGGCCCCGCGTCCGCGCCTGCCTCCTACTCGGGGCTGCACGGGGAACGCAACGCGAACTGGTCCTCCCGGCTCACGAGCACCAGGTTGATGGAGGCGCGCGTCGTGGTCGGCGGTGTCACCAGCTCGCCGGCGACGACGCTCACAACGATCGGCTCCGGTGAACGAGTGTGGCCGTGGTTCGGGTTCGACGGGACGTGGCTGCGCGCGTACACGAACGACATCTTCGAGAGCGAAGTCCGGACCCCCGGATCGATCACCCAGACCACGGATGTCCTGAACATCGGATCGACCTCCAACCTCGCCTTCGCGGGCGACCTGGAGTACTGGATGATGTTCAGCCGACTGCTCGACGAGGGCGAGGTCCGCCAGATCATCCGGGAAGGCGACGCGACGCTCGACCGTGCTGGCCTCGGAGAGGGACCCGTCCTGTGGGACTTCACCGGGGACTCAAATCCGCTCGTCGCCGCGGCCGCTGAGGACGCGCAGTGCACGTTCTGCGGTGGTCGGCGTCGAGCGAATCAGCTCACCCGACAGTCCAGCGCGGGCCGCAAATACCACGACGGGTGCCGTGCCACACGCGTCACGCCGCGACCGGCGACGATCGACGGATCATCCACGCAGGACGCTTACGCCGCCCGCCTTGATTGGCTGATCCGCGACCAGCTCGATCTACTCGCCAAGCGCGCGACCACCGCGAAGACGAGCTACTGGAACGGCACGAAGTGGGTGGTCACCGGAAGCGCGGACGGGGTGCCGCACAACGCGATCGGCGCCGGCCTGGCCGCCGCGACGCTCGCCCGCTATCTACGCACGAGCCGAAGCGATCCATTGAACCGGATCGCGATCAACAGCGTCGAGAGCATCATGCTCTACGAGAACCAGAACGTCGTGTGGTGGCAGAACGCCGACTTCTGGGCCAGTGTGACCGGGAAGCTGCTCGTGATGCTCAAGGACCGCATGGACCCCGTGTTGCACGCTGAATGGGTCGATCGCTTCCTGCAGGGCTGGGACGATACGCAGGCCGGCGGCACCGACAGCACCGGCGGCGTGCACGGCGCCCTCAAGCCCGGTTCCTGGTACGTCAACGGCAACCGGGAGATCGGCAACTGCAATGCCGCGTGGTGCGCTTGGCGCCTCACCGGAGACTCGGCGCGTCAGACGGACTACGAGACCGCTGTGACCTGGACCGTATCCCCGACCGCCGGCGCCTGGAGTCCAGCCGGTCTGACGCATGGGTGGGTGCAGGCGGTCGCGCCGACCCAGAACGACTGGTCCGACGCCGAGGGCTGGTTCCGCGAGGCGCACGACACGACCGCGAAGGGCTTCTGGATCACCGGCACGAACACCACGCACGAGACCGGCGTCTACGAGACAGTCGACGTCAATGGTGAGGATGCGACCTACGGTCGCCTGCAAGCGCAGTACGCCTGCCACCTCGCCGTTCTCAGCGGCGAGCTGCGGTGGTGGCGCTACACGAACGCGCTACGCAACCACCTGTTCAACACGCGCTACAACGCCACCGGCGGCGTCGTCGGCAACGCGCAGCCCGGCCAGGTCAACGGGCAGGGCGGCGCCCGAACCGTCTCCACCGACTCGTGGCACCCGCACCTGGAGCTCGCAGCCACGTTCTCCGGCAAGCGCGCCGCAAGCATCGACGCGTCAGCCATGGCGACCAGATGGACGACGTTCGAGTCCAACATCAGGTCGGGTGGCCGCAACCCGGACGCCGGCGCCCAGTTCCACCGGACCATGGGCATGGACTTCTCGACCCTGCTCATGAGCCTGGCGAAGTGGCCCGGAAACTAGGAGAACAATCCATGTATCAGATCATCGTCACGATCCCCGCTGACTCCGAAGAGGAGGCCGGCCACATCAGCGACAACCTCCAGACGCTGCTGCGCGACCTCGTGGCCTCCTACCAGATCCTTGAAGTCCCGCAGCCGCAGGAGACGGAGGACTAGCAGATGGCTCTCGACACGATGGACAAGCTCGTCGCCGCGTTGACGAGCAAGCAATCACAACCGTGGAACAAGACCGGGCTCGTGAACACGTCAGGGCTCTACGCCAGCTTGTGGACGCCGGCGGGCGCGCCCGGCACCGGCGCCGCCCCCACAAGCGCCGTCGTCCCCACCAAGGCGACCGCCGGGGCCTTCCCCTTCACGAACCCCGGCGCCGGCCAGAAGGCCTACCTCGCTGGCCTTGAGGGGCAGGGCGGATCAGGCGCGTCGATCATCTTCTACGATCGCCTCAGCCACCAAGGCGGCCTCTCCGGCACGGTCACCACAGCGCAGACCACGAACCTGCCGACCGCCGCGCTCACCCGCGGCGACACCACCGGCGCCGGCGTCGAAGCCTGGCTGGAGTGGTACACCGCGACCGGCTCAACCGGCGTGACGGCGACCATCTCCTACACCGCGCAGGACGGCACCGCCGGACGCTCGGGCACCGTCACACTCCCAGCCTCCGTGCCCGCCGGCCGCATGTACCCCATGACCCTCCAAGCAGGCGACACCGGCGTGCGCTCCGTCGAGAGTGTCACCCTCTCGGCCTCCACCGGCACCGCCGGCAACTTCGGCGTCACCCTGCTGCGGCGCCTGGACTCCGGCTACATCGCCGGGCCCGGCGGCGCGTTCAGCAAGGGCCCGCTGGACACGCGCCTGAGCGAGATCCCCGCCGACGCCTGCATCGCGATGATGAACCTCGGGCTCGGCACGAACGGAACCTGGATGGGCACCATCGACATCGGCATCGGCTGATGGGTCCGCAGCGCTTCCTCTGCCCGCCGCGACGTCTGCGCCCTGGGATGCTCACGACCCCGACGCTGCCACGGTCGTCGAGCCCCGCGAACCTCGCGCCGGTCGTCGCGATGTTCTTCGCGCCAGCAACAACGCCACCGGCCGCCGGTGGCAGCGCAGGCCACCAGCTCATCATCGGCGCGCGGAACCGCCGCGGAATCACCATCGGCCTCCAACGCTGAACCTCTACGCGCACGACCTCAGGGCCCCCGCCGACACCGGCGGGGGCTTCGCCGTTCTAGAGCGCGGTCAGGCAGCGCCGAACAGCGCTAGGTACGCGCCCGCGCCGAGCAGTGATGCGAGCAGCAGCGCGAGGCCCGGTCCGACCTTGCCGCGCGCGAGGTCCACGATCGCCAACACGACGCCGATGATCGGGATCAGCACTGCGGCTCCCAGCGACCACACGTCCATCGACTGGGATGCGGCAGGGGCGCTCGCCGCGACTGCGTTGGGATTCTCGACTGGTTTCTCCTGCAACTGATTCCCCGACGTTGACTGCATGCTGCCTCCAGGCGGAGAGGGAGGGCGCCCCTGACAAGGCGCCCAATGACAGGACCCTCAACGTCCGGGGCAGACGTGATCTTGAGGAGTCACGTGGGATTGTGGCGCGTTACCGCACAAACGATCCCGAATGCTGTGCAATACCTGATCGGTTGGGTTCAGGGAACTTGTGCACCGGTTAGAAGCAGATCAGCGGCCCGCCCGCCGGCTTCACCGGGTACGGAGGGTCAGAGATGGGCGAGCGGAGCGCGTACGAGCGCGCGTGGGAAGAGGTCGCGCTGGGCTTCCATAGGGCGCTCATGACGCCCGGCCTTCCCCCTGAGGCCCGTCCTCGTCTTCTGCGCTGCTATCGCCATGCGTCGCGGGCGGCGATGACTCCTCCTCTAGTTCTCGCTCGACCTCTGCCGTCGGCTCAGGCTGCGGATGCTCCTGCGGCTCGGGCTGAGGACCGCTGAGTTCGCGCATCCGCCGCTCGATCTCACCCCACAGTCTTTCGGCCGCGACCTCCTGGCCTTCCTCGAGCATTGCAACGCGGCGTAGGAGTTCCTGCATGACCGGATCCTCGTCGCGGCGACGCTGCTGGTCGAGGACGGTCTGATCGACGACATCGAAGCCGTGCTCCATGAACCACCGGGGCACCCTTGTCCGTGAAGCGACGACCTGTAGCTGGGCCGGCGTGGCCGTCTTCGAATCCGTCGCGCTCTCCAGGCGTCCGATCTGCCGTGGCGAGACAGAGAGCGCTTCCGCCATTGCGGCGATCGGGAGACCAGCATAGGCGCGCGCCGCGCGTAGACGAGACGCGATCTCCGCAGGATTTGGGCCGGATTGAGCCATTCCGTGCCGATTCTGGCCACCGATCCTCCATATCTCCATAGCCCCTTCGGCTAGTTCTGGCCTAATCTGGCAAGATCTGGCCATGCCGTCCGATTCTGGTCAGGCCCGGACCTTCGATTTGCGCGTCGCGCGGATGAACCAGGGGCTCTCGATCCGCCAGCTGGCCGCACGCACCGGCGTCAGTCGCAACGCGATCACACAGCTCGAGCGCGGCGGCAGCGCGAGCGAGGCTTCGGTGAAGCCGCTCGCCGACTACTTCGGCGTCCTCGTCACCGACATCACCCCGGCGCGTGAGCCGAACGGGGCGGCCGCATGACCTCGCAGAACAGCGCCGGCCACGAGCTCGTGACCCGTGGCCGGCAGACCACAACGGAGCAGACCCGTCATGGCCAAGACCAGCATCGCACCCCCAACCGACCCCACGGACGTCGAGGCGTGGCACGCATGGATCGCCGCGGCACCCTCCGATCAGGAGGGCGGCCGACGACTCGGCGCCGCCCTGAAGGCCGGCGTGAGCGCGCAGGCGCTCACCCGCACGGGAGCGAGCTCGTGAACCGGCGCCGGGTCGCCATGTCTGCCGCCGTGGTCGCGCTGCCCCTCATCGGGGTCCTCCCCGGCGCGGCCGCGGCGGCAGAGCACCGGCTGAGCATGCGCACCGCGCGCACGACGGCGATCACGGCCGCGCAGCCGATCGTCGACACGCTGGCCGGCGATCCCGTCGTGCGCGTCACGGGCTGCCAGCGGCTGTCAGCAGCACGCATCGACTGCCGCGTGCTCGTGACCGCCGCGCCCTCGTACGAGTGCCGCGCGCGCGTCGTGATACGTGCGGGTCGCCGCGCTCGCCTCCGCGATCTCGCCTGCATCGGCTAGCGCGATGGCCGCGATCGACTGGAACAGCGACGTCGTGGCTGCGCTCGTCGCGGTGCTGGCCGCGATCGGCCTGCTGAGCGTGCTCGGCGGCATCGCCCTGCTCGTCATGGTCGAGGCGTCGTGCGCGCGCGCGCGACGCGCCCGGGCGCGTCGTGATCAGGCGCGCCCGGGTGTCGTTGACCTCGGTGCCTGGCGCATGAACAGCTGCGCCCCGTCCGGTCAGGGACGGGGCGCGGTACGTCGAGGAGGAGGCCGCGACCGCCGTCAGGGAGGCCGGACGTGACGAACTCTACCGCTCCGGTCGGCCAACGCCGGTACACCCGTGATCTGGTCACGATCGACCAGAGGTGGCGGCGGGTGACGCGCGGGCAGCCGCGCCTCGTCGGCACCGTCCGTCAGGTCCACCGAGCAGACCGCACTGTCGACCTGCAGCTGCCCGACGGCGAGCGCCTGCGCGTGGCGTTCAAGGAGCTGCGCAAGCACTGGCGCCGAGTCGGCGCCGTCGTTCCCGATGAATCCATGGAGGTCGCGTGAGCGCCGCCGACTACCGCAGCTGGGCGTGCGACGACGCGCCGGTCTGGCACGAGCTGACGTCCCCGCAGGCCGACCTGCTGCGGCTGCTCGCGAGGCACGTCAACGACGCGGGGGAGTGCTTCGTACGGCTCTCCAAGCTCGCGGCCGCGCGCCGCGTGAAGGTGCGCACGATCCAGCGTGGACTCCGCGAGCTCGAGCGTCGCGGGCTGCTCGTCACGACGCATCGCAAGGGCCGCTCGAGCGTGTACCGACTGCTGAAGGACAAGCCGCCGGCAGCGCAGATGATGCTCGGTCTGGACCCATCGGAGGCGCTCTCTGACGGTCCTCCGACCCCTGACGCTGACGTCACCCCTGACGTCCGGGACCCCCGACACCAGTGTCAGGGGGAGTCACGACACTGGTGTCGCCCAGAAGTAGAAGGGGAAGTAGAAGCATCCCCCTCCTCCAACGCGCGCGAGAGCGAGCAAGGTCGGCATCCGGCCCTGCCCGAGCGCTTCGAGGAGGTCATGCGGATCCTCGCGGAGGCTCACGACCTCGTCGTCAACGACATGGCTGTCGCCAGCGCGCTGGACGCCTGCCCGGAGTCCAGTGGCTATGACCACGTCCAGGCGGCGAAGGACGTCAGGACCGCGGCGCGCGAACGGCTCACGAGCCCGATCGCCAGCACCGCTCTGCGCAAGCAGCTCGAGTTCCAGTGGAAGGACCGCATCGCCGGGACGCAGCCGGCTGCAGCCGTCGAATCAGCCATACGAGCGCCTCGCGATCACGGCCGTCAGCGCCGCCGCGCGAACGCCGCGACGCTGCGGCCCTGGCAGCAGTCCGACCCGGTCGACGAGGCCGCCGTGTACGCCCGCGGAGCGGCCGTGCTCGCCGATCACCCCGACGACGGGCAGCCGTTCTGATGGCTGGCCCGAGCAAGAGCGGCATGTTCAACGGGATCGCCGAGCGTTACCGCGGGCAGGTCGTAGCAAGCGCGCCGGCGCCGGTGTGGCGCTCGCACCAGGAGGAGGCCCTGGAGCGCTGGCGTGACCGGGAGCGCCGCGGCCTGATCACCCGTGGTTCGCCGGACGCCGGCTGCGAGGGTGCGCTGCGCTGGATCGACCGCGACGACATCGTGTGGGTCGCCGAGTGCGACGCATGCGGCCACACCGTCAGCGTCCGCCGCGCAGACGTCGACCCGGAGTTCATGCGCTCCGAGCGTCTGCGGCTTGCGAAGCTCCCCGCGCGGTTTCTCGATGAGCCGGTGCCGGCGCACGAGGGCAACGCAGCCGCGCGCCAGCACCTGAGGGTGCTGATCGAGCAGTGGGGCTCCGAGCACGCGCCCCGCCCGCCGATGCTCGTCGGCCCGAACGGTCGCGGGAAGTCACACCTCGTCGCCCGCGCCGCCAAGCAGCTGATCGAGGCGCACCTCGTGCGCTGCCGGTTCATCTACTGGGCGGACCTCGTCGCCGAGGCTCGCGAGGCGATCGGGTCCTTCGGCAGCGAGACCCCCGGCACCGTGTTCGAGCGTGCCGCGACGACCCCGCTGCTGATCCTCGACGACATCGGCACCGAGCTGCAGACCGACTGGGCACTGCAGATGTTCGAGCGACTGATCAACCGCCGCTACGCGCCGCCCCGCGCAGCCGGTTCGGAGGGCGGCGAGCCCGAGCAGCTGCCGCTGATGGGCACTACGAACGTTCCGGTCGCGCAGTGGGACCAGGTGTTCGGTGCCGCCGCGGCGAGCCGGCTGCACGAGCTCACCCAACCAATCGAAGTCACCGGACCGGACTGGAGGCGCTCATGAGCTCGTCGACCGGTCGGGGTAGGGCGGCGGGAGATTCACCTCGGGATGCATCCACCCGTGGGAGGGGGCCCGCCGCCCTATCGCGCCCGGCCACGATCGCCTCGGGGCGGGACGTGTTCGCGGCGCAGGCGCGGATCCAGGAGGCGCTGAGCGATCTCGGGCTGGAGGTGCTGCTGTTCAGGTGGGCGCCCGGGCAGCTCGCGGTGACGCTGAAGCGTACTCAGGCCGAGGTTGAGGGTGACGTTGGGGAACGACTGCGTACGGAGGCACGGCGGTGAGGAAGATCCCGACCGTCCTGCGCCGCAACCCCGACGACATGCGGCACGTCCTGCTCGAGGTCTCCCCG
>Ga0081539_10003148_pt1 | contig 20948 bp, 19 predicted proteins | sample TabmetS4T2R2_FD_71023 | JGI IMG/M metagenome (GOLD analysis project Ga0081539, IMG submission 71023) | Tabebuia heterophylla rhizosphere microbial communities from the University of Puerto Rico - S4T2R2 | ecosystem: Host-associated > Plants > Roots > Rhizosphere ...
CGGTGAGACCCACACCTGCTGGGGCGCCAGCCGCTGCTGTAAATATTGTCGTGGGATAATATTGACAGTCCCGGTCGCCGCGGGCACGCTACGTATCAATGCCACTACTCCACGCGCGATGAACGGGTGAGGTTCCTCGTGACACTAGGCCGCCGCGCTGCTGTTCTCGCAGCCCAAGAGGAAGAGCGCATTCAACAAGCGGAGCAGCGCGCGGCGTTCGGGCGTCTCCTGGGACTGGCCCGCATCCCCGACCGGAGCCGGCACCACGACGGACGCATCATACGAACAGCCGCGTTTCAACCCGAACACCATCGAGCAGAACACATGTTCTCGCAGCCCCGGTGGACCTGCCGCGACTGCGGCCAGAGCTGGCCTTGTGATGCTCGGCGAAACCTTCTGACCGTTGAAGCGCACAAACATTCAGCCGTGTCCGTCGTCCTCTTTCTCAGCCTCTGCCTGAATCAAGCCGCCCAGGACCTGCCGGCCGTCGACGTGAGTGTCCTCTATAACCGGTTCCTGGGATGGTTCGACAGCAACCGATCCGCCCGTACGAACGGATAGCCGACGATCGAGGAACCGAGGCACCAGCCGCGATTGTCAGACGGCCCGGCCGAGCAGCCGACGCGCGACCTGCCAGCCGGCCGCTACGCCTGATGGGCAAGGGCGGCGGCCCGCATCGGCAAAGCGCGACCGCGCCCGGCACGGTCGCTGGGTCATCGCTGCTCCGGCAGGTCCCGCAGCCGCTGCGCGGCGCTTTCCGGGGTGATGTCGCGCTGCGGCTGGGCGAGCAGTTCATAACCGACCATGAATTTTCGTACGGTGGCCGAGCGCAGCAGCGGCGGGTAGAAGTGCCCGTGCAGGTGCCATTCCGGGTAATCGGTCCCGCTGGTGGGTCGCTGATGCAAACCCATGGAGTACGGGAAGGTGACGCCGAACAGGTTGTCGTAACGGCGTGCCAGCCGGCCGAGGATGTCGGCCAGCCCGTCTCGTTCGCCGCCGGCGAGGTCCGGCAACGCGCCGTGATGACTGCGCGGCAGCACCAGGGTCTCGAACGGCCAGACCGCCCAGAACGGCACGAGGACGACGAAGTCGTTGTTCTGGCAGACGATCCGGGCGCCGTCGGTGAGTTCGGTCTCCAGGTAGTCGCACAGCAGGCATCGGTTCCGCGCCGCGTGCAGTCGTTGGTGATGCAGTTCCCGGGCCGCCTCGTTGGGCAGCCGCTGATTGGCCCAGATCTGCCCATGGGGGTGGGGGTTGCTGGCGCCCATCATCGCGCCGCGGTTCTCGAAGATCAACACGTGGTTGACCCAGTCCAGGGTGCCCAGATCGGTGTACTGGTCGGTCCACGTGTCCACCACCCGCCTGATGTCGATCGGTTGCATCTGTCCGAGGGTGAGGTCGTGCCGGGGGGAGAAGCACACGACGCGGCAGATTCCGCGTTCACTCTCGGCGACCAGCAGGCCTCCTTCGTCGATCTGCTCCGGCGCGGTGTCCGGTTTCAGCGCGGCGAAGTCGTTGTCGAAGACGTAGGTCGTCGGGTAATCAGGCGTGTGCGCGCCGCCGGCGCGCTCGTTGCCCGGGCACAAGTAGCAGGCCGGATCGTAGGCCGGGCGGTGTTCCGGCGCGGTCTCCTCGACCTGGCCCTGCCACGGGCGGGCGGTGCGGTGCGGGGAAACCAGGACCCAATCGCCGGTCAGGGCGTTGAGCCGGCGGTGCGGTTCGGTGTACATGCGATCTCCGGATGGGTTCAAGGCGTCGGCCGCGTAGGAATGTCCAGGCGTCGGCCACGATCGTATGCACGGTCGGTTTGGCTGGCATCCAGCCCCGCTCGGGGTCGCGCAGCTCCCCAGGCACCGCCGCGGCGCGGGGAACGCCGCTCCCCCGGTGATGGGCTGCCGCGCAGCCGTCGAGCCGGCATGGACGGTCAGTCGAAGATGATGCAGACCTTGCCGCCGGCGCCGCTGGCGGCGACGCGATACGCCTCGTCGGCCTGATCCAGTGAGTAGCGGTGCGTCACGATCGCCTCGGGATGCATATTCCAGCGCACCAGATGCTCGAGCAGGTCCTCCATGTGCCGCAGCGACGTGACCCACGACCCGTACAGGCTGATCTGCTTATGGATGAGCAGTTCGGACACCGCGAAGGTGATCTGGCCGCCCTCACCGACGAACGCGCATCGCCCCCACGTCCGGGTGTTCTCCAGGGCCAGCACCCGGGCGGCACCGCTGCCGGAGCAGTCGATGCTGGCCTCGCACCCGCGCCCGCCGGTGAGCTCGGCGATGGCCGCGCCGGCTGACTCGTCGGCGGGCAGGGCGTGGTCGACCAGGCCGGTGTCGCGGGCCATCCGCAGGCGTTCCGGCGCGATGTCGGTGGCGATGATGGGGCCGGCGCCCAACTTCCGCCCGAGCATGGCCGCGGCCAGACCGACCGGTCCGAGCCCGGTGATGAGCAGCCGGTCTTGTCCGGATAGTCGAAGACGCAGCAGACCCTCGTACGCGGTGCCGAATCCGCAGGAGACCAGGGCGCCGTCGACGTAGGTCAACGGCTCGGGGAGCAGGATGCAGGTGGCCTCCTCGGCGAGCAGGTACTCGGCGTGGCCGCCGTCGCGCTGCCAGCCGTGCGCGGCACGGTACGGCGACGTGCAACCGATCATGTAGCCGTGCCGGCACTCCTCACAGACACCACAGCCGGCGATGTGGTACACCACGACCCGGTCGCCCGGGGTGAGTCGCCGGACACCGGCTCCGACGGCGACGACCTGACCACATGGCTCATGTCCGGCGATCACACCCTGGTACGCCTCGGGACCACTGCCCAGGTGTTCGCGGTAGATCGCCCGGATGTCGCTGCCGCAGATCGACGACGCCTTCATCTTGAGCAGAACCTGCCCATGGCCGGGTTCGGGCACCTCGACCTCAACGTGCTGGACGGTGCTGTTTCCGGGGAGAACGACCCCGTTCATGGTGGGCATGGACGTCCTTGAGAGGGAAGGAGGGATGGCGCACGAGCAACTTACTCGACGGAAACCTGATTCGAGACGGCGCGCATTTGAGCGGCCGTACCACTCACAAAAGTGTGGTGCTGGTCTTACTACCCGTCAATGCGCATGCCACAATTGGGAGGACGTCTCGCTCAAATGTGCGGCAAGGAGGGTGGATGCCCCTCGCGAAGAAGCCGGCTCGCCTGGTCTTGACCGCGTCCGTGGCACGGCGCTACTACCTCGACGGCAAGTCTCAGGTCGACATCGCCGACGAGCTGGGCCTCAGCCGATTCCAGGTGGCCCGGCTCCTCGAAGCCGCCCGGGCCAGCGGGCTGGTACGGATCGAGATTCCCAGCGTCGGCGCGATCGACGTCGATCTGTCCGGGCGACTGCAAGACGCGTACGGGTTACGCCACGCGATCGTCGTGGACACGCCGCACGTCAATCCCGCCTCCCTCCTTCCCGAACTCGGGGAAGCCGCAGCCGAGCTGCTGAGCGAGATCACCACCGCGGACGACGTTCTGGGCCTCGCGTGGTCCCGTGCGGTGAGCGCCATGACCAACGCGCTGACCACGCTCCCCGCCATCCCCGTCGTGCAGCTCACCGGCGCGCTGGCCCGGCTCGATCTCGCCGACACCTCGGTCGACCTCGTACGGCAGGCCGCCCGCAAGTCCGGCGGACCCGCGCATTTCTTCTACGCACCGACGATCGTGCCGGACGCTCGTACCGCCCGCGCCCTGCGGCAGCAACCCGAGGTCGCACGCGCGTTCTCCCTTTTCAGCACCGTGACCAAAGCGGTGGTGGGCGTCGGCCTGTGGGCCGCGACCGAGTCGACCGTGTACGACGCCACCGACGAGAAGGCCCGGGCCGCCCTGGAGCGTCACGGGGTCTGCGCCGAGGTCTCGGGCGTCCTCGTGGACACCGAGGGACGTCCGGTCGACTCCGAGCTGAGCCGACGGATCATCGGCATCGGCGCAACCGAGCTTCGCGGCATACCCGAAGTGATCGCCATCGCCTACAACACAGGGCGGACGCCCGCAGTGCGCGCTGCGATCCTCGGCGGCCTCGTCAACGGCATCGTGACGCATCCGCCGGTGGCGAGGAAATTGATCGCCCAGCGATGAGAAGCAATTCCACGTCCGGCTCGCGTCGAGGAGATCTTCTCCGGCGTCGCGGGTGCGGCATCCGAGAGGTACAGATGGTCGCAAAGGATGACACCGGATTTCTGCCTGCCCTCGACGGCGCGTTTCCCGACCGGGCGGACGCCGTCCGGATCGGCGCAGCGCGTATGTCGTGGGAGCAACTGCGCCGCAGCGCGGACGCCACCGCGGTACGGATTGCGGGCGCGCCGGCCATCGCGGTGGTCGCCGAGCCGGCGATGTCCACCGTGATCGGGCTGGTCGGCGGGCTGCTGGCCGGCATCCCGGTGGTGCCGGTGCCACCGGATTCGGGCCCGACCGAGATCGCGCACATCCTCACCGACTCGGGCGCGGCGCTGCTGCGCGCGGACGGGACGCTCGCGGCCCCGCTCGGCTCCCCGCCTCCGGCCGACGCGTTGATCCTCTACACCAGCGGGACGACCGGGCCGCCCAAGGGGGTCCGGCTCAGCCGGGACGCGATCGCCGCCGACCTTGACGCCCTCGCCTCCGCGTGGGCATGGACACCCGACGACATCCTGGTACACGGGCTGCCTATGTACCACGTCCACGGGCTGGTGCTGGGCGTGCTCGGGGCCCTGCGGATCGGCTGCCGGCTGGTGCATACGGTCCGACCGACTCCGGCGGAGTACGCGGCAGCGGGCGGCAGCCTGTACTTCGGCGTCCCGACGGTGTGGACCCGCGTGGTACAGGACCCGACCGCCGCGGATGCCCTACGCCCGGCGCGCCTGCTCGTCTCCGGCAGCGCCCCACTGCCCGAACCGGTCTTCGACCGGCTACGGGCGCTCACCGGGCACCGGCCCGTCGAACGCTACGGCATGACCGAAACCTTGATCACGCTCAGTACGCGGGCCGATGGTCCCCGGGTACCAGGCACCGTCGGGACCCCACTGGCAGGTATTGAGACGCGGCTGAGCGGCGACGGTGAGCTGCTGGTCCGGGGTCCTACGCTTTCCGACGGCTACCTGCACCGGCCTGATCCCCGTACGCCGGACGGCTGGTTCCCCACCGGTGACATCGCCACAGTGGACGCCGACGGCGCGCACCGGATCGTCGGGCGGGCCGACGTCGACATCATCAAGACCGGCGGGTTCCGAGTCGGGGCGGGCGAGGTCGAGGCCGGGCTGCTGGCGCACGCCGGGGTACGCGAGGCCGCGGTTGTCGGCCGACCGCACGCGGATCTCGGGCAGGAGATCGTCGCCTACGTCGTCGCGTCCGGTGTGGACGAGGCGGAGCTGATCGGATTCGTCGCCGCTCGTCTGTCCCGGCACAAGCGTCCCAGGCGCATCGTGTTCACCGATGTTCTTCCCCGAAACGCCCTCGGCAAGATACAGAAGAAGCTGCTCCGGGAGGACGCCACCGAGTGACGCGCCGAAGGAGGTGGGCAGCCGAAGCGCCTCGACGAGCACCCGCGGCTAAGCGCGCGTCAGGGCCGACCCGCGGGGGGCATCGCAGAGCAACTGGCTCAGCGCCGGGTTGTCGATCTCCGAGGCCAGAAGTTGTGCCGAGCCGAGGGCCGAGCCGTCACCGAGGCGGTATCGGTGCAGCTGCGTGCGTACGACCAACTCCCGCATGTCGCATCGGGCGGCGAGCGACGTCAACGAGTCGATCAGTGGGCGGGCGCGGTCCGGGTCGTTCTGGTCGAGGGCAGTGGTGATGGCGGCGTCCAGGGTGTGTGCGTGCACCCACAGATACCGGTCAGGGAACCGGTTGCTCCGGGCGATGGCGGTACCGAGCCACTCGGATGCGGCCGCGCGGTCACCCCGGCCGGCGTGCAGAAGGCCCAGCCCGCGCGCCGCCATGCCTTCCCAGCACGGATTGCCGAGCTGACAGGCCAGCGCCCAGGCCTGTTCGAGCCGGTCGGCGGCGCCGTCCAGGTCGCCGGAGTACATGTCCAGCTCGGCCCGCAAAGTCTGCGGCCACGGCAGGAATTCGACCCACTGGTGCCGGTCGGTGAGGTCGAGCGAGGTCGTCAGCGCTTCCGCGGCCTGGCTGCGCTCGCCGCGCAGCAGGTGCGCACGGGCCTGGATCGACAGCGACCAGGCGCGCTGTCGGTCGTCACCGCCGCGATCGGCCCGCTCGATCGACTCCTCCAGAAATTCGAACGCACCGGGATAGTCGCCCATGTCCGAGGCGTTCATGCCCCGCACCCCGAGGATCGCCGCCAGTTCCTGATCAGTCTCCGCGAGTGCCTGCGCCCGCGTCAGCCAGGAGTCCGCCGTCCTGCGGCGACCGGCGTGCACCTCGACGAAACCCAGTTCCCGGTGGGCGGCTACCGCCGTGGCCCGCTCGCCGGCCCGCGCTGCCAGCTGGATCGCCTCGGCCAGCACCACGGCGCCCTCCTCGTCGCGCCCGCGTACCGCATGGACCAGCGCCTCGCCCAGCGCCGCCAGCGCCCGGGCCTGAAGGCCGGTGTCCCGGCAGCGGGCGGCTTCGGCAACGGCCCGGCGCAGGCACTGGATTCCGGCGTCCGCGGCACCGGCCGCGACGGCGGCCCGCCCCGCCTGGAGCTGGCTCACCGCCGCGGCCCGGCCGGCCAGCGGGGACACCATCGCCGAGCCCGACCCCACGCGGGCCGCATCCCGCAGCGCCGGCGACGGCTCGACGCCGAGTTCGCGGCGCAGCAGGTCGGCGCAGATCGCGACCTGTCGCCGCGCCGCCGCACGGTCGCCGGACATCGCCAGGCTCCGTACCAGCAGCTCGTGGTTGCCCTCGTCGAGCGGGTTGCGGGCGACCACCTTGGACGCGTACGCAACTGCGTCACGCGCGCGACCGACGGCCAGCAGACCGACCGCCGCCCGGCGCAGCCCGGCCTCCGCGACCGCCGACAACCGGCTGCGTTCGACCAGTAGCCACGACTCGAACTCCGGGCACGAGGCGAGGTTTACCCCGTCGAGCAGCTCACCACCGAGGTCCAGCAGCGCGGCCGGGTCGGGATCATCGCCCTGCAGCAGTCGTACGTCGACGGTCACATCCGGTCCGAAACCGACGGCGACCGGATCACCCACCAACACGTCCCTGCCCAGCGCCCGACGCAGTTCGGCGAGCGTCCACCGCAGCGCCCCCAACGGGTCGTCGGCATCGCCGAAGAACAGCTCGGCGAGACGGCGACGGCTGGGCGACCGGCCGGCCAGCAGCACGTACGCGAGCAGCGCCCACGCCTTGCGGCCGCGCGGCGGCCGGCCCTGCCGGCCGTCACGCTCGATGACGGGCGGTCCGAGCAGGCGGATGGTGACCATGACCGCACCCCCTTACGCGGGTTCACTGGCGATTATCCGCGCCGGACGCCGACCGCTTCCAGGTACTCCGACGGCGCGACGACGGTGCCGTCATCGGCCCGGTTGAACTGTCGGGCGACGTCGGCCAGCTCGTCGGAGAACTTCTCCAGCTCTGCGCCCGACAGCTTCCCGGCGAGCCGGGTGATCGGGCCGTAGTACTCCCGGAACCACTGCGAGAAGTGCTCGGCCGAGTGGTACCGGAACACGTAGTGCCGCTTGGTCAACTCGATCCACTCCACCCGGTCGCCGAACAGCTCCGCGAGGTGCTCCGGCGTACCCCACAGGGTGGCCGGCTGCACCCCGGCCGGCGGGGGTGCCCACCGCGACACCGTCCGGAACATCGCGCCGATCATCCCGGTGGGAGTCCAGCAGGCGAGCGCGATCTTTCCGGTTGGGGCGGTCACCCGGACAAGCTCGTCGGCCGCCCGCCGGTGATCCGGCGCGAACATCACGCCGACCGTGCTCAGCACCGCATCGAACGACCCGTCCGGGAACGGCAGCCGTTCGGCATCACCCTCGACGAAGTCCACCGGCAAGTGGTCCACGGCGGCCCGCCGGCGCCCGTGCTCCAACAGATTGGTGGCGTAGTCGACGCCGGTCGCCACCGCGAACCGGTGTGCCGCGGCGAGTGCCGCATTCCCCTGGCCGGAGGCCACGTCCAGGACACGTTGACCGGCCCGGACATCGACCGACTCCACCAGCCGCTCGGCGATGATCTGCAGCGTGTTGCCCACCCGCGTGTAGTCGCCGGTCTCCCAACCTGCCCGCTGCGCCGCCTTGATCGTCTCGAAGTCGATCACTGTGCTCGTCATGACAATCCTCCTCGTCGTGAACCTTCCAGAACAGGAAACCGCGGCGCCGTGTGACGCCCCGTGTGAACCGTCCAGGTACGAGGCCTTCATGGAGCCGCCACCTTCCGGCTCGTAGCATGTCGCCGATGCATGTCTCGTTCCGACGTTGCTAGGTGGGAAGTCCTTGTCCTCATTCGCGGAGCTGACCGAACGCGTCCGGGTGTTCGCTGTGGAACGCAACTGGGAGCAGTTCCACACGCCGAAGAACCTGGCGATGGCATTGGCCGGCGAAGTCGGTGAACTGCTGGCGGAGCTGCAGTGGCTCACTCCGGAGCAGTCTGCCGCCGTCATGCAGGACAAGGAGCTCGGGCCACGTGTCCGCGCCGAGCTCGGCGACGTGACCATTTACCTCGCACGTCTGGCTGATGTCCTGGACGTCGATCTCGTTGAGGCGGCATTGGACAAACTCGACGAATCCGGTCGCCGCTACACCGTCGAGGCCGCCCACGGATCTGCCAGGAAGATGACCGGCGGTCAGCGGCCCCCGTCATAGCAACACGATGACGGTGTGACTACAGTCTGGATTGTCCGTATGCGGTCCGACAGGCTTCCTGCACCTGGATATGCCTCCCATCCGCACGATCATTTCGTGCTGCCCGGGGGCAATGGTTCATGTCGGCGTTCCGCGTCTCCGCGGCGGGTCTTCTCCGCCTCGCCACGGAAGGCAGTCTCGCCGACCGCATCGCCGAACAGGCCTGGATGAGCGGACAGGGCGTGAGCCCCGCCGAACGCAACTCCTGGTCCCGCAGCCTGTCGGTCCTCGCCCAAGACCTCGCCGACGCGGGCCTGCATGACGTCGAGGTCCTGGTCGAGTACCAGCTGCCACTGACCAGCCGACGCATCGACGCCGTCCTGGCCGGCATCCATCCCAGGACGGGCGAGGACTCCTTCGTCGTCATCGAACTCAAGCAGTGGTCGTACGCCACCCGCTACGAGGACTCGGACACGCTGGTCGACGTCGAGCACGCCGCTGGACCGCGGCTGCACCCGGGCGTCCAGGTAGGCGACTACTGTCAGTACCTGATCGACTTCCTCGGCCTGCTCGCCGAGCACGGCAATACCGTCCGCGGCGCGGCGTACCTGCACAACGCGGTCGACCGGGACATCGCCGAACTTTTCGACCGCCAAGCGACCGAACAAAGTCGCATCTTCACCAAGCAAAGCCGCGGCGACTTCCTCGACTACCTGCGCGCCTCGCTGGACGCCGACAAGCCAGGCGCTGCTCCCGCGGACCGATTCATGAAAAGCACCGTGCGGCCGAGCCGGCACCTGCTGACCTATGCAGCCCGCGAACTGAAGGAGCGCTCGCACTTCACCCTTCTGGATGAGCAACGCGTGGCGTACGAGCTGGTGCTGCACGCGGTGGAACGCGCCCGCGCCGCGGACCACAAGAGCGTGGTGGTGGTGTCCGGCGGACCGGGCAGCGGCAAGAGCGTCATCGCTCTGAGTCTGCTCGGTGAACTCGCCCGCCAGGGCCGGACCGCGCTGCACGCCACCGGTTCCAAGTCGTTCACCCAAACGCTTCGCCGCTATGCGGGCAAGGGCTCGGCCCGGCTGAGGAACATGTTCCTCTACTTCAACAGCTTCATGACCGCCGACCGCAACGGCATCGACGTGCTCATCTGCGACGAGGCACACCGGATCCGGGAAACCTCGGTCAACCGGTTCACCCGATCGGCGCAGCGGCAGTCCGCCCGACCCCAACTCGAGGAATTGCTGGCCGCGGCGCGGGTCCCGGTGTTCCTGCTGGACGAGCATCAGGTGGTCAAGCCCGGCGAGCTCGGCAACGTCGACATCATCACCACGTACGCGAAGAGGATGAATCTCGAGGTCGACCTGGTGTCGCTGCACGACCAGTTCCGCTGCGGCGGCAGCGAAGCCTACGAGCAATGGGTGATCCGCCTTCTCGGCCTCGCCGGCGGCGCACCCGCCGGGTGGAGCGGTGACGGCCGTTTCGATCTGCGAGTTGCCGAAACGCCCGAGGAGATGGAGTCGTTTCTCGCCGCCAAGCAGGCGGCCGGTGAGACCGCGCGGATGACCGCCGGCTACTGCTGGCCGTGGAGCGACCCACGACCCGACGGCACCCTGGTCCCCGACGTCCAGGTGGGCGGCTGGTCACGGCCGTGGAACGTCAAGAGCGACCGCAGCGTAGGCGAGGCACCGGGCAGCCCGTTCTGGGCCACTGACCCCAACGGCTTCGGCCAGGTCGGGTGCATCTACACCGCTCAAGGCTTCGAGTACGAATGGTCCGGCGTCATCATCGGCCCCGACCTCATCGCCCGCAACGGCCGACTCGTCACCAACCGCGACGGATTCAAGGACCCGAACTTCCGCAGCCGCAAGACCGTCAGCGACGCCGAAGCCGACCGGCTCATCCGCAACACGTACAAGGTCCTCATGACCCGAGGCATGCGCGGCGCCATCCTCTACGCCGCGGACGCCGAGACCCGCGCCTTCTTGGCCGACCTGGTTCATGTGCGCTGCGGCCTGGAAGCCGTTTACGAATAGGCGGCGTTAGACCGTCTCGATGACCGACTTGCTGATCGCCGCCACCGCGGAGCGGCAGCGTCAGGCGGCTTGTCGGCGGGGTCGCAGGGCGATCAGGGTGTGGATTGCGCCCAGGGCGAGGACGGCGGCGCTGGCGGTGACGGGGGCGGTGATGCCGGCCGTGTCGATGATCACGCCGCCGGCGAGGGCGCCGATCATCATGGAGCCCTGGATGGCGGCGACCAGGATGCCGCCGCCACTCTCGGCGCGGTCGGGGATGGTTCGGGTGAGCCAGGTGGACCAGCCGACCGGAACCATGCCTGCGGCGATGCCCCACAGCGCGGTGATGACCAGGACCCCGGCGGGGATCGTACCCAGGGCGACGAACAGGACAGCCAGCATGGCTTGCACGCCGGCCAGGATGGCCAGGGTGAGGCGAAGGTTCCGCTGGAGGAGCGGAGCGGCGGCGGCGGTTCCGGCGAAGCTGGCCACGCCGAGCACCAGCAGCGTGACCGAGACGCCGGTGACGGCGAAACGGGTGACGTGCTCGAGGAATGGCCGCAAGTAGGTGGCGAACATCTGCCGGCCGCCGAACAGCAGCATCACCCCGAGCATGCCGGCGGCGATCTGCGGTAACCGCAGCGTCTGCCACAGCCCCGTCAGCGAAGTCGTCACGGTCACCGGCATCGCAGGCAGCGTCGCCGCCTGGCCGACGAATGCCGCGAGGGCGAGGCCGGCGGCCGCGACGAACACCCCGCGCCAGCCGATGTGCGCGCCCAGGAAGGCGCCCAGCGGGGCCGCCGCGACGGTGGCCACCGCACCGCCGCCGAAGATGATCGACAGCGCCTTGGCCAGATCCGGCTTGGGAACCAGCCGTAGCGCCAGTGAGGCGGACAGACCCCAGAAGCCGCCGACGGCGATGCCCAGCACGAGCCGGGCCACCAGCAGGGGCAGCACGCTGGGTGCCAGCGCGACGGCCAGGTTGGACAGGATCTGCGCCGCCGACAGCCAGAGCAGTACCCGCCGCCGGTCCACCCCGCGGATCAGCGGCGCGATGACCAGGCTGGTGATGATCGCGACCACCGCCGACGCCGTGATGGCCTGACCGGCCATCCCCACGCTGATGGCCAGGCTTCCGGCCATCGGCGTCAGCAGGCTCATCGGCAGCATCTCCGCCGTGGACAGCGACGCCACCCCCAACGACAGCGCCCACACGGCCGCCCACCGCGGGGCCGTCCGCGCGGGCGAGGAAGCAGTTGCGGCACGGTCAAGAGCAGGGACGGTACGGGTGGACAACATGAGTCCCTTCGAGATGAGTCACTGCGATGAACAGGAAACGGATACTCGATATCCGGTTGTCCATAGACTAGCGGACTAAACGGATACTGTCTATCCGTTTCTGGTAGGCTGAGGTCGTGACGACCGACACTCCCGCTCCGGTGCTGCGCAAGGACGCCGAACGAAACCGTCAGCGACTGCTGGCCGCGGCCCGGGAACTGTTCGCCGAGCATGGCTTCGGCGTCACCCTCAACGACATAGCCCACCACGCCGGCGTCGGGGTCGGTACGGCATACCGGCGGTTCGCCAACAAGGAAGAACTCATCGACGCCTTGTTCGAGCGGCAGGTCGACGAGATCGCCGAACTGGCCGGCCAGTGCCTGGACGACCCCGACGCCTGGCGCGGCCTCACCCGGTACCTGGAGACATCTCTGGCGCTGCAGGCCACCGACCGCGGACTCGCTCAGATCCTCAGCGGCCGCAGAGTCCGACAGGAGCAGCACGACTGGTCCCGCGACCGACTCGCGCCCTTGGTCAACGCCCTGGTGGACCGGGCCAAGGACCAGGGCCGACTGCGCAGCGACGTCGCGGGTACCGATCTGGTCTTCATCCAGGTCGCGCTCGACGCCGTCCTGGACCGCACCCGCGACACCGCCCCGGACCTCTACCGCCGCTACCTGAGGATCATCCTCGACGGTCTGCGCGCCCACCCGGCCCAGCCGTCAACGCTGTCCGTCGCCCCGCTCACCGTCGAGGAAACCCACCACATTCAAGGCCGACACCACCGGGCCGACCTCAGCGCAAGCGCGCCCGCCACGGAATATATTCGCGATCTTTGATGTGCTCTCGCGTCGGCAACGTAGACGCGGCAGGTCCAGTATCATTGCCCGGCGTGACCAGAGCGGAACGGTTCGACGCCGCGTACGACGGCACACCGCCGTGGGACATCGGCCGACCGCAGCCGGTGTTCCAGTCGCTCGCCGGCGCCGGGTTGCTCCGGGGACGCGTCCTCGACGCCGGCTGCGGCACGGGCGAGCACACCTTGATGGCCGCGGCTTCGGGGCTCGACGCGACCGGCGTGGATTCCTCGCCCAAGGCCATCGCCATCGCTCGCGCCAAGGCCGCGGCGCGGCCGCTGCCGGCGCGGTTCCTGGTCGCCGACGCGCTGGCGCTCGACGAGCTCGACGAGCGATTCGACACCGTGCTCGACAGTGGACTGTTCCACGTGTTCGACGATGCCGACCGTCCGCGGTACGTCGCCGCGCTGCGCCACGTGCTCTCCCCTGGCGGACGGCTGTTCCTGCTGTGCTTCAGTGAACGGCAGCCCGGCACGGTCGGGCCGCGCCGAGTGACCCGCGCCGAGATCGAGACGAGCTTCGCCGGTGGCTGGCGGATCGACTCGATCTCCGCCGCGCAATTCGTCGTTACCGAGCAGTTCGCGACGCTGTTCGGCGGCGTCGCGATCGAGGCGTGGCTGGCAAAGATCACGCGGGTCTGAGGACCTGCCGACGTGGGGTCCTGCCGGCGTTCTCACACCGCGGCTTGGGCACCGGCGGCGACAGCCGAGTCGTCAGCGACGGTCTTTTTCGGACGCCGCACCGCGCATCATGCCGAGCATCGCCTCGTCATCGTCCGCGGTGTCGCGAAGCAGGGTCAGCAGGTGCCGCTTGGCGTCGACGAGGGTCTGGAAGGCTTGCACGGCGGCCGGGTGCGTCATGGCAGCCATGTCGTGCGGGCCCATCGGTAGGTCCCGTTGGGCGTCCATCCGGTCAGCCGCCGCTCGGAGTTGGTCGGCTATCTGCCGATAGGCGGCGGCCAGCTCGCCATATACCGCGTGTTCGGCCGTCGAGTGTGGATCGGTCAGGTCAAGGGCGGTCATGTGCCGTTCCAGCACACCCGCCATTGCTTCGGTCACATGAGCCAGCCCGGAGGGAAGCGCAGCGGTCTCCGCTAGCCCTTGACCGCAGGTCGACGGTTCAGACACACCCACACACTAGACAACGGCGGGCCGGCCGGCTTCACCCAGGCCGATGAGGGTCCGTCCGGCGAGGATTCCGCCGTACTGTCACAGATCCGCCTCTGCCGGTGTCTCCATGCCTGAGACCAGCACAGGAGGAGGAGACATGACCGGCAACACCCGGGTCCCTACGGCTGAGATCACCGGGGTCTACGGCGCCGTACTGAAGAGGTTCAGCAGGAAGATGTTCGGCGACGTGCCCGAGGGCCTCGGCGTGATGTGGCACCATCGGCCGGTGCTCACGTTCAGCCTCGGCCTGGGCCGCAAGGCCGCCAAGTGGAAGGCGTGCGACGAGGACCTGAAATCGTACGCGCACATGGCGGTGGCCTCGCTGATCGGCTGCTCGTTCTGCCTGGACCTGGGGTACTTCCAGGCGCACCACGAAGGGCTCGACGTGGCCAAGGCCCGGGAGGTGCCGCGCTGGCGCGAATCGGACGTTTTCACGCCGGTGGAGCGGGACGTGATGGCGTACGCGGAAGCGATGTCGCTGACGCCACCGACGGTCACCGACGAGCTCTCCGCACGGTTGTTGGACCGGCTCGGCGCACCGGCGCTGATCGAACTGACCGCGTGGGTGGCGCTGGCGAACCAGTACGCGCGGACCAACGTCGCTCTGGGCATCAAGGCGCAGGGGTTCGCGGCGGCGTGTGGCCTGACACCCCTGGCGCAACCGAGCCGGGTAGCGTCGCGGGCATGACCGACCGCACCGAGCGCGGTGAGGGCCAGGAGGGCATGTCAAAAGGGCTCAGCATGACCAGCGACCCGTTCGTCGCTCACCGCAGCCTGCTGTTCACGGTGGCCTACGAGATGCTCGGCTCGGCCGCCGACGCCGAGGACGTCGTGCAGGAGACCTGGCTGCGGTGGGCGGACCTCGGTGCCCCGGCCCAGGCTGACGTGCGCGACCCGCGGGCGTACCTGGTGCGGATCGTCACCCGGCAGGCGCTGAACCGGCTGCGCACGCTGGCGCGGCGGCGCGAGGAGTACGTCGGCGAGTGGCTGCCCGAGCCGCTGCTGACCAGCCCCGACGTGGCCGAGGACGTGGAGCTGTCGGAGAGCGTCTCGGTCGCGATGCTCACCGTGCTGGAGACTCTCGGCCCCACCGAACGGGCGGTGTTCGTGCTGCGCGAGGTGTTCGAGACGCCGTACGACGAGATCGCGGAGGCGGTCGGCAAGACGGCCGCCGCGGTACGGCAGATCGCTCACCGCGCCCAGGAGCACGTGGCCGCGCGGCGGCCGCGCGTGCGGGTGAGCCGGGCCGAGCAGCAGGCGGTGGTGGAGCGGTTCCTGGCCGCGGTCCGTGGCGGCGACCTGCAGGGGCTGCTGGACGTGCTGGCGCCCGATGTGATCGTGGTGGCCGACGGTGGCGGCTTGGTACCCGCGGCCAAGCGGCCGATCGAAGGCGCGGATCGGGTCGGCCCGCTCCTGGCCTCGCTGGCCAGATTGGAGATCGCCTTCGCGGCGATGCCGATGTGGCTCAACGGCGCGCCGGCCGCGCGGTTCGACCTCGACGGCGAGCTGAACACGGTGGCAAGCCTGGTGATCGAGAACGGCCGGATCACAAGGATCTACGCCGTCCGCAACCCACAGAAGCTCGCCCGACTCGGCGAGGAGACGTCACTCAGCCGCTAGCTGACCCTCCCGGAAGGCAGCGGCATCTGCCAGCCATGCCAGGTTCACCTGTTCACCGCGACGCCTTTGCGCCGGACCGCGGAACACCGGGTCGGCGGCCGCTCACTGCTTGGCCTGGGACGGGACGTCGTCTCAGCGGTGTCCACGAGCACCGTCGTCGCCATCTGCCGCGCAGCCGGTATGGAGCGTGGTGGCGGTTATGGAGCGCGGTGGTTCTTCTGCGCGCGTCAGAACAGCCACCGCGCTCCATAACCGCCGTGCTGCTCCACACGCGGCCACGAGCGGGGTGACCGGCGTGCGGTAGGTTACATATGAAGTACTACGCCAGGATCAGGGCCAAGAGCCGATCCAGCCGAGGAAGCGCCGGTACAGCTCGCCGGATGGTGTGGCGGGGAGCTGGTCCGCAGCTTCAACCATGCACGCGGCGAGATACAGCGCGAGGGACACCGACGCGCCGTCGTACTCGTCGCGGAGCCGGCCTCGCGCGGACTCGCAGGGCCAGGGAACGTCGCACGTGGCGCACGTCCAGGCACCGCGTATCGGTGTGTGGGACAGGCTGGTCACGCTCGCCACCCCTCCGCCGCGTCGACGCTCTTGGAGAGAGCGGCGGCCGGGCCTTCGCGGAACCTCCAACCGCCCCCCTCGACGCAACGTAGGGCGGCGAACACGCAGCACACAGGGACGCGGCGGCACAGCTCACGGCGGGCACGGCTACGAAGGAGGACGTCACGTCCTCTCCGGTCAATGCGGCTCCAGGGAGCGGACCAGCTCACGCATGGCCGGCGTCAGCCTGGCCCGCCGCTCGCAGACCTCGGCGACCAGACCCCGAGCGGCGACCTGATGGCGGAACCACACCGGGGCGAGGGTTTTAGCCTCGACCAGCGTGTCGACGGCATCGGCGTCGTGGCGCATCGCGGCGTGCGCCTGAGCGAGGTCGAGCAGGTGCCGACCGTACGAGATCGGCCGGAGGTCCGTGCGGCGTACGTCGCGTGCGGCGTCGAGCGCCCGGTCCGGTCGGCCGAGGGTCACCTGGGCGTAGGCGTTCTGCATGGCGACCTGCGTCGGGCCGAAGTTCACAGCGTAGTCCAGGCGGTCTCCGACCGTGCGCGCGGCGCCGGCCCTCGCCAACGTCAGGTAGTCGTCCGTCTCGGCAGCTCGGCCAGCGGCGCACGCTGCCGCCATCGCCCAGAGCACCATCCCGCCCCACACGGTCAAGTGCTGCGGCGTCGCGGCGCTCATCCGTGGCTCGATCCGCTCGGCCACGCGCCGCGCGACCCGCTCGGCGTCGGCGTTGCGGGCCTGGTTCATCAGCACCCAGGCGTATGTACCGTGCGCGGTGGCCCATTGCAGCTCGTCCGGGCCGCCGGCCGCCGCAGTGATGGCCCGCTCGGCGCCGATGAGCGCCAAGTCGTCCCGTCCGAGGTGGACGAGCAGGCACGCGGCGAGCTGGTACGCCTGAGCCAGGGCCAGCGGGCCATCCGTGGTGCCGGACGACTGGGCACGGCGTGCCTCGCCGATCAGGCCGGGCGTGCGTCGCGCCACCTCCACGAACCGGCCCGACCAGTAGTCGCGCCACCCCTCGGCGAGCGCGGTCCGGAGCCGTTGGGGCGGGCTCGGCGGCCCGTCGTCGTCCGCGTCCATGCCGGGCAGAAGCTCGGGCGACAGCAGAACGTCACGCAACCCAAGGACGAGGCGGTCCCCGGCGCCGTCGAGGCGGGGACGCTTGTCCGTCAGCTCCGACAATGGCACGTCCAGGGCGTTGGCCAGCGCGGCCAGCGATGTCAGACGGGCGGACTCCCGCCGGCCCTGCTCCAGCTTCTTCACAAGGTCCACGCTCACCGACGCCAGGTCCGCCAGCTCCTCCTGCGTCAGCCCGCGCCTGCTGCGTATCCGGCGGAGCCGTTCGCCGATCGTATCGCCTGTTAGACCGCTACGGGCCATCACTCACCGTCCGGGGAAGTCGGGTCCGACTCATCGACCGTACTGCGCGTGTCCAGGACACGGATCCATCGCCGTGCATCGCGGTCGTGGGGCCCGCCGCGATGTCCGGGCCCGGCCTTTTCGACCGATGACCCAAGAAGATCAACGCCGGACGCCACGGATGAGCGGACGTCCAAGCCGCGAGCGACCCGGCCGCGCAGCTGCGGATGGCCGGCGTCCACGCCGGAGTCGATGACCCTCTCGGTGATCAGTCAAGGCAGAATCTCGACGTACCCGTCGGTTCCGTGCACGCGGATCCGCCGCCCATCGGGGATCAGCCTGGTGGCATCTACCACACCGACGACGGCCGGCAAGCCGTACTCCCGTGCGATCACTGCGCCATGGGTCATCAGGCCTCCCACCTCCGTGACCAGGCCCGTGATCGCCACGAACAGCGGCGTCCAGCTCGGGTCCGTGTAGGCCGTGACGAGGATGTCACCCTTTTCGAGATCGGCCTTCGCCATGTCCAGGATGACGCGGGCCCGCCCTTCGATGACACCGGCGGAGACCGGTAGGCCGACCAGGGCACCGGTCGGCACGCCGTCGCGTCGGTACGTCCCGGTGATGACCTCGCCGTCCGATGTGAGCACCCGGGGCGGCGTGAGCGCTTGATACGACCTGAACGCGTCCTTGCGCCGGCAGATGAGCTGGTCATCCACGTGGTTCGTGCGCACGACGTCGTGCAGCTCCGGGAAGGTGAGGTAGAAGATGTCTTCCTTCTCCCGAAGCACGTGCGCCCGCACGAGGCGCTCGGCCTCTCCCAGCAGGGCCTTCTTGTACACGAAGTAACGGCTGACCATGCCGTACTTCGGGTACTCCCGGTACCCGATGAAGGTACGTACCCGGTCGATCATCCGCTTGGTCTGTTCGGCTTTCTGGTCCCCGTCCGGCAGGGCCCGCAAGCGCTCCAGTACGTCCTGTTCCTTGGCCCATGCCTCCTGTCGCCCTCGCTCGAAGCGCCGCTCGCCGGCGCCCGGCTCGAAATTCCTGATGTTGCCGAGGATCACGGGCACGAGCGTGGAGGGGCGCTCACTCCACCGCGGTCGCGTGATGTCGATCTCGCCGACGCAACGCATGCCGTACTTGTCGAGCCACGCCTCGATGGCGTCTCGCGCTTCCCGCCCTCCCGAGAACTCGGCCAGGTCGTCCAGGAAACCCTCGTCCTCCACGCGCTGCAGAAACGCCACCACGTCCGGATGCGGGCGGATCACGTCCGCGACGTCCAAGAGCGCCAGCCCCATCTCCGATGTGACGTTATGGGGAACGGACTGCGTGAGCGTGTCCGCCGCGTTCTTCTCGCCCAGCCACGCCTGCAGCTGATCGTTGAGCCACCACGCGGCCTGCATCGCCGACATGAACACCTGATGGCTCTGCGGATCGAACAGGATCCGCCTCAGCTCCTGAATGTCCGCCTGGATGAAGTCGAGCAGCGCCTCTGCGGACTTCGTCCGGATGTCGCGTTCCGCGGTGGCGATGGATGCCTGGCTGCGCCCGATCAGCTCGGTGACGATGGCCGGATCCGCCTCGATCGGAGCCGGCGCGCCGCCGAACAGTGGCCCGGGGGGACCCTCGTCAGGCAGCGGCCGGATGAAGCCGTCGCGCTCGAGGATGGTCTGCAGCGCGTCCCCGGTCAGCGGATCGGATCTCCCCACGAGCTCCAGGAGGCCGGCACGGCTCGCCGGCGAGGCAAGCCTCTGGGTGACGTCGACGAACAGGCGGCCGCCGGCCTCGGCCATGGGCGCGGGGGTCGTCATCTGCCAGAAGGACAGCCCAAGGGGCTTCATGGGGTCGGTCATCATCTGTTGATGGCCGACGGAGAGGTAGACGTGGTTCTCCCGGTCGCCGGTCTCGGGGATGGGGAACAGCGTGGTGATCGGCCGGCTCTGGACAATCTGGAAGTCGTCGTCGACCAGGCACCATTCGATGTCCTGGGGGCGGCCGAAGTGCGCTTCGATCCGCCGTCCGAGCTGCGCGAGCCGTACGACCTGCGCATCCGTCAGCGCCGGCTGGTCCTGCCGCTCCGGGTCGATAGCCTGTTCCAGCGTCCCGCCCGCCGGCGAGGCGTAAACCGCCCGCCGCTTCGTGGCGATCACCTTGGCGACGACTTCGCCGTCGCGCACCGTGAAGACATCCGGGTTCACCAGGCCGGAGACCAGGGCCTCCCCGAGGCCGAAGCCGGCCTCCACGGAGGCGACCCTCCGGTTGGACGTGACGGGGTCGGCCGTGAACAGGACGCCGGCCGCCTGCGGGAAGACCATCTGCTGCACGACCACGGCCATGTGGACCGTACGGTGGTCGATGCCGTTGCGCTGGCGGTAGCTCACGGCCCGCTCGGTGAAGAGCGAGGCCCAGCACCGGCTGACGTGCTGGAGGATCGCGGCCCGGCCCACAACGTTCAGGTACGTGTCCTGCTGGCCGGCGAAGGAGGCCGTCGGCAGGTCCTCTGCCGTCGCGCTGGATCGCACGGCGTACGCGGCCTGCTCGCCGAGCTGGGCGAGCCCGCCGGCGATCGCCTCCGCGAGGTCGCCGGGGATGGCGATCTCTTCGAGGGCCCGGCGGATCTCCGCGCTGAGCGTACTGATCGCCTCCCGGTCGTCCGGGTTCAGCTGCGACAGCTGCTCCAGCCGATCGTCGATCGACGGCGCTTCCGCCATGATTCGTCGGAAGGCGTCCGTCGTCACGCAAATGCCGGCCGGCACGCGGATGCCGTCGATCCGCGACAGCGCCCCCAGGTGCGCCCCCTTGCCGCCGACCAGCGCGACATGCGTCTCGTCAACCTCGTGAAGACCCAACACGGACTGCTCGCTCACCGCGATACCTCCGAGGCCGCCGTACTCCGTTGCCCTGCCGTGGCCGGTCGAACCACCGGCGCGCCGCGCAGTCTCGTCACTGCGTCCCCCGTCCGTCGACAACCACACACGCAAGTCGTGGTCCCATGTCCTCGTCCGTTCTTGGTCCGGGCGCCGATTCTGCGGCCCGACCCGGGTCTTGCCGCAAGCCCCCCGGTCCGCTATACGCTGAATGCGGCAAGCGGGCCTCGCATCTCGCGCCGGGCGGAGACACCTGACAGAGTGAACCGGTGCTGAATCAAGTGGCCGACGGCGTCTGGGTCCGGCAGAGCGAGTGGGTCTGGAGCAATGCCATCGTGGTGCGCGGGGAGGCCGGGTTGATCCTGGTCGATCCCGGCATCGATGGTTCCGAGCTGGACCAGCTCGCCGATGACCTGGACCGGCTCGGCCTCCCCGTGGTCGCCGGGGTCTCCCCCCCTCCCCACTGGGACCCCCCGCTCTG
>Ga0081539_10003149_pt1 | contig 20948 bp, 23 predicted proteins | sample TabmetS4T2R2_FD_71023 | JGI IMG/M metagenome (GOLD analysis project Ga0081539, IMG submission 71023) | Tabebuia heterophylla rhizosphere microbial communities from the University of Puerto Rico - S4T2R2 | ecosystem: Host-associated > Plants > Roots > Rhizosphere ...
CAGAATCGGGGAATGTTTCACGGCAGGAGCATTCTACATGATTATTGCCAGTCTGAAGGGTAAAAATATCGCCCCATGCAGTCGAGGTTTACAGGAATCGCGCATTTCTGTAAACGCTCTAAAGAAGTGTGATATAGTCCGATTTTGGTCGGTAGAGCCATTTTGAGAGAAGGTGCGAAGGCTATGGCATCCGCAGACGTGGACAGAATCATTGAAGAAGCGCGGCGACTCCCGCCGGATGAGCGCCGGCGGCTGCGCGAGGCGCTCGACCGTGAAGAGCAGGCCAAAGTCCAGCAGAGCGACCGGGTTGTTGACCTTTCCCGCGAACTGCGCTGGATTGAGGAGCACCGGTCGGAATACGCAGGGCAGTGGGTCGCGGTGCGCGGCGACCGCTTGCTCAGCAGCGGCCCGAACGCAAAAGAGGTTTATGAGAAGGCGCGGGCGGCGGGCGACAAAAGCCCGTTCGTCACCAGGGTCGAGGCGGCGGACGAGCTGCCGTTTGCGGGGTGGTGAGGCCTGTGGCACACACTTTCACCTTCCGAACCAAGCACAGCTACGACACGACGAAGGTCGGCATCACCGTCCCCGTAGAGCTGACCGACGGCACGAACGTCGTGCAGGTGGACGCCAAGCTCGACACTGGCGCGAGCTTCTGTATTTTCGAGCGCGCCTACGGGGAGATGCTGGGGCTGAATGTGGAGGACGGGACGCCGACACTCGTCTCTACCGCCAACAGCACGTTTCAGGCTTTCGGGCACTGGCTGACGATGACGGCGCTCGGCTTTCAATTTGACGTGGTTGTCTATTTCGCCGCCGACGAAAGTATCAGGAGGAGCGTCCTCGGCAGGCGCGGCTTCATCGACCAGTTGCGCCTCTGTCTCATTGAGCACGACGGCGAACTCTACATCAGCAAGTATGACGACGAGTGAAGCCCAGGTCATAGAACAGACGGCGCTCGCCATCGCCGACAGGCGCGACGCGGCCCTGCGCACGGCGGTTGAAGTGTGGTCGAGCGCGTCGACGAGCAGGACCACGCGCAAGCGCGAGGAGTTGATCGCCAAGAAGCGCAAAGTGGTCGAAAGCTTCTTCGCGGAAATTGGCAAAGACCCCGGCGATGTGACGCCCGTGGACGTGCAGGAGTGGTGCGACCGTATGAGAAGGGAAGACGGCTCCCGCCCGGCGGCCGCGACCGTTTACGCGCGGGTCTCTTTCCTCTCTTCCTTCTACGCGTGGGCGCAACGCGAGCTGGGGCTTCGCGCCAACCCGGCGCTGCTTGCTCGCCCTAAGGCGCCGAAGCCCTACCAGACCGAATCAACGAAGTCATGGACGGACGAGGAGCTGCGCCGGATCACTTCGGTCGTCTGCGCGCGCGCCGCACAGGGCGATCTGGTCGGCAAACGCGACCTGGCGCTGCTGCTGATGTACACGAGCACGGGCCTGCGCCGTGAAGAGGTCATGGGCTTTCGCGGGCGCGACGTTCAGGTGACGGAGGATGGAATCATCATCGGCGGTCGCGTCAAAGGCGGGCGCTACCGGGCGAGGGAAGTGCGCGACCCCGAGACGAAGGCCGCGCTCTTGGACTACCTGACGGCCGCCGGGCGCCTGCACGTGCTGAAGACGGACGCGCCGGTGTGGACGCGCCACGACCATCCGAAACTCGCGGGCGAGCCGCTCACCTCCCACGCCTTCGCGCGCAACCTGAAGCTCTACGCGCGTGAGGCGGGCATGGAGCACGTACACCTGCACCAAGCCCGGCACACCTTCGGGCGGATTGTAGCGGAGGAGACAGGCTCAATGACTGCGACGCAGGACGCACTCGATCACGCGAACTTAAGCACAACGACCGTGTACGTGCAGCGCATCGCCGTTAAGCGCGATCTGCACAGTGCAGCGGTCGCACGACGTCGCAAAGGCGTAAATGTGTCGTGAGGTTTACATTGCTCCCTAAATAGATTTACTTTCTAACTCTCCTCTCAATCCTTCGCCGTGAACCTGAAGGTTTAGGCTAGGGAGGCTTACATTGAAAAATTCACATCCATCAGACCCGTCACACCTTAGCGCGGATCGTCGCCGAAGAGACGGGCAGCTATTTAGAAACTCAAGAGACACTCGATCATGAGAATGCCACGACGACCCGCATTTACGTCGAGCGAATCAGTCAAAGCCGACAAGCACAGCCAGCATGTCTCCGAACGCTTCAAGACAAAAGAGAGTTAAGTGCATGAAGGCGGGTTATCCTAGTATAGCTGTAACCAAATCAGGCAATTAGGCACTATGGGCGGTGGAGAATCACTTTCGGCGAGTCGTTCTAATTCGTGTTTTCGATAAGTTTTAGTCCGAAGTAATTTCATGGAGGTTCCATGATCTCGAATGGGAGTTAGATGATGGAAGTCCGGGATAAAGTCATAAAGTTCTTGAGGTTGCATCCCGATGCGAAGTTGCCAGCAAGGGGAAGCAAACAAGCAGCCGGGTTAGACCTATATTCGGTAGAGACAGTGACAATCTCCCCAGGGAGGCGTGCTGCAGTTAGGACCGGCATAGCGGCTGCCATCCCGGCTGGATATTACGGCAGGGTAGCACCCAGATCAGGTCTCGCCGTGAAACATGGGATCGACGTACTGGCAGGTGTGGTTGATAGTGATTACCGCGGAGAAATTATCTGCGTCTTGATAAACCTCGGCGAGGAAGCTGTACATCTCGAACGTGGTGCACGAGTGGCCCAACTGATCATCGAAGTCATCATTATGCCAGAATCTGAATGGGCTGACGCCCTGGAAGATACTGGAAGGGGCTCTGCGGGTTTCGGTAGTACCGACAGAGATAAGGCGTAAATATCCAAATTAATGTCAATGCTTAATGAAATTCTACAGCTTTACTCTAGGCATGCTGAGTTTCGTGTGCCAGCCGAATATCTAAACAATGCAGAGCTGATAGAGCACCGTGTGCAGAATGTTCCAACAGAAGCTCAGTCAGCCGTACGCCTTGTGCTGTCTTATCTGTACTTGATGGACGGTCCAACCAACCTGAGAAACCCACAGTATCGAGAAGCAGAACCTTATCTCAGACCTTACGAAGTTATTCTGAGCCGCTATTTGAAGAGCCGCACGAACGGCGTGGGAAGGCGGACATATGGGAAGCCGGCTTTGCTCCATATGAGAAAGGTTGGTTATATGTGTGAATGCTGTGGGTTTCAGGACGTACGCGCACTTAATCTCGATCACGTTTACGGTAGAGGTGAGCAAGTTTTTCTCGTGTTATGCGCTAACTGCCATAACATTAAGTCCCGCCAATTTGACTGGCTTGGTAAGAAGCGCTCAACTACATGCGCATAAAGGGAAATAATTAACGCCAGCAAAGGCAGCTTCTAATGTATGACTCAGTAGATTCCGTGATAATTATTCCAGAAGGTTTCTTTAAGTAACTTGTCATCCGTAATGACCCTAACAGTGCTGTGTGTAAGACGCTCTTTTAATAAATAATAAGCCTCATGCCCTTGCTTCCGTTCTAGGTTATACTCCATACGATTCAAGAGGATGCGATTGACTAATTCTATAACATCTTCCTCCTTTTGTGTGACAATGGCACCGTTGACGATTCCGGTTTCAAATGCTACCAACCGAAGCAGTGGATGCTGATCGCGATAAAACCTGAAAATCTCTGTTCCTCTTTGGTCCGAAGGACAAAGTATGATCACTGGCTTACCTAAGCTTAACGCCATTGCAAACTCACTCACTTTACCTAAACTTTCTTTATGCTGTGCAAAGTAGAGTAAAATCTTTGATGTCTTAACCATTAAACACTCTATTATGCCTTTATCTTCATGATAATGAGCTGCGCTCAAGGTAGGATCAAAGTAGCGAATATTATATTGACGTAAGCGTTCGTCGTTGAAGATCTTTGCGCATGTCTTGGCCATTTCACGAAAATCTGCGCGGGTCCGCATAGAGGTGGCGACATAAACATCTAGGTCACTACACGCTGAAAGATAAATTCGTGTGTTATGCAGTGCCGCATCCCTTGCTGACTTAAACGCATTCCATTGACCCGTATACAAAGCCAGAACATCGTTTTCGCTTTCTACAACTTCTGTTGGTTCCTCAAAAAGTAGCTCAAAGAGTCCAATTTGTCCCCTATTATTGGCAAGCTCACTAGCGCGTTCACGTAGTAAAGCTGGCGTGACAGTAACACCTCTACTATTTAAGTCCCGAAAAGCCTCCAATGCTATGCGGATATGATCTACTTCTTCGATGGACTCCTTTTCTTCATATGTCTTACAAGCCATTTCAGAAATGAGGTAACGGTTATCTTGCGGGATAGGAGTAGGCTGGACAATTTCACCTCTTGTGATTAACCGTCTTTCATCTAGCCGTTTATTGGCAAAGTGTTCCGTAATTTCTTCAAGCGAAAGTTGGCGGAGATCTCTATAGGCTTGTCGAATGTTTCCCCAGTACAGCATAGCGTCGTAGATAAATCGTCGAATTCCCCACTCAAGCTGCATCATAGACTTAATTTCATTAACACCCTCAGGAGGCTCATATAAGTTGGTGGCAAAGACTGCTTCTACCGGGTAAGGATGTCGTTCCGGCTTTTGAAGAAAATAATAGTTGTAAAAACCCGCGCTCATGCCTGCTTCGGAGCACAGGTGCATGACTTGATTTAGCCTGGCCCAAGACAGAGAATCATCGTTAAGTGCATTACGCACACTCTCCACAGCAATGTGTGTATCATGGTTCTCTGCTATTCGATTGCGGAGGTATGGAAAGTATTCACTAAGAACATCCTCTAACTCTCTCGGCATATTTGCCTCCTTTGAGCTCTTTCTATTAATTAGAAGTTTGGGGAATAAACCGCCAACCTCTCGTAAGTACGGGCGAGCTAAATTAGCGCGGATTGCGGTCTAATACTCTATAAGGAATCAATTACAACTGCCTGAGGTCAAGTCTACTATAAGGGGTCTCGTACCGCTATCCACATCAAAATTCAATCCTTATTTGGAGCATTATGCAATTCACAGTAAGGCTGTTTGATGAATTGTAAACCTACTTTACCTTGCCTGAATTAACAAACCGAAATTATCAAGTTTCTGATCCTATGTTGGCGTGATGCTAGAAAAGTATTGACTAACTGCTTCTAGCAATAAGGTCACAATTGATCTTTTTACATCTGATATGTCTCCAAGTTTAAGGTGCGCCTGCTAATGTTGGTGTTAAGTATCTTGCTTAACAAATCTTACTATTGCTAACCCGTTAGGAGAGGAAGCACTGCGCGCTTTAAGTTAGCATAGAATTTGTTTACATCGCCTTCGTTTTGTACTGTCTCATCTACAAGGGACTTGATTTTAAGTATGTCTTGTTCCATTGGAGCCGCCATCGCTTTCCTATAAGAGGGTTCATCTTCCCCTCTAGCCAGTAACAGCCTGCTAAGGCGCTCTTGCTCGGTCGCTTCTACAAAAATTATAAGAGATTTGGCAATACGAGCCTTAAGCCAAAGCAAGACTTCGGGTGGACGGATGCCTTCAAACACTACCCTCTCGAATTTATTTGCTTTGTCTAAGAGCAGTCCAGCAAAGTACTCATATCCTTGCTCCTTTAACAACCGTTGGCCGTAGTTGCTCAGATTCTCCCGCGTGAGCGCAATTCCTTCCTTTTGGCATAGAGCACGGATAGTATCTCCAGCTGAGATTTGTACAAATCCAAGTTCTTCCAGAAAGGCGGCACCGGTACTTTTACCGCTTCCCGGTAGTCCGATTAGAAAGACAGCGCACCTCGGATTAGCTTTCTCCGACAATTGTTCTGGCATTGTTCTGACAATCTTTTCTTCAGGCTGCGTTACTTACTACCAGTATAACGAAGTCTAGTTCAGAGACTCCGTTACTGTCTGCTCTATTATCTCATACTCTCCAATTAGGGAGTCTGTCTTGGTGCTCTCCGAGGGCGATGCTATATTTTCCTTGAGATAGGCTCTTGTGGAAGACTTGGCATGTACTCATGAATACACTAGCCGAACTTTGTGCCTACATTGATAGTGACCCGGGGCTTTCATCCCTTCGCAATCGGGTCGCCCCAGTTCTCTCGGTTGATCCCGGCCACGACATGGGACATGTGCTGCGCGTAGCGTTATGGACTCAGCGTCTCGGCGGTAATGAAGTTTCTCCGCGTGAGGCGGTTGCCGCTGCGTTATGTCACGACATAGTAAATGTGCCTAAAAACTCCCCAGAGCGTGCTCAGGCTAGTAGCCTATCTGCAGCAGCGGCACGGCGTTTTTTGCCTGAGTATGGATTTACTGAGGCGAGCATTGACGTAATCGCAGATGCAATTCGTGACCATAGTTTTAGTCGGGGCGCCGTGCCGAGTACACCTCTAGGGCGAGCGCTACAAGATGCCGATCGACTTGACGCACTTGGGGCCATCGGGATCATGCGAAACATTGGCACAGGTGCTCGCATAGGCGCGAAGTATTTAGATTTTAATGACCCATGGGCAACTGCTAGAAAACTTGATGATATTACCTTTTCATTAGATCATTTCTTCACTAAACTCCTTACGCTCGCGAAGACGATGTGTACCCTGGCTGGACGGGATGAGGCGGTGAGGCGAATCCGCTTCATGGAAAGCTTCTTAGATACTCTAGCTGAAGAGATCGCCTCACCCCGCCCGAAGGATAATGATGAGCATTCCGCTAATGTCGCACCATATAAGCATTAACCTTGTTTGAATCTTCACGGCCGGCCCGTAGATTGGACCTTTTATGATCGATTATGCTGCTGTGACTAGCCGCTATTTAGAACTCTTCCCGGATGAAAGGGGTTCGCTTAATTCGTTACAAGATTTCCTCGGCGTGACCTTAGATCCTGTGGAGAGAATTAATCGCAAGAACTTTAGGGGTCATCTAACAGCAAGTTGCCTTTTTGTTGATGCGATTAATAGACGTATTCTGCTCTTTTATAACAGTAAGTATAATCTCATTTTGCAACCAGGATCACACATTAACAGTCCCGAAGAGTCGGCTGTACATATAGCCATTCGGAAACTCGTCGAGGAAACGCCATACACCGCTGATCAGGCTAGATACCTCGCCTTCGACTACAACCCGCTGGTTCCGATTGATATTGATAGCCACCACATTCCTGCCAACGCAGCGCGCAGTGAAAGGGCACACATTCATCATGACTTTCGCTACGTATTCGTCACTACGACCTCGGAAATTGCTGGTCAGGATGTAGCGGCGCGCGATCCGCATACAGGTAAGGAACTCCCATACGTATATCACTGGTATGAACTCGAGGAATTGAGCCGCTGGGTTACATTTTCCAGACTCTTCAGTAAACTTCAGCGATTCCTAAGCAGGGACTCGGCTCGCCACCGATTCTATGTAGGTCTAACAACGCAAATTCCGGTGAAGTCTAAGGTAAACACGGTCGTCGTCACTCACATTCTGCCTGATGCCTTCGATTTTCTAGACGCGCTCAACCGATGCACAAATCTGATCGGCGTCATTCCTAAGCCAAAGTCTGTTCATGGGGACACGAAGCAACGACTGCTCTCATCCGGGATCCGCGTGCTCGATATATTGCGTGATGAGGTAGTATCTGAGCTTCCTAAGCTGTTGGACGACAATAACAATCAAAAGACAGTCCTTCTAGATATTGGGGGCTGGTTTGTTCCTGCGCTCGGCACGTTACCCGAACCAACAGCAAAGAATATTGCCGGGATCGTTGAGGATACAAGGAATGGCCAAGACAAGTACGAGGCATATGCTGCTGCGAATGCTTTTCCATTCCCGGTTGTTTCCGTCGCTGAAAGTGAACTTAAAGCAAACGAGGATTTCTTAGTGGGACATTCCGTCCTATTTTCGGCTGATGCCATTCTTCGAGAGTGCGGATTGGTCCTAGAGTATCTAGAATGCGGAGTCATAGGATTTGGCAAGATCGGGAAATCAATCGCTCAGCACCTCCAGCAGCGTGGTATAAAACCAAACGTAGTCGAAGTAAACCCGCTGAGGCGACTTGAAGCTTATAGACTATTTTGTAATATACGCCACAGAGACTGGGTTAGCCGTAATACTGATGTCGTCTTCTGCGCGACAGGCCAGCGTGCGACCGACATCATTGACTTGCGGAGCCTAAAGCCAGGCGCATTCCTCTTCTCAGTTACATCCTCAGACGATGAGTTTGACCTCACACTCCTAAGTAGTGAATACAAACGAACGGTAGTGTCGCCGCACGTTAGTCGGTATGACAGCAGTTACAATCACTTTTATCTAGTCAACAACGGAAACGCTGTCAACTTTCTGCACAATGCTGTTCTCTGGGAGTTTATTCAACTCGTTAAGGGCGGAATTTTCATGGCCATGAGAAACTTAGCCGACGGCGAGGAGATGAAACCAATTTACATGAGTGCAGATAAGGGACCCGGATTCAACGCTCTACTTGAGCTGAGCACGAACGATGAGAAAGCGGTTGCAAAGCTCTGGATGGAGACAGTGCTTCTTGGCGCTAAGCTGGAGGAGTGAGCAGACCTCTTCTTTCTAGCTCGGCGCAGACCTCACTTACACGCATTTCCACTGTCCCCGACTTAATAGAAATGTAAGGTAGCTTCCAGCTATCTAAATACTGACGTATACGCATGTCGATGCGATTGTGTAGGGACAGGTCGCTCTCTCGTACACCATTATGATCGAAGATCAGAAACTGACCAGGCAAGTAAAATTGAATGGTATACATTTCGGCGAGCTGCTTACAGGGAATGACGAGTTCGTTCTGTACAGCTAGCGGCTGGTCAAAGGTGTCGCGTTCTATCCAAGTTGCAGCCATATCAACAAAGGAACGGTCGACCAGGTAACTTTCTGTTTTCGATTCTTCTTCCTGTTTTAATAAGAATAACTTGCGCTGAAAGGATCGCAGTTCCTCGCGACTCATTGCATCGAAACTCGTGTGCCCCAGACTCTCAAGTAGGTCTCTCGCTCGCTCGGGAATCAAAGTATCAACGATAGTTGAAAACTTGCGATCATGCATCAAGGCTTCTGCCAAAGTAGTCTTGCCCGTTGAACTTGCTCCTGTGATCGCGATGCGGAGCCGTTTTGATCTAATCATGGTTAGTGAACATTTTGATAACGTAGGTGTGCTGTTTAGGATGCCGTCATCTTAAATAAGAGGGTAGCTACGAACGTTGGGATGCAAAAAGTTGGGCCTATGAAACCACTTGGCGTGCGCCCTTCTGACTCTGATCCGTACTCGTCTGCTTTGCCTTCTCCGCCTCCAGCCTCCCCAGCTCAACTTGCTCATGATTAGCGAAATGCATGGCGGCCGCTATGGCGTGGTGTCCCGCCTGGTCAGCGATAAGACGGTGCATTTCTTGACAAACCTGACGATAGGCAGCGTGCCCCTGAGGTGTAGTTCGCAACTCAATGACGTGCATCGCCTCGCGGGCATTCATCTCCATGCAGAACCGGATGCGATAGGCCATCAACACGGCATAGGGTGCCAACTCATGGTAACCGTTAGATATTAGATCTTGATGTAACTCTGCCGAGGCATCCATTACACGACACCAGTCGTCATGTGCGCCCGCCTCTTCGATGGAATCAGGGATGATGTACCCGTGTGCAGGTGATAGAGTTTGCCATTCGATTGTAAGCAACCTATGCCGCTGGAGATCGCGGAAGGTCGCATAGTCAGTCATCACATCGAAACGGTAGTGCGTACGTTCGAAAGCTCTTCCCGGACGATGGCGACGATTCTTGCGCACACCGACACAGGCTCTCAAAATTTCTGCGCGTTCGTTGACGCTCAGCTGTCGCGCTATGGACAATAATTGGACATCTGGTAATGAAGAGGTAGGGTAAAGAGCGGCGGCCACGACCTTGACTTCGCCTTCCGGATCAAAATCAGTCAGCGTCACGTCGGGTACGACGGCCTCTACTGTGGTGTCAAGCAGGTTGGCGACTTGCGTGTTTATCGCCTCTTTAGTCTGAGCCAAATATTCGCTCCAGACGACGCCACGGTCCGGCCGGTCGACACGTGCGATGAATGAGGGAATAACTTTTCGCAGTTCTTGTAAGATTAAATCGGCAAAAGCGCGTGTTTCACTCACATTTGACGCTCGCATCCTCAGCAACAGCGTCTCGTATGCCTGCCCGGAACCATAGATGCCTAAGTTTGAGCGAGTGGCCGCCGGAAGCAAGCCGCGAAGAACGTCTAATGCTTTTGCGCGGATAGTGCGGTTATATGCGCCAAGAGATGTTTCATCTGTTCGTGGATTTCGCTCTCGGAAGTAAACCTCCATTAGTTCGAGCCAGCGTGCATAGGTTGCGAATGCGGCATCAAGAACACAGCAGTATTTTTGGCGAAGCGTGCCCTGTAGCTCACCAGGTATGTGATACTTCCAGCCTCCATTGATTTGATCGTTGTAGGGCACGTAACGAGTGGACTGTTCGAGGTAAGACATCAAGCGTCCACGTTCTAGCACTTTAGTTAGCACGTTCGAGACACCCTCACACGCTAAATGAACGCTACCGAGCTGGGCGACCGAGTCGTCGCCGTATTCGTTAAATACCCGATTATATAGGGCCTCTGCACGGCGGTGGCTTTCTTGCTGCATAGCGGCTAGCTGAGGAAGGTCCTCCATAAACTCGTCAAGAAGCAACCGCCTCAGTGATTTACTTGACCGCGAGTAACGGGCGAATAACGCTCCCTTAACTACCTCGGGCAGGTTAACTAGAGCGAATACTGGTTTGTCAATGTTCGTAACATATGGTCGTAGCGCCACCTCTTCCTGAGGCGTAAATCGCTCGACTGGAGGGAGATAGTCGTAGAGATCTTGATCACTCAACATCGCAGAGACTCCAGCTTCAACTTGTCAAGATAGCACCAGACGATAGATAACAATGTAATCGGGGAAGGGTATAGACTTCGACTGGTGATCGGTTAAGTTTCATGTTTATGGTAAGAATTGCGGGATGGTCGACCAACTAAGTATTTTACGCGCCAGATCCTCTCCCGACTCAATGTCGTCCAAGACTTCGATGCCTTTAGCAGAAAAAGCTGAACGCATCGCCCCATCAATTCTGCGCGATGTCGCTAGCGCGAAGCTAAGGTTGTCCGGAGGGTCGATCTCAACGAACTCTCGGCGCTCCTGGAGAACTTCGGGAGTCGGTAGTCTCTGACTTTCGTTTACGGGCATTCGGAGTTCAACAAAAAAGGGCCGCCCCTGATTCGGCCCCGAGTCGGGCCAAAACACAACATCGGGGCGTTGGGCACTGGAAAACGGCTCAAATCCCGCGGTTATATATTGCAACTCCGCGACACCATGGCCGCTCAGTTCCCTTACCGCAGTAGTTGCCACCTCAAGTTCCAATCCAGCCATTTACACTCCATGCGACAATATAAGAACGACGCCCGTGAAACCGTCATGCTTTAGTTTATAGACGGAATTCAGGGAACGCCTTACGCACTACGTCCTGGTGTATATACGACGGTAAGCACACATCGGCGAGCACCGTGTAGATCGCAGCCGCATCTTCAAGTGTATTAATGCCAACTTGCTCAAACAGCTCAACGCTTTTCCTTGCATACTTCTCAGATAGTTCGCGCTTACCGACATCCCTATATAGGCGCGCAAGTACGTAGGCAATTTCGGCCGCCCTTCGCGGGAATTCGGCCTCTATGCGGTTGAACTCTGCCTTAAGTTCAGGGATGTTGTCGTTGGATGAGAGGTTCATTGGTTCTCCTTTCTCCCTGTTTCGCGGCTTGAATAAATAAAATACTCAAGGTTGTCCTCATAACTGAACAACTCATCGGTTGCGAAGAAGCGCTCTACCTCAATCTTTGCAGTCTCTATTGTGTCAGAGGCGTGGACAAGGTTGCATTGAACGCTCATCGCTAGATCTCCGCGAATTGTACCTGGTTGAGCCTGCCGTGCTGTTGTGATACCGCAAAGTAGCCGCACCGTATCAACGCAGTCTACACCCTCCCAGCAACTTGCTATTACAGGTGTACTGCGCATAAATGCTTTTACCTCCGGGAAGAAATCGCGCTCTCGCAAATGAGTATAATGAGTATCAAGTAAATCTTCAGACAGCGTAATCATTTTTATTCCTATAAGCTTTAACCCCTTGCGCTCGAGCCTTGTGATGATTTCACCGATCAGATCTCTTTGAAGGGCATCTGGCTTGATAAGCACTAATGTACGTTCCATATACAAGCATCTCCACCGTGATATAAATACGACTATCTACAATAACACTTTCATTTTTATTGGCAAATATCAAATAAGAGTTTCCGTACTATTTTGCGAAATGAAGAAGGAAATTAAAACCAGCCACATGAAACTATCGTGGGCTGATCCCACTTGATCAGTTATATAGCTTTGTCAGGCCGATCAACCAATCCGGCTACTGCGCGGTTGTGAGCACAACACGAAACCGCGCCTGACCACTTATCATGCGCTCGTAGGCCTCAGCAGCGTGTTGTAGCGGATAGACTTCGGTCATCGCGCGCACGCCCCAAAGCTGGCTGAAGAAGAGCGTATCCTCAGAATCAATCGAAGTCCCCGAATACCAGCCCATAACTGCGCGGCGACCTCCGATTAGCGTGACGGCGGGCACTTCGAGCGGCTCATGAGGAGCGCCAAGCACCAGTAACTTCCCGTTGATACCCAGACCACCCAGTGTCGTCGTCATTGCATCATTATTTGTCACGGTCGCAAGGATGATACGCGCGCCGCCCAGCTTGACTAGCTCCTCTGCCACATCCTGTGCCTGGCTGTCGATGTAATGGTGCGCACCGAGCTGTTTAGCTAACGGCCCCTTTTCGCTCCCTCGTGCGATGGCGATGGTCCTAAAACCCATCCGCGCTGCGAATTGCACACCGAGATGACCCAACCCCCCGAGGCCAAGGACGGCGACCACATCACCGGGTCGCGCGCCGCTGTTGCGAAGAGAATTGAAGGTCGTGACACCAGCGCAGACCAGTGGTCCAGCCTCCACTGCCGATAACTCTTCTGGAATGAGCGCCAGCGCGCTTGAGTGCGCGACCATGTAGTCAGCGTAGCCGCCGTCGTAGGTGATTCCTGTAATTTGGCCCCAGTGACATGCGAAGAAGTCGCCGCGGCGGCAAGCTACACAGCGGCCACAGTAGCCGCCGTGCCAGCCGACCCCGACTCGCTGCCCCTTGGTCCAGCCGATGACGTCAGCTCCAACCTCATCAATGATTCCGGCGACCTCGTGTCCAGGAACTCGCGGATACTCTATACCCGGGAATGAACCCTCCTTGGTAAGAGAGTCACTATGGCAGATACCACACGCTTCAACTTTGATACGTACTTGCCCTGAAAGAGGCTCTGGGAGTTCTCGCTCGACGATCTCAAAGGGACCACTCGGTTGAATAACCTGTACAGCACGCATACTTGACATAGTTCTCTCCATAATAGTCTTCATCACGTAACGTGAGCAGTGGTCAACGGCTTATCTTAGCCCTCGGGTGTATAATGTGGGAAAAATCAAACCAGCAAGGGCGCTTAAATAAATCTGAGGTTAATCGACTGTCACCTCATCATTAAATATCCGCCTGAGATCAAAAGAATCGCTGCCAATACCCGAGAGCCGTCCATGTGGCGAGGGGTAAGGCCAAACAGGCCAAAGTGATCAATTAACATCCCAATGCCTAATTGCCCGATGAGTATCAACATTATAGCCGTAGCTGCGCCGAGGCGGGGGATCGTACGACCGAGCGTAAGATAAAGCACAAGGCCGAGCGCGCCTGCTCCCCACATGTACCAAGAAATTTTGTGCCAGTTTCGAACCTGTTGGTCGCCCCATAGCAGGAGAAGAAGTCCCGAGAGGACGGCGCCGCCTAGATGAACAATAAAACTGCTCGCCGGGCTGCCCACGCGACGGCTCATTTCGCCGGCAATTGACGCCTGTGTTCCCACTGCAACGCCGCCCAAGACGCCCAGAAGGATTGTTATCGCAATGTCTAACATAAGCTAACCCTTTCTATAAATATGTCAGTTCGGCGATAATACTAGCGTAAAGCTATCCCATGTTGAATGACTGCCTGATTTAATCTCATCCGGTCAATGCCAATCGACGAGCAGAAAGAACTAAAAAGATCCACAGTGAAATGACTGAAAGGACCTTAGATTTCTTTCGCAGCATCTTCGACTATAAACTAAGGATACGCGAGCAGGTATTATCAGTACAGTTAGAGTATATTTAAGCGCAACAGCGTCTATGTAGTCATCCTAATTAAGAATGACTTGAATCTGGCATAGAAGCTGTGAAGCGTGCCAGTGCATAAGACGGTCTCGGGCGCGCCAGGCACGGGTAAAGCGCAAGCGTTAATTTATGAAGCAACTAATTTGGTAGTCGGATTTGGCAGTTCGATGACCCACATTTGAAGTTGTATTTAGTCAAAGGAGACGGCATGATGAATTAAGTTTCGGCGACGGACTTCGGTTACTCTCAGCAGTAGCCGGAGTAGATAGGTCATAGGCTGCATGTGACTGTGAGGCACTTCAGACCTCGTAAAGGAGACTACGTCAGACCTCTGACCGAACGCGCCACCGTAAGGCATTGCGACCTTGGATAGGAGCATGGTGCGCCGCCGATCTTCGAGTCTACTCCCATCACCGGAGAGGAGAGTGGACAATGGCACGATTCATCGGAGTTGATTTACATCCGAGTTGTTTCACCGCTTGCGTGGTGGACGCGAAAGGGCGAGAGCAGTTTTCTGATTACAAGCTGGCCGAACTGGACAAGTTCAGGCAGAGCTTACGACGCACCGACCTGTTGGCGGTCGAAGCGACCACTAACACGCGCTTCTTCTGCGAGCAGATTGCCGGTTGTGTCAAACGGGTGGCGGTCGTCAACCCACGGCAGTTCGAGGTTATCAAGCGCAGTAGCGCGAAGACGGACAAGCGCGATGCGGCGAACCTGGCGCTCTTTCTCTCGAAAGGGCTGTTGCCGGAGGCACGGATGAAAGATAAAGAACAAGCCGAGCTTTCGAGCCTCGTCCAGACCCGCGACAAGTTGGTCAAGCAGCGGACGCAGCTACTCAATAAGCTGCACGCACACATGACGGCGCACGGCCTGCGGAGCAAGAAAGAAGCTTACGCCAGCGAGCGCGGTTTAGTGAGGGTCTTGGAAGAGCCGGTTTTCACGGCCATCGAGCGAGTTGAAGTGGAGGTCATCGTCGCGCAAGTCCGTAGCCTCAACACTGGCATCCAGCGGCTCGACGAAGAGATCAAGGAGCATGGGCCGAAGCTCGAAGGTCACGATCAACTGACCTCGATTAAAGGGATCGGCTCGCGTTCGGCGACCATTCTGCTGTCGGTGATCGGCGAGGTGGAGGACTTCTCGGACGAGGCGAAGCTGGCGAGCTACTTCGGGATCGTGCCGGTGGTCAGACAGTCGAGCGAGACAGAACATCATGGGCGGATCACGAAGGGCGGCTCGAAGCTGGGGCGCACAACGCTGGTGCAATGCACGTTGAGTGCGCTGCGCTACAGCCCATACCTGAAGAAGTTCTACGACCGGATCAAGGCGCGGCGTGGTGCGGGCAAGGCGATCATCGCGACGGCGCGCAAGTTTCTGGGGATCATCTATCAGACATTGAAGAACAAGTGGGTGTTTGCCGACTTCCCCAACTTCGTGTTGGCGGAACAATAGTTTGAATCTACCCCCGTTTAGTAGACACCAAGATAAGACTTTCTTCGAGGGTGTAAAAGATTTTGTGTAAATGGTCGTTGAGACTAAACTCTAACTTGTAAAGGAGTCTCAATGCCCATCGACAATAAGCTGATTGACGATTTACTGAAAGACTACAAGACACCCGAAGAGATATTAGGCGAGAGTGGTCTGCTCAAGCAGTTCACGAAAGCTGTCCTGGAGCGTGCCCTGCAAGCCGAGTTGACCACTCACCTCGGCTACGAGAAGCACTCCTCTGAAGGCGACAACACAGGCAACTCCCGTAACGGTAACTCCAAGAAGACCTTGAAGGGCGACTTCGGCCAACTGCCTTTGGACGTGCCGCGCGACCGCGACTCCAGCTTTGAGCCGCAGATCATTCAGAAGGGTCAGACCCGCTTTGACGGCTTCGACGACAAGATTCTCTCCCTGTACGCGCGCGGGATGACAACCCGTGAGATTCAAGCTCATCTCGAAGAGATTTACCAGGTCGAGGTCTCGCCCTCCTTGATCTCTTCAGTCACCGACGCCGTGCTCGATGAGGTCAAGGCCTGGCAGACGCGCCCGCTCGACGCCCTCTACCCCATCCTCTACCTCGACGCGCTGCAAGTGAAGGTCAGGGAGGGGGCGCAGGTGCGCAACAAGGCCATCTACTTGGCAATCGGCATCAATCTGCAAGGCTCGAAGGAAGTCTTGGGCCTATGGGTGGCGCAGACCGAAGGGGCGAAGTTCTGGCTACAGATCGTGACGGAGTTGAAGAATCGCGGTGTGCAGGACATCTTCATCGCCTGCGTGGATGGGCTCAAAGGCTTCCCTGAAGCCATCGAGGCAGTCTTTCCCCAGGCCCAGGTGCAGCTCTGCATCGTGCATTTGGTGAGGCACTCTCTGAACTACGTCGGGTGGAAGCAGCGCAAGGAAGTGGCCTCGGACTTACAGACGATCTACCGCGCCGCGACGCGCGAAGAGGCCGAGCAGCGGCTTGAGGAGTTTGCTCACAAATGGGATGAGCAGTTCCCAACCATCGCCCGGTCGTGGCGCAGCAACTGGGAGCGCGTGGCGGTCTTCTTCGCCTACCCGCCGGAAATCCGCAAGGTGATCTACACGACCAACGCGATAGAGTCAGTCAACATGAGCTTGCGCAAAGTAATCAAAAATCGTGGCTCGTTCCCAACGGACGAGGCGGCGGTGAAGCTGCTCTACCTGGCGTTGCAGAACATCACGCAGAAGTGGACGATGCCGATCAGAGATTGGCGCGCGGCGCTGAATCGCTTCGCCATCATCTTCGAGGAGAGGATGCCTCTCCTCTAGTGACGATCATTTACACAAAGTTCTGGACACCGCCTCCAAGTTATTTACAGAAATGGCCTCTATTAAAGTGCTTCCTTCCAAGCAAATATAATTTTTCACCTCTTCTTCTGGAGAGTTGATTGCCACTCTCCACTCCTCGCACGCCGATCAATCTGCCTCATCACTCTGTTAATAATGTCATGATGCTCTCCGTCTAAGGGTTGGGATTGCCAGCCGCAGTGTTCGCAGAAGAAGACCGTTTGAAGATTAAAGTTCCGTGTGACGAGGCCGGGCGGCATCCCATATTCATCTCTGAAGAGCAGCCGGGTATCACAGTCGGGGCAGAACTCATGCGGTTCGTCTAATGTGTTCCCGACGTAACTCCATCGCCAATGTATACCAAAAATTATGTCCTCCCTGTAGGCTAGGAATGACGGGGCGGAGGCGGCCAACGTCTTCATCGCCCGCTTCGCCGCTTGGTATAGCAACGCTAGTAGGAGCGCAACCGTCAGGCTGAGCAGCCAGACCGGGATACCCACGGTCGAAGTAAGTAATCTCCAAAGGGACAGCAACAATTCCCATAGCCATTTTAAAACGCTCGGGACGAATACAGCGGTGACGGCAGCACTGATAAACGCTAGTACAATACCATTTCTTAGCCATCTATCCTTTTTGTCTGCCACATCCACTTCCTATCCGAGTGACAGTTAACTCTCTGGAACTATTATCAAGCTGCCTTGGTTGCCGATAGTCTGTTAACAGGATATACCATGTCAAAGAACTCCCAAGTGTTTGAGCGCATCTTACTTAAACCGGGGGCGGTGTTTGCTGGTAAGAGAGTTGAGGGTTCATCGTAAGATTCTCCTATCAGGTTTTCTCCATTACACAAGTCGGTCTTAGCATAAGCTACTTAACGACCGACCGCGGGCGGCGAAGTAATCAACCAATTCTTCCGGCGTCATCTGATTAAAATCCGGCTGTATTAAAGATACCCCCGTGCTAGGTATGGTATAACCTTTCTTGCGTGAAAGGACAACACAAGTGTGCTAAGCTCACGACATAAACCGCCAGAAAGGAACAAAAAATGGCCGACATTATCAAGGGCAATCAAGACGGCGAAAATGGCGAGAATGAAACTTATAGGATTCCGGGCCGCGGGTCTGCAATCCCGCGGCCCACAGTCGTCAAGGAGGTAGAGCAGGGGAAGCACCCGCACCATTCTGTCTATAAGAGAGATGGGGTGAAGTATGTGCGAGCCAATCCTGACTCTAAGAAGAAAAACAACGTAAACGAATAGAGATTAAGAGTTACGCAGTTGAAACCCTGTTGAACAAGCCGTCATTGAAAACGAAGAGCTTACGGCGCTCAGCTTGTCGCAGAGAATCTCGTAAGTTGTTGATTCTTCGTTCAACTGCGTAACTCCTAGACCTTTAGAGTCGGAAATTTCAAGGTCAAAATCACCACTAAGAAAGACGGCGGGATTGTGATCGAGATCGAACCTTGGTAACGAAAGGGCGGCCTCACCCCGCCCGCTAAATCTAATTGAACTGACATTAGGATTTAGATTAACACCTGCGGACGCGCGCCGGACGCGATGAACTTTTCGGCGTGGTCTGCTTCGGCAACATACCTAGCGGAAGTTTATCAGGCTATGTCCCTGTCGCCCCAAAGGACAGGCTCAATCGCGGGTCTCTTCACTTTTCTCCCGTTGACTTCCTTTGATCAAATATTCTTTTAGATCCTCCTCAAGCACCAGCACGCGCCTGCCAAATCTTCTTACGACAAGGGCACCTCGCCTTACGTCATTACGGAGGAAGCCTATACTCAACCCCGTGGACTCAGAAATGTCGGCTAGACTCCACGCAATTTTTTGATTTGTGACACTTTCCATATCCTGTATAATCCCTAACGGGCTACGAATAATATATCTAAACAGTGCTATTTAAACAATGAAAAACACCCAACACTTGCAAAGAAAGGCACCTAAGCAAGCGTTACGGTTTTTGAAACCCGCACCTGAGGGCTTAGCTCACATTATTAACTTGGCGAACATAGTCCCGCCTGAGCCATATATGCGGAGAATTGACGAGAAATTGCAAATACAGCTTGTCGGCGAACTGCGGGAAGTCGAAATGGAATCCGTTGATATTAATGAACGCTGGCAGGATGAGACATTCGACCTCATATTGTCATATCTTGAAGATTTCCCCGAATATGTGCGTAATTACTTCATCTCCCTCGCCGCCGAAATGGGGAAGATTGGAGCCATCCAGCATTACCACGAGATTCAACAGGCCCATGAAAGATTGAGAATCATTATTCGGCTCGTGCATGAAGCTGAAGCAAGCAAGACCACCCGCAAGCCGCCGCCGTTTCGCCCATTCGCCCTGCCTGTTGAAACTCACATCTTTCTTGATGACAAAGGAAAATTGCAGTTGTCTATGGACGAATTTGCAGTTGCGGTACGGAACGTCGAAGCGTGGCGCATCCGGCAGTGCGCGAATTGCAGGCGTTTCTTCTGGGCGGGGCGGATAGATCAGAAGTGTTGTAACAAAAAGTGCAACGGAGCATACCGTGTGCGCCGCTACCGCGAGGCTTACGCGAAAGACCCGGTGGGTTACGCACAGCGGCGGGCCGCCAGAGAGTACGAAGCTGCTCAGAAGCGAACTGCGAAGCTCGAAATGAAGAAAGGAAAATGACTGTTATGGCTATCTACAAGCGGGGCGGTGTGTACTGGTTTCATTTTGTCTTTAACGGTCGGCACATTCAGCGGTCAACCAAACAAACCAACCGGCGGACGGCGCGCGAAATCGAGGCCGCATACCGCACTAAACTTGCCAAGGGTGAAGTCGGCATTATTGAACCGAAACCTGTGCCAGCGTTTCAGGCTGCGATGAAGGAGTTCCTCGCGTGGTCGGAGCACGAGCATGCTGCGCACCCGAATACGCATAAACGGTATCAGACTTCGGCCAAGCCGCTCATGCGGCACTTCCGAGACGTGCGCCTCGACGCGATTACGCCGGAAGAGGTCGAGAACTATAAGACCGCCCGCGCCCGCATGAAGGGTCAACAGACGGGCAGGCGTTTGCGCCCGGCGACTATAAACCGTGAACTCGCGTGCTTGAAGATTCTCTTCAACCGTGCGATCAAGAATGACGTGTTGGCTAAGAACCCGGTCAGCCGCGTCAAATTCCTTAACGAAGACAACGAGCAGATGCGTGTGCTCGGCCCCGAAGAAGAAAAGGCGTACCTCCTCGCCGCGTCGCAGCCGCTGCGAGACATCGCAACACTGATCCTGCAAACCGGGATGAGGCCGGAAGAGGTCTACCGCATCAGGCGCGAGAACGTCCACTTGGCTCAACTCTACCTGTTCAACCCTTACGGCAAGACGAAGGCGGCGCGTCGAAAGATACCCCTGACTGAGGTCGCCGCGGGCGTCCTGAGAAGACGCCTCGACTCGATTCACGGCACGTACTTGTTTCCGGGGCGCGGCGTCGGCGACCAGCCAATCATTAAAGTCAATAACGCGCACACCGCCACTCTCGAACGTAGCGGCGTACGCCCGTTCAGGTTGTATGATCTGCGTCACACGTGGGCAACACGCGCGGCGATGGCGGGGGTTGACCTCGTAACCCTCGCGGCGATGCTCGGCCACTCGCGTATCCAGATGGTACTCCGCTACGCTCATCCGACTGAAGAGCATCAATTTCAAGCGATGCGAAAAGTGGAGGCATACACCAAGGCCGGATAGCCAGTAAGTGAAGCAAACTCTTCGGCGCTTTTGATGATGTAGATTGAAGGCTTGCGCGAACGGCGCAGTGGAGTTCTTCCGTCCTGTTCAGCTTATCATGTAAGGTGAATTCAATTTGTAAGTGCAACTTTGAACTTGGTCAGTGAAGAGTAAGCTGCGGTAGCATTCCGTGCTCTTCCTTCAACGGCCAAGTTAAAGGAGCACGGAGATTGACATACGCGCAGCT
>Ga0081539_10003150_pt1 | contig 20941 bp, 21 predicted proteins | sample TabmetS4T2R2_FD_71023 | JGI IMG/M metagenome (GOLD analysis project Ga0081539, IMG submission 71023) | Tabebuia heterophylla rhizosphere microbial communities from the University of Puerto Rico - S4T2R2 | ecosystem: Host-associated > Plants > Roots > Rhizosphere ...
ATCAACAGTCTAACTGATAGTTGTAAATAGACTTACATAACTTTTCCACAGATCGCCCTAAAAGACCCTGTGGATATGCGTGGAAAACTTAATTAGAACCTAACTTTTCCACATTTTTCTGATCTTTTCACTGGTTATTCACAACATTTTCCACAGCGTATCTTCATTATAAACTATACTAAACACATTCACTTATTGGTTTGACTCTAGTTTCCCACAGCTCCTACTACTACTACTAGATAAATTAATAAGAGAATGGTTTAGTAAGAATAGTAAAAAACAACTGATAGGGGATTTAAGTAATGCATTTGAAAGTGGGAAAATCGGGCCTGTTGAAAGAATTGAATTTGATCCAAGGAGTCGTTGAAAAAAAGAGCACTATCCCAATTCTCTCCAATCTGCTGCTTGAGGCAAAGGGCGGAGGATTGTCGATCAAGGGGACTGATTTAGATGTTTCAATTTCTACCTGGTGCGATGCCGAGATTGCCAAAGAGGGGTCGGTCTGCATTCAGGCTAAGAAACTTTTTGAAATTGTCAGAGCTCTGCCGGATGCGGAAATTGAGATCAAACGTGGAGAGAATGACCAGATCAGCATCGTTTGCGAAAGATCCAGATTCAAAATGCCGGGACATGCAAAAGATAACTTTCCAGAGATCAAGGAATTTGGCGGTCCATACGTTGATTTGCCAGGTGATCTTTTGCGGACTTTCATCAGCCGGACCGTTTTCGCTATCACTAATGAAGAATCGCGCTATGCGCTCAATGGAGCAAAATTTGAGTTATCAGAGAATAATGTGAGGATGGTGGCGACGGACGGCCATCGGCTCTCTTTTATCGAAAAACAGGCCGAATTCGGGAAAAGTAAATTGGATGTTCTGATTCCAAAGAAGACCCTCTCTGAATTGGCCAGATTGAGCGCAGAGAGCGACGATGCGGTCGAAATCGGTTATGACGAGAATCACTTATTTTTCCGGGTCGGAAAGAGGTTTCTCTCATCGCGCACCCTGAGCGGTCAATTCCCAAACTATGATTTGGTGCTGCCGAAGGAGAACAATCATAAAATCACTATTGAGAGTAATCGCGTCTCAGCCGCAATCAAAAGAGTCGCGCTCATGGCTGATGAGAGGTCTCATGCCATTAAATTCGACATTAGTGAAGGACAAATAAATATCACATCTCAGGCTGCCGAAATCGGAGAGGCCGGGGAAGTTTTATCAGTCGAATACGCGGGGCCCCAGATCGCCGTCGGATTCAATGCCCAGTATCTCCTTGATTTCTTTAGTGTCGTTCAGGATGGGGAGATCAATCTTGAGTTCAAAGATGGAAACTCGCAGGCCCAAATTCGCTCTAGTAATGATCTGGATTACAATTTTCGCTACATCATCATGCCCATGAGATTGTAAGTCTTCTTATCCATTTTTCTTAACTGTAATTAATGGGTAGGTTTGCGGAACCTTTGACGAGTAAATTCGTTAATAAGTGCACGGGTGAACCTCCTGATAGTGGCGGTCATAGTGAGTCTGGGGTGGGTTCTCAGCTATGGCCGCCAGATTTTTTTGTCCTCTCAACCTCGTAAATAGCTAAGACACACCAGGATAAGTAATTAAAATTCGATCATTGTGACAGGTCGGGACTTGGGATCTATTTCTTCCCGTCAGTGAGCTGCTTGATAGAGCTGTCTGGTTGCAAAAGATAGTCGTCTAAGTTCAATCTGACCGTGTCTCCGGTGTCACTGAAGAGATCGTCGAGTCCAAGTTTACGTCTGCGATGGCGTTTCCAGTAGAAGTAAGAACCACCAGCAAGTAAGCCCAGCAGAATAGTGCTGGTTAACATAAATCCAATCCAATAGAAGGATCTGACCAGGACATATACGGTTTTAGTTGCTTCTTCGACACCTGCCGGATCGGGCGGACGAAAATCCAGGGGGACATCACCCAGTTTACGCCCCGACCAATAGACTTTAGGAGTGTATTTGATCTGATTAATGATCTTCTCGGCTTCTGGACGGTCAGAGATATTTACTGCTTTGACCAGATAGTTTCCGATTCGTTTAAGGACACTTTTATCTTTCTCGTTTTGGCTGAGAGATTCAAAATGTTTTGAGGCGCTGGTATAGCCTGCAGTAGCGGATTGAGGGGTTTGGTATTCGACGATGATCAAGTTCATCTTGCCACCACCGTTTTGATATTCAGCCGTAGCGACTTCAACCCCACCAGTGAAATCTATGATCTCCTTGAGGTGGCTGAAATCTTTCAATTGAGCCAGAGCTTTGGGTCCGACAAGATATTTTACGGTCTCCGCGATTTTGTTCTGTTCGGGCAGGTGGGAAGGAAGAACTGGAAGCTCACCTGATTCATTGGCAAGTTTTTTCTTTAAATCATCGATTAATAGGGGATCGGCCGGCCTATCACTGCGATCGCCTGCCAGACTGACGAGATAACGGCCCAGGAAAAACTCCTCGCGATTAGGAGCGAGAGAGGCATGGTTGAAAGTAAATAGACCAAATGCACCAGAGGCAAAGGTCATTTCGAAAACTTCAATGGTGACTCTCGATTTGCCGTCGCTATAGATCCGGGTTGTCAGTTTCCGCAATCCATATTCGGTATAAACATCGGCATCGGGTAAGACTATCCACTGGTTCGAGTTTAGGGACTGCGCCGGACTCACCGCTCGCCAGCTTTCTCCAAGCCTAGCGGGGAGTATTATATCCTCTGCATTATTGCGTGCCTCAGTACTGGGAGCGTTTTCTGCCTGACGATTCTGGTTCTGAGCAGCGACCGGATTCGGCGGAACCGAAATCATCAATAGAATTGAGATGAAACCCGAGAGAACGAAGACCGCCGGCAGGTGGCGAAGACGCGAGTATATGTTGAGCTTGTGCAATGCAACCCTCCTAAAAAACTTAAGCCGATGGGTCGACGCGCCGCTCAAATTAGGGTGGAATTATTTAGTCGGCACGAAATAGCAAATCTGCTTTGATCTAATCGTCAGGCAACTGATCTAAAATCATCTGCGCATACTTGCGCGGGTTACTAATGTTGTCGAACCTCATTTTACTTTCCGACAACGCGGTGTCAATATCGATATCTCCGATACCTACCAATCTTTCTTTGAAGCTCTCGGTAACTTCTACATCTATAACATGGCGCAGCGGAATACTATGACTGCTCTTCGATAAGATTCCGGTTTCAATCTCAATTTTGTTCTCCGTCAAAATATAGACTGTTCTCAGAAGATTGAGATGCTTGGATATGGCTGGAATAAAAGAGAGAACTGCAAGTACGAGGACCAGCAATAACGGCCCTTTCAAATATGCAATAAACGCCGCCATAATCAGCGCGAAGACGATGGATCCGATATAGGCGAGGGCAACCGGAAGAAAGGTTTGGTGGATGCGGAAAACTACCCGATGCCCTTCTTTGTTATATTTAACATTGCCCTGGTTGACTTGGCGGCTGTTGACTTGCCGACTGTTTTGTTGATCATCTTGTCGATCTCTACGCCGCGCGTAAACTTGGCTGTTGAACCCCTCTTCTTCGTTCTCGACAGGTTTAGGAGTAGGACGACTTTCGACTATCGGATGACGGCGGGCTGGACGCGGTGGAGGAGCTACAGGGCTTGGTCTGCGGAGCCTCTCATCTGCAGTCTTCATCTTTGCGCCACAGCGATTACAGAATTCACTACCGTCCGGCAATTGATTTCCACAACGATGGCAGTACATAAATATCAAGAGTGCTGACTAGAAGCCTTCTCAAACTTCTATTTTTGTTTTCAAAGCTTGCTCAAAAACTCGGAAACCGCTCGGTTGAAAGATTCCGTTTGCTCAATATTCGGCAAATGGCCGGCTTCTTGAATTATCTCGAGCGACGAGCCGGTGATTGCCTCGTACATCTTCTCCGATTCAGCGGGTGGTGTAAGCTTATCTTCTTTGCCGACGATGATCAAAGTGGGGCAATTGATTTGAGGCAACAGATCGGATGAATCCGGGCGAGAGGCCATGGCTATCAAAGCTTGAGCTACACCTTCTGGCTGGCTCGCTTCGATCATGACTTTGACTCTTTCAGCGATGTGCGCCTGATCCCGCAAAGTAGTTTCGCCGATCAATTTGGGGACCATCGTTGCGACGAGCGCAGCAGAGCCCTGGCTGCGTGCCAATTCGGCCATCTCGTATCTGTTGCGCTTCCCTTCTTCAGTATCTGCGGTCGATCTGGTATCAGCCAGAATCAGAGCTGAGACTCTATTGGAGTAATGGCGATAAAAAGCAAAGGCCGCGTAACCTCCCATTGAAAGTCCGCAGACAATGGCTCGATCGATCGACAATTCATTCATCATTCCGGCCAGGTCATCCGCGAAAGTATCGATTCTGGAGATTCCATTGCCGAGAGAGCTTTGCCCAAATCCGCGCCAGTCGAATGTGATGACCCGGTAGTTTGCTGCCAGAACGGTGATCTGGTCATCCCACATCTTTTGATTGAGAGGAAATGCATGAAGAAAAATAATCGGTTGGCCGGATCCTTCATCACGATAGGCCAGTTCCGCACCATTGACTAAGAGCTTGTTCATTGAGCAATCACCTCCGAGAGTACTCGGCCCCTGGCTGTTCGCATCTCCAGGCCGAAGAGTCTGGCGACGGTCGGCGCGATATCGATCAATCTAGCATATTCGATCTTGGTCCCTTGTTTAATTCCCTTCCCAGAGATGATGAGGGTTGTGCGCATCTCCGAGCGAGAAGGGAGATATCCGTGAGCCGCACGCTCCGGAACCTTGGAGATGATCGAGCCGTTGGCGCGAGGCGACATGGCATATAAGGGTGCCGCGTCCAAGTAAAAAGCCGCATGGGGATCGGCTCCGAGCTGTGAGGATTCTCGGCGAGAGATGATTCGCCATAGCGGGCTGTCAGGTTTCTCAAAATACTCGTTGAACACTTTTTCAATTTCACGAGACGTTTTTTCGTCCTGAGGATTTTGGATAAAAATCGCTGCTGATCCGCCGAACGTCTGTGCGACAGCTTGCCAGGACGTGATTCGGCCTTGGCCGTCGACCATCAGCAACCCTTTCTTGGCTAGCACGCAGTTTGGATTGAAGACCTGATCGACCCTCATCACACCATAATCAGATACGACGATGAGAGTCGTCTCGTTCATTAACTCTCCGCGTTTGACGGAATCGACTATTTTCTTGATGAGATCATCGACGAACTCGAGAGCTGCAACCGATTCCGGTGAAGAGAGCCCATATCTTTGCTCTGCTCTCGCGAATGAGCTGAAATTGACCATCAGCAGGTTTGGACGATGCTTCTCGATGAGATATGCGGCGGCCACGGCCTTGGAAAAGTCGAGCTTTTGGTCCTTGGCGATCTCCTTCAATTTTTTGTTCTCGACAAAGAGGTCGGTCTTCAGCTGTTGCGTAAATTGATTCTGCAACTCGGGCGGCTGGACATGTGATTGAGAGAATGATTGAGTCCTCGTTGCCTCGGCCTCGCTTGAAGAATTTTCATCGAAATTCACCGGCAGGTTGAAATCGATTGTGGCTCCGGCGGTCAAGGGAAAGCCGACGGCCGAAGTGATAAATCCGCCGCGTTTTGCCAGGTCCCAGATAGTCTCGGTCTTGATCTCCTTTGATTGAAAATGAAGTTCCTGCGATTGAGTACCCGATTGTTCATCGAACGGGAAATCAGAGGCGATACCATGATCTGCCGGTAATGTACCCGTCACAATTGTCGCATGCGCCGGACCGGTTAATGACGGATAGACGCTTTCGACGTTCACCGCATAGGCGCCTTGCGCACGTAGCGTCTGGATAGTCGGGATGCGTATCTGACGAGAGTCAGTTTTATTGATATCATTCGCTCTCAATCCGCTGACCGAGATGATAATGACATGAGAGCTGATCTGATCCAGCTTGGGCTTATTGTCTTTCTTCTCCGGTTTCTGCGACTGCGGCTTAGTGTTTTGGGCAACGACTGCGCCGCTCAGCAGAACAAATAAGAGTATTCGAAAGATGCGAAAATACCGAGACGCGCCGGCAAGTCTCCGATGAAATTCTTTGCGCACCTCGACATTCTCACCTCTTCGTTGTTTTTCCTCATTAATTCTCATTGATTACCTGACCTGCATGGTTCGAATCGCTGCGATCATTTCGCGAACAGCTTGATCGAGTCCGACCAGCGCAGCTCGGGCAATGATGTTGTGTCCAATATTGAATTCTTCGATTTCAGAGATGAGCGCGATCGGGCCGATATTACGATATGTCAGCCCATGTCCGACCGCCACCTTTAGTCCTTCACGCGCTGCCGCGCGCGCCGCCGCGTGAATTCTTTCAACTTCAATTTCAATCTCCTTGATTCGGCGTACTGTGGCATCGCCCGGATTTTCATTGAGTCGGGCATATTTTGCCGTACAGATTTCTATCTGATATGCGCCGAGTTTTGAGGCCGCCTTGATCTGTTTAATATCCGGATCGATAAAAAGGCTGACGAAGATGCCGCTGTCTTTCAATGTATCAGCTGCCTTCTTGACCGCTTTCTGATGAGCCAAGACATCCAGTCCGCCTTCAGTCGTGATCTCTTGTGGGCGTTCAGGCACTAGCGTCACGACATCAGGTTTAACTCGAGTCGCGATTCCGACCATTTCATCGGTCGCGGCCATCTCGACATTCAAATGTGTGATCACTACTTGCTTGAGCGCGATCAAGTCATAATCTTGGATGTGGCGCCGGTCGCTGCGAAGGTGCGTTGTAATTCCATCAGCGCCGGCGAGCTCGCAGATCACGGCGGCCGATACTGGATTGGGCTCGTTGGTTCGCCGCGCCTGCCGAATTGTTGCAATGTGATCGATATTAACGTTAAGCCTACTCATTTCGCCCCGATCTATAAGTGTCGTGCTTTCGCCAGTGATGCCTTGGAATTGTACTTACCCATCAAGTCGTTCCAACGGATTGTGAAGACTTCGAGCAAGACTTTGACTGAAGTCGCAAAGAGGGTGACCTTTGACCCCTCGACGTGGTTCCATCGGACGGGAATCTCGAGCTGTCGCCATCCCTGCTTTTGTCCGATGTAGAGAATTTCGGGATCGAATCCGAAGCCATCAATCGTTTGCAGTGGAAAAATGGCTTGCGAAGCTTCGCGACGATAAGCCTTAAATCCGCATTGCGTATCCTTGAAGGTAAGACCGAGAAGCAGCCTCAGCATGAGATTACCGCCCCGCCCTCGGAGTTCCCTGAGAAAAGACTGATGGATGCCGATCAATTCATAATTGAGCGCCCGTGAGCCAAAGACAACATCGTATCGATTTTCCGCGATGGGGGCGACGACTTTGACGATCTCGCTTGTGGGCGTCGCCAGGTCGGCATCATAAAAGAGCACGATCTCTCCTCTCGCCTGCAGCATTCCGTTTCGCACGGAATAGCCTTTGCCGCGATTGCCGGGATTTTCAACCAGCCGCAACCTCCCGGCCAGGCCTTCGGAAAATTCTTGGACGACCTGCGTTGTTCGATCGTTCGAGCCGTCATTGACGACAATCACCTCGCTCTCATAGCTCTGAGCATCTAGATAATCGAAAGTCCCTTCAAGCGTTCTACCGATCCGTTTCTCTTCGTTATAAGCAGGAATGACTATTGATAAATAAGGCATTAGTTAAGTCCTTTTCAGAGGCAAATATAGCATGCACAAACCGCAGATAAAATTCACCCGGTCACAGATTGAAAGGAGTTTGCTGAGCCAGCTTCGGACGATTTAAAAATTTCAAAGCGGAACTGGAATCCGAAGACGTCAAGATTCTCAAAAATTCGTAATCCCTTGTCCGCAATCAGATGGCTTTGCTTGAACGGCTTATGGCCCGATGCTAAGATGCGCCTTCCTCAAAAGGCCTTATGAATGATTCCAGTTCAAAATTGCTTGCCACGCTCTTCGCTGAGAGCCACATCCTGACCGTCAGCGAATTGACCGAGCGAATCAAAGATCTTTTAGAACTTGAGTTCTTCGCCGTTCGCATTCAGGGTGAGATCTCCAACTACAAACGTTACCAGTCCGGCCACTGGTACTTCACGCTCAAAGATTCGGAATCGCAGTTGCGCGCGGTCTTCTTTAAGCAGTGGAATCGGTTGATGCGCTTCGAGCCGGAGAATGGACTGGAGGTTCGTTTGCGAGGAAGGTTGAGCGTTTACCCGGCTCGCGGTGAATACCAGCTGATGGTGGAGACCATGGAGCCGGTTGGGATCGGCGCTCTACAGTTGGCTTTTGAACAGCAGGTCAAACGGCTTGCGATCGAGGGGCTCTTTGACGAGGGTCGTAAGCGTAAATTGACACTTTTACCGCGCCGGGTCGGGATTGTCTCTTCCCCGGTCGGCGCCGCTCTGCACGATATGCTGCAAATCCTCGGCCGGCGCAATCGCGGCATTGATGTGATCGTCGCTCCGGCGAGAGTGCAAGGCACGGGGGCAGCTAGAGAGATCGCTGATGCGATTCGATCGCTCAACAAACATGCGAAAACACCCGGCAACGAGATTGATGTCATCATCGTCGGACGCGGTGGCGGGTCGATCGAGGACCTCTGGGCATTCAATGAAGAACAGGTCGCACGGGCGATCTATGAGTCGGACATCCCAATCGTCTCCGCCGTCGGTCACGAAACCGATTTCACCGTTGCGGATTTCGTCGCGGATTTACGTGCGGCTACGCCTTCGGCTGCGGCGGAGTTGATCGCCCCGGATTCGAGCGAATTGAAATCACGCATCGATGAGTTGCAGCTGAGTCTCGGGCGCGTCATGAATTACTACCTTCTGAAAAGAAGAGTGCAATTACGGGACCTTGTCGAAAGTCGCAGCTTCATCGAAACTGCCGGATCGGTGCTTTCGTTAGCACGTCGCAGGAGGGAACTAGAGACGCGGGCCGACAATGCGGTCAGGGAAAATTTGCGGTCCGCAAGGGTGAGGTTAACAGAACTACAACTGAGACTCGATGCCGCGGATTTTCGCGCTCCTTTGGCGATCAAAGCGGCGCGCCTCGATTCTCTCAATCAAAGGTTCAGGCGGGCAATACGGACTTTGCTTGAGCGCCGGCAACATCAGTTGACGGTGAGGATGAGCAAATTGGATATGCTCTCGCCCTTGGCCGTCCTCGGCCGCGGTTACGCGCTCGTCAAAGATGAAGAAGGACATTTGATCTCTCGCGCTGCATCTGTCAAGAAAGGTCAAGATCTGACTCTTCAATTTGAAGACGGTCAGATTGCTTGTCAGGTAAAATGAACTCCCAACCCTGAGTGTTCAGTCTGGCACTCGGGATGCGGGATTCGAGACTCGATATGCCAAAAGCCAAAGAACGTGAACTGGGGTTCGAAGAATCGATGTCTGCGCTCGAGAAAATTGTTGCGCAGCTCGAGTCCGGCGATCTACCGCTTGAAAAGGCCCTCGAACTCTTTGAGACCGGTGTCGGACTTTCCCGCCGGTGTCAGTTACAGTTGGAAGAGTCCGAGCGCAAGGTTGAAATGTTGCTCCGCGAGCGCGGTGAAATTAAAGCGATCCCTTTTGATGTCGCGAAGAACATGCAGCCTGATGATGTCGATCAATCGGCGCAACTATCAGCTCCAAATTCCAAGATCGCTGAAACAACAGGCGAAAATCAGGAAAAAGAGGACGAGGAAGATAATCTTGATGATTCAATCCCCTTCTAGATTCGAACCGCAATTGAACGTTACAGAATTTTTCAAACATCGAGCAGGACTCGTTGATGAATGGCTTGATCGATTGATTCCATCGGAAATCGAACAGCCTTCGACAATTCATAAGGCGATGCGTTACAGCCTTTTTGCCGGCGGTAAACGTCTGCGGCCGATTTTGACCATCGCTACCGGCGAAATCTTCGGCGCTCAAGAGCACGAATTGTTGCCGGCCGCTTGCTCGCTCGAGATGATTCACACCTATTCGCTGATTCATGATGATCTTCCCGCCATGGACGATGACGATCTGCGGCGCGGTCGCCCAACCAATCACGTAGTATTCGGTGAGGCCATCGCAATTTTGGCGGGAGATGCGCTGCTCACTCAGGCTTTCCAGACCTTGGCCAATTACGAGTCTTTGAACGCTGAGGATAAAGTTCGTGTGATCTCGGAAGTAGGACAAGCGGCCGGGACTATTCGTGCATTGATCGGAGGCCAGGTTCTCGACATGCAATCTGAGGGAAAGGTCATCAGTGGAGAGCAACTCGAAGAGATCCATCGCGCTAAGACGGGCGCGCTGATTCGGTGCGCCGTTAGAATCGGAGCGATCATTGGCGGCTCAAGTGAAAGGGAATTGAAGGCGCTGACTGAATATGGCGAAAAGGCCGGGCTGGCGTTTCAGATTGCGGATGACTTGCTCGACGAGACCGCCACGAGCGAAGAACTCGGAAAGACTGCAGGTAAAGATGCCGCCACTCAGAAGGCGACCTATACCGCGCTCTACGGAATCGAAGGCGCTCGCAGCATGGCGGATCGGCTCTGCCATGAGGCAATCCTCGCTGCCCGCAGCGTCGGCCGTGATGCCGAGACCCTGGAAGAGATCGCGAAGTTCATCGTCGAGAGAAGACATTGATGTGAACGAGAAGTAAGTGATCGACGGCGCAACCTCAGCTGACCCTCCTTGACATGTCTAGAGGCGATTGTTTAGTCTTATCGTTTTAAATACCAGCACTTTATCTAAGGAGGAGTGATATGAAGCGAACCTTTCAACCAAATAATCGTCGTCGCGCGAAAACCCACGGATTCCGCGAGAGAATGAGCACTAAGGCCGGCCGTCTGGTCCTCAAGCGCCGTCGCGCCAAGGGCCGCAAGAGGCTGACCCCTAGCCATTACTAGCTCCACGTCTGTTGAACAATCGCCTGATTCCGAATGAAGGTTTCGAAAAAGCCCAGTAAACTCCGGAACAGTCAGCAATTTCGGTTGGTTTATGAACAGGGGCAAAGGTTTCACACCCCTTTCTTTTCAGCGTTCATTTTGAAGACGGGCATCGGGGAGTGCCGCTATGGAATCACCGTCACTAAAAAAATTGGCTGTGCGGTGATGCGCAATCGATGTAAACGCCGTCTCAGAGAGATTCTGAGAAAATACGATTTGAAGATGCCAACGGAAATGCCTGCAGCAAGTACGAACACAGTCGGCTATGATCTCGTACTGAATGCTAAGGCAAGTTTGCTCGATGCGGACTTTAGGAAAATTGAAGAGTCTTTTGCGCGTATTATGGAACGGTTTTATGAATCGCTTCCCAAGAAAAAAGATTGAGGCCACCCCGATCGGAGTCGTATGAAACTTGTTGCAATCTATCTCTTGCGACTTTACAAGTACACTGTGTCGCCATTGCTTCCTCCTTCATGTCGGTTTACTCCGACATGTTCAGAGTATGCTCTGGATGCGATTTCTAAGTACGGCTTTGGAAAAGGCGTGATCCTGAGTCTGAAACGCCTTTCGCGTTGTCATCCTTTTTGTGCAGGTGGTTATGATCCTGTACGCTAATGCGCACTTATGAATGCGAAGTTCTGGTCTCGTTGCTTTCGAGTTTGAGTTTGTAGATGGAAAAAAGACTAATTATATTTCTGATTCTCTCATCCGGAATCTTTTTCGGATGGTCATATATCTATGGGAAGCTCTACCCCCAACCAGCAAAACCGGTTCCGGGGAATCAGGCAACTCTCTCTCAGGTCTCACCGAGTCCGGCCAGCACAATGGCCAGCACAATGGCCAGCACAATGGCCAGCACAGTGGCCAGCCCAGTGGCGCCGCCGGCTCAGCAACAGCCTGAGGCCGCTGTTGCGCCTGCTCCTGCAACTCAAGCTGAGCTTCGCCAGATCGATATTGGAACAGATCATTGGAAGGCTACACTTTCGAATCAAGGCGGCGTCATCCAAGAGTGGACGATGACGAGTTTCCCTGATGGCAAGCCGATTGACGCGCCTCAGGGAGTCAATCTTCTTGCCGCTAAACTCAGCCAGGAGATTGGCGGGACTCTGCGATTCTTTATCCCCTCTGATCCCGCTCTTGAGAAGGAGCTCAACTCGGCGCGCTACGAAGTCAAGGACATTTCCGACCGGCAGTTAACTCTAAACAAAGGCCAGGGGAAGACACTCACGCTTTATTACGCCAATAACGGCGTCGAAGCGTCGAAAACAATGATCTTCAAGGGGCCTGATTACGAAGGAAGTTCGGGATATGACTTTGATTTTCGGGCGAGCGTTAAACGGAGTGGTAATCCGATCGAGGCATACATTGTCATTGGGCCGAATTTCGGGGATCAGACCGTCAAGGAAGTGAGCGCTTACAAGCATGCACCGCAGTTGACCTACGCCGTGGGCAGCAGTGTGAGCAGAGAATCGGCCGATAAATTGAAGAGCACGCCGATCGCTCCCAGTGCATCACCTGTGACCTGGGCGGCGGTTGACGATAACTATTTTGCAATTGCGATTGCTCCTTCCAGACCTGTCCCGGCGGTTCGCCTGGTCAACAATAATTATGTCTCTATCGGTGTCTTACTCAATCAAGATGACATCTACCACATCTACGCCGGGCCAAAAGATCTGAGCCTGTTGAGTAAGGTCAGTGAGAATTTCGGCTTGACCAAAACCGGAAGTCATCTCGAGGACATTGTCAGCTATAACTGGCTCAATTTTATTTCATTCATTGTTAAACCGATCGCGCAGTTCATGCTCAAGGCCCTGCGCTTCATCAATCAGTTCACCCACAATTTCGGCTGGTCAATCGTCATTTTGACCGTGGTGTTGAATATGTTCTTCTTCCCTCTTCGGTGGAAGAGTTCGGTGACGATGAAACGAGCCGCCGCGATGCAACCGAAGATGAAAGATCTGCAGGAGCGGATGAAGAAATTGGATAAGAGCGATCCGCGAATGCTCGATCTTCAGAAAGAGCAAATCGCCTTGATGAAGGAAGGTAATCCGCTGATGGGATGCTTACCGCTTCTCTTGCAGATGCCCTTCTTCATGGCAGTCTTTGCCATACTCACTGTTTCAATCGACGTCCGCCATGCGCCATTCATTGGCTGGTTAACAGACCTCTCTTCGCCTGACCCATATTGGATCCTGCCGATCATTATGTGTGTCACGATGATTTTGCAGCAGGCTCTCACTCCGACGACTGCCGATCCGGTACAAAAGAAAGTCGGCTATCTTATGCCGCTGATCTTCACCTGGTTTCTGAAGTCAGCTCCGGCAGGCTTGGTTCTGTACTGGATGGTTAGCAATTTGGTCGGTGTCATCCAACAGTTTATTATCAATCGTCTCAATCCGACGAATCCGCCCGCTACGAACCCATCTCCGTCCGATATGCCAAATACGAAGCCACCGAAGAAAAAAAAGGCTAAGGAAGCTCTGGCAAACTGAGTAAATTCGTGGCTCTGACCAATGATTAGCTATGACACAAGAAAACTTTGAAGGAATAAGAATAAAAATTGAGCACTTTGTTAGAGATCTGGTCGATAAATCTTCCCTCGATCTTAAAGTCGAAGTGAGCGAGACGGAGCCGGGAAACGTCGAAGTATCATTTCAAGGATTTGATCTACCACTCCTGCTTGGCCATAACGCCGAGCTTTTGGATGCTTTGCAATATGTCGCCCGCAGGGCCTTTGCCGATGCGGTCGCCGCCGGCGTGCAGATCGATTTTGACGCCAGCGGTTATCGTGACGCACGCCGCAAAGAGCTTGAGCTGATGGCGCAAAAGGCGGCTGAGCGGGTCAGGGTGACCAAGGTTCCTTTTGTTTTTGATCCGATGAATGCTCAGGATCGCCGTATCATCCATACGGCCCTAGTCGATTTTCATGGGATCAGGACTGAGAGTGAAGGTGAAGGGCAGATGCGACGGGTGAAGGTCCTTCCCGCTTGATATATTACCTACCCTCTGCATCCCCACTCTCGTCCTACTCCTCATAGTCTCGTTGCTTAGCCGATGAGTCATCAGGAACTAAAAACAATAGCGGCTATTGCGACTCCTCAAGGATCTGGCGGCATCGGTGTCATTAGGCTCAGCGGTGATCAATCCCTGGCCTTGATGCGCCGACTCCTCAAGAAAGATCTTGAGGTCTCCTTCACTCCAAATCAGGCGTCATTTCATCTCATCGTCAATCACGAGACCGGCGTCACGATTGATGAAGCGATCATTACCTACTTCAAAGCGCCAAATTCATTCACCGGAGAAGACGTCGTGGAAATCGCCTGTCACGGCAGCCCGGTCGTATTATCTGAAGTACTCAGATTACTAAGGTCGTTCGGCGCTGAATTGGCCAATCCAGGCGAATTCAGTATGCGCGCTTTCCTCAATCGGCGAATCGATCTGGCCCAAGCCGAAGCCATCAACGACCTCATCCATTCACAAACGACGTATCAGGCGCGCCTCGCCGCCCGGCAATTGCGCGGGGAATTGTCTAGACAGTTGCAACCTATTAGAGATGGATTGGTTGATTTGATTGTTCATTTTGAATCCACGGTTGAATTTGTCGAAGACGACCTGGATCCACTGAACCTGAAATTTTTTATTTCCAGAATCGACCAGCTTATCGATGCTATTAATAAGATGGTCTCGAGTTATCGAGTAGGTCGCATCATTAGGTCCGGGATCAAATTAGCGCTGATAGGAAAACCGAATGTCGGAAAGTCCTCACTCTTTAATGCTCTTCTGGGTAGAGAACGCGCCATCGTGACTCACCTTCCAGGCACGACACGCGATACTCTGAGCGAATCTTTTTCAATCAACGGTATTCCGGTCAACTTGATCGATACTGCCGGAATTCGCGAGACGGAGGATTTGATTGAACAACTCGGAGTCGAAAGGACGAGAGCAGTCATCAGTGAGGCTGATTTGATTGTCGCCGTCGTTGAAGCGAACTCTGCTTTGCTCGACGACGAGATTGCTTTGCTCGATCTCTCCCCTGTTGATCTTTACGTTATCAATAAGTGCGATCTGGGATTGAGGATCTCGGCAGAAAAGATCGACTCTCTTTCGGCGAAACATCCGGTCTTGTCCGTTTCAGCGCTTACCGGGGAAGGTCTTGAAGAGCTAAAGCAGGCGATCCATACATACCTCATCAACACCGATATCATAAAAACTGAAAGTGCTATAATCACAAATGAGCGTCACTACTCTGCTCTCGAACAAACCAGAGATGCACTACAGAAGGCGAGGCAGGATCTATTAGCCGGATTTACTGAAGAAGTAGCGCTGGCCAATCTGCACCTCGCCCTTGATAGTCTCGGTACGATTACGGGGGAGACGCTTATCACTGATATTATCAATCAAATTTTCTCGACCTTCTGTATTGGGAAGTAGAGCTTGATGTCAAGATTATGCAGCGTTTCGATGAAGACTTTGATGTCATAGTGATCGGCGCCGGCCATGCCGGATGCGAGGCTGCCCATGCTGCGGCCCGGCTCGGCGCGAAGACGGCGGTCGTCACCTTCAACCTGGATTTGATTGCGCAGATGTCATGTAATCCGGCAATCGGAGGCATCGCCAAGGGGCACCTCGTACGTGAAATTGATGCGCTTGGCGGTCTCATGGGACGAGTTATCGATCAAACCGGGATCCAATTCCGCATGCTCAATCGCAGCCGAGGGCCAGCCGTTCAAGCGCCGCGGGCTCAAGCGGACCGTGCGCTCTATCGATTCCAAATGAGGCGTGAACTCGAATCGATCCCTCATCTTTTCCTCCGACAGGGAGAGGTCACTAGGATTTTGACCGAATCCGAAAAAGTCACTGGCGTCGAACTGATGGATGGCCGCCTGCTCCGCTCTCGAGCCGTCGTCGTTACCACTGGAACTTTTCTCAACGGTTTAATCCACATTGGAGAGAAGCGTTTTTCGGCAGGACGTTCAGGTGAACTCCCTTCAATCAAACTCGCCGAGAATTTGCGCCATCTCGGTTTCAGAATTGCGAGACTTAAGACTGGTACGCCGCCACGCCTTGATAGCCGGACGATCGACTTCAATCAATTTGAAGAACAACGGGGTGATGAGAGACCCGTTCCTTTTTCTTTCACTACGCGGTCCATTACCCAACCCCAGATTTCGTGTTTTATTGGATATACGACATTAAAGGTTCACGAAACTATCCGGGAAAATATTGCCCGCTCCCCACTATACAGTGGACAGATTGTTGGAGTCGGCCCGCGATATTGCCCCTCTATTGAGGATAAAGTTGTTAAGTTTCCCGATAAAGAACGTCACCAATTATTTCTTGAGCCTGAGGGCTATCATACTTATGAAACCTATCTGAATGGATTCTCGACCAGTCTGCCGGCAGATCTTCAGCGCGAATTGGTGAGCCAAATTCCGGGACTTGAGAATGTAGTCATGATTCGCCCCGGATATGCGATCGAGTACGATATGGTCGATCCTACTGAACTATGGCCTTCTTTAGAGACTAAACGCATCGGGGGATTATTCAATGCCGGTCAAATCAATGGTACTACCGGATACGAAGAAGCCGGCGCTCAAGGGATTATGGCGGGAATCAATGCCGCACTTTATGTCCATGGGCGAGATCCAGTCTCAATCAAACGAGATGAATCTTATCTCGGAATATTGATCGATGATCTTGTCACTCAAGGGGTGGACGAACCTTATCGCATGTTCACCTCGCGTGCGGAGCAACGACTCAAATTGAGGATTGATAACGCAGATGAACGCTTGAGCGAACTCGGATTCAATCTGGGAATGCTTTCCGAGGCCCGCTACCTCGATTTTACTGCCAAGATGAATCGTCAAAGCGAAATCCGAGAGTATCTGCGCCGGACAACAGTCTCCTCTCGCAGTGAGGGATATCGTCAATTTTCGAGCGAGACGGGAATTGCCCTTTTGGAGCCGGTCAATCTAAGCCACCTCGCAAAACGTCCGGAGGTCAGCGCAGAGCATCTTGCTCACTTCCTACCGCAAGAGTTACGTGGGGGAAGTTCATTGAATGAGATCACGACCGTCGTCACTGATTTCAAATATGAAGGCTACTTGGCTGCCCATGAGAGCCTCTCTACGCGCCTGGCGAAAGCAGCTAATCGCACTATCCCCCCACATATCGAATATTCTCAATTGCCTGGTCTATCTAATGAAATGGCTGAAAGGCTCAATCGTGTTCGCCCGCAAACTCTCGGACAGGCGATGAGAATACCGGGTATCACGCCGGCGGCTATTTCCCTGCTGACCATTCACGTTGAACTTATCTCCCGACAACAATCTAAGTGAAAAGAGAACTGACCACCCAGCTGGAGGAGATAATCAGGAAGACCGAAAGGACTGGTGGAGGGCATTACTCGAAGTCTGAAATTGATCAACTCTCACATTATTATCGCCTGGTCTTAAAGTGGAACAGGCGCCTTCATCTCACTACCATCACTCAGCCGAGAGAATTTGTTCTACGACATCTCAGAGAATCAGAGCTTGCCGCAGCCCGCCTCCTAAAATTCATCGATCAGGTCTGGGACCTGGGATCAGGACTTGGAATTCCCGGTATCCCGATCGCTATTCTTCGTCCGGATCTGGATGTCTATCTGGTCGAAGCTAACCGAGCCAAGGCGATCTTTCTGGAAGAAGTGGTTGCAGCTTTGCGACTGGTCCGCGTGGAGGTCGTCCATGGGCGATTTGAGATGCTTGACCCACTGCCTGAAACCTCATGTCTCATGGCCCGCGCAGTAGAAAAGATGGGGCAATTGGTCCCGGAGATGCTACGGGTCGGAGAGAGATGTTCACAGATGATCCTCTTCGGGACGAGGCAAATCCAGTCTCTCATCGAACAATCTTTGGAGGAGAGATGGAAGCTGAGCTCTCATTCGATCCCGGAATCCGAGCAACGGCTACTAATTGAGCTCAATAGTTCCACGTGGAACGATTCACGTTTGAATCAATAGCCTCCCTTTCAAGTTCCACGTGAAACAGTGCCAACTAGCAAGCGCATGTGGGAGAATTTTGCGGGGTTTATGTAATCCCATTATCTCGGCTCCCCGTCCGATTAATTCTGTGCAGACATTCTGCTTCCCTAACTTCCACTCCTCTTCCGACCTGTGGTAATGTTCATCATTCAGTTTTTATTGATTCAGGCGCGTCTCAGGCAGGAAGACATGGGAAAAATTATTGCGATTTCAAACCAGAAGGGTGGGGTCGGCAAGACAACAACAGCAATTAATCTGGCCGCGTCTTTTGCCGTTGCCGAGATCTCTACATTGCTCGTTGATATGGATCCACAAGCCAATACCACGAGCGGGGTTGGAATTAAGAAAGGCTCTTTCAGACGTAGCATCTATCACTCGATGATCATGCAGGAGCCGATCAGTAATATTTTACTCGGTACAGAGCTAGAATTCCTAAAAATTGCCCCATCAGATCGCAATCTGTCGGGCGCTGAGGTTGAGTTGATCGATGTTGAGAAGCGTGAATTTTATCTACGCAATATTTTGCTCAATGAGAAGGAAAAGTACGACTATGTTCTGATCGACTGTCCACCCAGCCTGGGGCTGCTCACTTTAAATGCGCTTGCCGCTGCTGATTCGATCATCGTTCCGATTCAATGTGAGTATTTTGCCCTCGAAGGCGTCACGGATCTGTGGGAGACTCTGGTGCGTATTCGGCGTAATCTGAATCCGAATCTGGCAGTTGAGGGATTCTTACTGACGATGTTCGATGAGAGGCTCAATCTCTCAAATCAAGTGATGTCAGACCTGCGGGATTTTTTAGGCGCACAAGTCTTCACTACAGTCATCCCGCGAAATATCAGATTGGCGGAAGCCCCAAGCCATGGAAAGCCGATCATTCTTTACGATATTCGGTCACGCGGGGCCGAGAGTTATATGAACCTGGCGAAAGAGGTGATGGAAAATGGCAAGAAAGGCGCTGGGGCGTGGGCTTAGCGCCCTCCTGTCGGATTCGCTGGCACAAGGTGATGAGTTGCTCGAAGTGGATATTGATCTGATCGAGCCGAATCCGGAGCAACCGCGATTGCACTTTGATGAGGCGAAGCTTGACGAACTTGCTCAATCGATCAGGGCAAATGGTCTTGTGCAGCCGATATTATTGCGGCGGCTACCTGGTGGACGCTATCAAATTGTAGCTGGTGAGCGTCGTTGGCGGGCGACGCAGCGTGCGGGGTTGCATAAAGTCAATGCAGTCGTCCGAGATATTCCTGATTCAAAACTTCTCGAACTGGCGCTGATCGAAAATATTCAGCGTCAGGAACTCAATCCGATAGAAGAGGCGCAAGCATATCAAAGATTGATTCGCGACTTCAGAATGACCCAGGATGAGGTCGCGCAAAGGGTAGGGAAAGACCGGTCGTCGGTCGCTAACTATTTGCGATTGCTTAAGTTGCCGACACAGATTCAAAGAATGTTGGAAGATGGTTCGCTCTCGATGGGGCACGCTCGGGCGTTGCTCAGCCTTGATACGGAGGACCAGCAGGTGAATCTGGCCAACGACGTTGTAAATCGCAAATTGTCCGTTCGTGATACAGAGCAGGCGGTTAAGAAAGCATCTTCGGGCACATCAATTAGAGATAACTCGACAGCAATACAGAATGATGCTAACATCCGCGCGGCTGAATTGAAGTTGAGACGGTTCCTCGGAACTCAGGTCAAGATTCAATTAGGCCAGCACGGAGGCAGGATTGAAATCGAGTTCGGCTCGATGAGTGAGCTGGATCGAATCTATTCAATCATCATGCGGAAGTCAGACACATAACCCCTTCCCCCGAAAAGCTATCTGAGTTTCCACGCAATTATCATCTATATATTTTTTTGCATTTTTTTGCCCCAAACCAGATTCGCTAGTTTTAGAAAATTCTTTGACCTAGGAGGCGATTCCTTATGAAGTTTGGTAGCAGTAAATCTACCTTTGGTGGTGGTGGCAGTGATGCACCAACTGATCTGCGCAGTTTTTTAGGTGAAGGCACTGACATTAATGGTGAAGTCAAGTTTGCAGAGATTATGAGGGTGGACGCGAGTATCTCTGGAACTATAACCTCAGACTCCGGCAGTTTGTTGGTCATGGAGAGAGGGCGAATTAAGGCCACGATACAAGCTGGCTCTGTCGAGGTGAGCGGGATTGTTGAAGGTACAATTACCGCGAAGACGAGTGTCAAGATTCACTCGACAGGTCGCGTTTATGGGGATATCTATACCCCGGCTTTGATCATCGAGCATGGCGCTGTTTTCGATGGCAAATGTCATATGCTTAACAACAAGGATCAGGCAAAAGGTTTCGGAAAGGTCGAGCAAAAGACCGTTGAGCAGAAAGCCATTCCCGACACCAAGAATCTGAAGACTGCAGATGCGATTTGATTGCGCGTGCACTAAGGCTGCTCTGAAGCCGTTAGGGGAGTTCTGTAGAAGATATCCAGCTTGTCAGTTAGTAAACAGGCATGAGATCAAGGATCATCATTCTCTTCCCCTGACGGCTATTGGAAGTTGAAGATCGGGCTCAAATCCTCCCCAACAGTTTATGCAACTCAGTTTGCGCTTGTAATATCACCTCATTCTCATTGAGTGTTGTCAGCCCTCCATTCAGCATTACAACTCGGCCATCGATGATTACCGTTTCAACATCGCTTGCTTCGGCCGCATAGACAACGGTCGAGACGAGGTCGGTGTGTGGGGTTGTGTGAAGAGAATTGAGATTGATCAATTGAAGGTCAGCTCGTTTACCGATTTCAATGCTACCGATCTGATCGGCCAGGCCGAGTGCCCGTGCGCCATGGATCGTGGCCATTTTCAGCGCGGTCAAGGCCGGCAGCGTTTGGGGGCCGCGGAGGACTTTTTGCAGAAGTGCAGCGGTGCGCATCTCAGTAAACATATCCAGTCGATTGTTACAAGGAGCTCCGTCTGCGCCTAGTGAAACAGAAATTCCCCGTTCAAGCATCTCTCCAACGCGTGCAAACCCCGAGGCGAGTTTAAGGTTGGATGATGGACAATGGGCGACATGAGTGTGCGTGTT
>Ga0081539_10003151_pt1 | contig 20932 bp, 19 predicted proteins | sample TabmetS4T2R2_FD_71023 | JGI IMG/M metagenome (GOLD analysis project Ga0081539, IMG submission 71023) | Tabebuia heterophylla rhizosphere microbial communities from the University of Puerto Rico - S4T2R2 | ecosystem: Host-associated > Plants > Roots > Rhizosphere ...
TACGCCCGCAAGCTCCGCGCCGCCCAGCGGGGCCAGCAGTGAACGGCCAGGAGGTCGCCTTCCTGATCCTGGCCCTGATCGGGGGGCTGGCCGGGCTGCTGGTGGTGACCAGCCGCAACGTCGTCCACGCGGCCCTCTACCTGGTCGTCGCCCTGTCCAGCGTTGCCGGGGTCTACCTGCTCCTTGCGGCCCCGTTCGTGGCCTTCGTGCAGGTGATCATCTATGTGGGCGCGATCGTGGTCCTGCTGCTGTTCGGGATCATGCTGACCCGGGCCCCGGTCGGCCGGCGGGTCCTGGACAACACCCTGCGGGCCCGGATCGGCGCGTTCGTGGTCGGGGCCGGGGTCTTCACCATGCTGACGGTCTTCCTGGCCGGGGCGTTCGGTGAGGAGCGGATCGTCAACCAGGCCGCCACCGCCACCTCCGCCATCGGTGAATCGCTGTTCCGCAACTACGTGCTGCCCTTCGAGGCGGTCAGCCTGCTGCTGCTGGCCGCCCTTATCGGCGCCATCGTCCTCGCCCGCCGCGACTGACAACCCGAGGAGAGCCAGCAATGCCGCTGATGTACCCGCTGGTGTTCGCCGCGTTCCTGTTCAGCGCGGGCGTGTACGGGGTGCTGGCCCGGCGCAACGCGGTGATGGTGCTGATGAGCATCGAGCTGATGCTCAACGCGGTCAACGTCAACCTGGTCGCCTTCAACGCCTACCTGCGCGACCAGCTCGTCTCCGGCCAGGTGTTCGCCCTGTTCGTGATCGCCGTGGCCGCCGCCGAGGTCGGCATCGGCCTGGCCATCGTGCTGCTGATCTTCCGCAACCGGGAGACGGTCAACATCGACGAGGTCGACCTGCTGCGCTGGTGACCTGAGAGGAGCGCTCGGTGGAGAAGCTGGCCTGGCTCGTGCCCGCCCTGCCCCTGGTGGCCTGGGCGGTCCAGCTGCTGGTGGGCAAGCGCCTTCCCGGCGGCGGCGCGGGCGTCGGCATCCTCGCCGTGGCCATCGGCTGGGTCATCAGCCTGGCCATCCTGTTCGGGATCATCGGCGGGGCCGACGCCTACCACGTCAGCCGCGAATGGGCGCCCATCGGGGCCGGCTTCGACCTCCCCCTCGGCATGACCGTGGACGGCCTGGCCGCCGTCATGATGGTGGTCGTCACCACCATCTCGTTGTTCGTCCAGATCTACTCGCTCTCCTACATGCGTGGCGACGAGCGCTACACCCTCTTCTTCGCCAACCTGTCGCTGTTCACCGCCGGCATGCTGATCGTCGTCCTGGCCGACAACCTGCTGCTGATGCTGTTCGGCTGGGAGATCATGGGCATCTGCTCGTACCTCCTGATCGGCCACTACTGGGAGGACGTGGCCAACGCCCGGGCCGCCGTCAAAGCGTTCCTCACCACCCGGGTCGGCGACCTCGGCTTCATGGCCGGCATCTTCGTGTTCGCCTGGGCGGCCCGCAGCTTCGACATCGAGCGGATCATCGAGGGCGTCTCCAGCGGCGAAATCTCGAGCACCACCGTCACCTTGGGCGCGGCCCTGCTGTTCTGCGGGGCCATCGGCAAGTCGGGCCAGTTCCCGCTCCACACCTGGCTGCCCGACGCCATGGCCGGCCCGACCCCGGTCTCGGCCCTGATCCACGCCGCCACCATGGTCGCGGCCGGGGTGTTCCTGGTCGCCCGCATGTACCCGGTGTTCGAGGCCTCGGGGTCGGTGCTCGACGAGATCGGCATCCTGGCCAGCATCACCATGCTGATCGCGGCCCTGCTCGCCCTGGTCCAGGACGACATCAAGCGGGTGCTGGCCTACTCGACCGTCTCCCAGCTGGCCTACATGATGGCCGCGCTCAGCGTCGGGGGGTACTCGGCCGGGATCTTCCACCTGTTCACCCACGCCTTCTTCAAGGCCTTGCTGTTCCTGGCCGCCGGTTCGATCATCCACGCCGTCCACTCCAACAACATGAGCGAGATGGGCGGCCTGGCCAGGGTCATGCCCGTGACCTTCGTGACCTTCCTCGTCGGCGCCCTGGCCCTGGCCGGGATCGCCCCCCTGGCCGGGTTCTGGTCCAAGGACGAGATCCTCACCGACGCCTGGAACGCCGGGTTCGGCGGCACCGGCCACGCCGCCACCAGCCAGACCGTCGCCCAGATCGTGTTCGTCACCGGCATGGTCACCGCCTTCCTGACCGCGGTGTACGTGGCCCGGATGCTGTGGCTGACCTTCGGGGCCGCCTTCCGCGGCCAGGGCCACCCCCACGAGGCCGACGCGGGCATGCTGTTCCCGCTGGTCGTCCTGGCCGTCGGGGCCGCCCTGGCCGGGTTCGTGGGCCTGGGCGACAACTCGATCTCGACCTGGATCCAGACCACGCACCTGCCCTCGGAAGGCCCGGCGACCCTCAACCTCGGGCTGATCGTGGCCACCACCGTCATCGCCCTGGCCGGGCTGGCCCTGGGGACGGCCCTGTACCGGCGCGGCCTGCCCGAGCACGAGTACCTGGAGCGGCTCCCACTGGTCTGGAAGACCCTGCAGCGCAAGTACTTCCTCGACGACCTCTACGAGCAGGGCATCGTCCGGGCGGTGGCCGGCGCCCTGGCCCCGGCCACCTACTGGTTCGACCAGCGGGTGGTCGACGGCGTGGTCAACGGGGCAGGGCTGGGGACAAGGCGCCTCGCCCGTGGCCTGCGCTATGTACAGTCCGGCCAGGCCCAGTGGTACGCGGCCGCGCTGTTCCTCGGCGTGGTCGGCCTGGCCGTGGTGGTGACCCGGCTGATCGGCAGCTGACGGAGAGGAGGAGCGCTCGGCGTGGACTGGTTCGACGACGCGGCGTTGACGCTGGCCGTGTTCCTGCCCCTGCTGGGGGCGGTGGCGGTCGCCGTGCTCCCGCGCGACCGCGACGGCCTGGTCCGGGGGGCGGCGCTCACCTTCAGCGGGCTCGCCCTGCTGGTCGGGGTGGGCATGCTCGCCCGCTTCGACTACGGGGCCGGCGCGGCCATGCAGTTCGAGGTCTCGCGCTCCTGGATCCCGTCGATCGGGGCCGGCTACCACGTCGGCGTCGATGGCATCGCCCTGCCCTTGCTGGTGCTGTCGCTGCTGCTCAGCGCCTTGTGCGTCGTCTACTCCTGGCGGATCCTGCCCGAGCCCCGCAACCCCAGGGCCTTCCTGGCCCTGCTGCTCCTGCTGGAGACGGGCATGAACGGCACCTTCGTCGCCCTCGACCTGGTGCTGTTCTTCGTCTTCTGGGAGACGGTCCTCATCCCCATGTACTTCATGATCGCCGTCTGGGGCGGGCCCCGGCGCGACTACGCCTCGATCAAGTTCATCCTCTACACCCTGATCGGGTCGGTGATCATGCTGCTGGGGTTCCTGGCCATCTGGCTGCGCTCCAGCCCCGATGCGGCCGGCCGGACCTTCGACATCCTCGCCCTCCAGGAGCTGGGGGCGGCCGCCCGCTTCGGCGGCACCTTCGGGACGATCGTGTTCGCCGCCGTCGCCCTCGGGTTCGCGGTCAAGGTGCCGGTGTGGCCGCTGCACACCTGGCTGCCCGACGCCCACACCGAGGCGCCCACGGTCGGGTCGGTCCTGCTGGCCGGGATCCTGCTGAAGATGGGCACCTACGGGTTCGTGCGCATCGCCCTGCCGGTCCTGCCCGACGCCGCCCGGGAGTGGGCCCCGGTGATCGGCATCCTCGGGGCCATCGCCATCATCTACGGGGCGCTGTGCTGCCTGGCCCAGCGCGACGTCAAACGCCTCATCGCCTACTCATCGGTCGGCCACATGGGCTTCGTGATGCTGGGCATCGCCACCCTGACCCCGCTCGGGATCAACGCCGCCGTGTTCGGCATGGTCGCCCACGGAGTCGTCACCGGCATGCTGTTCTTCCTGGCCGGGTCCATGCACGAGCGCTACCACACCCGCGACATCGTCGAGCTGGGCGGGGGCATGGCCACCCTCATGCCCCGGCTGGCCGGGGTGTTCACCCTGGCCTGTATCGCCTCCCTGGGCCTGCCGGGGCTGGCCGGGTTCTGGGGCGAGATCCTGGCCCTGCTGGCCGCCTGGAACCCGGCCGCCGGGCTGTCGGTGCCGCTGTTCCGCACCCTGGCCGCGGTCGGGCTGCTGGGGACCCTGCTGACCGCCGGCTACTTCCTGTGGCTGCTCCAGCGGGTCAACCTCGGCCGGGTCCCCGACCGCTGGACCGGCAAGCCCCTCGGCGACATGGCCCCGATCGAGGTCGCCGCCTGGTCACCCCTGATCGTCCTCATCGTGGCCCTCGGCTTCGCCCCCGGCCTGATCCTGTGGCTCACCAGCCCGTCGGTCACCGGCTGGTTCACCGACCTGTTCGCATGACGAGGAGACCCTGACCGTGGCCATCGACTTCCACGCCATCCTTCCCGAGCTGGTCCTGGCCAGCACCGCCCTGCTGGTGCTGGTGGTGGACCTGTTCGTGGAGCGGGAAAAGGTGGTCGCGAGCTGGCTGTCAATCGCCGGCACCCTGGTCGCAGGGGTCGCCCTGGCCACCCTGGTCGGCACGGGCACCCACAGCACCTTCGGCGGCTCGTTCGTGGTCGACAACTACGCCCTGCTGTTCAAGGGCCTGTTCCTGGGGTCGCTCCTGCTGGTCCTGCTGATGAGCCAGCGCTACGTCGACACCGGCACCGCCTACCAGGGCGAGTTCTACTTCCTGGTCCTGTCGAGCTTCGTCGGCATGCTGCTGATGCCGTCCTCCCGCGACCTGTTGATGCTGTTCCTGTCGCTGGAGATCGTCTCGGCCACCGGCTTCATCGCCGCCGGGTTCCGCAAGGGCGACGCCCGCGGCAACGAGGGGGCCCTGAAGTTCCTGCTCATCGGGGTCCTGTCCACGGCCGTGATGCTGTTCGGAATGAGCCTGGTCTACGGGTTCACCGGGTCGCTGCAGCTCGGCCCCATCGCCGAGCGCCTGGCCCAGCTCGGCAACGAGCCGGCCGCGGTGATGGCCGTGTTCCTCGTCATCACCGGCTTCGCCTTCAAGGTGTCGGCGGCCCCGTTCCACTTCTGGGCCCCCGACACCTACGAGGGCTCCCCGGTCCCGGTGGCCGCCTACCTGTCGGTCGCCTCCAAGGCGGCCGGGTTTGCCGGCCTGCTCCAGGTGACCTTCGTGGCCTTTCCCTCCTACGCCCGCTACTGGGCCCCGGCCTTCGCCGTGCTGGCCGCCATCACGATGCTGCTCGGCAACGTGATCGCCCTGGCCCAGACCAACATGGTCCGCCTGCTTGCCTACTCCTCGGTCGCCCAGGCCGGCTACATGCTGGTCCCGTTCGCCGCCGGGTCGTCGGCCGACCCCGCCGTCCGCGAGGAGGCGTTCCAGGCTGTCCTGGTCTACCTGCTGATCTACGCCTTCACCAACCTGGGCGCCTTCGCCGTGGTCACCCTGGTCAGCCAGCGTCAGCCCTCCAACCTGATCGCCGACTACGCCGGCCTGGCCCGCCGCGCTCCGGCCCTCGGGGTGGCCATGACCCTGTTCCTGTTCTCCCTAGCCGGCATCCCCCCGGCGGCCGGCTGGTACGCCAAGTTCGTCGTCTTCAAGTCGGCCATCAACGGTGACACCCTCACCCTCCAGCTGCTGGTGGTCTTCATGGCGGTCATGACCGTGGTCGCCCTCTTCTATTACGCGGGCGTGGCCCGCAGCCTCTGGCTCGGCGTCCCGCCCGAAGGCGCCCCCGAGGTCGCCCCGCAGCCCATCTCCCCGGCCCTTGGCACCGCGATCGCCTTGTCGGCCATTGGCGTCCTGGTCCTCGGAGTCCTTCCGAACCTGCTCGTCCAGTACGCGCCGGTCTCGACCCTGGTCGCGGGCCCGTAGCGCAACTGCTCGCCGGGGCGGCCCTGCTCCACATGGGCCGCAGTCAGCGAGCTTGCTCCGTCTGCACTCCCGTTACCGCCAGCCACAGCGCCAGCGACAGCTCGGCCAACCCGACAGGCAGCAGAATCCCCGGGACGAGGCGGTCGGACAGTGCCGGCGACAGGATCAACGCCAAGGTGTTCACGACGTAGCAGCTGCCCGCCACGACCATCAGCGCGCCAATGACCCGCGGGACGAGCCGCGAGCCGCACCCCGAAGCCGCACCCCGCGGCTATGGGGCCCCAACCGGGAGGGTAGCCGACCCGCGACTGCGGCGGGCCCGGCTATCCACACCCCCGAGGCCCTCCCGGGAGCCGAGGCGCTCCCGGGAGGCCAGGCTCTCCCGGGAGCCTAGGCTCTCCCGGGAGCTGGCTGGCGGTGGGCGCTCCGCCAGGCGTCGCGGAGCTTGACCCTGGCCCCGGTGCGCAGGATGGCCCCCTCGTACAGGCGGGCGGCCAGCAGCACCACGGCCACGGTGGTGACCACCATGATGGCCAGCGACGCGACGATCTCCCAAGGGGCGGCGTCCCCGCCGGCGATCCGGGTCGGCATGATCAGCGGGGCCACCGGCGGCAGGAAGGTCGACACCTTTGCCAGGGTCGAATCGGTCCCGCTGATCGAGGTCGAGAAGGCCACGAAGAACGACGCGATCATCAGGAGGTTCAGCGGGGTGGCGGTGTTCTGGAGCTCCTCCTGGCGGGACACGATCGCCCCGGCCACGGCGAACATGCTCGAGTAGAAGGCGTAGCCGAGCAGGAACCAGAGCAGCACCCACCCGATCGTGCCGGCGATGTCCGGGGGCAGGGTGATGGCCCCACTGGCCGTGGCCACGGTCAGCCCGACCACGCCGATGATGGTCAGCTGGAACAGGCCGACCAGGCCGATGCCGACGACCTTGCCGGCCAGCAGCTGCACCGGCCGGACGGCGGCCAGCAGCACCTCGACCACCCGGGTCGACTTCTCCTCGACCACCCCCATCGCGACCGTGAAGCAGTAGCCGATCAGCTGGCCGTAGAGGATGAACACGGCCACCGTGGCGATCGTCCGCTTGGACCGGGCGTCCTGGTCGACCGGCTCCAGGCTGCGCGCGGGCAGCGGGGGCAGGGCCAGGGCGGCCTGGATCTCACTCGGGCTCACGCCAGCGCCCTGCAGGGTCTGCTGGGCCCGGACGGCCCGCGAGGCCGCCTGCACGAGCAGGTTGAGCTGCTCGTCGATCTCGTCCTTGGCCACCAGCTCGCGGTCGTCGAGCACGGCCAGGTCGAGGTCGCCGTCGCGCACGGCCGTCTCGGCCTCGGCGGCCGAGGCCACCTGCCGGATGGTGATCCGGGCATCGACGGCCTGCCCCTGGGCGCTGAGGACCTGGCCGAGGGGCTGGGAGGCGGCGCCGACCAGGCCGACGTCGAACTTCTTGGGCTCGTCGGACCCGAACAACCTGGGCAGGAAGATGATCGCGCACAGGATGCCCAGGGTGACCAGGGTCGAGATGAGGAACGACCTGTCACGCCGGGTCCGCTCGACCCACTCGCGGCGGGCGGTGAGCCTGATGCCGTCGAAGGTGCTGTTGGCGCTGCTCCTGCTCATGTGCGCTCCGACCCCCGCGGTGACGTCACCTCCGCCACCGCGATCATGACTGATCCTGCCGTCCTCGACCCACACGGGGGTACGATTCGGGCTGGAACACCGGTCACGTATCCGGACTTGAGGGGATTGCGTGGTCGCCGGGGCGGCGCGCAACGGTCCCTGGCTGCAGGAACGGTCCGGCGCTGCATGTGGCGCCGGATGCATGACCGCTGTTCTCGGCAGAGTCGCGAGCCCGCTGTCGGAAGGGAGAGGCCTGATGGTCGAGCCAGTCAGCCTTGCTGCCGCCGCCGTTGCCCTCCTCGCACCGTACCTGAAGCGGCTCGCGGAGCGGACGGCCGACGAGGTCGCCGATGCCGCGCTGCCGGCGGTCAAGCGGTTGTACCAGGCGGTCAAGCAGCGGCTCCGCCCCGGCACCGAGGCGGGTCGGCAGCTCGAGCGCGTTGAGCAGCAGCCGGGCAGCGAAGCGGGCCGGCAGGCCCTGCACACGGCGCTGGCCGTGGAGATCGCGCGCGACCCCGGCTTCGCCGACGAGCTGGCCAGCCTGGTGGAGGAGGCGGAACTGGCCGGCGCGCCGCGCGTGCTCGCATCCGATTCGGGCGTGGTGGCCGGCCGGGATGTGCGGCAGCAAGGAACCTATGTCGCCGGCCGGGACATGACCATCGGCGGCCCCGGCCCCGACCGGCAGTGAGTCTGTGACCCCGGCACCGGGCGGAGCGACAGCGGGTCCGTGAACGGATCAGAGCCGGACACCCCGGGCGTCCTCGCGACCGACAGCGGAGCGGTCGCGGCGCGGGACGTGAGCATCCTGGGCACCTACGCCGCTGGGCGCGACATCCACATCGGGCAGGTGCAGATCCATGAGTCGGTGCGACCCTGGCAGTCGCCGGCGCAACTTCCCCGCGACATCGACGACTTCACCGGGCGCGAGGATGCACTCAGGGACGCGCTGGCGATCCTGGAGCGCGACACCACCGCGGCGGGCGCCCCGCCGGTGCTCGCCGTGTTCGGCAAGCCGGGGATCGGCAAGACCACGTTCGCGGTCCGGCTCGCGCACGGACTCCGGGCGCGGCTCCCCGACGGCCAGCTCTACGTCAACCTCCGGGGCGCCGAGGCCGAGCGGCTGGATCCGTCAATGGTCCTCGCGGAGTTCCTGGATGCGGTCGGTGTGCCGCAGGCAACCCTGCCGACCGGCAGCGACGCCCGGGAGCGTCTCTACCGCGCTCGCCTGGCTGGGCGGAAGGTGCTGGTGGTCCTGGACAACGCGGCGGATGAGGCACAGGTCCGGCCGCTCCTGCCCGGCGACCCGGCATGCGCCGTCGTCGTCACCAGCCGGCGGCCGCTGTACGGCCTCGACGTCTCGCGGCTGCTGCAACTCGACGTGTTCGACCCCGAGCAGGCCGTCGGGTTGCTCGCCAGCGCGGTCGGGGCCGAACGCGTGGCCGCCGAGCTCGAGCCGGCGCGGGAGATCACCCGGCTCTGCGGCTACCTGCCGTTGGCGATCCGGATTGTCGGCGCCAAGCTGGCAGCGAAGCGGCACTGGAACCTGGGCCGCATGGCTGCCCGACTGTCCGACGAACGGCACCGCCTGGACGAGTTGCACGGTGGTGACCGTGAGGTTCGGGCAAGCTTCCAGCTCAGCTACCAGGGCCGTGACGCGGTGGAGCAGAACGCCTTCCGGCTGCTTGGGTTGCTCACCTATGAGAGCTTCCCGGACTGGGTGCTGGCCGTGTTACTCGACGATCCCGCGCTGGACGCGGAGGGCCTGGCCGAGAACCTCGTGGAGGCGCAACTCGTCGAGCCTGATGGCGACGACGAGACCGGCGAGCCGCGGTTTCGCCTGCATGACCTGCTCCGGCTCTTCGCCAGAGAGCGCGTCCAGGCGGAGGAGCGTGAAGCGGCCCGGCAGGCCGCCATCGTCCGCGTGGTGGACAGTTACCTCGCCCTGGCGCGTGTGGCCGAAGGCGGGCTGGGCCGTGTCCAGCCGCCAGGCGGCGCAGCCGCTGAGCTTCGCCTGCCGTTCGAGGTGGGTCGGGCGCATGCCGACGCCTTGCGGCACCGGCCGCTGGCATGGCTGCGGGTCGAGAAGGTCAACCTGGTCGCAACGGCCGCGCTGGCGCAGCAGGCTGGGTTGTGGCGCCAGGCATGGAGCCTCTCCAGGGCGCTGAACACCTTCTTCATCTGGCATGCACACTGGGACGACAGCCTGCAGATCAAGGAGATCGCGCTGGACGCGGCGCGGCAGGCCGGAGACCGGCACGCGGAAGCCCTGGTGTTGTTCGACCTTGGCGGCGCGTTCCTGGTCCGCAACAACTGGCCGGAATCGATCAGCCATCTCGAGCGCAGCCGAGCACTTTTCCGCGACCTTGGCGACACCGAGCAGGAGCTGGAAGCGCAGCTGCACCTGGGCGTGTCGTACCGGGACTACGCTCGCTACGACCAGGCAGTCGCATGCTTCAGGGAAGTCCTGCCGGGGTTCCGCCGGATCGGCAACGAGCTGATGGAGGCGTCCGCCTACCACAACCTGGGCCTGGCCCTCCGCGAGCAAGGCGACCTCAACGCGGCGATGGAGTGCTTCGACCGCTGCCTGCCGGTGTTCACCCGGCGCGACGACCACATCGCCAGGGCCCGGGTCCTGCACGGCCTCGGCGTCGCGCTGCGGTATCTCGGGCGTGACCAGGAGGCCGGACCGCTCTACGAGGAGAGCCTGCGGCTCTGCCGAGCTCTCGGGGATCTGCGCTGGGAGGGCATCCTGCTGCTCACCACGGGCCGGCTGCGGCGACGGCAGGGGCGGCTGGAGGACGCCGCCGGCTGCTACGAGGCCGCGTTGCCGCTGTTCCTCCAACTCGGCGACGTCCAAGGCGAGGCGCAGACCTACCGGAGCGTCGGTCACCTGCTGCGAGACCAGGGCGACCTCGACGGCTCTATGGCATACCTGGACCGGGCGCACCGGCTCCTGACCGAGCTGCAGCACGAACGTGGGATCGGCCAGGTGACACATGCGATGGCCGTCACCCAGCTGCGCCGCGGCGCAGTGGACGATGCCGTGGCCAGCCTGCAGGCAGGCCTGGCCATCTTCCGCTCCCTCGGCGACCGTCCCTGGCAGGTGCGCTCGCTCGGGATGCTGGGGCGAGCGCTGTCGGCGCGCCCGGACGAGGCCGCCGCGGCGGAGGCCTGGCGTGACGCCGTCGAGGTGCTCGAGGGGTCCCGCCTGCCCGCCGAGTCCGTGCTACGGGCCTGGCTCGGGCGCTTGGTGGCTCGCGGGACCGCCGGGGCGTGACGGCGCTGGCGGCCCGTCGGGATCGCCGAGTCAGGAAGCGGGGCTGCTGCCAGGGCTCGCCTGCCGCCCGCGTTGCAGCAGCACCGACTCGCTCACCTCATAGTAGGTCTTCCAGAGATGCAGCAGGTGGAGCACGACCGCCTCGTAGCGGTCGGCGAGCACGTCCCGGTGTTTGCGCATCAGGTACTGCAGCAGCTCGATCCGTTTCTCATTGCTCCAGGTGAAGACCATGGAGTCTTCGTGCCGGCGGTAGAAGAAGAGCTGCTCGGGGATGACGTCGCCGATGAACCCATTCTTGGCGAGGCGCAGGTACAGGTCCCAGTCCTCGAAGGCGGGCAGCTCCTCGTCGTAGCCCTCGACGCGGTCGAGTGCCTCACGAGCGAACAGCTTCGTGCACCTGCCATCGGTGTGCAGGAACAGCATCAGGTTGGGCACGTAGCCGACAGGCACATAGGTCGTGTCCAGGAGGCCGAAGTTCTGGGAGTAGCAGCCGGCGTACGCGAGCTCGCGGTTGCCCACGAGCGCCTCGACGGCTTTCGGGACGTAACTCGGGTGGATGAGGTCGTCGCCGTCCAAGGGCATGACGAACCGCCCTGAGCTCGCGGCGATCCCGGTGTTGCGCGCGGCCGCCACGCCCCGGTTGGACGCATGCTCCACCATGACGACATCGCCGAGGGAGCGCAGTTCCCGGTTGGTCTGCGGGTCGGTGGAGCCGTCGTTGACCACGACAATCTCGACGTCGTCGTACTGCGAAGCTCTGGCGGACCGGACCGTCTCCCGCACGTACCGGCCCTTGTTAAAGACCGGGATGACCACCGAGACGCGAGGCCGGTCCGTCGCCGCTCGCCGGGTGCGCGCCGGCAAGCTGCAGCCGTACACCGCCTCCATCTGGAGCCGGACGGCTTCGGGGGAGCAGCGGTGCAGCACAGCCTGGTGCGCGCGGGAGCCGAGCCGTTGGATCGCCGCCCGATCGGCATGCACATGCAGCACCGCTTGGGCCACCTGGTGCGGGTCGTCGGGATCCACAACCAGCCCTGTCTCGCCATCCTGGATCCCCTCGGGCATGCCCACGTGCCGGCTCACCAGGACGACGGCGCGGTGTCGCATCGCCTGGAGCAGCTCGTACGGGGAATCGGCCCAGCGTGCGGGGAAGAGGCAGAGGGAGAAGGGCCGCAGGACCTGATGCAGCAGGTGTTCGGGCGGCAGCGAATGGAAGCTGAGGCGGCTGCGGACCCGCGGGGGCATCCGCGCTTCCAGGTAGGCGCGATAGGAGCTCCCGAACGGGTCCGACCGGGTGTCGGGCCCCAGCATGCGGAACCGGAAGCGCGGCTCCTGCTCGGCGATGTGGTCTGCGGCTCTGATGAACAGGTCGGCTCCAGTGGCTGGTGCGAGGGCGCCGATGAACAGGAGCTCTCGGGGCTGGGTGCCTGGCATTGCCGCCGTGGCGACGCGGTCCGTCGCGGCCAGGGGGTAGGGGACCTGTGCGGCTGGCATCCTCGAGAACCGCAGCTGCACGTACCGGGCCAACGATGCCGTCGGCGTCACGACCGCGTCCGCATGCGCGATGCAATAGTCCTCCGCGAAGAGTCGAATCTCCTCGCTGAAGTCGGTCGGCCCATGCCCAATGGCCTGCCGCGTGAGCGCCCGCGGGGTGTGCATCCGAACGACGAGCCTGGTGTCGGCGAACTTGCCGAGCGTCCTCTTGGCCCGGACGGTCGTGAACCCTTCAGCGCCGTCCTGGCTGAACTCGATGGCGTCGATCCGGGTTCGCCGGCAGAGAGCATCCAGCGTCGTGTACACCCGGTCGGCGTACTGGTGAAGCTCGCTGAAGTGATGCAGCTTCGGGTCGGCCGGCTGCACCGGCAGGACCACGACCTCCGCCGGCAGACGCGGCGACGGCAGCTGGGCGCGGCCCTGGGTGATCAGGTAGATCCCACGGCCGGCACCGACCATGCCGCGCACGGCGTTGCTGAAGTACGCGCCGACATCATCGTGGCCGTCCCAGCCGATCCGGCGCGAGACGTAGGCCAGGTTCACCGGCGACTTCCCTCCCGCGACGCTCGGGGTGGCGAGTGCAGCCAGGTGGCACGGTCGATCGCATAGACGCTGAGCACCTCACCGTACCGGCCGGTGACGCACATCCAGGGGGCCATGCCGAGCTTCTGCATGACCCGGAGGGATGCCGTGTTCTCGGGCCGGCAGCGGGCGATGATCCGGGGCACCCCCAGCCTCCCGAGCGCCTCGTCGCGTGCCGCCTGGCCACCTTCGGTGCCGAGTCCGCGGTGCCAGGCCGCCGTATGCAGCCACCATCCGATCTCCATCTCACCCTCGTCCACTCCCTGGACGCCGCCGCCGAGGTAGTTGAGGGCGATGACCCCGACCCATGCGCAGGTGGCCTTCTCGATCGCTGACCTCCAGCCGAAGTCGTGTTCCCGCCAGTGGTCCATCATCCTGCGGAAGCGTTGCGCCGCTTCGCCGCGGGACCAGGGGACGCCGCGGCCGATATGGCGCATCACCTGGCCATCCGCGGTAAGGCGGATGAATTCCTCGAGATGCCGTTCATGCCACGGTTCCAGGAGAAGGCGCCTTGTCTCCAAGATGTCCGGCATCTGTACGTGCCCCATGGAGTGGGATACGAGGGCGTGGGCAGCGGTGTAGGCCGTGGACAGAGGGTAAGGGAGGAGCGGCGCACAAGGCTACGGCGGTACGGTCACCGCCCGTTGCCCGCCCAGGGATTCAGCAGATGGCCAAGCAACGCGACCACGGCCCAGCGAGGCGGCATGACCGTGAGCGTGGCAAGGATCACCGGCGGTGCCGCCCACTGGTAGAGGCGCACGGTATCGCCGGCGATGAAGAGCTGCCCATAGGCCAGCAGCACCGTGACCACCAGCATCGGGATCGTCGCCCGGTCGGTCGTCAACGTGGCGAGGAGGCAGGCGCCCCACGGCGTCGCCATCGCCGTCGCGTCGAACCACATGCCAAGGTGATCGAGACGGCCGGTGCGGACAGGATGCGCGAGGCGGTCGTCCTCTCCCTCGACGTCGTCTCCGAACCGCGCCACCAACCGACGGACCAGCGGCGCGGCCAGCCCGACGAGCGGCAGGACGCTCCAGGCGTAGCAGGCGGCGAAGATCGGTGCTGGCTCCTTGATCGACCCGGCCAGCAGCGCCAGCGCCACGACCAGCGGCCAGCGGCCGTGCTGGGCCGCGATCGCCGCGCCGAGGGCCCAGGCCATGGCGGGAGCGTCGACCAGCACCGGGAGGCGCAGGTGGATGCGGAAGATGCCCGGCAGCCCGCAGACCAGGAGCCCGCCGGCCACCAGCAACCCGGGGTGGTCCACCCAGCGCGACAGCCAGACCACCAACAGCGGCGGGAGCACGCCGAGATGGATGGCCGTGTTCCAGCGCCACCGGGTCAGCGAGGTGCTGCAGACCGCTGGGAGCAGCCAGCGTAGGGCAAATGGGAGCGGAGCCGGTCGACCGGCCGCCATGGCAAGGTAACGCCGGCCGTCCGGGCTCAGCTGGACACCGGGCTGGTTACGGTAGCCAAGCGTGATGATCGCGGCGCCGAGCACCGCCGCGAGCGCGGCGGGTTCGCCTATGCCCACCGGCCGATGCGGTCGAGGCCCAGCCACCGGACCGGCTCCGCCTCGGCCGCGGTGGCCGCCAGCCGCTGATCCGGTGGTGTCCGCATCGCGCCCTCGCTATTCCTGCACCGCTTGCCGAAAGAGGTCGGTCAGGGTCGGCTCGATCGCGCTGAAGTGTGTTACCCGCCCGACCGAACGGGCCAGGTCCAGCACGGCCTGCTCGTCGCTCCCTTCTTCCAGCTCCACCACCACCCGCCCGTTCCGCTTGTCGACCACGTGTGCGCCGGGAAGGGTGTCAGCCCAGTCGGCTGGTGCGCCTCCCACCTCGATCTGGTAGCGACGTCGTCCGTCGGATGCGCGCAGGTTGACCACGCTCCCCGTCGCGACCAATCGGCCACGGTTGATGATGGCCACCGCCTCGCACAGCCGCTCGACGAGCCCGAGTTGATGGCTGGAGAAGACCACAGGCACACCGTCTGCGGCCTGCTCGGCAAGGACTTCAGCGAGTGCGTCCACTCCAACTGGGTCCAGCCCGGAGAATGGCTCGTCGAGCACCAGCAGGTCCGGCCCGTGCACCAGCGCCGCGGCAAGCTGCACGCGCTGCTGGTTACCGAGCGAGAGGGCCTCGACGCGATCGCCGGCCCGCTCTGCGACGCCCAGCCGCTCGGTCCAGAGGGTAGTGGCCTCCTGGGCGTCATGGGGAGACAGACCGTGGAGCCGGGCGAAGTATTCGAGCTGGTCCCGCACCCTCATCTTCGGATAGAGCCCTCGCTCTTCGGGCATGTACCCGACCCGCCGGCGGGCCTCGTCGTCCATCGGGCGGCCCCGCCACAGGACTTCGCCGGCATCAGCCTCCAGGACGCCGAGGATGATGCGCATGGTGGTGGTCTTGCCGGCGCCGTTGGGGCCGATGAAGCCGAACATCTGCCCTTCCCGTACGGTGAACGAGAGGTCGTCCAGGGCCACCAGGTCGCCGTAGCGGCGGGTCAGGCCACGCAGTTCCAGCATGCTTGCACGATAGCAGCGGGGCGGGCCGGCGCTGTCCGGCGTCCCGCGGGCGGGTGGCGGGGTCGCCGACGAGCTGGATACGTTCCTGAACAGATGTCGATCCAGTGCTCGAGTTGGTCGCGGAGGCCTTGGACGCCCTCCTCCCGGCCAGCCCCTGCTGGCACCTTACCCGTGGCCCCCCGGGTCCTTACACGGCCTTGAATCCGCCCAAGTACACTGGGAACCGTCAGGTCGAGGGGAGTAGCCCTCCGACGCTCCGTCAGCACGCCGCCGCCTGCGCGGCCGGGGCTCGGGCCACGTCGTTTGGCGGCGAGACTTCGACCCGACCGGCTCGCCCGGCCGACGTCGGGCGCCTCGCAGGCACAGGAGCGACCACATGACCGGCAGGAACTACCTGAAGACGACGCTGCTGCTGGCCGGCCTGAGCGGGCTGCTGCTCGCCATCGGCGCGTTCCTCGGCGGCAACTGGATCACGATCATGCTGATCGTGGCGATCGCGATGAACGGCATCGCCTACTTCTACTCCGACAAGATCGCCATCCGGGCCGCCCGTGCGGTCCCGGTCACCGAGGCCCAGTTCCCCGAGCTGTACCAGATCGTGCGGGGGCTGGCCGACAAGGCCAGGATCCCCATGCCGCGGCTGTACGTCTCGCCCAGCCAGCAGCCGAACGCCTTCGCCACCGGCCGCAACCCCGAGCACGCCGCGGTCGCCGTCACCCAGGGCATCCTGCCCATCCTCGACCGCCGCGAGCTGGAGGGCGTGCTCGCCCACGAGCTGTCGCATGTGCAGAACCGCGACATCCTGATCTCGTCGGTGGCCGCCACCATCGGCGCCGTGATCACCTGGGTGGCCCACCTGGCCATCTTCGTCCCCATGGGCGACGACGACGACGGCGGCAACCCGATCGCGGCCCTGCTCATGGTGATCCTGGCCCCGATCGCGGCCCTGCTGATCCAGATGGCCATCTCGCGCAGCCGCGAGTTCGGCGCCGACTCCTCGGGGGCCCGGCTCACCCACGACCCGCGGGCCCTGGCCAGCGCCCTGCGCAAGATCGAGGCCTACTCGCGCGGCACCATGCCGGCGACCACCAACCCGTCCACCGCCCACCTGTTCATCTCCAACCCGTTCAAGGGCGGGGCCGGCGTGGCCCACCTGTTCTCCACCCACCCCAGCACCGCCGAGCGGGTCGAGCGGCTGGAGCGCATGGCCTACAACGGCTAAGCCACGGCTGAGCCCCGGACGGAGCGGACGACCCACAGGAAAATCCCGGCCGCGAGCACAGCCGCGCCGGCGACGACCGAGGCCACGGGCAGGCTGGCCGCCAGCACCAGGCAGCCGGCCACCCCGGCCCCGGCCCGCCAGCGCGGCCGCCGCCGCTCCGTGGGGGGAAGCGTCCAGGCGGCGGCGTTGGCCACCGTGTAGTAGACGAGCACCAGGACCGAGCTGAACCCGATGGCCCCGCGCAGGTCGACCGCCAGCACGGCGGCGGCCACCAGCCCGGCCACGGCCAGTTCGGCCCGGTGCGGTACCCGGTAGCGGGGATGGACCGCAGCCAAGGCCGACGGCAGGTCCCGGTTGGCGGCCATGGCGAACCCGGTGCGGCTCAGCCCGGCCTGGAGCGACAGCAGCACCCCGAGCGAAGCCACCGCCGCCCCGGCCCGCACCACCGGCTCGAGACCGGCCAGCCGCCCGGCCGCGACCGCCTCGGCCAGGGGCGCGTCCGCCGCCGCCAGGGCCGCCGGCCCCACCGCCAGCAGGGCGGCCGTGCACACCACGGCGTAGACGACCAGGACGATCCCCAGGGCCAGGGACACGGCCCGGGGGATGGTCCGGGCCGGGTCGACCACCTCTTCGCCGAGGGTCGCCAGCCGGGCGTAGCCGGCGAAGGCAAAGAACAGCAGCCCGGCCGCCTGGAGCACGCCATAGAGGCCGGGCCCGGGCGTCGGCGAGGCCAGGTTCGCCGGGTCGGCCGTGCCCCCCAGCAGCATCCCGGCCACGGCGGCGGCCAGTGCCGCCAGCACCACCACCACGATGACCCGGGTCGCGGCCGCGGTCTTGCCGACTCCCAGGTAGTTGGCCGCCGTGACCGCGGCCAGCCCGCCCAGGGCCACCGGCCGTGCCATCCCCGGCGCGACGTAGCTTCCCAGGGTCAGGGCCATCGCCGCGCAGCTCCCCAGCTTCCCGGCCAGGAACGCCCACCCGGCCAGGAACCCCCAGAACGGCCCCAGCCGCCGCCGCCCGTAGACGTAGGCCCCACCCGACTCCGGGTACACGGCGGCCAGCGCCGCCGACGAGCCGGCGTTGGCGGACGCCACCGCCCCCGCCACCACCAGCCCGCCCAGCAGCCAGCTCCCCGCCGCCCCGGCCGCCGGCCCCACCGCCGAGAAGACCCCGGCCCCCAGCATCGCCCCCACCCCGATGACCACCGCATCCGGCAGGCGGAGCCGCCGGTCGAGCCGCCCGCGCGCCGGTTCGTTCGGGATGGAGCCCATACCACATGCTCCCACGGCCACGGGGCGCGCCGGGCCCGCACGGCCAGACCCGGGCGCGCCTCACCCGAACCCGTCGCCGGATCCTCCCGTCTCTCCGGGCGTGCCTCACCCCAACCCGCTGCACATGGGGCCCCTTCCGGGAGGGTGGCCCAGCGGCCGGGAACGGGTCGGCGGCTGTCCACAGGCCCTCCCGACCGCTCAGGACGGGGCGACCTCGGCGAGGCGGCGGGTGAGGAATGCCTGCTCCACCGGGTTGGCGGTGAGTGCCAGGGCGCGGCGGTAGGCGATGGCTGCCTCCCCGTTGCGACCCAGGCGGCGAAGCAGGTCCGCGCGACCCGCATGGAGCAGATGGTAGCCGTCCAGGTCCCCGGAAGCGGCCAGGGTGTCCATCAGGGACAGGCCGGCGTCGGGGCCTTCGACCATGGCCACGGCGACGGCCCGGTTGAGGGCGACCACCGGGGAGCCGGCGATCGCCATGAGCCGGTCGTAGAGGGCGGCGATCCGGCGCCAGTCGGTGGCCCCGGCCGTCGGGGCGGCCGCGTGCAGGGCGGCGATGCAGGCCTGGAGGCGGTAGGGGCCGGGTGGGCCGCGCCGCATCGCGCGGTCGAGCACCCGGATGCCCTCGCCGATCTCGGCCCGGTCCCAGCGCTCCCGGTCCTGGTCCTCGAGCAGCACCAGCTCGCCCGCCGGGCCGACCCGGGTCTCGCGGCGGGCGTCGTGGAGCAGCAGCAGGGCCAGCAGCCCCAGGGCCTCACCCTCGTCCGGCATGAGCTCGGCCAGGACCCGTCCAAGCCGTACCGCCTCGGCGCACAGCTCACGCCGGACGAGGCTGTCCCCGGCGCTGGCGGCGTACCCCTCGTTGAAGACCAGGTACAGGACGGCCAGCACCGACCCGAGCCGCTCGGGCAGGAGGTGGTCGGGCGGCACCCGGTAGGGGATGGCGGCGGCCCGGATCTTGCGCTTGGCCCGGACCAGCCGCTGGGCCATGGTCGCCTCCGGGACCATGAACGCCCGGGCGATCTCCGGCGTCGACAGGCCGCCGAGGGTCCGCAGGGTCAGGGCCACCCTGGCCTCGGGAGCCAGGGCCGGGTGGCAGCAGGTGAAGATCAGCCGGAGCCGGTCGTCGGCGATGGTGTGCATCTCGGTGTCCTGACCGCGGGCGGCCTCGAGCAGGGCCAGGGCGGCCCGGCGCTCGGCCAGCCCGCGTTCGCGGCGGAGGCGGTCGATGGCTTTGTTGCGGGCGGTGGTGGTGATCCAGGCCCCTGGCCGGTCGGGCACACCCGTGACTGGCCAACGCTCCATGGCGACCAGGAACGCCTCCTGGACCGCCTCCTCGGCCAGGTCGAAGTCGCCAAGGACCCGGATGAGGGTCGCCACGGCCTGCCCGGACTCCTCCCGGAACACCCGCTCGACCAGCGCACGGGCCTCCTCGGCCACCCTCACCCCCTCATGGTGCCGGGGTCCCTCAGGACGGCATGTCCACGTCCATGACCGGCCGGACCTCGATCGACCCGCGGCGGACGTCGGGGATCCGGGCCGCGATCTCGATGGCCTCGTCCAGGTCCTTGGCCTCGACGAGGTAGAAGCCGCCGAGCTGCTCCTTGGTCTCGGCGAACGGCCCGTCGGTGGTGAGCGTCTCGCCGTTGCGCACCCGCACGGTGGTGGCGGTGGCGGTGCCCTGCAGGGCCTCGCCGCCCTTCATCAGCCCGCGGTCGATGATGTCCTTGGTGAAGGCCATGTACTCCTGGTTCACGGCCTGGGCCTGCTCGTCGCTCTGGTTGGCCCAGTCCTGCTCGCTGGCGTAGATCAGCAGCGCGTACTTCATGCTCCCTCCCCGGGGGCCGGTGGCGGCGCTGTCCGCCGCCTCTATGCAACCGACGAGCGGCCAGGGTCGGAATCGACACCCCCCGCGATGTTCCTCACCGGTAGTTCGTGAAGCGCAGCGGTAGGCCCTCGTCCCGCTCCTTGAGCAGGGTGATCGCTTGCTGGAGGTCGTTCTTGCTCTTGCCAGAGACCCGGAGCTGATCGCCCTGGACCTGGGCCTGCACCTTGAGGCCGGACTGGCGGATGGTCTTGGCCAGCGCCTTGGCCTTGTCCTCGGGGATACCGTGGAGGAACGAGCACTCCACCCGGTAGGTGCCGCCCCCGGCTGGCTTGGGGTCGGTCGAGGTGAGCGCCTTGAGCGACACCGACCGCTTCACCAGCTTGTCCTTGAACACGTCGAGGGCGGCCAGGGCCCGCTGATCGGTCTTGGAGACGATCACCACGTCCTCGCCCGACCAGGCCAGCGAGGTGCCGGTGTTCTTGAAGTCGAAGCGCTGCGTCAGCTCCTTTCTTGCCTGGTTGACCGCGTTGTCGACCTCCTGGTGGTCGACCTTGGCGACGACGTCGAACGAGGAGTCGGCCACAGCATTCCTCCTTCCCGGGAACCACCCGGCACGCTAACAGACCCCGGGCCGAGAGGTGCGCCGCCACGCTGCCCGGTTGATCGTGGGCGAACGGGGTAGGCGTCCTCTCAGGTCCTGGGATGGGAGGAAGTGTTGGGGTTCTCGCGCCGGTTCACCGGTGGGTTCGAGGACATCGCCGACGCTCGTGCGTTCGTCGCCGCCGCTCTGCTGCGCGACACCGAGCTCTACGAGGCGGCCCGGCTGCTGGTCGACGAGGCCGTCACCAACCCGCTGCTGCACAGCGAGGCCTGCGAGACCTCCCGTGCCTTCCAGATCACGGTGGCCTTCCGCCCCGACCTGCTCCACGTCGAGGTCCGCGACGGGGGCGTCCCCCTTCCCCTCGGCGGCGCCCGCCCGGTCTCGGTCGCGGGCCGCAGCCTCGAGCTGTTCGACGCCCTCTCCCTCGCCTGGGACTCCGCGGCCCCCCCGGACCGCCCCGGCCACGTGGTCTGGTTCGAGCTGGAAGCCTGACCCGGGCACCCGGTTGTTGGACCCTGATCAGGGCCGGTATCATCCGCCCTCGGCCAGGCAGGGTGCCCGAGCGGCCAAAGGGAGCGGTCTGTAAAATCGCCGGCATTGCCTACACAGGTTCGAATCCTGTCCCTGCCACACCGGCCCTGACCAGCAGCAATGCGGCCGTGGGCCGCCCCGTTCAGGACGGGTGAAGGGTCGAGTTT
>Ga0081539_10003152_pt1 | contig 20924 bp, 22 predicted proteins | sample TabmetS4T2R2_FD_71023 | JGI IMG/M metagenome (GOLD analysis project Ga0081539, IMG submission 71023) | Tabebuia heterophylla rhizosphere microbial communities from the University of Puerto Rico - S4T2R2 | ecosystem: Host-associated > Plants > Roots > Rhizosphere ...
GCCTCGAACATGATCGCGAAGTGGTACCAGAAGGCCTTCAGGCCGTTCCCGGTCGCGCCGGAGAAGATCTCCGACATGCCGATCGCGAGCGTGGGGGCGCCGCCGGTGCGGGCAACCAGCGTCTCCTCCTCGACAGATCGGGCGGCCGACTGCAGCTGGTCCGGGCTGATCTGGAAGCCCAGGTCGCGGACCGCCGCCGACGCGCTCTGCACGCTGTCGCCTACGACCCCCGCCGGGGCGTTCATCGCGTAGTAGAGCCCGGGATCGATGATCGACGCGGCCGCGATCGCCATGACCGCGACGAAGGACTCCATAAGCATCGCGCCGTACCCGATGAAGCGGACCTGGGACTCCTTCTCGATCATCTTCGGGGTCGTGCCCGACGCGATGAGCGAGTGGAAGCCCGACAGGGCGCCGCAGGCGATCGTGATGAAGACGAACGGGAACAGCGCGCCGGCGAAGACGGGCCCGTCGCCGCTGCTCGCGAAGTCGGTCACCGCCTCGTTCTCCATCAGCGGCAGCGTCACGACGATGCCGATCGCCAGCAGGACGATCGTGCCGATCTTCATGAACGTCGAGAGGTAGTCGCGCGGCGCGAGCAGCATCCACACCGGCAGCACCGACGCGAAGAACCCGTAGCCGATGAGGCAGAACGTCAGCGCCTTCGGCGACAGCGTGAACTCGTCGGCGAGGCTCGAGTCCTGGATGAAGCCGCCGGCGATGATGGCCGCGAGCAGCAGCGCGACGCCGATCGCGGTCGTCTCGAGGACGCGGCCGGGCCGCAGCACCCGCAGGTAGAAGCCCATGAAGAACGCGATCGGGATCGTCATCGCGATCGAGAACGTCCCCCACGGCGAGTCGGCCAGCGCGTTGACCACGACCAGCGCGAGGACCGCGAGCAGGATGATCATGATCGAGAAGACGGCCAGGAGCGCGGCCACGCCGCCGACCGGTCCGATCTCGTCGCGCGCCATCTGCCCGAGCGACTTGCCGTCGCGGCGCATCGAGAAGAACAGGGTCACCATGTCCTGCACGGCGCCGGCGAAGATGACGCCGACGATGATCCAGATCGTCCCCGGCAGATAGCCCATCTGCGCCGCCAGCACCGGCCCCACGAGCGGCCCCGCACCAGCGATCGCCGCGAAGTGGTGGCCGAATAGCACGCGGCGGTCGGTCGGCTGGTAGTCGATGTCGTTCTCGAGGCGCTCGGCGGGCGTCGCGCGCGCGTCGTCGACCTCGAGGACCTTGCGCGCGATGAAGCGCGCGTAGAACCGGTAGGCGATCGCGTAGGAGCCGAGCGCGGCGGCGATGAGCCAGACGGCGGAGATCTGCTCGTCGCGTACGAGCGCGATCACCCCCCACGCGACGGCCCCGACGATCGAGACCGCGGTCCAGATGACGATCGAGCGCGTACGGCGAGACATGGTAAGACCTCCCCTCGGGCCGCCGCATACCCGGAACGGTGGGATCGCAACAGGCCTGATCGTCCATATGCGGCGAGGCGGTGGTCAGGCTCCCCTCGACCGAGGCCGAAAGATCTTGAGCACGTGCTGCAAGTTGGCGCGTGTGGCCATGGATGGCCAACTCGACCAAGGAGGAGCTGAGACACAGCATGAGCTTCCGCATCGACCCGCTGGGCGCAGGCACGCCGCGCCCGCTCGGGGTCAAGCCCATCCCGTCCCGACGCCAACGGCGGTCGGACGAGCGCGAGGAGCGCCGCCAGGGCTGGAGGGAGGACGAGGGCGCGACCTACGCCCCCGCTCCCGAGCCCGTCGCGGACGCCTACGGGCCCCGCGCTCCGGGCGCGCGCCGCGCGGCGCCGCCCACCCAGCCCTACGAGGGCGAGCCGACCCCGCCGTGGGTCGCCGCCCTTCTCCGGGCGAGGTGACCATCAGGGGGCCCGCCGCGGCACCCCTGAGCGACGCGAGAGACGCCCGCGTCCGGGGGCAGTGCAGCCTCGGGCGCGGGCCGCGTTGACGCGATCAGCCGCCGAGCGCGGCCAAGGCGGTCCGGACGTGCGCACGCATGCCGATCTCCAGCGCCCGCTCGTCGATCCGGAAGCGCGGGTGATGGTGCGGCCAGATGGCACCCGCCTCCTCGCTGCCGGCGCCCACGAAGAAGTAGCAGCCCGGGACCTCCGCCTGGTACGCGGAGAAGTCGTCGCCGCCCATGATCGGCTCGAGGTCCGTGAGCGCGGCGCCCTCCACGCCGCCCAGCGCCTCCGTGACGAGCTCCGTGACGCCGGCGTCGTTGACGACGGGGCGGTAGCCGAAGGTGTAGTCGAGCTCGTAGCCCGCGCCGTGCGCGGATGTGATCCCCCGCGCCACGTCCTCCACGAGCTCGGGCATGCGCGCCCGCAGCTCGGGGTCGAACGTGCGCACCGTGCCGCTGAGATCGGCGCGACCGGGGAGGACGTTGGGCGCGTCGCCGGCATGGAACGTACTCACCGACACGACGGCGCCGGCGAGCGGATCGACGCGCCGCGCCACGATGTGCTGGAGGTTCGTGACGACCTGTGCGGCCACGGCCACGGTGTCGGTCGCTGCGTGAGGAAGCGCCGCATGGCCGCCCTTGCCGGTCACGGCGAGCGTGAAGAAGTCGGCGGCCGCCATGGAGGGACCCGGCCGCACCGCCACCTCGCCGCACGGCAGCGGGGTCCAGAGGTGGCAGCCCGTGACGAGGTCGACGCCGTCGAGCACCCCGGCGGCGACGAGCGCGACCGCGCCGCCCGGCGGCAGCTCCTCCGCCGGCTGGAAGATGAAGCGGACCTCGCCGGCGAGCTCCTCGGCGCGCCCGGCCAGCTCGGCCGCCGCGCCCAGCAGCATCGCGGCGTGGCCGTCGTGGCCGCAGGCGTGCATGACGCCGTCGCGCTCGGACGCGTACTCCACGCCGCTGTGCTCCTGGATCGGCAGGGCGTCGATGTCGGCTCGGATCGCGAGAGTGCGCCCCGGCCTGCCGGTTCGCAGGCGGGCGACAACGCTCGTGTCCGACGGCCGCTCGACCTCCAGCCCGCCGATCCCCTCGAGCGTCTCGGCGATGAACCGCGCGGTCTCGCGCTCCTCGTAGGAGGGCTCGGGATTGCGGTGCAGGTGGCGCCGCCAGGCGACGACCGCCTCGGCGCCCCTCAGAGTCGCCGTTCGGACTCCTGGCGCTCCTTCGCCTTGCGCCCCCAGCGACCGGCGTGACGCTGGTTGTCGGCACGCTCGCCGAGTGCCTGGGCAACCGCGAAGGCGATGAGCCCCTGTGCGAGCACGGGGAAGATCACGAAGAAGATCAGGATGAGCCCGATGGTGGCCTCGACGGATGGGCTGACGGCGAGCGGCATCGGCCGCGATATTAGCTGTCAGCCCGCTCTACGCGCGCGCAGCAGCTCGCGCTGGCGCACGGCGATGTACTGCGCGATCCGGTCCCGGTCGCGCGGGTGGATCGAGTCGACGCGCACCGCGCGCGAGCCGTCCGCCGTCACCCGCTGGACCCGAAGCTGCGCGCGCACGGGCTCCAGGCCGCCGGGAAGGACGAGCCGTCCGCGGAGCCGATCGCCCGGGAGGCCGGCCTCGATGCCGCCGACGAGGGCGCCGCCGACGCTCAGGTCGACCGTCTGGCCCTCGCCCCACTCGCGCTCCGCGATCACGGCGCCGAAGGTGTAGGGCAGCGTCGCCGGAACGCGGACGGCGGACCGACGTTGCTGCGCCGGGGCACGCGCGACCGCCTCGTCGACGGCCTCCGGCCGGGCGACCGCCCCGATGTCCTCGACGAAGTCCAAGCGGCTCGCGTGCAGCCCGCCGCTCTCGGAGGGGACGGCGACGAGCAGGCCGCGGATCGGTCGCGCGCCCTCGCGCCGCAGGATGCCGGGGAGCCGGTGCAGGGAACGGACGGGCACGGGGGCGGCGCGCAGGTGCAGCGCGTAGGCGCCCGCGACCGATCCCAGCACGTCGACGACGACCCCGCCGAGGCCGTCCACGCTCAGCACGGCGGACGCCGTGACAGGACTCGGCTGCTCTTTGCGGGCGCGCAGGAGCACGTGCACTCCGATCGTCGGCTGCGAGAACCGGATCCTTGACCGTTTGGGCCCCGATGCCGGCGGGGAGCCGGGTGCGCGTCATGGACGTCCTGCCCGAATGGGAGGAGGGCACCGTCGCCGTGCTCTGCACGATGGGCGACGAGCCGCACGCCATCCCGGTGTCGACGGCCGTCCGCGCCGGCCCGCGTCGCATCCTGCTCGCGCTCGCGCTCGGGCGCCGGTCGCTCGCGCTGCTCCGGGCTCGACCGCGCGTGGCGCTGACGATCCTCGCGCAGGACGTCGCGCTCACCGTCGACTGCGCGGCGTCGATCCGGCAGGAGCCGATGGAGGCGCATGACGGCGTCGCGGCCGTCGCGCTGGAGGTGGAGTCCTTCCAGGACCATCGCCAGCCGCGGTTCGCGATGGAGGAGCCGGTTCGCTGGCGCTGGGTGGACGACGATGCCCGCGAGGCCGACGAACGGGTCCGAGCCGGGCTGCGCGCCCTCGCGGAGCAGGACGCCGGGAGCTAGGCGGTCTGGACCGGCGCGAGATCGGCCGTGATCTCCACGACCGAGGAGCCCTCGTACACGCGCACCGTCGGCCGGAGCGGCTCGGCGAGGTCGATGCCGGCCACCACGCCGACGCGACCGTCGGGGAGCGTCACGTCGGTCCCGAGCGGATTGCGGGCGACGACGCCCTGGAACGCGGCGACGACCAGCGGGTCGTAGGCCGTGCCGGCGCCGTCCACGATGGTCTGCCAGGCCTCCTCGGGCGTCTTGGCCGCACGATGGAGCCGCTCGGAGGTCATGGCGTCGTAGGCATCGGCGACCGCGGCGTAGCGCGCGAGGCGCTGGATCGACTCGCCGGCGAGCCCGTCGGGGTAGCCCAGGCCGTCCCAGCGCTCGTGATGGCCGCGCACGATCCCCTTCAGGACGAACGACGTCGTGGTGCCGAGCAGGTCGGTCCCCGTCACCGGATGCCGGCGCACCTGCTCCCATCCCTCGTCGTCGAGGCCCTCGGGCACGTCGAGCACCGTCCGGGGCACGCCGAGCATCCCGACGTCGCACAGCAGCATGCCGCAGCCGAGCCGCGCGAGCTCGGCGCGCGGCGCGTCGTGACGGACCGGCGAGGAGCCCTGACGCCATCCGGAGACGGTCATGTGCCGGATCGCGACGAGGATCGCCAGCGTCGCGGAGTCGACCGCGTGGTTGACCAGGTAGCGGGAGAAGGAGGCGAGATCCAGCAGGTCGTAGGGCCGCCCGGCCATCTCGATCGCGTCGTCGGCGATCCGCTCCGACAGCCGGGTCAGGCTCGACATCAGGCGCTCGTCGAGGCGCGGCCGGGGGGCGCGCATCGCCTTGCGCACCGCCTCGTGCAGGGCCCCGACCTCCGCGAGCGCGTCGTTGCGCAGCCGCTCGCCGAGGACGCTGCGGGGCTGGATCCCCTCTCCGAGGTCGTCCTTGACCCACACGCGGGTGACGCCGTTCTGCAGCAGGGACGCGACGAGCTGCTCGTCGATCGTCACGCCGGCGCGAAGGAGGTGGCCCGGCCTGGGGCTGACCGTGACGTCGCGGGCAAGCTCTGTGCCGGGCACGACGGAGGCGGTGCTGGCGAGTCGCATGGCGGTTCTCCCCGGGGTGGTCGGCCCATTCTCCCCAAACTTGAGCCTTGCACGCCCGCACCCGGAGCGCCCCTGTCCCGGCGACCTGGCAGGATGGCGCCGCGATGCGCCTCATCACCTTCCTGCCTCCCGGAGGCGACGAGCCCGTCGGCGGCGAGGTCCGCGACGAACAGGCGGTCGAATTCGGCGACGGCTCGACCGTGCTCGATCGGCTGCGCACCGGGGATCGGACGCCCGCGTCCGGCGCGGCGTATCCGCTCGCTGACGTCACCCTCCTGGCCCCGGTGCCTCAGCCGCGTGCGATCCTCGCGATCGGACTGAACTACCGCGCCCACATCGACGAGGGCGAGGTCGCCAACGAGCCGCCCGAGAAGCCGATCGTGTTCGTGAAGCTGCCGGCAGCGAGCGTCCCCCCGACCGGTCCGGTGCGCAAGCCGGCAGCGACACAGAAGCTCGACTACGAGGGCGAGCTCGCCGTGGTCATGGGACCGGACCACACGGTGGCCGGGTACGCGGTGGCCAACGATGTGAGCGCGCGCGACCTGCAGCGGTCGGAGCAGCAGTGGGTCCGTGGGAAGGGCGCCGACACGTTCTGCCCGTGGGGCCCGTGGATCACCACGGTCGACGAGGTGTCCGATCCGGAGAACCTCTGGCTGCGGACCTGGGTCAACGGCGAGCTTCGCCAGGACGGCAACACCAAGGACCTCATCTTCAAGATCGACAAGCTCATCTCGTTCATCACCGAGACGTGCTCGCTGACGCCGGGCGACCTCATCCTCACGGGGACGCCGGCCGGTGTCGGGGTCTACATGGACCCGCCGGGTCTCCTGAATCCGGGGGACGTCGTCCGCATCGAGATCGAAGGCCTCGGCTCGATCGAGCACCCGGTCGTGGCCTGACGGGCACCCGTGTCCACCCGGGCGAGCTGACGGTCGGCGTCTCGGACGCCGGCCCGTCCGGGCGCGTGCGCCCGGAGGCGGTCGCGCGGTGGCTGCAGGACGTCGCGTACGCCGACGTGCTGGACGCGGGGCTGCAGGACGGGCTGTGGGTCGTGCGGCGCATGCGACTGGAGGTGACGCGGCTTCCGGCGCTGGGCGAGCACGTGCGGCTTCAGACGTGGTGCAGCGGCGTCGGCCAGCGGACCGCGGAGCGGCGCACGACCGTGGAGGGCGATGCAGGGGCCGCGATCGCGGCGGTCGCGGTCTGGGCGCACCTCGATCCCGCGACGGGCGCGCCAGGCCGGCTCGGCGGGCGCTTCGCGGAGATCTACGGACCGTCCGCCGGACCCGGTCGCCCCGACCACCGGCTGCGCCACCCGCCCCCGCCTGACGACGCCGCCCGCCACCCGTGGACGTTCCGTGCCGCCGACGTCGACGTCGCCGGGCACGTGAACAACGCCGTCTACTGGGAGGCGCTCGACGAGCGTCCCGCGCCGGGCGAGCCGTTCGCCGTGGAGGCCGAGCACCGGGCGCCGGCGGTCGCCGGACCGGCGCTTCTGATCCACGACGGCGCGTTCACCTGGCTCACCTCACCAGCAGGCGAGGTCCACGCGTCCTTCGAGGTCAGTGGGAGCTGATCACCCGGTCGATGAGGCCGTACTCCGCGGCCTCCTCCGGCTTGAAGAAGCGGTCGCGCTCCATGTCCGTGCGGACCTCGTCCTCCGGCTTGCCGGTGTGCTTGGCGTAGATCGCGTCGATGCGCCGGCGCGTCTTGAGGATCTCCTGCGCATGGATCTCGATGTCGGTCGCCTGGCCCTCGAAGCCCCCGGAGGGCTGGTGGATGAGGATCCGGCTGTTCGGCAACGACATCCGCTTGCCCGCGGCGCCCCCCGCCAGCAGCAGCGACCCCATCGACATCGCGATCCCGCAGCAGATGGTCTGCACGTCGGGCTTGATGAACTGCATCGTGTCGTAGATCGCCAGGCCCGCGTAGATCGAGCCGCCGGGCGAGTTGATGTAGAGGGAGATGTCCTTCTCCGGATCCGAGGACTCCAGGTGCAGCATCTGCGCCACGATGAGATTGGCGATCTGATCGTCGACGGCCTGGCCGAGGAAGATGATCCGCTCGTTGAGGAGCCTCGAGTAGATGTCGTACTCGCGATCGCCGCGGCCGGTGCGCTGGATCACGGTGGGGACGAGGGGCATGGCGCGTGAGCGTAGTTCATGACGGCGCGCGACCCGGCGGGATGCCGGAGCCCAGTCGGCGTCGAGCATCGTCACAGCGGTCGGCCGTCATCCGAAGATGGGATGCATGGCCCGCCGCATCCCGACCGACGAGCAGCTCGCCGCCGCGTACCGGCGCGACGGGCGCAGGCTGGTCGTCTGGCTGACGCGGCGCACCTACGACGCGCAGCTCGCCGTCGATCTCGTCGGGGAGACGTACGCCCGGGCGCTCGCGGAGCGGCGCCGGTTCCGCGGTGACCCGGCCGACGCCGAGGCGCTCGCCGCGTGGACGTGGGGGATCGCACGCAACGTCCTGGGCGACGCGCTGCGCCGCGGGCACGCGGAGCGGCGCGCGCTGCGCCGGCTCGGCGCCGAGCCGCCGCTGCTGGAGGCGCCCGAGCTGCGCCGCATCGAGGAGCTCTCCTATCCCGTCGTGGCCGCGCGGCTCGGCATCAGCGAGCAGGCGGCGCGCGCACGGGTCTCGCGCGCGCTGCGCGCGCTCGCGGGAGCGCTGGACGACCTGCGACCGGAGGCGGTGGGGTGAGCGCGCGCGAGCCGGACCAGGTCCTCGAGGAGCTCGGCGCGGCGGTGGAGCGGGCGTGGCGGGAGCGTCGCGCGCGGCTGTTGTGGCGCAGGCTGCTGCCGGCGCGACGCGGTGCGCTGATCGCCGCCGTCGCGGGGCTCGTGCTCGTCCCGACGGCGGTCGCAACCCAGGAGGTCCTGTTCGCGCCCAAGCCGCCGGCGCTGCCGGCGGGGCTGCGCGCGGCCGGCGCGGAGGATCCCACGCGCGCCGGCACGGCTGCGTATGTCGCGCGGGGCGAGCGCTGGCGCCTGTCCGCGTCGACCTGCGACTACGGCGCGATGCGCGTAGTCGGTGTCTTCCTGACGGTTCCCGGCGGCGGCGCGGGGGCGCGGTGCGACGGCGCTGCACCAGGGGTGCTGGCGGCCCGGAGCATCCACACCTACTTCGATCCCCAGACGGCCAGGACCTGGATCTTCGGGACGCTTCCCGCCGCGGCCCGGTCGGTGAGCGTCTCCCTGTCCGACCGGGGAGCGCGGTCGACGGAGCGCTTCCCCGCCCTGGCGAGCGACCCGCGGGCGGTCGCGAGCGCGCGGCTGCCGGCGGGCATGCGGGTGCTCGTCGCGTCGGTCCCGGGCGCGCCGGAGGTGCTGGGGGTGACGGCGGACGACGGCCAGGACGAGGTCGTCATGCGGTGCGAGGGCGGGCGGTGCTCGCCGTGAGAGGAGAGACGAGGTCGATGACCAGGAGGACCGCGCTCGGCGCGCTCGCAGGCCTGCTCGTTGTCGCGCCGGCGGCCGCCGTCGCACAGACGACGCCGCGGCCCCTGCCCGTCCCGCCGGCGGCGAGCCGGACGCTGCCGGCGTTGCCGCGGCCGGTCGGGTGCGCGCCGCCGTCAGCGGCGACGGCGCCGCCGAGCCAGGCGCTCCTCGGGGCGCTCGGGGTGCTGCGCCGGCCCGCGTCGGCCGGGGACGCGCTCCCCGCCGACGTCCTGCGCCTGCTCCGCGCGCGCGGGCTCGCGCCCGTGGATCCGGCGAGCGCCCGGCTGCTGCGGACGACGCCGGACGGCGGTAGGGCGTGGATCGTCCCGGTGCCCGACGTGCGTGCCGCCGGCGTGCAGCTCTGCGCCGCTCGCCGGGATCCCGCCGAGGGCGTCGTGGTCGTCGCGCAGGGCGGAGCGCCGACCGGCGGCGGCGCCGCGCTGGCCGACCTGGTGCGTGGGCGCGGCCAGGTGAGCGTCGACGTGTGCGCGGGACCGAACCGCGACATGCTCGGCGTGAGCGGCGTCGTGCCCGACGGCGTGAGCGCCGCCTACCTCACGGCGCCCGACGGGACGGCCGTGCGCGCCGACGTCGTCGACAACGGCTACGCGTTCGTGGTGCCGGGCTCGCGCCGTCCCGAGCAGCGCTACGTCGTGTGGACGGGCGCGGACGGGACGCCGCACGTGCAACCCGTGCCGACCGTGTGGCGGCCGGTGCGGCGCGGCTGCCGCCGGCTGCCGGCGGGACTCATCCGAGTGACGCCCGAGCCGGCGCTCTGCCCGGCCCTGATCCCGAAGATGCCGGCGCCGAGGCGGCGGGTCCCGCGGCTGCTGGTGCAGCCGTGCCGCGGGCTCTGGGCGCCCGCGCTCCTGATGCCGGCGCTGCCGCGACGTCCGTGAAACTCCGCCGTGGAGCTCCTAGGCGCTACGCCCGTCCAGCCACTCCCGCATGCCGGTGTGGTGCGGGAGGTGCTCGCCGGAGGCCAGCTCGTGGCGCAGCTCGCCGAGCAGCCCGAAGCGCTCCGCGACGACGTTGTGCTGGTGGATGGTCTCCAGGTTCTCCTGGCGGGCGAAGACGAAGTGCCTGTCGGTGAGATCGCCGAGGCGATCGATCACGCTCTTGATCGCCTCGCGCACGCAGTCCTCGACGAACCGCGGGCGCCGGTGCGCCTTCTCCACCACGGCTCCCTCGTCGGAGCGCTTCATGAGCTCGTAGATCTCGGCCGACATCGAGTCCTCGACGATGTCGAGCAGGTCGCGCGCGTCGATGTCGGTGTCGCAGTCCTCCGGGCAGCCGATGAGCAGGGTGCCCAGCCCGCGCTGGTTGTGCGTCGCGACGGGGACGGCGTCCAGGATCGTCTCGATCTGCCCGTCGTCGAAGCCCTCGTCGAGGAGTCGCGTGCGCGCGCTCGCGGCAACGAGGCCCTGGGCGCACGGGCACGCGGTCATGCCCTGCGCGGCGACGCCGATGAGGCGCCGCGTGCCGACCGCGCTGGCGACGGCGGAGCCGTGCAGCGTGTAGATCTCCTGGGTGCGGATGCCCGAGACCGGCGCGGGCTTGTACTCCGGGTAGCGCGCGCGGATCGTGACCTCGGCGCGCTGCGCGTCCTGGCGCTCGCGCACGAGCTCGGCGATGCGCACGGCGAGCTGCTCCGCCTTGAACGTCGCCTCTCCGAGGACGACCTCGCCGATCGCCTCGTTCACCGTCTCCTCGAAGCGCGACATGTGGGCGCCCTTCTGGTCCGGGCCGAGGTCGACGAAGCACTCGAGCTCGGCGGAGAAGAGCCGTTCCGTGCCAGCTTGCCGCAGGCGGATCACCTTCTCGACACCGGTCACGCCCACACGCGAGAGGCTGACGTGCAGCGTCGGGGCCGATGCCTGGACGTCGGGGAGGGTCTCCAGGTGGGCGCTCATGGACCACGAGACTAGCCCGGCGTGTAGGTCCACCCCCTTGTGGACGCCGAAATCTGTGCAACACTGACCTCCGGTGTGTGCTTGAGCGCACGAAGTCGGTTCTAGACGGACGTGTGACGGAGGGACCGGGCTGGGCGCAGGAAGCGCCGGTTCGCAATGGTTCAAATGAATCGCATCAGGACGGAACCTGAGGGGGGCTGAGCCATCAAGGTGGAGATGTTGCTCGCGGATGAGGCACCCATCCACGAGCTGGACGAACTACGTCCGCTGATCGCGGAGGCGCAAGACCGAGGGTTCCTGACCTTCGAGGAGATCGCCACCGCGCTGGAAGAGGTGGAGGTCACCAAGGAGCAGCTCCAGGAGCTCCACGGATACCTCACCGAGCAGGGGATCGACGTCGTGGGCGCGGATGGGCGCGCGGCCACGTCGGAGGCGGCGCGCGTCGAGGCACAGGCGGAGGCGCGCAAGGCGACCGCCGCGGGCACCGCGGTCGCGCCGAAGAAGCCGGAGATCGACCTCACGGTCGAGCCGAGCCTGGACTCGCTGCGCCTGTACCTGCGTTCGATCGGGCGTGTGCCGTTGCTCACGGCCGAGCAGGAGGTCTCGCTGGCCAAGCGCATCGAGCGCGGCGACATGCAGGCCAAGCAGCACATGGTGGAGGCGAACCTGCGTCTCGTGGTGTCGATCGCGAAGGGCTACCTGGGCCGCGGGCTGACGTTCCTGGATCTCATTCAGGAGGGGTCGCTTGGGCTGATCCGTGCGGTGGAGAAGTTCGACTATCGGCGCGGCTATAAGTTCTCGACGTACGCGACGTGGTGGATCCGCCAGGCGGTCACGCGCGCGATCGCGGACAAGGGGCGCACGATCCGCATCCCCGTGCACATGGTGGAGAAGCTCAACAAGGTGGTGCACGTCGAGCGCCAGCTGGTGCAGTCGCTGGGCCGGGAGCCGACGCCGGAGGAGATCGCGGTGGAGCTTGAGTGCTCCTCGCGTGAGGTGCGCGACATCCTGCGCATGAGCCAGCAGCCGATCTCGCTGGAGAAGCCGATCGGCGAGGAGGAGGAGTCCGAGCTGGGCGACTTCGTCGAGGACCAGACCGCGGAGTCCCCGTACGAGCTGGCGGCCGAGAACCTGCGGCGCGACAACGTGCGCCGTGCGCTTCAGGCGCTCCCGAAGCGCGAGCGCGAGGTCATCGAGATGCGCTTCGGGCTGACGGGCGGGCGTCCGCGCACGCTCGAGGAGGTCGGCCGCGCGTTCAACGTGACGCGCGAGCGCATCCGCCAGATCGAGAACCACACGCTGAAGAAGCTCGAGTCGCTCCCCGAGGCGCAGCGCCTCCGCGACGCCTGCTGAACGTTGGTCGTCCCGAAGGGCGGCTCGCTATCCTGAGCCGTCCCTTCGGGGGGATGTCCGAGTGGTTAAAGGAGACGGGCTGTAAACCCGTTGGCTCTGCCTACGCAGGTTCGAATCCTGCTCCCCCCATGATCCTGGCCGTGCCGATCGCGATGTGCACTGGCGCCTCGGCCTGAGCCCGGCCCTCACCGGACCTTGCGATCGAACGGGCGGGCGTCGCGCGGGACGCTCACGGTCGTGGCGCCGAGGTCGCTGTACGTGACGGCGTAGGTCCATCCCTCCCAGCGCACGGCGAGCTCCCGCACGATCCCGTTCCCGCCGATCGTGAGCGTCGCGTCGAGCGCGGCCGTGGGATCGGCGGCCGCGCCGTTGGCGACGTAGCCGAACGGCAGCACGCGGAGCGCCTGACCCTCCTTGAATCCCGTCTCGCGCGCGACGAGGCCCGCAGGCACCGACCCGCGGTAGACGGTCGAACCGTCCGCCAGCCGGCTCGTCGTCAGGCCGCGCATGCCGTCGGTGATCCTGCGCACCGTCGTGCCGCCGACGTCCTCACGCACCGCGGCGAGGACCTCGTCGGGCGTCGTCCCGCTGTCCGGGTCGATGCTCGAGCTGGGCCCCATCTCGACCCAGCCGCCGTCCACCGGGTCGATGCCGTAGAGCATCCCGTCCACCACGACGAGCCGCGAGCCGGCCTTCGCGGGTCGCGTGTGAGCGTCCCGCGTGACTGCGAGGTCCTCGTCTTGCCAGCGGATCGTCGCGGCGGCCCAAGCCTCGCCGTCGTGCGTCATCCGAACGGTGGCGGTCCCGGACCGCTCCGCGACGGCCGCGGTGACGGTCGCCGCGCGTCGCACCGCGGCGAGCGCGCTCTCCGTGCCCGAGCCGCCCTCCGGCGAGCCGCCGGTCAGGACCACCACGCCGGCCAGGACCGCGGCCAGGGCGACGCCGATGGCAGAGACGCGAAGCGAGCGGCGACGGCGGAGCGGGCTCGGTGCTGCGGCGTCCGTCGCGATGCGCCCGCGCACGAGCTCGGTCGCAATCTCGACGGTTGCGGCGAAGCCGTCGCGGTCGCCGGGGTTGGCCCTGCGCAGGGTCTCGAGGCCGTTCATGGTGCTCCTCCCAGGATCGATGCGGTGGAGGCCTCGCGCGGCCGGTCGGGCGCCTGGAGCTCCTCGAACACGGCCCGGAACCGCTCGCGCGCGCGGTGCAGCCGCCCGCGTGCGGTCACCGGCAGGCAGCCCATGACGGTCGCGATCTGCGCGGACGACAGTCCCTCCCACTCGGCCAGCAGCAGGATCTCGCGATCGCGGGGAGCGAGCCGGCCGAGAGCCTCGCGTACGAGCTGCGCCTCCGCGTCCTCGGCGGCCTCCGGCGTGGCGATCGCCGCCTCATCGGCCAGCCGCTCCCGGAGCGCGCTGCGGCGACGATCCGACCGCCGCTGGTTGGCGATCACCCTCCGCGCGGTCGCATACAGCCACACGCGCGCCGCGTCGCCCTCCGGCAGCGAGTCCAGGCGGCGCCAGGCGGTGAGGAAGACCTCCGCGACGGCGTCCTGCGGGTCGCCGCTCGGCGGAGTGCGCCAGCCGCAGTAGGCGACGATGTCGGCGCGGTAGGCGGCGAAGATCGCCTCGAAGCGTCGCCTGCGCTCCGCGTCGTCGTCCATCACGCGCCTCATGTTCCCTCCGTCTCCGGCACGCGCAGGATCGTTCGACGCGACTAGGAGCTGAGCACCCCGATCGTATGGCCCTCGGGATCGGTGAACAGGCCGATCACGAGCCCGTTCATGACCGTGTCCGGACCCATCACGCGCCTGCCGCCGAGGCGCACCGCCTGGTCCAGGGCGGACTCGACGTCGGGGACCTCGACGTAGAAGGTCACGTGCCCGGCGTATCCGTCGGGGACGCCTCCGATGCCGCCGCCGATGCCGACGCCGTTGTCGTCGAGGTTCTCCTCGCGCGCGACGATCCCGTAGTTCATGGGGTTGCTCGAGTCGATGCGCCAGCCGAACAGCTCGGCGTAGTAGCGCTTCAGCGCCTCCCCGTCGTGGCCCATGACCTCGAAGTGGACGACCGGGCATCCCATCGCGCCTCCTCTCTGCAGCGGATCGACCCAACCGTACGCCCGCCGTCGTACGGGGGATAGCCCCCGGGAGAGGAGGGGGGCGCGCGGGCGGCGGTTCGGGGGAGCGCGGGACCGACGCGCGGGCCGCCGGCGCCGATCGTTGCGGCATGCCCTCCAAGCACTCCTCACACGTCCCGGGCCGCGGCCTCCTCGCGCGAGCCACCGCCCGGGCCTCCGGCGCGTCCGCGCGCCGGCCGAAGACGATCATCCTGCTGTGGCTCGTGCTCGTCGCGGGCCTCGTCTTCGCCGGCTCGTCGGTCGGCATGAAGTCCCTGACCGACGCTGAGACGGGCGTTGGCGACTCGGCCAAGGCCGAGCAGCGACTCGTCGACGCGGGCCTCGACGATCCCGCCGTCGAGAGCGTCCTGATTCGTTCCCGCGACGCGGGGGATGCCTCCGCCGCGACGGCGGACCTCGCTCGCCGCGCAGCCTCGCTACCCGACGTCGCCGGCGTGCGGGGGCCGAGGCAGGTCCCCGCGCTGTCGACCGCGGGCGGTCGCACCCAACTGGTCCAGGTCACGCTCCGCGGCGACCCCGCCGACGCGGAGGATCACGTGAAGGGGCTCACCGCGACGGTCAGCGGGGTGCGCGCCGCCCATCCGGACGCGACCCTGCAGATCGCCGGGCCCGGGACGTTCGACGCGACCATCACGAAGATCCTCGAGGAGGACCTGCGCACGGCGGAGCTCGTCTCCCTCCCGGTCACGCTCGTCATCCTGCTCATCGCCTTCGGCGCGTTCGTCGCCGCGTGCGTGCCGCTGCTGCTGGGCGTGACGTCGGTCGCCGCCGCGATCGGCGGTCTCGGTCTCATCTCCCAGGTCGCGCCGCTCGGCGACGCGGCGACCTCGTTCGTCGTGCTCATCGGCCTCGCCGTGGGCGTCGACTACTCCCTCTTCTACATCAGGCGCGAGCGCGAGGAGCGTCGCCGCGGCAACGGGCCGGACGCCGCCCTCAACGCCACCGCAGCGACCGTCGGGCGCGCGGTCGTGATCTCCGGCGTCACCGTCATCGTGGCTCTCGCCGGGCTGCTCATCACCGGCATGCCGGTGTTCACGTCGATGGCGCTGGGGACGATGCTCGTCGTCGCGATCGCGGTGCTCGGCTCGGTCACGGTCCTGCCTGCGGTGCTCTCGCTGCTCGGCGACCGGATCGACCGCGGCCGGTTGCCCGGCGCGCGCCGTCGTGCCCGGCGTCGGGCTGCGCGCCCGCCGCGCGTGGGTGCCTGGGGCCGCCTCGCCGGCGCCGTCACCCGCCGTCCGGTCGCCGCGATGGTGACGACGGTCTGCCTCCTCGGCGCGATCGCCGTGCCCGCGCTGGACATGAAGACGGCGGAGTCCTCCAACAGCCTGCCGGACAGCGAGCCGGTGGTGATGGCCCAGCACGCCGTCGAGCAGGCGTTCCCCGGCGCTCCCGAGGATGCCGAGCTCGTGGTCATGGGCAGCGGCATGCGCGACGCCGGCGCCCGCGAACGGCTCCGCGACCTCGGCGGTCGGGCCCGCGAGGTCACCGGCGGACGCGGCGCGATCGGCGTCGACGTCTCGCGCGACGGCCGCACAGCGCTGGTCAGCGTGCCGATGCCCGACCGTGTCGTCGACGACGCGACGGCGACCGTGGCTGCCCTCCGCGACCGGGTGGCACCCACAGCGGCCGAGGTTGTCCCGGGCGCGCGCATGCTCGTCACAGGCGACGCCGCCGGCGGCGCGGACGTCACCGAACGGTTCTCGGAGACCACGCCGATCGTCATCGCCGCCGTCCTGTCGCTCGCGTTGCTCCTGCTGCTCGCGACGTTCCGCTCGCTGCCGCTGGCGGCAGGCGTCCTGGCGCTGAACCTGCTGTCGGTGAGCGCCACCTACGGCGTCCTGACCGCGGTGTTCCAGCACAGCTGGGCCGAGGGGTTGCTCGACTTCACCTCGGACGGGACGATCACCAACTGGATCCCGCTGCAGGTGTTCGTGATCCTCTTCGGGCTCTCGATGGACTACACGATCCTGGTCCTCGAGCGCATCCGCGAGGCTCGTGCCGCAGGACGCTCGCCCCGCGAGGCGGCGACCGAGGGCGTCGGCACCACCGCGCGAACGGTGACCAGCGCCGCCGTGGTGATGGTCGCGATCTTCGCGATCTTCCCGACGCTGCCGCTGATCGAGACGAAGATGTTCGGCGTCGCCCTCGCGGCCGGCGTGCTCATCGACGCCACCATCGTCCGCGGCATCGCGCTGCCCGCGCTCGTCGCCCTGCTCGGGGAGCGTGGCGTGCGCGCCCCGCGGCGCAGGCGCAGGTCGCAGGCGGCGTGGCAGGCGCTCCCGGCGACCGGCGGTGACGGCGATGTCCGCTGAGCCGGCTCCCCACGTCGCGCTGGACGACGGCGACGCCGCGCTCGCGCTGCACATCGCCTGCACCGCGCTCCTCGGATTCGTCACCACGACGATCTGGGGATTGACCGGCGCCGGCGAATTCTGGCCCCGGTGGGTGTGGTTCGGGATCTGCGTGCCGCTCGTCGTGCACGTGGCCCTGCGGTTCGCGTGGCGCTCGGCGCCCGCGGGCCGCGGGCGCGCCCTCGCCATCCACGCCGCCGTGACGGGTGTCGTGGCGTTCGTCCTCGTGGAGCTGTGGCTGCTCAGCGGTCGCCACGGCTCCTGGCCGGGCGTCGCGCTGCTGGGACCGGCAGCGGCGCTCGCCACCCACGCCGTCGCGCGCGCAGTCTGGCTGCGGCGCGGCGGCGGCCGCGAGCAGGTCCTCTCCGATCGAGTGGACGAGCTGACGCGCACGCGGCGCGGCGCCCTGGAGGCGCAGGCCGCGGAGCTGCGGCGCGTGGAGCGCGACCTGCACGACGGCGCCCAGTCGCGCCTGGTCACGCTGAGCATGCAGATCGGCATGGCGCAGGCCCGGCTCGCCGGCCAGCCCGAGGTCGCGCAGGCCGCGGAGCTGCGGCGCGTGGAGCGCGACCTGCACGACGGCGCCCAGTCGCGCCTGGTCACGCTGAGCATGCAGATCGGCATGGCGCAGGCCCGGCTCGCCGGCCAGCCCGAGGTCGCCGAGCTGCTGCGGCGCGCGCAGGACGAGGCGCGCGCCGCGATCGCCGAGCTGCGCGACCTCGCGCGCGGCATCGCGCCGCCGATCCTGACCGATCGCGGGCTCCCCGCCGCCGTCGAGGCGCTCGCCGACCGCGCCGCCGCCGACGTGACCGTGCAGTCCGAGCTCGATCGCCGCATCGCCCCCGTCGTGGAGGGCGCGGCCTACTTCGTGATCGCCGAGGCGCTGACGAACGCGGCGAAGCACGCGGCGGGCTCGACCGTGCAGATCAGCCTCTCGCTGGACGGCGACCGGCTGTACCTCGAGGTCAGCGACACCGGCCCCGGCGGCGCGGACGCGGCGGGCAGCGGCCTGACGGGGCTGCGCCACCGCGTCGAGGCGCTCGACGGCGAGCTGCGCATCACGAGTCCGCCCGGTGCCGGCACGACGATCGCGGCCGAGCTGCCGGGCGCGTGAGCGGTCAGACGACGGACAGCGCCGGCTCGCTCGCTCCGCGCAGCCGCGCCACGCGCTCGGCCTCCTCCTCGAGGGCGTCGCGCGGCAGCGCCTCGAGCGGCTCGACGGTGATCTCGACCTTGCGGCCCTTCGCCTTCGGGCGCCACAGCCCGGCGAGCCGGCCGTCGCGCAGCACGGCGCCCGGGCTCCCGACGGGACGGAACAGCCGCTTGCGCAGGCCGGGATCCGGCGCGAGCAGCGGGCGGTTGGGCTTCTGCAGGTAGGGATCGCCGGGCGGCAGAAACCGGATCCCCTCCGCGCCGGGCGGCGACTCGAGCGTCGCGACGTCCCTGCCGAGCAGCCAGCCGTCCCCCGTCTCCGCGAGGTCGCCCACCACCTCGTCCCACAAGCGCTGGGCGTGCGGATGGGCCAGGCCGGCCCAGTCGGCGAAGTCGCTCGGCGTCGCCGGTCCGTAGACGCCGAGAAACCGGCATACGGCCTCGCTCGGGCGCGGCGGGCGGCCCGGCTTGCCGCGCAGATAGCGTCGCTGGGCGTCGAGCCGCACGCCGGCCTTCACGGTCGCGTACCGCCAGAGCATCGGCGCGACGTGGTGGCTCTTGCAGCCCTTGCACCAGGGCAGCAGGTCTGCGCCGACGCGCCGGCGCAGCTCCTCGTGCAGTTCGTTGCGATCGAGCCGCCGCCCGCCGCCGAGCGCATCCGTCGTCGCGGCCGCGACCTCGTCCAGCGCGTCGGTCTCCGCGAAGCCCTTCTCGGCGGCGAGGCGCTGCATGTGGCGGCCGAGCTGCGCGCCCAGCTCGTCGTCGTCGTCCCCCACCAGCGCTCGCCCGAAGAGGGCGAAGTCGCCGGGCGCCAGCGCGTGGATCGCCCCGCGGACGATGTGCGCCATCACGAGGTCGCCCGCGTCGACGGCGTCGCGGTACGCCTCCGGCGAGACGTGCTCCATGCGGGCCGCCAGCGCCAGCAGCGCCGCGTCGCGCGAGAAGTCCGACGCCGGGCACGCGGCCGCCTCGGCCAGCGTTCGCGCGTCCCGGCTCGCGAGGCCGGAACGCGCCAGGCGGAAGGCGAGGATCTGCTGGGCGTCCATCGGCGCTGGCAAGGCTCTCACGGAGGGGACACGTCGAGGCGCCCGCAGAGGCTCGCGAGCTCCTGCCGGGCGCCGACCGGGTTGAGCGGCAGCGCCTCGAGCGCGATGAGCCCGGCGCGCAGGTCGTCGAGCGTCGGCCTGCGCTCGAGGCACAGCCGGGCGAGCCAGCGCACCGCCGCACGCTCGAAGCGGCGGTCGCCCTGCTGGGCCATGAGCACGCAGATGCGCAGCGCATCGGTGAGGTCGACCACCGGCAGCTCGACCGCCGCGGCGCGCACGCCGGCGAGGTCGCCGCGGGCCAGGCAGCGGCGGAACCAGGCGTAGGAGCTTCCCTTGGCGGTCATGCGAACGTATGTTCGCACAACCGGAGCCCGTCTGCCTACAGCAGACCCTGATCCTGCAGGAACGCCTTCGCGACCGCCGCGGGCTCCTTGTCCCGGAGGTCGACCTCGGCGTTCATCATGCGCATCGCCGTCGTCGTGAGCCTCGCGCTGACCGCATCGAGCGCGCGCGCAAGTCCCGGCGTGTGCTCGAGCGCGGAGCGGCGCACGACGGGCGCGACGTTCTGGAAGCTGAAGACGCCGCGGGGATCGCGCAGGATCACGTACGCGCCCTGTTGGAGCATGCCGTCGGTCGTGAACACGGCGGCCGCGTCGACGGCGCCCTTGTTGAGCGCGTCGTACTGCCGGCCGATAGCCATCGCCTCCACCCGGACGCCGCGCAGGCCGTACCGCTCGCGGAGGCCCACGAGCCCCTCGAACCGGGTCCGGAACTCGGGGGGCGCCGCGATGAGCGCGCCACCGGGGATCTTCGCGAGGTCCGCGATCGTGCGCAGCCCGTAGCGCTCGGCGGTGGCGGGGCGCACCGCGATCGCGTTGGAGTCGCTGAACGGCGTCTTGGCCAGCATCGCGTAGCCACGCCGCTGCTCGAACGCGCGCGCCGCGTCGTACGTCCCCTCCGCCGTGTTGGGCCGCTTGCTCACTCCGGCGATCTCCGACAGCAGCACGCCCGTGTACTCGGGGTACATGTCCAGGCTGCCGAGCTGCATCGCCTGGTCGATGATCTCCGAGCTGCCCACGTCGCTCTTGAGGTCGACCGGGATGCCGCGGGCGCGCAGCGCCTGGGCGTAGATCTCGCCGAGGATGTACTGCTCGGTGAAGTTCTTCGTGCCCAGGCGCAGCGCGGGGGGCTTGGGCGTCGTCCTGCCCGGTGAGTCGTCGCTGTCGTCCCCGCCGCAGCCGCCGAGGGCGAGCACCAGCGCGGTCACCAGGACCGCGGCGCGTACCGCGATCGTCCTCATGCCGCGGCGGCGTGCGAGGCGGATTCGGTCGTCGGCAGCGTCGGCGGGGGTGGCGGCGGGGGCGCCGTGTCGGCGAGCGGCAGCGTGAAGTGGAACGTGCTCCCCTTGCCAATCCGGCCCTCGGCCCAGATGCGCCCGCCGTGGTGCGCGACAATGCGCTGGCAGATCGCAAGACCGATGCCGGTGCCCTCGTAGCGGTCCTCGCCGTGCAGGCGCTGGAAGGGCTGGAAGATCCGCTCGGCGTGCTTGGGATCGATGCCGATGCCGTTGTCGCGGACCGCGAACCGCGCGTGCTCGCCCTCGACCGTCGCCGTCACCATGACGCGCGGCGCCTCCGCGTCGCTGAACTTGATCGCGTTCCCGACCAGGTTCTGGAAGAGCAGGCTGAGCTGCCCGGGATCTCCGTGCACGACGGGCAGCGGCCCGCTCGAGACGTCGGCGCCCTTGTCGCTGATCGGGCCCGCGAGGTCCTCGAGCGCCCTGCCGAGCACAACGGCTGTGTCCAGCGGCTCACGGCGCGGCTCGCCACGGCCCACGCGCGCGAGGGGCAGCAGGTCGCGCACGAGGGAGCGCATGCGGTCGGTCGACCCGCCGATGCCGTCGCGG
>Ga0081539_10003153_pt1 | contig 20917 bp, 17 predicted proteins | sample TabmetS4T2R2_FD_71023 | JGI IMG/M metagenome (GOLD analysis project Ga0081539, IMG submission 71023) | Tabebuia heterophylla rhizosphere microbial communities from the University of Puerto Rico - S4T2R2 | ecosystem: Host-associated > Plants > Roots > Rhizosphere ...
GACCGCCGCAAGGGCTACACCCAGAAGGCGATCGTCGGCGGGCACAAGGTGTACCTGCGCACCGGCGAGTACGAGGACGGGCGCCTCGGCGAGATCTTCATCGACATGCACAAGGAGGGCGCCGCCTTCCGCAGCCTGATGAACAACTTCGCCATCGCCATCTCGATCGGCCTGCAGTACGGCGTGCCGCTGGAGGAGTTCGTCGAGGCCTACACCTTCACGCGCTTCGAGCCGTCGGGGATGGTCGAGGGCAACGACGCCATCAAGATGTCGACCTCAGTGCTCGATTACATCTTCCGCGAGCTCGCGATCTCCTACCTGGGCCGCTCCGACCTCGCCCATGTCGAGCAGTCCGACCTGCGGCCCGACAGCGTCGGCCGCGGCCAGATCGAAGGCCTGCCCGCACCGGGCAGCGACGCGGCCGAGGCGGCCGCCGTGGAAGTCAAGCGCATCGCCAGCGTCGGCTACGTGCGCAGCAACCTTTATGTCCTGAACGGCCGGACGGCCGGCAACACCGCGATCGCCGAGCAGGCGATGCATGCCGGTCCCCAGCCCACCGAACTGCACGACGGTTCAACCGTCGCTTTGGCGCCTGGCGCCACGGCGGCCGTCGTCAGCGTCGCGGTCGGAGAGGCATCCTCCTCCGCCCTTGGTTTCGCCCTCGAGGCGAAGCTCAAGGGTTTCGAAGGGGATGCCTGTCCGGAGTGCGGCAACTTCACCATGGTCCGCAACGGGACGTGCCTCAAATGCACGACCTGCGGCGGCACCACTGGATGCAGTTGAGCATGCGTGACGAAGCGTACCCGCGTACCCCGGGGTTCCCACGGTTGGGTGCCTCAAAGCTAACCATAGGAGACAGTTATGGCTGCTAAGAAGAAGGCTGCTAAGAAGAAGGCTGCTAAGAAGAAGAAGCAGTAAAAAGGAAAGGGCGTAGGCCAAAGCCTCGAGCTTTGGCCCCTCTAACCGAACGCCTTTCGGCTTCCGCGTGGGTGCCCTCATGGCCCCACCGGAAGCCACCTTCTAACCACAAGTCTTTAAGTTAATAAGACGTCCCGCCTTTGGGGGCGGAAAGGCGTAACTGTACGGGTCCGGCGACTTCGGTCTGCCGGACTTCTTTTATGTGCGATGCTGATGTCATGGACCCCAAGCCGAACGACAGCGCCGTCGCAGGGGACATAGCGGCGGCATTCCTGGGAGAGCGGGTCCGATTCGTCCGCCCGATCGGCCAAGGCAGCAACAACAAGAATTTCCTGGTCGAGACGGCCAACGTTCGCGCCGTCGTCAAGCTCAGTCACGAGCACGGGCGACACCGGGCTCTTCAGGACTACCAAAAAGAAAAATGGTGCATCGAACAGTCCTCTGCGCTCGGCGTACCCGGACCGTCGGTCTTGTCGGTGGGTGAGGCCGGCGGCAACGCCTTCATGATCGAGACCTTCGTCGAAGGCGTTAACGGCAAGGCGATCGAGGGAGACCGAACCGCGATCTGGCGGAAGCTGGGCGAGTACGCGAGGCTCACGCACTCCATCAAGGTCACGGGCTGGGGCGAAGACTTCTTCGATGACAGGCCGGGCGGTCAACGGGCGTCCTGGCTGAGGTTTCTGACCTACAACATCGAGAGTCTCACGGACGACGACCCGCTGATCAACCTTGGCGTCTTGAGCCGCGAACTATTGCCAGTGGCTCGCCGTCTCCTCGAGGAGCTGGGCGACAAGACCTTCCAGTTCGGCTTGAACCACGGCGACCTAGCCCTCTGGAACACGCTCGTTGAACCCTCCGGGAAGATCAACCTGCTCGACTGGGGTTCCGCGGAAGCGCACATCATCCCTCACTTCGACCTGCTCTATGTCATCCGCCAAAACTTGAGGGACGGGACGCCGACCATCGAAGACATGGCAGCGTTCCGACAGGGCTATGGCCTGTCGTCCGACGAGCACGAACGCCTGAAGCCGGAGCTTGATCGTCTCTTCCTGTTGATCCGCTTCGACAAACTCCGATGGGCTATCGACAGGAATCCCTCGCGGATCGAAGAGTATGTAGAGCGCGCAAAGGCGGCTCTGAGGCTCAATCTGCTCAATAAATAAAGAAATTCCCCGCCTGGTTGGCTTGTGCCCGGCCTCCTTCCGCTCTACATGGCGGAATATGGATACTGACCAGTCAGTCAATATCTCGCCCGACACAGCGGAAACGGTAGCTCGGACCCGCCGCCCGGACGATCGTGCCCCTGAGATCGCCCGCGCCGCGCTGGAGCTCTTCGTCACCAAGGGCTTCGCCGCCACCAAGCTGGAAGACGTCGCCAAGGCGGCCGGGGTCAGCAAGGGCCTCCCCTACCTCTACTTCAAGAACAAGGAAGAGCTCTTCAAGGCGGTGATCGTCGAGGGCATCGGCGCGCCGCTGGTGCGCGCCAACGAGCTGGTCGATTCCTTCGAAGGCACGACCGAGGAGCTGCTGCGCGTCCTGGTCGCAAGGTTCCGCGAGTTCGCGGAGAGCCCGGTCGGCGGCGTCATCAAGCTGATCCTGGCCGAGGCCGGCAACTTCCCCGACGTGGCCCGCTTCTACTGCTCCAACTTCGACCTGCGCGGCCGTGCGCTGTTCGCCAAGATGCTGCGGCGCGGCGTCGAGCGTGGCGAGTTCAGGCCGATCGCCGACATCGACATGACGGCGATCATCTTCGCCCAGCCGCTTGCGATGCACGCCGTGTGGCTGCGCTCGATCGCGCCCTACGACGAGACCCAGCCGGTCGACAGCGATCGCTTCTACGACGCTTACATCGAGTTCGTCCTGAAAGGACTGCGGCCATGACCGCCAAGCGCAAGCTGCTGCTCGTTGCCATCGCCGCCGCCGTCGTGCTGGCCGGCGGCGCCTTCGCCTGGAAGAACGGCAAGGGTCCCGGCAGCGCCGGCACCGTCGCCACGGCGACCAAGCCGGGCGAGCGGCCGATCGAGCTGATCGCCGCCGAGCTCTTCACCATCAAGCCGCGCGGCCTGGTCGACGTCGTACGTTTCACCGGCACCACCCAGCCGGTCGACCAGACGATCGTGAAGGGCCGCGTCGCCGGGCGCCTGGCCGAGGTGCTGGTGCGCGAAGGCGATCGCGTCACCAAGGGTCAGGTGCTGGCGCGCTTCGAAACCAACGAGCTGCAGGCCCGCGTCAACGAGCGCCAGTCGGCGCTCGACGCTGCCCGCGCCGACGCCCGCTGGACGGCACGCGACCTCGGCGACAAGGAGACGCTCGCCAAGCGCAACATCGTCTCGCAGTCGGCCCTCGATGCCGCCCGCGCGTCGGCCGAGAACAAGGCTTCGATGGTGTCGGTCGCCGAGGCGCAGCTCGATATCGCCCAGAGGAACCTTTCAGACGCGGAGGTGAAGGCGCCGTTTGACGGCGTGGTCGGCGAGCGCATCGCCAACCAGGGCGAATCGCTGCCGATCGACGGCAAGATCCTGGCCCTGCTCGACACCAGCCACGTCGAGGTCGCGGCCCAGATGCCGGCGGCCGACGTCGTGCGGCTGAAAGTCGACCAGCCGGTAACGGTGACCCTGGAAGGCTTCGGCGATCGCGAGTTCCAGGGCCGCATCACCCGCATCAGCCCGACGGCGCAGGCGGGTTCGCGCTCGATCCCTGTCTATGTCGAGATCACCGACCGCCACGACGCTCTGCGCGGCGGGCTGTTCGCCATGGGCTCGGTCGTCGTCGCCGAGAAGGGCCATGCGCTCGCCGTCCCCGCCGCCGCCATGCGCAAGGATGACCAGGGCGACTATGTGCTGGCCGTCGACAGCAACGCGCTGGTGAGAAAGCCGGTCGGCGCCGTCCGCACCTGGTCGCGCGGCGAGCTTGTAGAGGTGAAGGGCCTCGAATCGGGCATGACCATCGTCTCGGCTCCCCTGCCCGGCCTGAAGGCCGGCCAGCCGGTCAAGCTTCTCGAAGCCCGCTAAGCCGGCCGCAGCGTTCATGAAGCTCACCCAGATCGCCGTCGACAATCCGGTCTTCGCCACCATGATGATGGTGGCGCTGCTGGTCGGCGGCCTGTTCTCCTACCGCCAGCTCGGCATCGACCAGTTCCCCAACATCGACTTCCCGGTCGTCGTGGTCACCACCAACTATCCCGGCGCCTCGCCCGAGACGGTCGAGACCGAGATCAGCCGCAAGATCGAGGAAGCGATCAACGCCATCGCCGGTATCAAGGCGCTGACCTCGCGCTCGCTGGAAGGCCAGTCGATCGTCATCGCCGAGTTCGAGCTTTCCGTGCCGTCGGCCGCGGCCCTCCAGGACGTGCGCGAGAAGGTCCAGCAGGTCCGCGCCCAGTTCAAGCCCGAGGTCAAGGAACCGCTGATCCAGCGCTTCAACCCCGACGACCAGCCGATCGTGTCGATCGCCGTGCGCTCCGACATCCGCTCGGTGCGTGATCTCACGACCCTCGCCGACCAGATCATCGTCAAGCGCCTGCAGACGGTGCGCGACGTCGGCCGCGTCACCATCGTCGGCGGCGTCAAGCGGCAGATCAACATCGAGCTCGATCCCGGCCGCATGCATTCGCTGCGCGTCGGCGTCAACGACGTCATGAAGGCGATCCGCGACGAGAACCAGAATTTTCCGGCCGGCAACGTCCAGCGCGGCAACGACGACCGCGTCATCGAGGTCACCGGCCGCGTCGCCGAGCCGGGCAGCTTCGCCGACCTGATCGTGGCCCGCCGCGGCCTGGCGCCCGTCTACCTGCGCCAGGTGGCAACCGTGGTCGACGGCCAGCAGGAACTGGAGAACATCGCCGCGCTCAACGGCGAGCGCGCCGTCGCCCTCGACGTCGTCAAGACGCAGGGCGCCAACACCATCTCGGTGGCACGCGGCGTGCGCCGGGCGGTGGACGAGCTGCAGAAGACCTTGCCGCCCGACGTCAAGCTCGAGATCGTGCGCGACAGCTCGCGCGGCATCCAGAACTCGGTCAACAACGTGCAGCGGACCATGGTCGAGGGCGGCCTGCTCACCATCGCCATCGTCTTCCTGTTCCTGCATTCTTGGCGCAGCACGGTGATCACCGGCCTGGCGCTGCCGATCTCGGTGTTCGGCGCCTTCATGGTGATGGCGGCCTTCGGCTTCACGCTGAACGTGCTCACCCTGATGGCGCTGTCGCTCGCCATCGGCATCCTGATCGACGACGCCATCGTGGTGCGCGAGAACATCATGCGCCACATCGGCTTCGGCAAATCGCACCGCGAGGCCGCGCTCGGCGGCACCAACGAGATCGGCCTGGCGGTGCTCGCCACGACCTTCTGCATCGTCGCGGTGTTCCTGCCGGTCGCCTTCATGGGCGGCATCATCGGCCGCTTCTTCTTCCAGTTCGGCCTCATGGTCTCAGCCGCCGTCCTGATATCGCTGTTCGTCTCCTTCACCCTCGACCCGATGCTGTCCTCGGTCTGGTACGACCCGCAGGCGCACGGCACCGGCCGCTTCGCCCGCATCGTCAACGGCGCGCAGGAGCACGCCAACCGGATCTATCGTGCCATCCTGGGATGGGCGCTGCGCTGGCCCAAGCTCACGCTGCTGATCGCGCTGGCGTCGTTCGTGGGCAGCTTCGCCCTGCCGAAGTACATCGGCTTCGAGTTCGTGCCCGAGGCCGATCTCGGCGAACAGGTCGTGTCGATCGAGACGCCGGTCGGCTCGTCGCTGGAGTATACCGAAGCCAAGCTGCGCCAGGTCGACGCCGCAGTGCGCGAGCTGCCCGAGGTCGACTACACCTACGGCACGATCAACACCGGCTACGCGCTCGGCAAGAACCAGGCGAGCCTGTACCTGCGCCTGAAGCCGCTGAAGGAGCGCAAGCGCTCGCCCAGCCAGCTTTCCCAGCCGTTGCGCGATCGCCTGGCCAGCATCCCGGGCATCTTGACCTCGGTCAACGTGCCGGGCGGCCCGGGCGGCGGTGTGCAGAAACAGATCCAGCTCTCGCTGCAGGGCCCCGGCACCAACGAGCTCGACAAGATCTCGCAGGACGTCATGCGCCGCGCGCGGGCGATTCCGGGCATGGTCGACCTCGATCGCAATCTCAAGGCCGCCAAGCCGGTGCTGTCGGTGCGGCTGCGCCGCGACGCCGCCTCCGACCTCGGGCTGGGTTCGGCGTCGGTCGCGCAGTCGCTGCGCCCGTTGTTCGCCGGCGACGAGACCAGCCTGTGGCGCGCGCCCGACGGGGAGAATTATACCGTCATGGTGCGCCTGCCGGTCGACGACCGCAGCGGCGTGGCCGACGTGCAGCGCATCTGGTTCACCGCCGGCACCGAGCCCAATGGCCTGCCGCGCATGGTCCACATCGCCCAGATCGCCGACGTCATCAGCGACGTCGGCGCCTCGCAGATCAACCGCCGTGACCTCAACCGCGAGGTCCAGATCACCGCCAACGTGTCGGGGCGCTCCTCGGGCGAGGTCTCCAGCGACCTGCAGAAGCTCATGGCCGACACCAAGCTGCCGCCGGGCTACCGCTTCGTGTTCGGCGGCTCGACCAAGGACATCGCCGAGAGCTCGGCCAATGCCAGCCAGGCGCTGTTGCTGGCGGTGATCCTGATCTACCTGATCCTCGCCTCGCAGTTCGGCTCCTTCCTGCAGCCCATCGCCATCATGATGTCGCTGCCGATGGCGCTGATCGGCGTGTTCCTCGGCCTCATCGTCGCCGGCACCACGCTCAACGTCTTCTCGATCATCGGCTTCATCATGCTGATGGGTCTGGTGGTGAAGAACGCCATCCTGCTGGTCGATTTCTTCAACCAGGCGCGCGCCCGCGGCATGCCGGTCAACGAGGCGCTGCTCGAGGCGGGATCGATCCGGCTGCGCCCCATCCTGATGACCACGCTCGCCATGGTGTTCGGCATGATGCCGCTGGCGCTCGGCCTCGGCGAAGGGGCGAGCCAGCGCGCGCCCATGGCGCATGCCGTTATCGGCGGCCTGATCAGCTCGACCCTGCTCACCCTGGTCGTGGTGCCGGTGGTGCTGGTCTACATCGACCGCGTCGGCCTGTGGACAAAGAAGCGCTTCAGCCGCTCGGCCGACGACCTCGCGCGCCGGCACAAACCGGCCGAATGACGGTCCTCAGCCGACCTGCAACAGCTGATCTGCCCGGAAATGCAGCACGCCGCCGGCGCCGATGGGCAGGCGCACCCGACAGCCGTTGCTGGTCGTGAACTCGAGATGCCGGGCGTCGTCGAGGCTCAGCGACTGGATGGTCGCACCGATGACCAGGCAGAGGGCGTCGCGCGAACCGGGCTTGGGAAAGCAATAAGTCGCCTCGCCGATCACCACTTGTGGGGCGGCGCGACTGCGCAGGATCGGACCGTCAAAATGGAACTCCACGCCGTCGCGCGCGAAGGCAACGGCGGAGACCTCCCGGCCGACCAGGTCGGCTGGCTCCTTCAACAACGCATCTCCCGCTCCCTGCTGTGTTTTTGTTTTGGAGTTACGCGTCGGGACCTGAGCTTCCAATAATACATAACTGCATGTCAAATTCCCGGCGCAATTCATGGCACGTTTCGAGCTATGCTCCCTGCATGCCGGATGCCTCTCCGACCATCGGCCTGCGCGTTGTCGAGCAGCTTTCTGCGGTCGATGCCGACCAGTGGGACGCCTGTGCGCTGGCGCCGGGCTCGGCTGGCAATCCCTTTCTCAGCTACCGGTTCCTGAAGGCGCTGGAGGATTCCAAGTCGGTCGGCCGCCGCACCGGCTGGCAGCCGCAGTACCTGCTGGCCGAGGCCGAGGACGGAACGCTGCTGGGCGCCGCGCCGCTCTACATGAAGGGGCATAGCCAGGGCGAATACGTCTTCGACCATGGCTGGGCACAAGCCTTCGAGCGCGCCGGCGGCCGCTATTATCCCAAGCTGCAGGTCGCCGTTCCGTTCACGCCGGTCCCCGGCCCACGCCTGTTCGTGCGGCCAGGTCCCTATGCCGGCGGCGTCGCCGACGCCATGATCGACATGCTGGCCAAGATCGCCGGCGACAATCACATCAGCTCGGTCCATGCCACCTACTGCACCGAGGCCGACTGGAGGCGTTTCGGCGAGCACGGCTGGCTGTTGCGGCTCGGCCGGCAGTATCACTGGCACAACAAAGGCTACGGCTGCTTCGACGACTTTCTGGCCGCCCTCTCCTCGCGCAAGCGCAAGGCGATCCGCAAGGAGCGTGAATCGGTGCGGCGCGAAGGGCTGGCCGTGCGGGCACTCTGCGGCGATGAGATCAAGCCCGGGCACTGGGACGCCTTTTTCGCCTTCTATATGGATACCGGCGGCCGCAAGTGGGGCTCGCCCTATCTGACGCGCGCCTTCTTCGACATCCTGGGCTCGACCATGGCCGACAAGGTCGTGCTGGTCATGGCCGAGGCCGACGGCCGCCCCGTCGGCGGCGCCCTCAACCTCAAGGGCGACGACACGCTCTACGGCCGCTACTGGGGCTGTCTGGAAAGCCATGCCTTCCTGCACTTCGAGGCCTGCTACTACCAGGCGATCGACTACGCCATCGCCCACGGCCTGCAGCGCGTCGAGGCCGGCGCCCAGGGCGACCACAAGATTCAGCGCGGCTATCTGCCGGTGCCGACTTTTTCAGCCCACTGGATCGTCGACACGGGCTTCCGCCGCGCCGTCGATAACTTCCTCAGGCAGGAGCGGCCGGCCGTCGAGCAGGAGATCGAGGGCCTGATGGAGTACTCGCCGTTCCGGAAGGAGAACGAGTAGCGAGGCCGCACTCCTCCTGCTCGCCCCCTCCCTGCCCTCCCCCGTATGACGGGGGAGGATTTGAGAGACGTCACCGCCGACCGCCGTCGCCGACCTGCGGCTTCAGCGCATGCGAGTCGGGCCACACGACCATGAACAGCTCACGGAACAGCTCGGCGACCCGTGGATCGGATGAGCTGCTGGCTGGCGTCCACGCCGTGGTCTCCGACATCGGCACGTTGTTGCGGCAATAGACGGCATAGGCGTTGAACACGCCAGTGCCGCCGGGCTTGAAGCGGCTGACGCCGCTGCAGACTTCTTTCGAGCTGAGATCATTGGCGGGATCGAACACCAGCACCAGCCGATAGTCGGGCTGGTCCTTCACCGCCGCGACGTCGTAGGCGAAGGTGAGCGCGGGCCGCGGCTTGGCCGACTGCATCGCCGGCAGCAGATCGCGTGCCACAGCACCCATGTCGCGGCCCGGGAACGGGTTGCCCTCCAGGACGACCTTGAAGTCGTGGTGATCGGCGATGGAGAAGAACTCGCCGTAGTCATACTGAGCGGCATAGTTGGTGCCGCCGATGACGGCCGCCGAGGCCATGGCCGGTGCGAGGATGAGGCCGGCAAAGGTGGCCACGACGCTGTTGCTGATCTTCATGGAATTCCTCCTTCAGGCTGATGCCTGTGCAGGAATTCTCGTCGCGGAAGCGTTACGACACGCTGACCACACGGCCGGTGGCGATTACGACCGGATGACTCAGTGCCTCCGCACCAGAAGCACGCCGAAGAAGAACAGCATAAAGAAGACCAGCGGCTGGACGATGCCCATCGGCACCTCCCAGCCGCCGTTCTCGATGATGAATATCGTGACCCAGAAGACCGCGGTGGCAATCACCGCGGTCCGCAACGCGACCCAAACCGGTCGGAAGAGCCTCACTCAGCCAGCACGGGCTCTTGGCTGGCCGGTGGGAGAGCATCGCGCTCCGGCGGCAGGAAGGTGAAGGCGAGCTCCTGCGCCGCGCCCTCGCCCTTGGTGTCGACACGCACCGTGCCGCCGCCTTGGCTCAGCTTGCCGAACAGCACTTCCTCGGCGAGCGGCTTCTTGAGGTGCTCCTGGATGACGCGGGCGAGCGGTCGGGCGCCGAACAGGCGGTCGTAGCCCTTCTCCGCCAGCCAGCGGCGCGCGGCGTCGCTGAGCTCGATGAACACCTTGCGGTCGGCGAGCTGCACTTCCAGCTCGGCCACGAACTTGTCCACCACCTTGCCCATGCTCTCGGGGCCGAGGTTGGAGAACTTGATCACGGCGTCGAGCCGATTGCGGAACTCCGGCGCGAACAGCCGGTTGATCGCATCGTCGTCCTCGTCGTGACGCGCCTCGCGGCCGAAGCCCAGCGCCGGCTTGGCGATGTCGGCAGCGCCCGCGTTGGTCGTCATGCACAGGATGACGTTGCGGAAGTCCACCGTGCGGCCGTTGTGGTCGGTGAGCTTGCCGTAGTCCATCACCTGCAGCAGCACGTTGAATACGTCGGGATGCGCCTTCTCGATCTCGTCGAGCAGGATCACGCAATGCGGATGCTGGTTGACCTGGTCGGTCAGGAGGCCGCCCTGGTCGAAGCCGACATAGCCCGGCGGCGCGCCGATCAGGCGCGAGACCGAGTGCCGCTCCATGTACTCCGACATGTCGAAGCGGATCAGCTCCAGCCCGAGCAGGCGCGCCAGCTGGCGCGTCACCTCGGTCTTGCCGACGCCCGTGGGGCCCGCCAGCAGGTAGGAGCCGATCGGCTTCTCCGGCGAGCGCAGGCCGGCGCGCGCGAGCTTGATGGCGGCCGACAGCTGGTCGATCGCCCGCTCCTGGCCGAACACCACGGTCTTCAGGTCGCGGTCGATGTTGCGCAGCATCTCGGTGTCGTCCTTGGACACGCTCTTGGGCGGGATGCGCGCGATCTTGGCGACGATCTCCTCGATGTCGGGCACGTCGATGGTCGACTTGCGCATGTCGGGCGTGCGCAGCATCTGGGCCGCGCCGACCTCGTCGATCACGTCGATCGACTTGTCGGGCAGCTTGCGGTCGTGGATGTAGCGCGCCGCGAGCTCCACCGAGGCCTTGATGGCGTCGTCGGTATAGGTGACGTGGTGATGCTTCTCGTAGACCGGCTTCAGACCCTTCATGATCTCGACGGCGTCGGCGATCGAAGGCTCGGGCACGTCGATCTTCTGGAAGCGGCGGACCAGCGCGCGGTCCTTCTCGAAGTAGTTGCGGTATTCCTTGTAGGTGGTCGAGCCGATGCAGCGCAGCTCGCCCGACTGCAGCGAGGGCTTGAGCAGGTTCGACGCATCCATCGAGCCGCCCGACGTCGCGCCGGCGCCGATGATGGTGTGGATCTCGTCGATGAACAGCACCGAGTTGGGCTTCTTCTTGAGCTCCGACAGCACGGCCTTCAGCCGCTCCTCGAAGTCGCCGCGATAGCGCGTGCCAGCCAGCAGCGCGCCCATGTCGAGCGCGTAGATCACCGACTCCTTCAGCACCTCGGGCACCTCGCCCTCGACGATCTTGCGCGCCAGGCCCTCGGCGATCGCCGTCTTGCCGACGCCGGGCTCGCCGACATAGAGCGGGTTGTTCTTGGTGCGCCGGCACAGCACCTGGATGGTGCGCTCGACCTCGTGCTCGCGGCCGATCAGCGGATCGACGCGGCCCTCGCGGGCCTTCTGGTTGAGGTCGACGCAGTAGGCGGCCAGCGCCTCATTGCCCTGCTTGACCGCGCCCTCGCCGCCATTCTCCTCTTCCGAGCCGGAGACCCGGCGGGTCCGCGCGCGGCCCGGCACCTTGGCCTTGCCGTGGCTGATGTAGTCGACGGCGTCGAGGCGGGTCATGCCCTGGTTCTCGAGGAACGAGACGGCATGGCTGTCGCGCTCGGAGAACAGCGCCACCAGAACGTTGGCGCCTGTGACCTCCTTGCGACCCGACGATTGCACATGGACCGCGGCGCGCTGGACGACGCGCTGGAAGCCGGCGGTCGGCAGCGGCTCGCTCGGGTTCTGGGTGATGATGCCCTTCAGGCGATTGTCGATGAAGGTTTCCAGGTCGTGGCGCAGGCGGTCGATATCGACGCCGCAGGCCTTGAGGACGGGAACCGCATCGTCGTCCTCGGTCATCGCCAGGAGCAGGTGCTCGAGTGTCGCGTATTCGTGGCGGCGTTCCCCGGCGAGCCCAAAGGCGCGGTGGAGGGATCTCTCGAGGTTCTTGGATAGCATGGACATCGAACTACCTCGACTGAAGGGACAACGTACTACTTTCGATCAGGTTCACTCCTTCTCCAACGTACACTGGAGAGGATGCTGGTTCTTGCGGGCGTAATCCACCGTCTGGGTCACTTTGGTCTCGGCGATCTCGTAGGTATAGACGCCGCACACTCCCACGCCCTTCTGATGGACATGGAGCATGATCTTCGTGGCTTCCTCGCGGTTCTTCTGAAAAATATGCTGCAGCACGTCGACGACGAACTCCATCGGCGTGTAATCGTCGTTCAGCATCAATACCTTGTACATCGATGGCTTCTTGGTCCGGGTCCGGGTCAGCGTCAGCGCCCCGCTGCGGCCCTCGCCATCGCCCTCCTTGTCGTCGCGACGCGGCGGCTGCTGCGGCGGACCGCCCGGCGGCTCATTGGGCCCGCCCAGCCGGTCGCCGTCTAGGCGCCAATCGGAGTCGTTACGCAGAGAGCCCATCGTCCGGATCACATTCCCCAAACAGCCGAACCTCCCGAATTATATAGGGACGCCCGGGGATTCCGCTACCTCGGCCGGTCACCGGTCGCCCACAGCAGCCGCTGAGCAAACTTCGCGCCGAATTCACGCACATGCACCCAGCCGGCAAATAGGCACTGGCGGGTGACTATCTCGGCCGCAGCCCGTCCCGGCCGACGGTCAGCGTCCACTGGTTCGCCTTCAAGTGATTGACCGGCGCGTTGGGATCGCGCCGGAGCTCCGCCGGTACCAGCTTGCGCGGCGGGTTGACCGGCACCGGCACGTTGTCGAACGAGAAGAGCTTTTGGGCAAACTTCACGTTGGCGAAGCCGTCGGTCGGATAGTGGTATGCCTGGAAGCCCCACGCGCCGTCGCGGCACGAGGCCACCGTCCACCAGAAATCGACATCGGGCAGGCGCTGCCCATCGCGCGGCGGTCCGAAGGCCGCGCTCGCCTGGAACAGGGCCATCAGTTCGCGCGTCTCGCCGGCGCTCAGGATGCGCTCGCCCTTCTGCATGCTCCATGGCTTCAGCACATCGCCGCCATTGTTGATCAGCAGGTTCGACACGACGCCCTGGTCGGCCAGCACGCCGATGCTGAGGCCGGTCGTGCCGTCAGGCTGCAGGAAGAGCTCATAGGTCCTGACCTGCTCGGAATAGATCGCGTTGTAGATCAGGCGCATGCGGTTGCGCCCGTCCTTGCCGCAATTGGCCCGGATATCGTCGCCGCCCACGAAGGCAAACCAGTTGAAACTGCGCACGATCGGCGGATCGACATAGCGGTCCGGCCGCTGGGCCGAGGCCATCGACGAGGCCGCCAGAACAAGCCCGAACGCGGCGGCAGACATCCATTTCATCGCGACACTCCGTCCGGAAGCGGGCCAACCTGCCGCCCAATTTCCTTGCCAAGTTGGGCATCACGGCGGCGGGTAAAAAGTTGCATAACCCCACAAATTTGAGTATTGTCGAGGAACTGCCTCTAAGTCTTTGCTTGGGCACAAAAATATAGACTTTGGTAATGGCTTAATTGCGATGACATCCCCTCTCCGTCGCATCGCGGCCGGCCTCTCTCTGCTTGCCGCAGCGTTCCTCCTTGTTGCCGCGCTCCTGCCGGCCGACGCCAACGCGCAGTCGCCGCCGCAGAAACGCGCCGCGCCTACTGGCAAAGCCAAGGCCGTCCGGCCCGCGGCCGCCTCGTCGGGCTGGGTCGCCAATCCCAACGTCGATGGCCGCGACGCCTACATCATCCTCGATGCCACCAGCGGCCGCGAGCTCTCGTCCGATCAGCCCGACCAGCTTCGCCATCCGGCGTCGCTCACCAAGCTGATGACGATCTACCTCACCTTCTCGGCGCTCGACTCGGGCCGCCTGTCGCTGGGCGACGGCCTGCCCGTCTCGATCAACGCGCTCAACGCGCCGCCGACCAAGATGGGCCTGCCGCCGGGCGGCACGGTGAGCGTGCGCGACGCCACGATGGCGCTGGTGACGCGCTCGGCCAACGACGCGGCCCTGGTCCTGGCCGAGGCGCTGGGCGGCGATGAGGCCTCGTTCGCGCAGATGATGACGAGCAAGGCGCGCCAGCTCGGCATGTCGCAGACGGTGTTCCGCAACGCCTCGGGCCTGCCCAACCGCGAGCAGGTGACGACGGCGCGCGACATGGCCCGGTTGGCCTTCGCGCTGATGCGCGACTTCCCGCATTACTACCCGGTGTTCTCGGTGCAGAGCTGGCCCTATCGCGGCCGCTACCTCGAGAACCACAACCGCATGCTCGGCTCCTACGAAGGCGCCGATGGTCTGAAGACCGGCTACACCAACGCCTCGGGCTTCAACCTCGTGATGTCGGCGATGCGCGACAACCGCCGCCTGATCGGCGTGGTGATGGGCGGCGACAGCGCCGGCCAGCGCGACCGCATGATGGCGATGCTGATGGACCAGGGCTTCGCAACGGCGGCGAGCATGCGCCTGTCGGGCTGGACCAACGTCCGCAAGCCGCCATCGGCCCGCTACACCTCGGCCAACTTCGATCCCAGCCTGGTCATTCCCGAGAGCACGCCGCGGCTCGCCACGGCGCCGGCGCAGCCGCTGGCCGGCTTCACTGCCGCCGCCCCGCCACCGGCTCCCGCGCCGCAGCCCGAGCAGCGCGTCGCCAGCCTGGCGCCGCCGCCCGCTCAGGGCAGCGCCCCGCCTCAGGGCGGCCCGTCGATCGGCAGCTGGGTAATCCAGGTCGGCTCGTTCACCGATTCGCAGGCCGCTCAGCTTGCGCTGGAGCGCGCGGCGTCGACGCTATCCGACATGTCGTCGGTCACGGCGAGCGTCGACGAGGTGCAGATGGCCAACAAGACCTTCCACCGCGCGCGGCTCACCAACCTCTCGCAGGGCCAGGCCGTCGACGGCTGCAAGCGGCTGGAAAAGAAGAAGATCTATTGCTCGGCCCTCCAGGTCACCGCCTGGAATACCCCTAACGCCCGCTGAACGCCTTCCGCAGTCGGGCGACGAAGGGCCGCTTGTGGCGGCCCTGCCACAGCACATAGTTCCACGGCGAATTCGACGGCTGCAGGCGCGCCACTACCGGTTCGAACACCGATACCGTCGCGAGCTCGCCGCCGACCCGCACCTTCAGCCGCGCGATCCGGTAACCCGGCCCCTCATAGGCCGCAAGCCGCGCCACGTCGCGTGACGTGAGGCCGCCCACCACGACGCCGCGCACCCGATCGGCTGGATCGCGCACCACGACCGGATAGGTCGCGCCCTTCGCCCGCCGCCGCGAATGGCCGGGCAGGATCGCCGGCACGAAGGCCGATGGCGGCAGGCGCCGGCCTATCACCAGCGCCATGACGTCAGGATCGATCAGCGTGCCGTAGAAGAAGAAGCGGCTCATCTTGCCGGACCGCGGGCCTCCAGGCCCGCTCATGATCTTCGTCTTCCGGACCGCGAGCGTCCCGCTCGCTCATGCTCATGAGCGCGCCAGAGGCGCGCGGTCCGAAAGATCATGAGCGGGCCTGGAGGCCCGCGGTCCGGCAAGAGCATCAGTGGTGTCCGCTGCGCGCGTCGTCCGGCAAGCTGACCCCGCTCGCCGACAGCGCTGCCTTGAGGTCAACCATCAGCCGCTCCAGTCCGGCCTGGTCGGGTGCTTCGCAGCGCGCGACCAGCACGGGCTGCGTGTTGGAGGCGCGCAGCAGCCACCAGCCGTCCTTGGTGCTGACACGCACGCCGTCGATGTCGGAGAACTTGGCGCCGGCCTTGGTCAGGCGCGCCTTGACCTCCTCGACCACGCCGAACTTGCGCTCGTCGGCGCAGTCGAAGCGCAGCTCGGGCGTGTTGACCGGCTGGGGCAGCCCGTCCCTCATCTCGGCCAGGCTCTGCTGGCTGTTGGCCACGATGTTGAGCAGCCGCAGGCCGCAATAGAGCGCGTCGTCGAAACCGTAGAAGGTGTCGGCGAAGAAGATGTGTCCGCTCATCTCGCCGGCCAGCGGCGCCTTGATGTCGGCCATCTTGCTCTTGATCAGCGAATGGCCGGTCTTGAACATCATCGGCTTGCCGCCGGCCTTGGCGATCTCGTCGAACAGCACCTGGCTCGCCTTGACGTCGGCGATGATGGTGGCGCCGGGATGGCTCTTCAGCACGTCGCGCGACCACAGCACCAGGAGCTGGTCGCCCCACAGCACGCGGCCCTTGCCGTCGATCGCACCGATGCGATCGCCGTCACCGTCGAAGGCGATGCCGAGGTCGCAGCCGCGGCTCTTCACCTCGGCCATCAGCTGCTCGAGGTTCTTAGGGACCGTCGGATCGGGATGGTGCGCCGGGAAGGTGCCGTCGACCTTCTCGTTCAGGACGAAATGTTCGCCCGGCAGCTTGTCGACCACGGCGCGGATCGACACGCCAACCGCGCCATTGCCGGTATCCCAGGCGACCTTGAGCTTCTTGCCGGGCTTCACATCCTGCAGCAACCGCGCCGCATAATCGGCCAGGATGTTCTTCTGCTCGACCTTGCCCTGGCCGCTCTCCCAGTCGCCCTTGCCGGCGATGGCGCCGAGCTTCTGGATCTCCTCGCCGAAGAACGACTTCTTGCCCATCATCATCTTGAAGCCGTTGTAGTCGGGCGGATTGTGCGAGCCGGTGATCTGGAGGCCGGCGTCGGTATCGAGGTGATAGACGGCGAAATAGAGCATGGGCGTCGCCGCCACGCCGATGCTGGTGACGTCGATGCCGGCCGCGGTCAGGCCTTCGATGCAGGCCGCCGCCAGCTCGGGCGAGCTCAGCCGGCCGTCATAGCCCAGCGCGACCCGCTTGCCGCCATTGCGACGGACCATCGTGCCGAAGGAGCGTCCGATCGCGCGTGCGTCGGCGGCATGCACTTCCTTGCCGACGACGCCGCGGATGTCGTACTCGCGCAGGATGTTGGGGTTGAACTTGTGCGCCGTCTGGCTCATTCGAAAAGGCTCCGGTTGCTAAAACGTCAGTTGCGCGGCTGGGGACGGCCTACCCCCTCATAGGTGAAGCCCAGGCCGCGCATCTCCTCGGGATTGAAGATGTTGCGCAGGTCGACGATGCGCGGCTGGCGCATCACCTGCTTGATACGCCGCGGATCGAGACCGCGGAACTCGTGCCATTCGGTGATCACGACCAGAACATCCGCCTCGAACGCAGCCTCGTAGGCGGTCTTGGCGAAACTGATGCCCTTCAGCAGCTTGCCCGCCTCGGTCATGCCTTCGGGATCGAACGCCACGATCCTGGCCCCGGCCGACTGCAGCGCCGGAACGATGTCGAGCGAGGGCGAATCCCGCATGTCGTCTGTGTTGGGCTTGAAGGTGAGGCCGAGCACGCCGACGGTCAGGCCCGATACCGAGCCGCCGCAGAAGTCGATGACCTTGCGCGCCATGCGCTTCTTGCGCGAATTGTTCACCTCGATGACCTGCTCGACGATGGTCTGCGGCGCGTTGACCTCGCGCGCGGTGTAGGCCAGCGCCAGCGTATCCTTGGGGAAGCACGAGCCGCCGAAGCCCGGCCCGGGATGCAGGAACTTGCGGCCGATGCGGCCGTCGAGCCCGATGCCGCGCGCCACGTCGTGGACGTCGGCGCCGACCTTCTCGCAGAGGTCGGCGATCTCGTTGATGAAGGTGATCTTGGTGGCGAGGAAGGCGTTGCCGGCGTACTTGGTGACCTCGGCCGTCTCGATGTTGGTGAACACCATCGGCGTCTGGATGAGGTTGAGCGGCCGGTAGACCGCGGCCATCACCTCGCGCGCGCGCTGGCTCTCGACCCCGATGACCACGCGATCGGGCTTCATGAAGTCCTCGATCGCCGCGCCCTCGCGCAGGAACTCGGGGTTGGAGCAGACATCGAATTCGGCCGCCGGCTGGCTCTCGCGGATGATGCGCGCGACTTCGCGCCCGGTGCCGACCGGAACCGTCGACTTGGTGACCACCACGGTATAGCCGCGGATCGCATCGGCCACTTCGGCGGCGGCGGCATAGACGTAGCTCAGGTCGGCATGGCCGTCGCCGCGCCGCGTCGGCGTACCGACGGCGATGAAGACGGCGTCGGCGTCGCCCACGGCGTCGGTGAGCCTGGTGGAAAAGGAGAGCCGCCCGGCCTTCACGTTGTCGGCGACCAGCTTGTCGAGGCCGGGCTCGTAGATCGGCATCTCGCCCTTGTGCAGGCGGGCGATCTTGCCCTCTTCCTTGTCGATGCAGACGACGTCATGGCCGAACTGGGCGAAGCAGGCGCCGGACACCAGTCCGACATAGCCCGAGCCGATCATGGCGATGCGCATGGTTAGCCTTTCAGCAGGCGGCCGAGCAGCGAGCGCGTCTCGACCTTCGTGTCGTCACGGTTGAGCGCCACGGCGACATTGGCCTCGAGGAAACCGAGGCGAGTGCCGCAATCGTAGCGCTGGCCGCCATAGGTCAGGGCATGGAACGGCTGGTTGCCGATCATCTTGGCCATGGCGTCGGTGAGCTGGATCTCGCCGCCGGCGCCGGTCTCGTGCTTGTCGAGATGGTCGAACACCTCGGGCATCAGCACGTAGCGGCCGATGATGGCGAGCGTCGAGGGCGCCGCCTCGGGCTTGGGCTTCTCGACCAGGCCGGTGATCTCCGACAGCCCGTCCTGCCCGGCTTTCACGGCGGCGATGCCGTAGCTCTTGGTCTGCTCGCGCGGCACGTCCATCACGGCGACGACATTGCCGCCGGTCTTGTCGTAGGCCGCTACGAGCTGCGCCGTGCACGACGGCGAATCGATCGTGAGTTCGTCGGGCAGCAGCACGGCGAAGGGCTCGCGGCCGATCCAATCGCGCGCGCACCACACCGCATGGCCGAGGCCGAGCGGCCGCTGCTGGCGGGTGAAGATCGCATTGCCGGGCTTGATGGCGGCGTCCCGGGTCTGCTTCAGCTCGCTCTTCTTGCCGCGCTCATGGAGCGTCGCCTCGAGCTCGTAGGCGGCGTCGAAGTGATCCTCGATGGCGCTCTTGTTGCGGCCGGTGACGAAGACGAATTCCTCGATGCCCGCGGCCAGGCATTCCTCGACCGCGTACTGGATCAACGGCCGGTCGACGACCGTCAGCATCTCCTTGGGCATCGCCTTGGTGGCGGGCAGGAAACGGGTACCCAATCCAGCCACGGGCAAGACGGCTTTGCGGACATGCTGCGGCATGCTTCATCGACCTCCCGAATACACCCTCCCCCACGCGAAGCGTGGGGAGGTGTCAGCGTCTTACGCTGACGGAGGGGTCATGAGCGCCAGTGTTGACGCTCATGACCCCTCCGCCCGCTTCGCGGGCACCTCCCCATCGATGACGATGGGGAGGAAAAACAAGCGCCCGTAGTTGCCACGCCCGAGAAGACCCCGCAAGTTCAACCACTTATTAGCCACCGACCAGCACGTCCTTTGCGCGGTTGATGCGCGCTGCGAGGTCGGCGGTGCCGCCGGCGTCGGGGTGCGTGCGGCGGATCAGGCGGCGGTGCGCGGCCCTGATCTCCTCCTCGGTGGCGCCTTCGGCGAGCCCCAGCACGGCCAGCGCCTCCTCACGCGTCATGTCGCTGCGCGACCCGCGCGGCGGCGGCTGACGCGCGGTCCGCCAGTCGACGTTCAGCCGGCGGTCGAGGTAGGCCTCCATCACGCGCAGCGAATCGGGATCGCTGCGGCATTCCTCATGCAGGTCCAGCAGTTCGCTGTCGGACAGGCGATCCAACGTCCGGCCGGCGAAACGGCCGCTCAGCACGGTGCCGCCGACGTCACCGGTGCCGTGATCGATCCAGGCTTTCAGGAACGCCGTGTGCACCTCGGTGCGCCGTCCCGTGCCCGGCGAGCTGAAGCCGCCGGACGGCCGCTTGCGCAGCGCGCGGGCGATCAATCCGGTGATCACCAGGCCCGCCAGCCCCAATAGCTCCGGCAACAGGCTCGGTAGAAACCGTATGCCGAAGATCAGCATGCCGCCGGCGGCGATGATGCCCAGGACGACCAGCACCATGCGCATGCCGCGCGCCAGCGAGGACGGATTGGCACGCAAGAGCCAGGCGATGCCGAGAGCGCCGACGGCCAGGATGACCAGGGCCAGCACGAACGGCATGGCTCACGGTCTCGGCGCCGGACGCTGCTGACCGGGAGGAGGCAGCGACGGCGCGCCAGGCGGCGTCTGCGATTGCATCTGCTGCTCGGCGCGCTCGCGCTGGATCTGGCGCCAGCGCTCGACGTTGCGATTGTGCTCAGCCAGCGTGTTGGCGAAGGCATGCCCGCCCGAGCCGTCGGCCACGAACCATAGCGCGCGGTCGCGCGCCGGATTGGTCGCCGCCAGGATCGACGCGCGGCCGGGATTGCAGATCGGCCCGGGCGGCAGGCCGGTGATGACGTAGGTGTTGTACGGCGTGTTCGACTGCAGGTCGGCGCGCGTCAGCTCGCGGTTGAACGGCACCTTGCCCTGGGTGATGCCGAAGATCGTCGTCGGATCGCTCTCGAGCTTCATGCGCCGCCGCAGGCGGTTGATGTAGACGGCCGCCACCTTGGGCCGCTCGACCGGGACCGCCGTCTCCTTCTCGACGATCGAGGCGAGCGTCAGAGCCTCGCGGCGGTTGGCGAGCGGCAGGCCGGCGGCGCGCTTGCGCCACGCCTCGTCCAGCGTCTTGTCCATCGCCTCCTTCATGCGCATCAGGAGCCCATCGCGCGTGTCGTCGCGCGAATAGAAGTAGGTCTCGGGCAGAAGGTCGCCCTCCTTGAGGTCGAGGGTGATCTCACCCGACAGCGCCGGCGTATTCTTGACGAGGTCTATCACCTCGGGCGCGGTCATGCCTTCGACCACGGTGAGGCGGCGCTGCACCTGCTTGCCTGACTGCAGGAGGTCGAGCAGCGCCATCATGGAGATGTGGGCCGGGACCTCGTACTCGCCGGCCTTGATGGGCTTGGGCGTCGGGTCGATCATCACCGCCACCCGGAACAGGCGCTCGTGGTCGATGACGCCCTCTTCCTTGAGCACCTTGGCCATGGTCTGCGGGCCGGCGCCGCGCGGGA
>Ga0081539_10003154_pt1 | contig 20916 bp, 17 predicted proteins | sample TabmetS4T2R2_FD_71023 | JGI IMG/M metagenome (GOLD analysis project Ga0081539, IMG submission 71023) | Tabebuia heterophylla rhizosphere microbial communities from the University of Puerto Rico - S4T2R2 | ecosystem: Host-associated > Plants > Roots > Rhizosphere ...
ATCTTCAGCGGCTACGAGGTCGCCAACGGCAAGCCCGCCCCCGACCTGTTCCTCCACGCCGCCGCCCGCATGGGGGCCGAGCCGGCCCGCTGCGCCGTGATCGAGGACAGCCGCCCCGGCGTCCAGGCCGCCAGGGCGGCCGGCATGCCCGCCTTCGGCTACGCCGGCGGCCTCACCCCGCCCCACCGCCTGGAGGGGGAGGGCACGGTCGTCTTCACCGACATGCGCGACCTGCCCCGCCTTCTCGCCGGCGGACCCTAATGGGGCTGTCAGCTTGTTGGGGATGAGCTTGAGATCGCAGCCGAAACCGTCCGCCGCCGTTCGAGGAGACCGTCGGCGAGGGCAGGCGGAGCAGCCCACCTGCCCTGGCTACCCCGCTGACCAAACCTGCCAAGATCGTGCTGACCTTGGCCGGCTGCAAGGCGATGGAGCTGGATCACGACCGTGAGAGCCGCCGCCGTCGGCGAGGCTGGTCGCGTGGCCCCGCTGGCCGGGAGCATGGCCTGGCGTCGGGGACCAGCTGGTGCTGCTGTCCTCAGGTCTGGTCGGACTGGTTGGACCTGCGCTCTGTGGTGGTCTAGGCCACCCCAGAGCCGGACGGGGAGCTCCCACGACCGCCAGTCCCCGGCGCCCGCGAGGTATCCCATCCGGGCCGGGCCGCCTACAGCTCTCCCACTAGCTCCGCCCCCTCCTACGCCATGGTGGGGTCCACCACCGCAGCCTCGTGCCCTCGCCGCCGACGGGCACCGAGCTGCTGGAGCTGCGGTTCAACGAGCCCTCCACCATTCCTGGGAGGCGCCGCTGATCATCAGCACCGTCGATCTGCGGGAGGCAAGGCCAAGGGGGCAGGAGCGCAGGGGTCCCTGGTGCGGGTTGGAGCGATCGTCCGGCGGGTTGCCACCGGACTTGGTCTGGCGAAGGTCACCGAGCCCGCCCTGGCAACCACCACCCGATCGCGAGCGCCTGCGGTGTCAGGAGCAGACCACTCCCACGCACTGGGCCGGGTTGCCGTTGCCGCTGGCCTGGTTGCCGCCGCCGTCCTTGACGCCCGGTACGGCCTCGATGCCGAGGTCGGCGTTGTCGTTGGCGACGTTGGCGGTCATGGTGGTGGCCTTGCTGTCAACGTCGATGCCGTCGTCACCGTGGCGGCTGGAGCGGTTGCGCTCCAACAGCGTGCCGCCGGCTTGCGGTTCGACGCGGATGCCGTCTTCGAACAGGCCCGTCTGGGTGACGGTGTTGTCGGCCACCACGAACTGGTCGCCGCTGACCTCGATGCCGCCACCCGACTGGTTGAGCACCTGGTTGCCCTGGATGCGGCCGCGGCGTGCCTCCTCCCGCACGATGATGCCGGCCAGGATGCCGGTCTGGAGGTCGGGGGACTGCCCGTCCATCACGTTGGCCGTGACCACCGTGGCGTAGCCGCTGTCATCCACGCCGACGAAGAAGGTGCGGTTGATGGTGTTGGCCTCGACCCTGGTGCTGCTGGCGGCGGTGCCGATCTGGACCCCCCACTCGGAGAACCCGCCGGTGCCGGTGGAGTCGATGGTGTTGGAGCGGATCACGCTCTGGTCGCCGTTGTTGTCCACGCCAGGCCCGGGGTTGTCGCGCAGGGTGTTGCCCTCGACCAGGGTGCCTGTGGCCGACCCACCCACGGCCACGCCGCTGGGGCTGTTGTTGTGGACGTTGTTGCGCAGCACCCTGGTCCCGATGATGTCGGCCTCGCCGAAGGAGACGAGGATGCCGCCGCCAAAGCCAAACTCGTCCTCCGAGCCGGAAACCTCGTTGTTCTCGATGACCGTGCTGGTGATGGTCCTGAAGCGGAGCGCGATGTTGGCCAGGTCGGCGGCGTCGACACGGTTGCCGGCGATCACATTGTTGCGGCTGGGGCCCATGGCCGTGCCGAAGATGCCGATCCCGATGTCGCCGGGCTGCTCCAGGGAGTCGTTGGTGAAGCGGTTGCTGGACCCGCCCTCCAGCAGGATCCCGAACTCGCCGAAGAGGTCCAGCGTGAGGTCCTGGATCTGGTTGCGGTCGGCGCGGACAAGGTGGATCCCGCCGCGGTCGAAGGCCCGCACGATCCCGTTTTTGACGGTGACGTCGTCGTGGCCGGCGCTGTTGTTGATCCCGACCTGGCCGGGGCTGCCCGGGATGATCTGGCCGCTGATGGTATGGCCGCCCAGGTCCACGGTGACGCCAGGGGCGCCGATGACCAGCCCGTCGCCGGGGCAGTCGAGCAGGTCGGTGGTGAGGGTGGTGTCGGTGGTGAGGACGGCGCCGCAGCTCACCGGCTGGGCGAGGGCTGGGCCAGTGCCCACGGTGAGCAACCCGAGCGCCAGCAGCACGACGGTGGCAATGCTGGCAATTCTGTGGCGGGCGCGATGCTGCCGCCGCTGTGGAATGGGGTCCGGCTTCAGGAAACCGCGGCGGCTGACCTGGCCATCATCCGGGGTCATGGTGACCTGCTTTCTGCCGTCGGTCCGGCACGAGACGAACCAAGCATTGGTCGGGATCCTGACCGAACGGGGAGTATAACCATGCTGTCCGATTAGGCTCAAGTGGAGACGTATCGCCCCCTTACGCGTGTAGTCTGGGGGCCGCGACTCCCGGCCCCGCCGCTGACCAGGCCAGGCCCGGCTGGCCCGCAACCGGCGGCTGGCCGATGCCTGCTACCTGTGGGCGTTCTCGGCCCTGACCGCCTCACCAGGCGCGCGTGCCTCGTACGACCGGCTACGAGCCGCCGGGACCACCCATCAACAGGCCCGACGGGCCAAGCCAACCGGCTGGTCGGCATCCTCCACGGCTGCCTGCGCCACCGCACGGCCGACAACGAGCTGCAGGCCTGGCCGGCGACCACACAGCACGCCGCTTGACCCCCAAAGACCGTGGGGTGCCTAGAACCGGCCGGCGCGGCGGAGGCGGCGGGGCCGGCCGTCGGGGTCGATCAGGAGGCGGTAGACCGGGTTGGCCCACCAGGCGGCCCAGGGCTTGACCCGGCCGGGGTCGTGCTCGGAGGCGTGGCCGGGCGGGCGCGGGCCGCGGCGGCCGCCCCCATGCCAGGCGGTCAGGTCGGCGGCGGACCGGCGCCAGGCCTGGAAGCCCTCGACCGGGTCGAGCAGGTCGCCGTCGGTGTCCGGGCCGCGGCCGAGGTGCTCCCGCCACAGCCGCAGCCGCAGCTCCCGGGCGAACACCCGGGCGCCGTCGCCCAGGCCGGCCGGGTCTCGGGGCTCCCGCCCGTCCGGGGTCGGGTCCAGCACCGCCGCCGACAGCTCCGAGTCGTGGGTCCAGGAACGCCGGTTGAGGTTGTCGGAGCCGACCGCGGCCCACACGTCGTCGATCACGCACACCTTGGCATGGACGTAGATGGGCGTGCCGAGCTCGTTCTCGAGGTCGTACACGGCGACCCGGTCGCCGCCGGCCGCCCGGACGGTGTCCAGGGCGGCCTGTTGGCCGATGCGGTTGGGCGGGCCGGTCATGCGGCCGTCCTGGTCGGGATAGCGGGGTACGACGGCGATCAGCCGCAGGTCGGGCGAGCGCCGGAGGGCATCGGCCAGGGCCTGGGCCACGTCCTCGGACCACAGGTACTGGTCCTCGAGGTAGATGAGCCGGCGGGCCCGCCACAAGGCCTTGAGGTAGGCGCGGGCGATGCTGCGCTCGCCGGTGGGGGCGTACGGCAGCGGCGGCCGCTTGGCCGGGTAGGTGCGCAGCACCTGGACGGCGTGGGGACCGGCCGGGGCCGGGTCGCGCGGCATCGGCGGCAGCGGGCTGGGATGCCGCGGCTGGTCGACCCGCCGGGTCAGCCGGGCCCGCCAGGGGTTGCGGTGGTCGAGCGGGGTCGGGTCCTCCCAGCGCTCGCGGAAGGTGACGTTGAGGTCGCCAACGGCCGGGCCGCGGAGCTCGAGCTGCACGTCGTGCCAGGGCGGGCGCCGGCCGTAGCGCTCGTCCATCGCCACCGCCTGGGGGTCGCCGAGGTGGCGCTCGTCGTCGCGGCGGCCGTGGCACAGGTCGATCCCGCCCATGAAGGCCACGTCGGCGTCCTCGCGGTCGAGGTGGCGGACCAGGACCAGCTTCTGGTGCTGGCTCCCCGGCCCCCGGACCCGCTCGTCGAGCAGGATCTCGCCGCCGGCCTCGTTGACGACCTCGCCCAGGTGGAGGTTCTGCTCCTCGTTGAAGTGGGCGGCGCTCGGGTGCGAGCGCCACAGCAACCCCCGGACCTGCACGCCGCGTCCGGCCAGCTCGGCCAGGACCTGGCCCAGCTCGGTGCCCTCGCCGTCCAGCAGCTCGTCGGTGTCGCCGCGCCAGTCGCTGATGCCCACCAGGTCGCCCTCGCGCAGGTCCCGCAGGACGGCCAGCAGCCGCGGGTAGTAGCTGGCCCCATGCACCAGCGGCTGGACCAGGTTCCCCTCGGTCCACGCCCGTTCATCGTCCGGTCGGTCGTGTCGTCGCCGGTCGATGGTTGTTGCCGGGTTCCCCCGCTCCGTTGCCGTGAGGAACCAACGGGCAGTCCCCGATCCATGTGGGGGGAGCTCGCTCCCCCCACGACCCCCCGACGGCGCCTGTGCCATGGTGTCCCTGATCCCTTCCCTGGGGGCGGTCGTAGACTGGTGGCGCACCCCTCAACCCGCCCCAGGAGCCTACCGAATGCGTCACCGCCGCATCGGCGCGACCGACCTCGTGGTCAGCGAGGTCGGGCTGGCCGTCGGGCCGCTGGTGGCCGGGCCGGGGGCTCGGCTCGACGGCGAGGTCGCCGGCCTGCTGGCGGCCGCCCTCGACCTCGGCATCGGCTACTTCGGGGCCACCGACAGCGACGACGGCGGCCGGGCCGAGCGGCTGGTGGGCGCGGCCGTGGGCGGCCACCGCGACGAGGTGACCGTGGCCACCACCTTCGGGTACGACACCACCGCGCGGCTCTGGGAGCCAGCCCCGACGGGGCCGCGGCACGACTGGTCGCCGGCGTTCGCCGGCCGGGCCCTCGACCGGTCGCTGGGGCGGCTCGGCACCGAGCCGGTCGACCTCTGGCTGCTGCACCACCCGGGGATGGACGCCCTCGAGTCCGGCGAGCTGTTCGAGTTCCTGGAGGACCAGGTGGCCAAGGGCAAGATCCGCGCCTACGGCGTGGCCCTCGGCCCCGGGCCCGGCTGGGGCGACGAGGGCGCCGACGCGCTCCAGGAGCGGCGGGTGGCGGCCGTCGAGTGCGTGGACAACGTGGCCGAGCCGGTCCCGGCGCGCGACCTGGCCGCCCTGGCCACCGAGGCCGGCGCCGGCCTGCTGGCCCGGGACCCGCTGGCCCCGCGGCTGCCGGCGGCCGCCCGGGCCCGCCTGGAGTTCCTCGAGCGGGACCGGGACCAGACCCTGGAACAGGCGCTGCTCCGCCTCGTCTTGGCCGACCCGGCGGTGGCCACGACCCTGCCCGAGGTCCGCGACCGCGGCCACCTGGCCGAGCTGGCCGGCGCGCCGGACCTCCCGCCGCCCAGCGGAGCGGACCTCGACCTGGTGGCCGAGCTGCGCGAAGCGCGGTTCGGGCTGGCGGAGGAGACCAAGGCGTGACCGGAACCGCCCGCAGCCAGGCCCTGTTCGAGCGGGCCACCAGGGTGATCCCGGGCGGGGTGAACTCGCCCGTGCGGGCCTTCGGCGGGGTCGGGGGGACACCTCGGTTCTTCGCCCGCGGGCGCGGGCCCTACCTGGAGGACGTGGACGGCAACCGCTACGTCGACCTGGTCTGCTCCTGGGGTCCGCTGATCGCCGGGCACGCCCACCCCCGGGTGGTCGAGGCCGTGCAGGCGGCCACCGCCCGCGGGACCTCGTTCGGCGCCCCCACCGAGGCCGAGGTGGAGCTGGCCGAGGAGGTCGCCCGGCGGGTCCCGGCGGTGGAGAAGCTGCGCATGGTCAGCTCCGGCACCGAGGCCACCATGAGCGCGGCCCGCCTGGCCCGGGCCGCCACCGGACGGCCCCGGCTGGTCAAGTTCGCCGGCTGCTACCACGGCCACGCCGACGCCCTGCTGGCCTCCGCCGGGTCAGGGGTGGCGACCTTCGGGCTACCCGACTCGCCGGGGGTGACCGCCGCCCAGACGGCCGACACGATCGTCCTGCCCTACAACGACCCCGCGGCCCTGGCCGAGGCCTTCGCCGCCGGCGGCGACACCATCGCCGCCGTGCTGGTCGAGCCCATCGCCGCCAACATGGGGGTGGTCCCGCCCACCCCGACGTTCCTGGCCGCCCTGCGCGACGAGACCCGCCGGGCCGGCGCCCTGCTCATCCTGGACGAGGTGATGACCGGCTTCCGGGTCCACCGCGGCGGCGCCACCGGCCTGTGGTCGCTCGAGCCCGACCTGCTCACCTTCGGGAAGGTCCTGGGCGGGGGGCTTCCGGCCGCCGCCTACGGCGGTCCGGCCCGCCTGCTCGCCCTTGTCGCCCCCGAAGGCCCGGTCTACCAGGCCGGCACCCTGTCGGGGAACCCGCTGGCCACCGCGGCCGGACTGGCCACCCTGTCCCTGCTCGACGACGCCGCCTACCACCACCTCGACCGACTGGCGCGAGCCCTCGATGAGGGGCTGACGGCCGCCTTCGCCGACGCCGGCGTGCCGGCCCGGGTGCAGCGAGCCGGCAACCTGTTCAGCGTCTTCATGACCGCCGGCGCGGTGCACGACTACGACGCGGCCAGGCGCCAGGACACGGCCGCCTACGCCCGCTTCTTCCACGCCATGCTCGACCGCGGCGTCTACCTGCCCCCGAGTGCCTTCGAGGCCTGGTTCGTGTCCATCGTCCACAGTGAAGCCGACGTCGATCTCGTCCTGACCGCCGCCCGCGAGGCGGCCCGGGTCACGGCCGCTCAGCCCTCGAACCGGTAGCCGACGTGCACGTGGCCCTGGTGGCCCTCGTCCGAGAAGTAGGGGCGGTGGCCGATCCGCCACGGGGAGCCGATCTCCGACGGCCGCAGCGGGCCCTCCAGCCCGTCGAGCCACACGACCAGCGAGCGGGAGGGCTTGCTGGCCTTGGAGACCCGCGTGCCGTCGACCATGTCGATGTCGAGCGCCCGCCAGACGGTGTGGTTCGAGATCCGGGTGGTGCCCTTGACGAAGCGCGAATGGCCGGTGCGCAGGCAGCTCAGCCGGATGGTGTGCCGGTCGGCGATCACTGCCAGCAGGGACTGGACCCGCAGGTCGAGCCGGCCAGAGGCCAGGTCCACCCTGGGGCTGCAGCCGTGGCTGGTGGTGGTGGTGATCCGCGGGTTGGCGACCAGGGCGAGCACGAACGGGTCCTTGGACGCGGCGGGAGGTGGCGCCGCGGAGGTGTAGCGGCTGGCCAGGGTGACGACCTCGTGCACGTACCAGCAGGCGTTGTTGTAGCGCTTGAGCGCCACGTGCAGGGCGGCTGAGCCGAGGACCTGGGGGCAGGGGTCGCGGGCGACGGCGTCGGGGCGGGCCAGGCCGTCGCCGCACAGCTTGCGCGCGGCCGCCGGGACAGCGTGGGCGGGGTCATAGACCTGGGCCACCACGCCGGTGCCCCAGCTGTCCCAGGTGCTGGGGGGGCCGTTGCGGATGTTGAACTGCATGGGGCCGGCACAGCAGCCGAAGCGGTTGACTCCGCTCCTGACCCCGGGGGCGGAGGAGCGGCCGTGGTCGGACTCGATCTTGCCGATGGCCGCCAGCACCTGCCAGGTCAGCCCCCGGCAGGTCGCGGCCGCGTCGGAGTAGAAGCCGATGTACCGCTTGGGGATGTCGGCCAGGGCGAAGGCGCTGGCGCCCCGCTGGCCCGGCGCCTTGGACCCACTCGGCCGGTCCGGACCGGCGCCGAGCGCCTTGGCGATCGACCTGCCGACGGCCTTCGGGACCTCGGCCAGGGGGAACCCGGGCGAGGCGTGGCTGCTCAGCAACGCCAGAGTCAGCAGCGCCACCAGCACGGCCCCGGCCTTGGTGCGGCCGGTCCGGTTCACGGCACCTTCCACCCCGAGGGGCCCTTGCGGACGGTCACGTACTGGCTGGGCATCTTGGCTCCGGCGGCCTCGGCGACGACCAGGACCTGGACCTCGTTCGCCTTCACCTTGCGCTGCTGCAGGGGCTGGACCTTGTCGGCGGCCACGCCCTGGCGCGCCGCGAACCATGCGGCCGCGGCGTCGCCGGCGGTGGCGGCCGGCTTGGCCCGGACCGGGGACGCGGCCGTCTGGCGGGCGGTCGTCGCGTCCCCGGTCGGGGTGCTCTGGGCCAGGCCGGCGGGGCGGAAGGTGACGGCCTCCCGCGGCCGGTCGGCCGAGTCGTACAGATAGCTCACGGTGGCCACGGCCAGCACGGCCAGGGCGACGGCGGCCAGCAGCCGGCGGCCCATCGGGGTCGCGGCCAGTCGCATCGGCCAGCCCAGCAGCCGGGCGGTGGCCCGGGCGGCCTCGCCACCAGGAGCGACGACCACCGCGGGGCGGGATGCGCGGAAGACGGTGGACTCGGCGTTCATGGTTCAGCTCCTCTGGGCGCTGGCGGTGGGGGCCGGACCGGCGGGAGGGAGGCCGAAGCCCTGGTGGCGCCGGCGGGTGAGCCAGCGCCCGATCAGGAGGGCGGCCACGGCCGGCCAGGTGGAGCCGGCGAGCAGGAGGCCGACGTACTCGTCCGAGGCGTGCAGGGTCTCGGCCGCGCGCACGACGACGAACGAGGCCAGTGAGGCGGCGGCGAGCACCGCCACCGAGCCGAGCAGGGGCGCCAGCCAGAAGCGGACCAAGGCACGACGCTGGCGGCGGCCGGCGATGGCCAGGGGCAGGGCGAACAGCCCACCCAGGCAGAGCAGGAACAGCAGAGTCTGGGCGCAGGCGGCGACCATGGCGAGCGCTCCGAGGCCGACGGCGAACGGCAGCACGTAGCCGAGGGCCGAGGTCGCGATGAAGGCGCGCTCGGGGCCGCGGCGGCCCACCGCCCAGTCGTTGATGGCCGACACGTTCTTGCGGAGGTACTCGAGCACCCCGGCTTTCTTGCCGGGCGGCGCGTCGGCGAGCACGGCCGTCCCGGTCTGCATACGCGACAGCGGGTAGGCGACGTAGGACTTCCAGTAGCGGGTCAGGAGGCGGCGCTGGGTCGGCTCGGCCTCGAGCGCCGGGCCGGCGGCGCCGTCGGGGGCGATCCGGGTCACGATCCCCAGCATGGCCGCGGGGACCGCGGTGCCGGGCCGGGCGGCCAGGTCCACGGTGGAGTACGGGCGCGTGAGGATGACGGTGGTGACCAGCAGCAGCAGGGCGGCGACGGTCAGCTTGCGCCACGCCGGACGGCGGGCGATCCCGTAGGCGATCAGGCCAAGCAGGGCCGCCTTGGTGGCCGCCTCGAGCAGGTCGGCGTTGCGGGCCCGCCAGTCGCCGACCGACTCGGCGGCCCCGGCGCCGACTAGGACGTCGAAGAGGCTCAGCCGGACGACGTCGCGCTGGCGCTCGATGGACGACTTGGCCAGCCAGGCCGTGGCCCGCACGGCCGTGCGCGCGTAGGCGTTGAGCACGCCCGTGCCCTGGACGTCGACCTGCTCACGCTGATAGTCCCAGGGATCGGGGTCCCCGGCGATGCTGGGCGAGCCCGGTCTGGCCACCACAACCGTGGCCAGCAGGATGAATCCCACCGCCAGGTAGCGGAACAGCAGGGTGCGGAAGCGCACCTGGCCACGGTCGAGCGGAGCGACCTCCGGGATGCGGGTGGCGCCGTCCGTCAACCCGACCCGGTTGCGCACGGCGGTCCTGTCCACGGCTTCCCCTTCGCGTGAACGTTGCACATCCGAGTCGAACAAATGTTCGAATCAAACATATGTTCGCTCGTTTTCCCCTGGTCGTCAAGCGGGCTATCCGGTTCGCTCCAGTGCACTGGAGCCGAGGGGATAGGGCGGTCGCTACCGCGCCGGGAGCACCCGTGGCGAGGGGCTGTCGGTGTGGGCGACGACCCGGTGGTACGGGAGGGGCGGGGTGACCACGGCCTCCTCCAGGAGGCGGTAGAAGAGCAGGCCGCGGTGGGTCGAGGTTCGGCGGTTGAAGCGGAACGTGAACTCGTCGAGGTACCAGTCGAGCTGGGCCGGGGAGGTGGCACCCTGGTGGGTGCCACGCAGCCAGCCGGCCAGGGCCCGCTCCACAGCCGGCAGATGGGTCAGGCTCGGCGCCCGCTCGGTCATGAACCCCAGCTCGGCCAGCGGGTACCAGGCCTCCAGCCGCACGGCCCTCACCAGCGTCCCGGGCTCCACGACTCGGCCGAGGAAGGCGACGAACCCCGCGCCGGCGCGACCGGCCAGCCGCTGCATCCGCACCCGGCCCGGGGTCTCTCCCCGGTCCTCGAGCGCGACGGCGGCAACGGCCGGGGCGGTTCCCGGCGTGGCCACGGTGGCGACCTCGACCCGGCCCTCCAGCTTGGGCCGGCCAGAGCGGACCATGGCCCGCCGGAACCGGTGCAGCATGGTCCATGCCGTCTCGTAGCTGCCCAGGTCGAGCGCGCGGGCGAGCTGGCGGGCGGAGACCCCCTCCTCGGCCGTTGCCACCAGCCAGGCGGCCGCGAACCACTGGCGCAGCGGCGTCCTGGTCCCCTGGAACAGCGTTCCGGCCGTCACCGTGGTCTGGTGCCCGCAGGCCCGGCAGACCAGCCGCTGGCGCGACCCGCGCCAAGGCGTCCCTGACCGGCCGCAGGCCGGGCACAGGAAGCCGTGCGGCCAGCTCAGGCCCTCGAGGTAGCGCAAGCAGGCCGGCTCGTCGGGGAACCATTGCTGGAACTGGGCCCAGTCGGCCGGGTAGTCGCGACCTGCGACCGGCCGGTCCGGGGTCGCCAGGGGGTCCACGGCCGTGCTCAGTCGCCGGCCAGGAGCTCGGCCCGTCGCGGCCAGGCCCATACGAACAGCCCGACCGTGCCCGCGCCCGTGGCCAGGTTGCGAACCAGCTCGGCCAGTCCCCGCTGGCTGGCGAACCAGACGCCGTGCTGGAGGTTGTAGAGCACCTCCACGGCGAGCAGGAAGCCGCCGGCTCCGCCGGCGGCCAGCAGCCACAGCAGGGCGCTGGAGCGGCGGGCCATGAGGGCCCTGGCCCCGGCGACCAGGCAGGTGGCCAGCCACACGTCGGCTACGAGGAAGGCGCTCTCGAACTCGTAGTAGGCGGGCCGGGTGTCGGCGGCCAGCAGGGTCCGGTCGAGGAGCCAGGCCGCCCAGTACAGGATGAGCAGTGCCGCGCCGCCCAGCAGCGCGGAGGCCACGCGCCAGCGTGAACGTTCGGTGATCGCGTTCCTGTGGGTCGCCAGCACCATCCAGCCGTCGTCCTTTCGCCGGGCATAGGTAATCTTGCTCCATTGCCCCCACAGAAACGAAAGCGGCCGGTACTGGCCTCAGAGGCCGCCGGCGTGGGGCACCGGCCACACCGTCAGCACGGCCCGGCCGACCAGGGCCGAGCGGTCGATCTGGCCGAACACCCGGGAGTCGGCTGAGTCCTCGCGGTTGTCGCCCATCATCCAGTAGTGGTCCGGCTTGATCCGGACCTTCCTGAAGTCCGAGGTGAACGTCCCCGGCCGCAGGTACGGCTCGTCGACCCGCCGGTTGTTGCGGTACAGGTAGCCGCCGCGGCCCTCCATGACGTCGCCGGGCAGGCCGACCACCCGCTTGATCAGGTCCTCGCTGCCCGGCGGGGTGCCGCCAAGGCCCTGGGCGACGGCTCGCCGCACCCAGGAGATCGGGCCATCCGACGCGGGGTCGTCACCGCTGGTCGGGCGCAGGAACACCACCACCTGGCCGTGGGCCGGGTCGCCGAGGCGGTAGGCGAGCCGGTTCACGACCACCCGGTCGCCGACGTCCAGGGTCGGCTCCATGGACCGCGAGGGGATGTAGAACGCCTGGATCAGGAACCCCTTGACCAGGACGGTCAGGATCAGGGCGGCGATCAGCAGGAACGGCAGCTCGGCGAAGAACCGCCGCCGGGTCCGTCTGGCCGCGGCCCGGCGGCCGTGGATCCGCTGGACCCGGCTGGGCTGGACGCGCGGGAGGGTCTGGCTCAGCGGCCGACCTCCGGGGACCGGAGCATTGACATGCCGCCTCCATCGGCCGCACAGGCCTCGTGCTTGATGCGGTCCATCAGGCTAACCCTCTTGACCGTATGGATACCACCACCAGACCGTGCGCGCCTCCAGCTCCTCCATGCAGCACATGGTGGTCCCGATGGCGCCGAGGATACCCGCCCGGTGGCGCCCTCAGACGTCGACCGAGGCGGTGGCCAGGGCTCGGTCGAGGATGTCCAGGCCCTCGTGCAGGAGCGGCTCCTCCATGACCAGGGGAGCGAGGACGCGGACCACGTTGTCATGGATCCCGGCCTTGAGGGTGAGCAGACCCTGGCGGGCCGACTCGGCCAGCACCTGGCTGGTGGCCGCCTTGGCCGGCTCCTTGGTCTCGCGGTCGGTGACCAGCTCCATGGCCATCATCGCCCCCAGGCCCCGGACCTCGCCGACGAGCTTGTGGCGTTCGCCCAGCTCGCGGAGGCGGTCGCCGAGGACCTCACCCATCCGCCGGGCCCGGGCCAGCAGGTCGCCCTGCTCGAAGAGCTCGATGGTGGCCAGGGCGGCCACACAGGCCAGCGGGTTGCCGCCGTAGGTGCCGCCCAGCCCGCCGGGGCCGGGGACGTCCATCAGCTCGGCCCGCCCGGTGACCGCGGCCAGGGGCAGGCCGGCCGCGATCGACTTGGCCGAGACGGTGAAGTCGGGAACCACGCCCGGGTGCTGCTCGGTGGCGTAGAGGGTGCCGGTGCGGCCGAAGCCGGACTGGACCTCGTCGGCCACGAAGGGGATGTCCAGGCGTCGGCACATCTCGGCGATCCGCTCCATCCAGCCGGGCGGGGGGGCGATGAAGCCGCCCTCGCCCTGGACCGGCTCCACGATCAGGCAGGCGACGTTCTGGGGCCCGACGTGGACCTTGATCTCCTCCTCGACGTAGTCGGCGCAGGCCAGGCCGCAGCTGGAGGGGCTCAGGTGGAACGGGCAGCGGTAGCAGTAGGGGTAGGGCATGCGGAAGATCTCGCTCGGGAACGGCTGGTAGCCCTGCTTGTACGGGGCCACCTTGCCGGTCATGGCCAGGGCCAGCAGGGTGCGGCCGTGGAAGGCGTTGTCGAACACGACCACCCCGGGGCGGCCGGTGGCGGCGCGGGCGATCTTGACCACGTTCTCGGTCGCCTCGGCGCCGGAGTTCACCAGCATGGTCCGCTTCTCGTAGTCGCCGGGGGTGAGCCGGTTGAGGGCCTCGGCCACGGCCACGTACGGCTCGTTCATGACCGCGTGCTGGCAGGTGTGCAGGTAGCGCTCGACCTGTTCCTTGACCGCCTGGACGACCGACGGTGGGGTGTGGCCGGCGTTGAGCACCCCCAGTCCGCCGGTGAAGTCGATGAACCGGTTGCCGTCGACGTCCTCGATGACCGCCCCGTGGGCGGCGGCCGCGTACACCGGGGTCATGGTGGCGATGCCCCTGGCCACCGCCTTGCGTCGCCGCTCCTCCAGGGCCTGGCTGCCCGGCCCCGGGACCTCGCCCTCCAGCTTGCGTTCCTGGGGCATGCTCATGGCCCGCTCCTGTCGTGGGGGGAGGCGGCCAGGGCGGGCTCGCGGGTGACCATGGTGACCTCCATGGTCCGGGCGGCCAGCTCGGCCAGGTAGGGCTCGGGGGGGACCGCGTCCTCGGGGGCGAGCACGCCCGGCCGGTCGATCACCTTGGTGGCCAGGAACTGGGCCACGATGCTGGGAGGGACGCCGGTGTCGAGCTGGCCGGCCCCGGCCTGCCAGCCCGGGTGGGGCCGGACGACCAGCTCGGCCAGCCGCTCGACCGGGGCGCGCTCCGGAGGTCGCTCGAGCACGTCTTCGCGAGGGGCGAGGGCCGGATCCCCCGACGGTCCGGCCCGTCGCCCTCGCACCCGGACCCAGATCGCCTCGGCATCGTCCGGGGCGGCCTCGGGGCCGGGCATGGTGGCGGTCCTGGTGATGGCGTGGACCAGCAGCTCCCGCGGAACCACCCGGCCGCCAGGCAGGTCGACCGGTGTGGTATCGGCAAGTCCGAGCCCGGTCAGGAGGGTCAGCTTGTCCATGAAGTCGGCCGGGAAGCCGACCTTGAACGACACCTCGCGGATCCCACGGTCGCCGAAGTGCAGGGGCAGGGTGGCCAGCTCGGAATGGAGGGTGTGGCCGACCCGGACCCGGCCCACCGGCGGCGGGAAATCCAGCTCCTCCTGCTCGCTCATGGCCGGGACCTTGGCCAGGCGGCCGTCGCGGAAGGTCACCGCCGGGACGGCGAACTCGTCCAGGATGGTGGCGATGGCGTACGGGACCGGGACCGGGGCCGTGGACGGGGCGGAGTCGGCCACCCCCAGTCGGATCTCGACCTCCTCGACCTCCTCGAGGCCGCGGGCGGCCAGGGCGGCGAGCACGTTGGTGGTGCCGGGGCTGCCGCCCATGCCGACCACGGCCGTGACCCCGGCGTCCACGAACCGGTCATGCAGGGCCAGCTGTCGGCGGGTGGTGTGGAACAGGCCCCCCAGGTCCACGTAGTGGGTGCCGGAGTCGGCGCAGGCCTCCATCACCGGCAGGTTGAAGGCGTACACGGCGCAGTTGCAGACCACGTCGGCGGTGTCGAAGGCCCGCCGCATGGCCTCGCCGTCGCCGGCGTCCAGGGCCAGGGCGTTGACCCGGGCGGTGCCGTTGCTGCCCGACCGGGCGGCCGCCCAGCCGGCCGCCTCCCGGGCCCGAGTGCCGTCCAGGTCGGCGACGACGACCTCCTCGACCCCCTCGGACTCGGTCAGGTCCCGCACGGTCCAGCGCCCCATCGCGCCGGCCCCGCCCACCACCACGACCCGCATGTCCACCTCCGAGGGTGTTCACCGGACGGCTGGGCATGAGCCCCCGACCCCCTCCGGCCCGAGGCTGTCAGGCGCCGTGAGCCCCAGGGTAGTGCCCGGGCGGACATTCGAGCGGTACCCTGTTGTACGTTTCGGCGCACAAGGGAGAGCCGTGACCACCACCGTTGCCGACCTGCTGGGCATCGACGAGCTCCACCTGGGGCTGGTCGCCGGCAAGCAGGGGCTGGACCGGCCGATCCGCTGGGCGCACGTGTCCGAGCTCAAGGACCCGACCCGGTTCCTGCGCGGCGGCGAGGTGCTGCTCACCACCGGCCTCGGCATGCGCGGCGGCCCCTCGAGCCAGGCGGCGTACGTCGAGCAGCTGGCCGCGGCCGAGCTGGCCGCCCTGGGGATCGGCGTCGGGTTCGCCTTCAAGGCGACCCCGCCGGCCGTGCTCGAGGCCGCCGACCGGACCGGCTTCCCGGTGTTCGAGGTCCCCTTCGAGGTGCCGTTCATCGCCATCACCGAGGCGCTGTTCTCCCGCCTGGTCAACGAGCAGTACGTGCTCCTGCAGCGGGCCGGGACGGTCCAGCAGACCCTGTCGCGGCTGCTGGTCGAGGGGGTCGGCCTCGACGCCCTCCTGGAGGCCTACGCCCGCATGACCGGGACAAGAGCCCTGCTCCTGGACGTCCGCGGCGACGTCCTGGCCGCCGCCCGCGGGGCCACGGCGGTGCTCCCGCCGCGTGACGTCTGGGCCGAGATTCAGGCGCTGCGCCCCGAGGGCAACGAGTTCTCGCTCAGCCTGTCCGACGAGGGCGGCAGCCGGACCCTGCTGCCGGTGCTGGTCGGCGGGGGCCCGGCCGGGTTCCTGGTCCTGCACCGTGGCGGCGCCCGCCCCGAGCCGTTCCACCAGGTGGTCGTCCATCACCTGGCCACCGCCATCGCCCTGGAGCTGTCCAAGGCCCAGGCGGTGGCCCGGACCGAGCGACGGCTGGTCGGCGACTTCCTCGACGCCCTGCTCGAGGGGGAGCTGTCGGCCTCCGAGATCCGCCGGCGACTGCGCTTCCTCGGCCTCGGCGGCTCCCCGGCGATCGCCGTGCTGGTGGGCAGGCGCGAGGACCCCGACCGCTCCGAGGCGGCCGTCGAGGCCCTGCGGCTGCTGGTCCAGGACCGGCTGTCGCGGCGCCCGGGGCCGTTCGTGTGCAGCGCCCACGACGCGTCCGTGGTCGCCCTGTTCGAGGCGGCCGGGCCCGACCAGGCCCGCGAGGTCGCCGAAGCGGTGGCTGGGGCCGTGAAGGCCCGGGGGCTGATTGTCCGTCTGGGCCTCGGCATGCCCGAGGCCGACCCGCGCGGCCTGCGCCGCGCCTACCAGGAGGCCCGCTTCGCCCTGGAGGCGGCCGGCTCCGCCGGCGGCGACCGCGACGCTCCGGTGGCCACCGTGGCCGACCTGGGCAGCCACCGGCTGCTGCTGGCCCGCCAGGAGGACGCCGCCCTGGAGGCCATCTCCCGGGGCCTTCTCGGCCCCCTGGTCGACTACGACCGCCGTCAGCACGGCGACCTGGTGGCCAGCCTCCGGGCGTTCCTGGAGCACAACGGCAACTGGGAGGCGGCCGCCCGGGCCCTGGCCGTGCACCGGCATACCCTGCGCTACCGGATCCGCCGGGTCGCCGAGCTGACCGGCCGGGACCTGGACTCGGCCGCCGACCGGGTCGAGTTCTGGCTCGCCCTCCAGGCCGCCGACGTGCTCCGCGGCAGAGGCGGTACCTAAGGTGACGAACTGGCTGGCCAGGGCGGCGAGGGGTGCCGCTTCGTACATGGACGGGCGAGGTCATGGTGTTAGCGTCCTCTCGTGCCCGTGTGGTCGAATCGGCGGATCCGCCGTCTGAGATCAGGGGAGACGATGGCAGACACCAGCACCCAGGCGGGCGTCCGGACGATCGACCTGGACCGCGACGACCTGGCCGCGATCGAGCTGGTCGGGGTGGAGAAGGAGTTCACCGCCGGCGGCCACGACGTCCGGGCCGTCGAGCACGTCGACCTTCGGATCGCCGAGGGCGAGTTCTTCTCGCTGCTGGGCCCCTCGGGCTGCGGCAAGACGACCACCCTGCGGATGATCGCCGGGTTCGAGGAGCCGAGCAGCGGCCAGATCCTCCTCCACGGCCGCGACATGGTCGGGGTCCCCCCGTTCCGGCGCGACGTCAACATGGTCTTCCAGCAATACGCGCTCTTCCCCCACATGGACGTCTTCGAGAACGTGGCCTTCGGACTGCGCCGCAAGAAGGTCGACAAGGACGAGATCCGTCGCCGGGTGGCCGAGGCACTGTCCCTTGTCGAGCTGGAGGGCCGCGAGAAGCGCAAGCCCCGCCAGCTCTCGGGCGGCCAGCAGCAGCGGGTCGCCCTGGCCCGGGCCCTGGTCAACCGGCCACGGGCCCTGCTGCTGGACGAGCCGCTGGGCGCCCTCGACCTCAAGCTGCGCCAGGCCATGCAGCTGGAGCTGAAACGGATCCAGCGTGAGGTGGGGATTACCTTCGTGTACGTGACCCACGACCAGGAGGAGGCCCTGACCATGTCCGACCGGCTGGTGGTGATGAACGCCGGCCGGATCGAGCAGCTCGGCAACCCGCGCGAGCTGTACGAGCACCCCGCGACCCGGTTCGTGGCCAACTTCATCGGGACCTCGAACGTCCTCACCGGCCGGCTGGAGCGCAAGGGCGACGGCTGGGCGCTGGCCGGCTTCGGCCCCGACCAGCGGGTGCTGGTCGCCGACCCCGGCCAGGCCACCGACGGCCAGGACGTCGAGCTGACCGTCCGGCCCGAGAAGATCGTGCTGCGGACCGAGCAGGACCCACCCCCGCCCGATCGCAGCGCCCTCCGGGTCCGGGTCGACGAGGTCGTCTACCTCGGCACGTCGACCCAGTACCGCACGGTGACCGACGGTGGTGACGCCGTCGCCGTGTACCGTCAGAACGCGTCCGCGACCCCCGGAGCGGACGTGCTCGCCGGCCAGGTGGGATGGCTGGAATGGCCGCCGGAGCACACCTACGTGCTCGGCGGCGGCGACAAGGAGGAAGCGCTGCCGTGACCAGGAACCGACCGCTCGACCCCGCGTGGCTGCGCGGGATGACCATGCCGCGGATCAGCCGCCGCGACGCCCTGCGGGGCGGCGCCTTGCTCAGCGCCTCCGCCCTCCTGGCCGCCTGCGGCGTGGAGGGCACCTCCGGCGACGACGCGCCCCAGGAGTCCGGGTTCTGGGCCAGCCAGACCAAGGCCGGCCAGCTCGACTTCGCCAACTGGCCGCTGTACATGGACACGGCCAAGGTCGGCGGCAAGACGGTGCACCCCTCGCTCGAGGCGTTCACCAAGGAGACGGGGATCAAGGTCAACTACAAAGAGGCCATCGAGGACAACGACTCGTTCCTTGGCAAGATCAACCCCTCGCTCCAGGCCGGCCAGGACCCTGGGTGGGACCTGATCGTGATCACCGACGGCGGGTCGATCGAGAAGCTGATCCGCCAGAACTTCCTGACCGAGCTCGACCACTCCAAGCTGCCCAACTTCGCCAAGAACGCCTCTCCCTCGGTCAAGAACCCGGGCTACGACCCCGCCAACAAGTACACGCTGGCCTGGCAGTCGGGGCTGGTCGGCCTGGCCTACAACCCCAAGCTGACCAAGCGGGAAATCACCAGCTGGCAGGACCTGAAGGACCCGGCCTTCAAGGGCAAGATCACCATGTTCGAGGGCGAGACCGACTTCCCGACCTCGGTCATGATCATGATGGGAATCGACCCGGCCAAGTCGACCGAGGAGGACTGGAAGCGGGCCGCCGAGGAGATGAAGAAGCTCAAGCCTCAGATCCGGGAGCTCGTCGACAACTCCGGGATGGCCGAAGCCCTCAGCTCGGGCAACGCCTGGATCTCCCAGGCCTACTCGGGCGACATCTACCAGCTCAACATCGGGGGCTCGCCCGACATCAAGTTCGTGTTCCCCAAGGAGGGGGCCACCTACTGGACCGACAACATGGCCATCCCCAAGAACGCCAAGCACCCCCTGGACGCCATCACCTACATGGACTACGTGTACCGGCCGGAGGTGGCGGCCCAGCTGGTCGAGGGCATCGCCTACATCACGCCGGTGCCGGCGGCCAAGGAGCAGCTCCAGGCCAAGGCGGCCAAGGCGTCGGGCAAGGACCGCCAGACCCTCGAGGACCTGGTGCAGAGCCCGCTGATCTTCCCCACCGAGGCCGACCTGACCAACGTCAAGCGGTACCGCGCCCTCACGGTGGAAGAGCAGCAGGTATGGTCCGGGATCTTTCAGCCGCTCGTCCAGTCCTGACGCCGGGACGATGAGCGCCCGCAGCGGCCGAGGCCGGCTCGCGCCCTACCTGATCGGGCTGCCGGGCGGGCTGTGGCTGGCCATCTTCTTCGCGCTGCCGCTGCTGGTGATGTTCTCGCTGTCGCTGCAGAGCGGCAACGTCGAGACGGGCTTCCGGTTCACCTGGGAGTGGTCGAACTACACCCGGGCCTGGGAGCTCTACTCCACCCAGTTCATCCGCTCGGTCGTCTACGCCCTGGTCGTGACCGCGCTCTGCCTGGTCCTGGCCTACCCGATGGCCTACTGGATCGCGTTCTACGGCGGCGCCCGCAAGTCGACCTACCTGTTCCTGATCCTGCTGCCGTTCTTCGTGTCGTTCGTCATCCGGACCGCCTCCTGGAAGTTCATCCTCAACGACCAGGGGATCGTGCTCGGGCCGCTGAAGGAGATCGGCCTGCTGCCCGAGGACTACCACGTGCTGGCCACCACCACCGCCGTGCTCGGCGGCCTCACCTACAACTACCTGCCGTTCATGGTCCTGCCGCTGTACGTCGCCCTGGAACGGGTCGACCCCAGCCTGGTCGAGGCCGCCCATGACCTGTTCGCCAGCCGGGCCAGCGCCTTCCGCAAGGTGGTGTTCCCGCTGTCGCTACCCGGGGTGTTCGCCGGCGTGCTGATCACGTTCGTGCCGGTGGCCTCCGACTTCGTCAATAACAGCATCCTCGGCGGCACCAGCACGACCATGATCGGCAACGTCATCCAGACGGTGTACCTGACCCACAACAACTACCCGCTCGCCTCGGCCATGTCGTTCCTGCTGATGGCGGCCCTCCTGATCGGCATCTTCGTCTACGCCCGGGCGCTCGGCACCGAGCAGGTGATGGAGGTGGCCCAGGGATGAGCACGGTCGCCACCCGGCAGGCGCCGCCCGAGGTCGCCCCGGCCCCGGCCGTCCCCGGTGGGCGGCGCCGCTGGACCCGACTGATCCTGCCCACCTACACGTGGCTGATGATCTTCTACTTCAGCCTGCCCATCCTGGTCATGATCGTGTTCGGCTTCAACGACATCCATGGCCGCCTCAACCTGCGCTGGGAGGGCTTCACCCTGCGGTGGTACCGGGAGCTGTTCTCCATCCCCGGGCTGACCACCGCCCTGCGCAACTCGCTGCTGATCGCCGTGGTCTCGATGATCATCTCCACCGTGCTCGGGACCATGATCGGCCTGGCCCTGGGCCGCTACCGGTTCCGCGGCAAGAGCCTCTACGACCTGACCATCTTCAGCGCCATCTCGGCCCCGGAGCTGGTGCTGGGGGCGTCGCTGCTGTCGCTGTTCGTGACCGTCCAGTTCGTCCGCGGGTTCGCCACCATCCTCATCGCCCACGTCGCCTTCAGCATCCCCTTCGTGACCGTGACCGTCCGGGCTCGGGTGCTCGGTCTCGACCCGGCCCTGGAGGAGGCCGCCCAGGACCTGGGCGCCGACCCCTGGACGACCTTCCGCAAGATCACCCTGCCCCTGCTGGCCCCCGGGATCACGGCCGGGGCGCTGCTCGCCTTCGCCCTGTCCATTGACGACTATGTGGTCACCAGCTTCGTCAACGGCCAGGTCGAGACCTTCCCCCTGTGGGTGTACGGGGCCACCCGGGTCGGGGTGCCGCCCCAGGTGAACGTGATGGGCACGCTGATCTTCCTCGGAGGCGTCGCCATCGCGGTCGGCAACGCGGTGGCGGCCCGCCGCCAGCAGGCATGACCGACGGCCGGGGCACCGGCACGAGCAAGGAGCAGGCAATGGCGCTTCGCAAGCTGCAGAACTTCATCGGGGGG
>Ga0081539_10003155_pt1 | contig 20911 bp, 16 predicted proteins | sample TabmetS4T2R2_FD_71023 | JGI IMG/M metagenome (GOLD analysis project Ga0081539, IMG submission 71023) | Tabebuia heterophylla rhizosphere microbial communities from the University of Puerto Rico - S4T2R2 | ecosystem: Host-associated > Plants > Roots > Rhizosphere ...
CGCATAAACTTCGGCCTGATGTACGGCCGGGGCGCGAAGAGCCTCTCCGCCCAGCTCGGCGAGAGCGAGGAGCGGGGCCGCCAGCTCATAGACGAGTACTTCGCCAACTACCCGCAGGTGCAGCGGTTCCTGCAGAGGACAGCAAATCGGGCGACGCGCGATCGCACGCTCCGCACGCTCTCGGGACGCATCCGCAAGTTCGGCAACGACCCGGCCTCGGACGATCGCGGCGCCATGCGGCGGGAGGCCATGAACTATCCCATACAGGGCGCGAGCGCGGACATCGCCAAGCTGGCCCTCGGCTACGTCAATGACACGCTAGATGGACTCGACGCCCGCCTCATAAACTCCATCCACGACGAGTTCGTGGTCGAATGCCGCGAGGATCTGGCCGGCGAAGTTTCGGAGGGGATGAAGGTTGCCATGACGCGGGCCGGCGAAGACCTGTTGGAGAAGGTTCCGGTCGAAGTGGAGGTCGCCGTCTCCCGCGAGTGGCAGAAGTAGCCGCTTCGGGATTCGGACATCAGGGCGCCTTGAGGGGCATTTTGCGGGTTGGCCCGTAGGCTGCAAATTTTCCCATGATTCGTTCCCGCTGCAACCGGCTCGTAGGCCAGTCGGAAAGATACGGACGAAGAACCTCCAGATGGATATGATGCTCCAGGTAGAGCTACTCCTTTTCCAACGAGGCGCCGGCTATGTCCCGGCGTGCTTCACCCACTCGGTCCATTACCGCCGAACCGCGAGGCTCCGGCCGCGGCCAGCGTCACCAGCGCCATGGCCGCAAGCGAGCGCGGGCCGAGCTGTTCGCCTAGGACGACGAAGCCAACGAGCGCTGCGACGGCGGGCTCCAGGCTCATGAGCACCCCGAAGACCTGGGCTGGCAGCCTGCGCAACGCCTGGAGCTCCAGCGAATATGGAATGGCCGAGGATAGGAGCGCGACCGCAAACCCGGCGAGGAGCAAGCCCGGATGCAGCATCGAAGTCCCGGCGCTCGCTATCCCGACGGGCAGCAGCGCGGCCGTCCCGGCTACCAGCGCGATCGCGAGCCCTGTCATGCCAGGAAACGCGCGTCCCGTCCGGGCGCTGAGAAGTATGTAGCAGGCCCAGAGGCATCCGGCCACGAGGGCGAACGCCACACCAACCGGGTCGAGATCCGTATCTCCGAGAAGCCCGAGGGGCGCGAGCAGCAATATTCCGGCTGCGGCCAGCACAGCCCAGAGCAGGTCGAGGACCCGCCGGGAACCCAGGATCGAGATGCTCAGTGGCCCGACGAACTCCAGCGTCACGGCTATCCCGAGCGGTATGCGGTCGAACGCCATGTAGATGGAGAGGTTCATCCCGGCCAGCGTCAGGCCGAATAGCGCGGCGAGTGCGTATTCCCGGCCGGTATAGCCACGCAGTCGTGGACGCCACAGGGCGAGCACCACGATGGCGGCGAACGCGATGCGAAGAAACACCGTGCCGCCAGGTCCCAGGGAGTCGAACAACCCCTTCGCAATAGCCGCCCCGAGCTGGACAGAGAAGATAGAAAACAATACAAGGCCCGTGGGCGGCATGGCCCCGGCCACCTCCCGCGCCCGGAAAGTTCCCTTGCTGACTATGTGCTCACCAGAAAACATACAGCCCAGTCCTTTACAACCTGCTTCTCCGGCGGGCAAGTTTACCATTGGCCCGGATTTGGACTAGCTCTGGGACGAGTTCTGTTTCAAGACCGGTGTGATGACAGCGGCGAGGACGACGAGGCCGGTCGCGGCGCAGAGCGAGGCCACCCAGCCAAGGGTGTCGAGCGAGCCATGGAGAAGGACCACGGCGCCGATCGCGGCTCCCGCTCCCTGGCCGACGTAGATGGCTGAGGCGTTCAGTGAGAGGACAAGGTTGCTCTGCCGGGGTGACAGCTCGATCAGGCGGTACTGCTGAAGCGGCGTCAGGGCCCATCCGGCCATGCTCCACGGAAAGAGGGCAATCCCAACCCCGACAATGGCGAGAAGGGTGCCGGACACCGGCGCCAGCAGCGAGATGAACCCGAATGAAGCCGTGAGGACGCAGAAGATGATCACGCCCGCCCGTCTGTATCCCCAGCGATCCGCGCCGTAGCCGCCCAGGGCGTTGCCAGCCACGGCCGCCACCCCGAAGAGCAACAGCAACCCGCTAACGCCCTTCCCTCCGAAACCCGTAAGCCCGCGGAGCAGGGGGTCAATGTAAGTGAACAGGACGAACCCGGACCCGAGTCCGATGGCGGTCAGGCAGAGGGTCGCGAGTATAGCGGGTTGCTTGACGGCGGAGAATCTCTCCCGCAGGCTCACCGGCGGCGGGTTCTCGACTGCTGGCAGGAGGACCAGGATTCCAACCACAGCCACCGCGCCGAGGACGCCGACGAGCACGAATGCCCCGCGCCAGCCGAACCACTCGCCGATCAACGCTCCGAGCGGTATCCCGAACGCGAAAGCGATGGTCAACCCGCCGGTAACGGTTGCCAGGGCCCGGCCCCGCTTCTCGGGTGGAGCCAGGCTCGCGGCGGTGGCCGCCGCCGTTGGCGTGAAGACCGCGGCCCCGCACGCGGCGACGATGCGGGAGAGGATCAAGGGTTCGAAAGCCGGGATCACCACGGCGGCAACGTTGGCGACAACGAAGAGTAGCAGGGAGACGAGCAGCAACCACTTCCGGGCGATGCGGCTGGTGAGCGTCACCAGAATCGGAGAGCCAATCGCGTAGACCACCGCGTAGACGGAGATCAACTGCCCCGCAGCGCCCACGGACACCGAGAGATCCCGCGCCACGGCGCCAAGCAACCCCGCGAACACGAAGCTGCCCGTCCCGATGGCGAAGGTCCCCAGCGCCAGAACCAGAAGACGCAGGTTCACCCGGCATCCACCTTCCAGTAGCGTTCCGTTCAGACCAACGGAAAGGTATCACGCCGGGCGTACAGAGCCCGCTAGAGGATTCCCAGGGCGATCATCGGTGGTTTCTTCTATCCCTTTGCCCCGGCGTCCCGAACCGCCCCGGCGAGGAGCGCGATGCCGGCGCTGAGACCGACAACGACGAACAGCCCGGCGCTGAGCCCGGCGCCATCGGCGATGAACCCTATGATCGGCGGACCGACCAGAAACCCGAAATACCCTGTGGTGGAGACGGCCGCGAGCGCCGGGCCGGTCGGCATCTCCCGAGAGCGTCCGGCGGCGCTGAGGGCGGCGGGGAAAACGACGGAGAACCCGGCCCCGGCACAAGCAAAACCGACGAGAGACAGCAGCGGTTGCGCCACGAGGAGCGAGGTACCGAGCCCGAGGGCGGCGAGAACGCCGCACGCCCGCACGACGGCCGTCGCGCCGAAGCGCGAGAGTAGCGCGTCGCCGGAGAGCCTGCCGGCGGCCATGGCGAGCGAGAACGCGGCGTATCCGGCGGCGGCGAAACCTGGGCCGGTCGCGAGGGTGTCGTTCAGATAGACGGCGCTCCAGTCTGACATGGCGCCCTCGCCTAGCAGGACGCAGAAGGAGATCACACCCAGCGCGGCCAAGGCGCGCGTCGGGCGGACGAAGGCAGGCTCCGCCTCTCCTCCCCGGTCGGCGTCCGCAGGCAGCAGCGGCCTGGTGACAAATAATGCGGCGATTAGTCCCACCACGCAGAGACCGAGGAGGTGTGGCTCGATGCCGATGCCTCGGGCCGCGATCAGACCTCCACCCGTAGCCCCGGCTAATCCGCCGAGGCTGAACGCGGCGTGGAAGGAGGACATGATCGGACGCCCATACCCCTCCTCGACCACGACGGCCTGGGAGTTCATGGAAACGTCGAGCGTCCCGTTCGAGGCCCCCAGAAAGAACATCGCCGCGACCAGCAACGGCAGGCTCGGTGCCAGGGCAAGAGGCGCAAGCGCTAGACAAAGGAGGACAGCGGTCGTCACCACCACGGGCCTGCTGCCGAGCCGCGTAACGAGCCACCCGGCAGCCGACATGGAGGCGAGCGCGCCGATGGCCGTGCCGAGCAGCGCGATGCTCAGTGTCCCCTCGCTCAGGCCCAGCTTCTCCTGTGCCGCCGGTATCCTGACGAACCAGTTCGACAGCACGAACCCGTTCAGGAAGAAGACGGCTATTACCGCACAACGCGCTATCCGCAGGCCGCCAGAACGCATTCCGGTACCAGGCTCCTTTCCTTGCCGCAGCCACAGGCAGCCGGTTCTTCCTCACTATCATCAACGTCAGGTACCGGGACCGTGATCAGCGGACGATATTCGGTCACGTTGGCGTCTATCATCTCCACGCCTTGATAGCGGGCCACGCTAACCCGATGGTTGCCGTCCTCGACGAAGTACGAATCCCCGATTTTGCTCAAAGTCACAGGGGGCAACTCTACGCCGTTATGGAACGCGAGGGCGACCCTCTTCCACCTAACGCTGGCGCTCGACCTCACGGGCATGAAGTCCCGGTCGAACTCCCGCCACCGCCCCACACTACCATCTATCTGTGAAACCTCGACGCTCCTGCGCCCCAGATAAACCCTGTTGTCAGCCTGCCGCGCCTTCCTGACCTCGTGGAAAGCGCGCAAGCGGTCCGCATCCCCGCGCAACCAGGCGATCAGGCGCCCGAATAAAGCCCTCCACCAGGCGCGCTCGAATTCCGCCTCTACCTGCTCGTGAACGCTCATGTAACCGATCATCGCTGCCTCTTCTAAACCGTTTTACTAAATCGTTTAAGTAAAGATATCATAGTGGGTATGGATATCAACCCCAAGACATCGAAAACCCGCAGATCTTCGAGGGTTTCCGGGCGGCGGGCAACGTTGAAGGAGGTTGCTGCGGAGGTAGGGGTTTCGCAGGCTACGGTATCCAACGCTTATAACAGGCCGGATCAGCTTTCCGAAGGACTCAGAGAGCGGATTTTAGAGACCGCGAAGCGGCTCGGGTATGCTGGTCCTGACCCGACGGCGCGAGGGTTGAGGAAGAAACGGACGGGTGCGATCGGGGCCCTGTACACGGATCGCCTGTCGTACGCTTTCGCCGACCCGGCGGCGGTGATGTTCTTCGAGGGCGTCTCCGTGGCGACCGAGGAAGCCGGGCTGGGGCTGCTGCTCATCCCCGGCGGTTCGCTCGGACAGCGAGACCCGGAGGTGCTCGGGAGCGCGGCGGTGGACGGATTCGTGATCTTCTGCATGGCGGAGGACGATCCCCTGGTCGAAGCCGCGCTTCGCAGGCACATGCCGGCTGTGCTCGTTGACCAGCCTCCCATTGAAGGCGTCCCGTCCATCGGCATAGACGACGAGGCCGCCGCCAGAATTGCGGCCGAGCACCTCACTGGCCTCGGTCACCGGCGCTTCGCCGTCGTCTCCTTCGACCTGGATAAAGACGCAAAGAGCGGTTTCGCCGACCTGGACAAGCAACGCGCCGCCACCTACCTGCCGAGCCGAGCCAGGCTGCGGGGCTACGAATCTGCCCTGGAGGCGGCCGGGATTCCCTGGGAAGATGTGCCCGTCTACGAGTGTGGGGAGAACGTGCCCGGCATGGCGGAAGAGGCGGCCAGGGCCCTGCTCGCGCTCGAACCGCGACCTACGGCCGTCCTTGCCACCAGCGACCAGCTCGCTTTCGGTTTCATGGAGGCGGCGAAGAAGGCTGGGGTCTCCATCCCGGAAGAAGTCTCGGTCGTCGGCTTCGACAATGTTCCAGAGGCCGTGAGATCCAACCCCCCACTCACCACCATCCATCAGCCACATGTAGAGAAGGGCCTGCAGGCCGGGCGGATGCTCATAGCCCAGCTCCGCGACGAAGAGCCGCTGGAGATGCAGGTCTTGTTGCCAACCAGCCTCGTGGTGCGCGGCTCGGCCGCTCGGTTAGAGACCGATTAGCTGGGCCATCTGCCAGAGAGGCGGATCCTATTCTCCGTTCTCCGTGAAGTTTCGCTCCGCATCACCCAAAGCGGTGCGGGCACCCTGGAGGTTCGTCGGGTCGTTCTGGGTGAGGTTGGGAAGCATCCGGGCGAGGAGCAGGGTGGAGAGCCCGGAGGACTCTCCGCCTTCTCCCTGTACCAGGAGCGGGCGCGGCGCGTGCATGAGCAGGCGCTCGCCGACCTCGACGCGGCGGCGGGCAAGTTCGTACTGCACGACGGCCCGGTTGTCGCGGTGGGCCTGTCCGAGGTGCCGTAGGGCGGTCGCCTCGTTCTCCGCCTCGGTGAGCGCGGCCCGTCCGCGGGTCTCGATGTCCAGGCGGACCCGCTGGGCTTCTGTCTCCTTTTCCTCCAGCATGCGGGCAACGTCCTGGCGGGCGCGGTTGCGGGCTTCGTTGACCTGGATCAGGCGGGCGTCCCGCTCTTTCTTGGAACGCTCGATCTCCATCAGCAGCGTGTCTATGCGGCGCTTCCTCGTAAGCTCCCACTCGCGCTCGTAAGCGGCGAGTTCCTTGGCGACGCGCTCGCGGGTGGCCAGGTGCTGCTGGTACTGGTCAGGGAGCTGCACGTCCGGGATGTTAGCCCCGAGGATGCGTACCCCGTAGCTTGCGAGCTGGCGGTTCAGGTACTCTTGCATGTCCCCCACGTCCGAGCCGCGCAGGTCGTAGGCTTTCTCCGTGCTCACCTGGCGGCTGCGCTGCCGAATGGCGTCCTGCACTGCGCTGGAGAGCACCAGATCGAAGTTGGAGGCCCCGATGGTGCGGACGAAGGCCACCGGGTCCGTGATGCGGAACTTCAGGAAAAACTCGATGGCCTTCAGCGGCACGTTCTCCTGCGTCGGGCATACGGCGACGGGGGCGAGGTATGGGATCTCGGTCGCCGTATCTACCACGTACTCGACCTTCTCCCACGGCCACCACAGGTAATGGCGGCCCGGCGATAGGGTTCCGGTGACCCGGCCGTAGCGGGAGAGGACGCCGGTCGTGCCCTGTTCGATCTCGATGATCGCGCCTCGCCACAGCCACAGCAGGGCGAGCGCCAGGAAAAAGGAGGCAACGAGACCAATCAGAATTCCGACCGCCACGCTCCCGGAGAAAACGGCGACGCCGAGCAGGTAGATGGAGAGGCCCAGCAGAAACAGCCAGCCGTAGCGGCGCCGGTCCTTGGGGATGACGACGGGTACGATCTGGCCCGTGTCCCCGCCGCGCAGGAAGCGCCGCACGCTGGACCAGCTAGTGACGACCTCGGTTATCTTCGAGAACTGCGCGCCCCCGGCGACCGTCATGGTGTCTCCTCTCCGCCGCCACCGTTATGTATTTCGCCGTCGTGTCCAAGCCGCTCCACCCGGCGCTTCACCGCCTCGTCGGTGACGGACTGACGGATCTCCTCTACTCTGTCTGCCGTCGCGTCCTCCACCGGCTCAGGCGTCTCCGCTTCGGGTTCGGCCTTGGTCGCCGCCTTGAGGCTCTCTATCTCGCGCTCGCGCTCGCGGATGCGGACCTGTATCTCTTCGAGGCGGTCCCGGATCGCCTGCATGTCCGCTGGCGAGAACAGCGGCTCGTCGCCGGTCCCGATCATGCGGCGTGCGATCTCCAAGAAATCCACGGACTCCTGTCCGTCCTTAGACCCGATCTGGACTACCTGCGGCAGCCGCTCGGCCACCGCCGCCAGCCGCTCCAGCACATCCTGCTGGAACCGGTACTCCAGTATCTCCGGCGCAGCCGCCCCGCTCACAGCCCGGATGTCCAGCGCCTGCGCTTCGAGCAACGCGGCGTTTGCATTCGCCTCACTCTCCGCCTCGACCATGCGTTCCCGGGCGCGGGCGTTGGCCCGGTTCGTCTCCTGCTCGCGGGCCGTGTCTATCCTGGCCTGGTAGCTGGCGATCTCCGCCTGAATAGAGGAGTGCGTCTCGCGTAGGGAAGCCAGCTCTTTGTTCAGGTCGCCCTCGTCCTGCTCTTTCCGCAACTGAAGCTCGTATTCGTAGGTATACGCCTCCTTGGCGACCCGTACCATCTCGGGGGCGGCGAGGTCCATGCGGTACTCCTGGCTGGACGGTTCGGCGTGGGTGATGTTGGCGTTGGTGAAGCGCACCGCCGGGAGGAACTGATCGTTCAGGGAGTCGAGGAACTTCTGGGTACTCTCGCCGACGAGATCGTAGATATCCTCGGCGCGCTGCTCGTAGATCAGGGCCCGGGTAACCTCGCTGATCGCGTTCTCCAGTTTGTCCGAGAACCCCCTGACCCCGCCGACCGTGAAGATGAACTCCGCCGGATCCTCGATGCGAAACTGCAGAAACAGGTCAACGCTCGCGTTGACCCGGCTCGCCGTGGGAGCCTCGCGGACGGGCGCGTTGTACGGGTACTCGCGGGCCGTGTTAACGAGGTAGCTGACTTGCTTCCATGGATTGAAGAGGAGCTTGCGGCCGGCGTCAACGACCTCTTCCAGTTTGCCGAAGCGGGTAATGACGGCCTTGCAGCCGTCAGGGACCATCACCACGCTCTGGCGCCACCATCCGAAGAGGGCCAGCAGAACCAGCAGCAACCACAGGTGCGGCCCCAAGCCCGCCAGGACGAATCCGCTGCCCGCCAAAGCGCCGACGGTGAGCGTCACGATCGCACCGAGAAGTGCGAACACGACCATCATGGTTATGGGGATCAGGCGCCAGAAAAGGGACTGGCGGTTGGGGATCACCACGGGCGAGATGGCGTTGATGAACCGCCCCGATTCGCTCATCTCGGGGAAGCTGCGGTTCAGTATCTCCGCTGCATCGGTCAGCGAGGCGGTGCGTTGTTCGATGCGGGTTCCGGCAGAGCCGCCGCGCTCCCTGGCCGAGAGGAAGTCCCGCGCGTTAACCCGGAACTGCTCGACCTCTTCCCTGGCCTGTTCCCCCGCCCCCTCAAACGCCTCCCGCGCCCGATAACCGGTTTCTCTGATCAAAGTGTCCTCCCATGCTACGAACGTTGGGACCCCAAATTAACAGGTTTCACCAGACCTCGCGACCTGGGAGATTGGAGCCACTAACGCGGGAGGGCCAGGATCACACCCTCATCTCCCCGTAGCTCCAACGCGCCAACCACTTCTTCGCCCTCCTGGTCCAGCCAGAACCGCAGCACGTCCAGCATCGCCTCTCTGACCTCGGGGCTGCGCCAGTTAGGATCCGGCTGCTCGGGCAGGTAGGCGTGGTAGTAGTGCTGACCCCTCGTTTCGTCCCACTCCCATGCCACGCCGCCGAAGATGGCGACCCAGTTGTTCGGCGGGGAGCCATCCGGCTTCGGGTCGCGCCAGATAAACCAGTCGCGTTTCGGGTTGTCGCGCGAGGAGCGGGATTGCACGAAGCAGGGATGCTTCTCGGAGGTGTGGTTGGGGATGTAGTCCAGGATCACCTTGAGGCCCAGACGATGCGCCTCATCCACCAGCGCGTCGAAGTCCTGGAGGGTCCCGAACATGGGATGGATGTTCGTGTAGTCGGAGATGTCGTAGCCAAAATCCGCCATCGGGGATGGGTAGAACGGGGAGATCCAGACGGCATCCACCCCGAGCCACGCCAGGTACTCGATCCTAGAGGTGATACCAGGCAGGTCGCCGATTCCGTTACCATCGGAGTCCATAAACGAGCGTGGGTAGATCTGGTAAACGATGGCGTTTCCCACCACCTCGCAGGTTCTGGCGTCACGGCTGCTAGCTCTGGACCTGAATCACGATCTTGCCGAAGTGCTCGGCGCTCTCCATGTGCCGGAGCGCCTCCCGAGCTTCTTCAAAGGGGAAAGCTCGGTCCACCACGGGCTTCATCCCGTTCAGCGCGATGGCATCGTTCATGTTCTCGAACATCTCGCGCGAGCCGACGTAGATTCCCTGCACCCGCAGCGTCTTGCGTAGTATCTTGGCCGTGGTCGCCTCGCCCTTCGCGCCTGTGAGAACCCCGATCATGGCGATGTTTCCGCCCATCCTGGCTGCGTCTATGGACTTGTCCAGCGTATCTGGGCCGCCGACTTCTATGACGTGATCCACCCCGTTACCATCGGTAAGCTTCAGGACTTCTTTCTGCCACTCCGGCGTCCTTGAGTAGTTGATAGTTTCGGACGCGCCAAGGCTGCGGGCGCGTTCGAGCTTTTCGTCGCTGGAGGAGGTGACGATGGCCCGCGCCCCGAACAGGTTGGCGAACTGGAGCGCGAAGATGGAGACGCCGCCCGTCCCGAGCGCGAGAACCGTATCCCCCGCCTTCAGGCCGCCTTTGTCTACCAGCGCGTTCCAGGCCGTCACGGCGGCGCATGGGAGCGTGGACGCTTCCTCGAACGACAGGTGATCCGGGGCGTGAACCAGCCCGTCTTCTTTCAGAACGACCTGCTCGGAGAGCATCCCGTCTATGGCGCCGCCGAGGGCCGAGGCCGCGGCTTCCGGCGTGACCTCGCCCCCGATCCAATCCTGCATGAAGATTCCCGCCACGCGATCTCCGACCTCGAATTTCCCAACACTATCACCCACAGCGAGAACTTCTCCCGCGCCATCGGAGAACGGGACGCGGGGCAGCGGCATCTTCGGATCGTAGAGGCCCTGCACTACCTGCAGGTCCCTGTAGTTCAGGGAGCAGGCCCTCACCCCGATCAGGACTTCTCCCGGCCCAGGTTCGGGGTCGGGTCTGTCGATCAGGTTCAGGTTCTCGATGCCGAAGTCATCCTGTATCTCCCACGTTCTCATCAGGTTTCCTCCCGGTGTTCATGAAGTTCCGTGCAACGGCTCTTGGATTCCCCGATACGGACGAACGGAAACGAAATGCGTGCCCGGGAACCTAGCGAAAGCTCCACACGGTTCACTTCGTCATTAGAGAACGTACCACGAGCTTCACAAATAAGAACGGCCGGCCCATGGGCCGGCCGTTCCTGCTAGCGATTCTTCTTTCTTCTGCGAGGCTTCCCGCCGCTGTCCATGCGAACGATCTTCGGTGTGAACCTGCCGACGAGGTCCACGAGGTTTCCCTGGAGGTTTATGACGGCTCCGATGTCTTTGTACGCCTGGGGCGCTTCGTCCACGGAACCGCCGATGAGCGTGACGCCCTTCTCGGCGAGGTAGCTCTTCCAGCGCTCCTCGGGGATGCTCTTGAAAGCCTGCGAGCGGCTCATGGTCCTGCCAGCGCCGTGAGAAGCGGAGTTGATGGAGTCCTCGTTGCCCCTGCCGCGCACTACGTAGCCGGGGTCGCCCATCGAACCGGGGATCACACCCATTACCCCCACTCCAGCCGGGGTCGCGCCCTTGCGGTGGACGATGGCTTCGTTGCCACCAACCTTCTCTTTCCAGGCGAAGTTGTGGTGGTTCTCGACCTTCGTCAGAACATCCTCTCCGATAGCTCTAGCCACCTTGTCGTGGATCACAGCGTGGTTGGCGGAGGCGAAGCATCCGGCGAGGTTCATGGAAAGCCAGTACTCCTCGCCCTCCTCGCTCGTCAGATCGAGCCACGCGAGGTCAGCGACGTTCTTGTGTAGCTTCGGGTGCTTCTCCTTGGCGATCCTGGAGTAGCGGTTGGCGATCTTGAACCCCACGCCCCGGCTCCCGGAGTGCGAGAGCAGTGCCAGGTACTTCTGTCCAGCCTCGAAGGCGGACTCTTCATCCTCCTCGGATTCCAGTGCCTCGAAGACGCCCCACTCCACGAAGTGGTTGCCCGAACCGGAGGTGCCGAGCTGGGCGCGGCCCGTGTCCTTGAGCCCTTTCAGGAAGCGGGTCGTTTCCCATGCGGGATCATCAAGGACTTCGTGCTCGGGACGGCGGCCTTCTTTGTACTTGGAGCCAGCCCCGAAGTTGGTGTTGCGGAGCAGCACGTCGGCGAGGTCGTCCCTCCGCTCGTCGAGGAGATCCGGCGTCATGTCGAACACGGAAAGGCGCATTCTGCAGGCGATATCCACGCCCACGGCCCAAGGGATCACCGCGTCCTCGGTCGCAAGCACGCCACCGACCGGAAGACCGTAACCGAGGTGGGCGTCTGGCATGAGCGCACCGCCAACGGAGACGGGGAGGCGCATGGCTCCCTCCATCTGTGCCATGGTGTTCTTCTCGATGAGGTCAGGACCCCACAGGCCGTAGGTGAGTGGCTCTTCACGAAGCTCGTCCGCTGGCACATCTTCTGCGGCCCGGATGTTCTCCCACTCGCTGGCGAGCGGGGTGAGGGCTTCGTCTACTTCTGTGGCGGGCGTGACGCGGGCTTTTTCGAGTTCGCGCAGGATCGCGTCTTCGTCCATGCCCCTGTCTCGCAGCTTCTCGGCTGTTTCGAGGGCAATGCCTATGACCTTATCCTGCGGCCAGCCGCGTTCGATGAGGTCTTTGCCGGTGATCACTGTTCTCTCCTTGCTCTCTTCGGGAGCACGACCTGCCCCTGTCCCATCGAGGGAGATCTTCTCCCTCCCCTCGCCCACTCGAGGATGGTCCAACGCCTGGTCATAACGATGAATCGTACCCTGTGCGCGTGTGACGATGCTGGGCTAACGATGAAACCGGGAATCGAACCCTACCATGCCGCCCCAACACGTCTCGAACCGTTGTCACGGTGTGCACCAAGTGCGGTTTGCGCTCGCTACCAACCCCTGAAACGCAGGCTACCTGCTCGTCGTGCTCCTTCTACTCTGTTTACTCCATCAACTCCGTGGTCCAGTTGACGGCCTGGATCTTGGTGTCAAGATCCCGCCGCTCCTTCGCGACCTCGTCCATCCTGCGCCTCAACGGTGCGACCTCGACGGTCGCGAGGGTTCGGATCTCCGCCCGCCCGTAGCGCGGCATCCTGTTGGAAGCCGTGTCCACCAGGGTCCGCAGCAACCCGTACCGCAACCCCAGAACGTCCCGCTTCGCGAGCGCCGCCGTGAGCGTGGTCCCGTCCTCCAGCGTGGCGGCTAGGTTGGTGCGGTTGATCCGCTCGACGTACCTTTCCAGTTCCGCAAGCAGCCGCTCAGTCTCGGCCAGAAGCTCCTGCGGATCCTCCGGTGGGCTCTCGTTCTCCTGCACCAGCGCGCTTTGCGCCAGCCGCCCTCGCATCTGCTCCAACCTCTTCTGTATGTCCGCCCGATTCGTCAATGCTTCAGCCAGCTTCATTACTATTCACCTCTCTTCCTTCGTTGTTCCACGGATGCTTATCTTTCGTGCGGGGACGAACGGACTCGAACCGTCGCCTTCCGCCTTGACAAAGCGGCGCTCTACCCCTGAGCTACGTCCCCGAACGGTGGAAACAGGTCTGGCTAAGCGCCGAAACCCGTGATGCGAACCGGCTCTGTCTACCGGCTCCGCAACAGAGCGGCCGGGATGCCCGCCAGGGGCGACATCCTCTCGTACCGGCCGTAACGATGGGTATCGAGAACGCCGGGCCGCAGCCATTGACAGCCCGCAAAAGCCAGGGCCGCGTTGGTGTTGAGTTCGTTCGCTGCGATCATGTGGCGCCTCCTCTCCATCGTTTCCATGCCGGAGTATCCCGGCAGCCGGAGTAGGTTAAAGGAACGCACGGGTTTTGTCAAGAGAATCTAAACAAAATTCCGGAAAGTGTTTCCTGAAGCTATGCTTACCCGCGTTTTCTGGTATGCGGATACGAACTTATTGTGTGAGGAATGGGGTTCGCTTCGGGTGTGGTGGGGATTCAGGCTTGCGGTTTGCCGTGGCGCTTGCGGTTGTGTTGCTCCCATTCCCGGACGGAGCCTTCGTACCATAAAGGTCCGGTCTTCAGCCGGCGATTAGGCCTGGGTATGCGGTGGAAGCTGCGGCGGTTGAGGTAGACGAGGACCGTATCGCGTTTAAAACCCAGGCGAGCCGCCAGAGCGTCGGTATCTAGTATCTCGTACTCCTCCGGGACGATGGCGTGATCCGTATCCATCTCCTTTAGCATGCGCCGCGCTCCTCTCGAAACGTTCAGGTTTCATGCGGAGATTATATAGCGGTCAGCCTTCGGCAGTCAGCAGGGCCACGGGGAAGTTCCTGTAGAGGGCTGAGACGGGGATGCAGATTTCTCCACCGTACTCCTCCGGCGCCACGTGTTCGCCGGTGAAGACATTACGGAACGTGACGTCAGAATCCTCTGGGAGCACGACGCGGGTATCTTTCCAGGCTCCGGTTCGGAAAGCGAGTCCGGAGTCATCGGCAAGGTCGGAGCAGAGGCGGGGCACGACCGTGATCGCCGCTTCGTCCCCGCTCCGGCGGGCGAATGCGACGACTTGGTCCGCCTTCTCTCCCTCCGCTTCGAGCACAATGTAATCTCCATTCTCGAAAAGCTCCGGTCTCTCGCGGCGCAGGCCCAGCGCCTTCCAGGTGAGATACAGCTTCGGACCGCCGTTCCGCCAAACGTCTTCCGCGAGCAGGGAATGGGCATCTGCGGGCTTCATCCGCCTTAGTTTTGAGAGCAGGTCCCGGCGGAGTTCGTAGTCCACGGGCCTGCGGTTGTCCGGGTCTACGAGGGAGAAGTCCCAAAGCTCGTTGCCCTGGTAGATGTCGGGGACGCCGGGAACCGTGAGCTTCAGGAGCGTTTGCGAGAGGGAGTTCAGGGCGCCGAGGCGTGAGATCTTCTGCTGGAACGGGACGAAGTCCTCCAAGAAAGGATCGTTCGCCACAGATGCCCCGGCGTTGGCGAGCAGGGCGTCAACGAACGCGGCGACGGCGTCCTCATACTCCGCGTTCGCGTTGGTCCACGAGGTATGCGTCCGCGCCTCGCGCATCGCCTTCTCCATGTACGCTTGGATCCGGCCCCGAAACTCCTCCGCCCCGACATCTTCCCCAGCCAGTGGCCATGCCCCAAGCAGCGTCTGGTACAGGAGATACTCGTCGTTGCGGCTCGGGGCCGGGGCACCATCCACCTCATGGCGGCGGGAGCGGTTGATGCGTCCCCAGCGGGCAAGTTTTTCGCGCCACTCGCCCGGCATCTCGGAGAGCGCGTTGATGCGGGCACGCACGTCCTCGCCGCGCTTGGAGTCGTGGGTGGAGCTTGCGAGCATGGCGTGAGGCCAGCGTTTCGCTCGTTCACCGTTTAGGTGGTGGAATGCGGAGACGGTCGTCCCGAACCGCTCCGGTTCGCCACCGACCTCGTTCAGGGAGGTCAGGCGGTTGTAGCGGTACAGGGCGGTATCCTCCATGCCCTTCGCCATCACCGGCCCCGTGTACTGCTGGAACTTCATCACGAAGGCGGAGACCGAGGCACGGTACTCTTCGGGGCCTTCCCCCTCCAGCAGCAGAACATCCCGCAGGAAATCGAAGACGCCCTTGTCGGCGGCGTCGCTATGCTTCCTGGCGCGGGCCACGGCCCACTCGACGTGGCGCCGGTCTACTTCCGAGACGTTGCCCGGCGTAATGTACGTGCGGTAGACGGGGAAGAAAGTGACGACCTCGGAGAGCGCGTCGCGCAGGCCGTTGATGGTGAAATCGCGCGAGCGGCGGGCGTGCCCATCCGTGAAGCCTTCGGAGATACGCAACAGGCGGCGGCTGAGGACGGCTAGCTCGCTCGCCAAGTCCTCGCGCATGACGGTCTTTTTGCACCTGTACAGGATCTCCTCGAAATCCACGCTTCCACCGAGAAAGCGGCGGTACGCGAGGTCCATCGCCCTCTCGCCCTCGATATCCACGAACAGCCCGTTCACCAGGTTCGTAAAGTCGTATCCGGTGGTGCCTGCGACCGGCCAGTCTTCCGGAAGATCCTCGTGGTGCGCCAGTATCTTCTCGACCAAAACGTAGACTGGCTGCTCCGAGCCGGACGCGGCCCCACCGGCCGACGCCTGCAGCCTGCGGAAGTATCCCGCCGGGTCGTAGAGGCCGTCGGGGTGGTCTATGCGCAGGCCGTTCACCTTTCCGCTCTTGAGGAGGGAGAGGATCAACCGGTGCGTGACATCGAAAACGCGCTCGTCCTCGACCCGGATGCCCGCGAGGTCGTTGATGGCGAAGAAGCGCCGGTAGTTGATCTCATCGCTAGCCACCCGCCAGTACGTGAGCCTGTACGCCTGCTCCTCGAGGATCTCGTGCAGGGCTTCGCGCCCTCCCTCACCGTTCAGGAATCGCACGCGCCCTTCGATCACGCGGTCCACTGACGGGGACTCGGCACAGAGCCGGACGAGCCAGCGGCGGTAGATGGCGGCGTCACGCTCCCTGACCCCGGTGGCATCTCCATCCTCCGAGCCGCGCTCCGGCAGGTTCCCGAACGCGTCGGCGAGCGTCCGCAGCTCCAGCATCCGCTCGTCGTCCGGCGGGGCCGGAAGGTCAGCTAGCACCATCGGGTAGGTGCGCGGATCGAGCGGCAACCGGTGCTCGAAGTAGAAGACGGCGAATGAGCCCTCCTCCGCGTCGAAGGAGAGCTCCAACTCGCCGCCTTCGAGGATGGCGCGGTAGTGGTCGCCCAGGACCGGAAGGAGCACCTTACCCCAAAGATTTCGGCGGTTGGTCGGCGTCCAGTCCACGTCGAAGAACCAAGCGTAGCGGGAGGCCGGGCCGTTCTCCAGCACGTCGAGCCACCAGGCGTTGTCGCTGCCAGCGCCCATGTGGTTGGGCACGATGTCCAGGAGATGGCCCATACCGTGCTCGTGCAGGGCGGAGATCATGGCCCCGTGCTCTTCTTCCGTACCGATCTCCGGGTTCAGGGCGTTGTGGTCCGTGATGTCGTAGCCGTGCGTACTTCCCGGCCTGGCTTTCATGTACGGAGATGCGTACAGGTCGCCTATCCCAAGCTCTGCCAGATACGGGACCAGGCCCGTCGCGTCCCGAAACGTAAAGTCCGCGTTGAACTGCAGCCGGTACGTCGCCCGCGGAACCCTCAAGTCGTTTCGCTCCCGTGAGTTGTGGGGAAAGCTACGATGCCCGGCTCGCTGTTTTTACTCCGCCGCTCTCTATTCATCGTTCTTCCGCAGGTACCACGCCACCGACCATGCGGGTAATTCGTTGCCCGTTTCGGCGCCGTTTGCGGCGTACAGCAGGTTGTCCTCCGGCCTCTCGAACCCGCCGAACGCCTCGTCACCCAGGTTGGCGAGCAGGGTCAGACGCGAGCCCTCGCCGAGCATCCAGCGGACCTCCAGCCCGCGCTTCCCGACCGTCTGATACCACGCCTGGCCGCCGGAGATCCCAGCGATCCGGGGAACTATCTCGTCGTGCCGGATAGACAGTAGCTCGCGATAGAGATCCAACCATACGGTGTATTCCGGCTTCCCGCGTTCCTCCCAGTCGAGTTTTGATGTCTCGAAGGTCTCTACGGCCGAAGGGTCCGGAATTCGCCCGCGGGTCGCGGGGTCTGCGAACTCAGGAAACTTTGCGAACTCCTCACGCCGGCCCTCGGTGACGGGCGGGGCGAGACCCTCCTCGAAGTCGCAGAAGAACAGGAACGGTGATGAGGCGGCCCATTCCTCGCCCATGAAGAGCATGGGTACCTGGGGCGAGAGCAGGTAGATGGCCGCTGCCGCGCGGACGGCTTCGGGTGGCGCGAGGTCCGAGATGCGGTCCCCGAAGGCGCGGTTGCCGATCTGGTCGTGGTTCTGCAAGAAAGCTACGAACGAGGTCGGTGGCAGATGAGCGCCCGGCTCACCACGCTCGTTGCCCCGATGCCCCGACCTCTCTCCCTGGTAGGCGAAACCTTCGGCCAGGCAACGTCCGAGGTGCCGAACTGGTGAGCCAGCATAATCCGCGTAGTATGCGGCGTCCTCATCGGTCAGAGCCGTGTGCAGCGCGTGGTGCACGTCGTCGTTCCACTGCGCGTCGTAGAGTCCGGGATGCAGCCGGGACGACTGGTTCTCCTCGTTTTCGAGAACGAGATGGATGTGCCTGTCACTGCCCGGGCCGTTGCGTACGCGCCGGGCCAGTTCGGAGAGGAAGTGCTCCTCCGAGTCGTCCGCGATGGCGTGGACGGCGTCGAGGCGCAGACCGTCAATATGATATTCCTTCAGCCAGTACAGGGCGTTGTGAACAAAGAACTCGCGCACGTGCTGGCTTCCCGCGCCGTCGAAGTTGATCGCAGGCCCCCACGGCGTCTCGTGACGGTCCGTGAAGAAGTCCGGCGCATACACCGGCAGGTAGTTTCCCTCTGGGCCGAAGTGGTTGTAGACCACGTCCAGAAACACCTGCATGTTCCTGTCGTGCGCCGTCTGCACCAGCACTTTGAGATCCTCCGGCGTTCCATAAGAACCGTCCGGTGCGAAAGGAAGGACACCATCGTAGCCCCAGTTTCGCCCGCCGGGGAAGTCCGCGAGCGGCATGAGCTCGATGGCCGTCACCCCGAGGTCCGACAGGAGATCCAACCTCTTCATGACACCTGCGAACGTACCTTCTGGCGAGAACGTGCCGACGTGCAACTCGTACAGCACGGTCTCGTGCCACGGACGTCCCTTCCAGCCTTCGTCGTGCCAGTCGAATTCGCCTGGATCAACGACGGCGCTCGGGCCGTGCACGTCCTCAGGCTGATGGCGGGAGGCTGGATCCGGGAACTCCTGCCCGCCGTCCATCCGGTAGCGGTATCTGGCGCCGGGTGCGGCCTCCGTGGTCAGCGCGAAGAAGCCGTCTTCGCCGCGCTCCATTAGCCTGTCTTCTCCTTCAAGGACGAGTTCCATGCTCTCGGCGGCCGGCGTCCACACGGAAAAGCGTGTCCGGCCACTGCCGAGATACTCGGCCCCGAACGGTAGCTTGTGGTGACGGATCACTCGTCCTCGTCCTCGAACGTCTCCCACCTGCGGGCGTTGGTGAGCACGACCATCGAGCGGGGCCCCAGTGGGTATTCGTCGCCGGGTTTGTAGAAGCCGCCCATCTCCAGCCCGGCCGCGTAGCCCGTGTCGAGAACGACCTGCCAGCGGGCGTCTTCTGGATGGTCGGGGACGGTGAACGGAACCTCCCCGTCGTGCGCGTTGAGCAGCAGGAGGAAGTCATCGTCCTCCTCCGGCCGGCCCCTGGCGTCGCGCTCTCCTTCGAGGATGCCAGCAATCTGCATGCCGAGCGCGCGGGCATTCGGGTCGTTCCACTCATCGTCGTTCATCTCTCCGCCGGAAGGGTCGAGCCACGTGATGTCCTTGACGTCCTCGCCCCTGAGCCTGCGCCCCCCGAAGAAACGCCGCCGACGGAATACGGGGTGGTTCCTGCGCAACCGTATCACCCGGCGCGCGAACTCGAAGAACCGCCTGTCGGCAGCCGAAACCTTCCAGTCTAACCAGCTTGTCTCATTGTCCTGACAATATGCGTTATTGTTGCCGTTCTGGGTGCGGCCTATCTCATCTCCGGACAGGATCATGGGCACGCCCTGCGAGAGCAGAAGCGTAGCCATGAAGTTGCGCTTCTGGCGGGCGCGCAGGCGCCAGACTTCTCTGTCGTTCGTCGGACCTTCGACGCCGTGGTTCCACGAGTCGTTGTGGCTCTCGCCGTCGTTGTTGTCCTCGTCGTTCTCCTCGTTGTGCTTCTCGTTGTAGGAGACGAGGTCCTGGAGCGTGAAGCCGTCGTGGGCCGTGACGAAGTTTATGGAGGCGTTGGGACGCCGGCCGCCGCCCTCGTACAGGTCGGATGAGCCGGTGAGACGGTAGGCAAGCTCGTCGATGAGGCCGCCGTCGCCCTTCCAGTAGGCCCGGGTGGCGTCGCGGTACTTGCCGTTCCACTCCGTCCAGCCGACGGGGAAGTTGCCGACCTGGTAGCCCCCCTCGCCAACGTCCCACGGTTCGGCTATTAGCTTGACCTGGGAGATCACGGGGTCCTGACGGATAATGTCGAAGAAGGCCCCGAGCCGGTCCACCTCGTGCAGCTCGCGGGCGAGCGCGGAGGCGAGGTCGAAGCGGAAACCGTCGACGTGCATATCCAGGATCCAGTACCGCAAGGAGTCCATGATGAGCTGAAGGACGCGCGGGTGCATCATGTTCAGGGTGTTGCCAGTGCCGGTGTAGTCCATGTAGAAACGCCGGTCGTCCGTCAGGCGATAGTAGGCGGTGTTGTCTATGCCCCGGAACGAGAGCGTCGGCCCCAGATGGTTGCCCTCGGCAGTGTGGTTGTAGACGACGTCCAGGATCACCTCCAGCCCGGCGGAGTGTAGGCGTTTGACCATGGTCTTGAACTCGCTGATGGAGCCCGTGGCGGAGTAGCGCATATCAGGCGTCAGGAATCCAATGGAGTTGTAGCCCCAGTAGTTCTTGAGGCCCCTGTCAACGAGGTGCTTGTCGTCAACGAAGTGGTGGACCGGCATCAACTCCACCGCCGTCACGCCGAGCCGCTTCAGGTGCTCGATGGCCGGGGCGGAGGCGAGGCCGGCGTAGGTGCCCCTGATGTCTTCCGGCACATCCGGGTGAAGCTTGGTGAAGCCCTTGACATGCGTCTCGTAGATGACGGTATCGCGCCACGGAATGCGGGGTGGCCGATCGTCGCCCCACGTGAAGGCGGTGTCAACGACGCGGCACTTCGGCATGCCTGCGGCGTTGTCGTTCTCGCTCATCGAGAAGTCCTCATCTTCGGAGAACTTGTAGCCGAAGTGGTCCGAGTTCCAGTCCAGCGGGCCGACGGTTGCCTTGGCGTAAGGGTCCAGAAGTAGCTTGTTCGGGTTGAAGCGGTGGCCGTTCTCGGGGTCGTATGGTCCGTAGACCCGGTATCCGTAGAGGAGGCCGGGACGTAACTCTGGGAGGTAGCAGTGCCAGATCTGGTCGTTGTGCTCCGGGATCTGGATGCGCTCCGTCTCGTTCCCCGAAGCGTCGAAGAGGCATAGCTCCACCCTTTCGGCGTTCTCCGAGAACAGCGCGAAGTTCACGCCTTCCCCGTCCCACGTGGCGCCCAGGGGATATGGCTCCCCCGGCCACACGGTAGTTTTGTCGGAAGTCTTGCTCAATCGACTCCTTCCTGAATGATGCAGAATTCTCAAGGGATGGTTACTACCCATATGGGCCGGAATTTAGCGACCAGTGCCTATTCTACGGCTTTGTTAGTGAACCGTCCCGTTGAGTCTCTGTGGATAAGGCAAAGTGAGGAAGAATAGACTCGGCTGTATATCTACATCGTTCTCACAGCGGTGTTCATAAGTACTGGACCTCGACCTGGTAGTCGCAGTGATCGAACCATCCGGCAGCATCGGCAGGGGTGACCTTGTAGAGCGCTTCCTC
>Ga0081539_10003156_pt1 | contig 20906 bp, 19 predicted proteins | sample TabmetS4T2R2_FD_71023 | JGI IMG/M metagenome (GOLD analysis project Ga0081539, IMG submission 71023) | Tabebuia heterophylla rhizosphere microbial communities from the University of Puerto Rico - S4T2R2 | ecosystem: Host-associated > Plants > Roots > Rhizosphere ...
GCCCCCCCCCCCCCCCCGCCCCGCCGCTGACGCAGCGCATCGAGCGCGCCCTGTGGGGCTACGTGAGGGGCCAGGTGATCCTCTCGGTCGTGATCGGCTCGAGCGCCGGCGTGGGAATGTGGATCCTCGGCAAGACGGGTGCCGTGGACGGAGCCGACCGGTACGCGCTCCTCTTCGGCGTCTGGACCGCCCTCATCGAGGTGATCCCCTATATCGGCCCCTGGCTCTCGGCCGTGCCGCCCGCGCTCTATGCGCTGGTCGTCGAGCCGATCGGCGTCCTCTGGGTCGCGGCGCTCTTCGTCTTCATCTACCAGGTGGAAGGGCACGTCGTCGTCCCGAACGTGATGGCGAGCGCCCTGCGCCTTCACCCGCTGCTCGTGATCTTCGGCCTGCTCGCCGGTGGCGAGCTCTACGGGATCCCCGGGGTGCTCGTCGCGCTGCCCACGATGGCGGCGAGCCGGGCGATCTGGGAGTTCTTCCACGAGCGTGTGGAGCTCGACTCGTGGGACGCGCCGTCGGACGAGGCGGTCCCGGTGGAGGTGGAGCTCGAGCACCCCGTGCGACGTACGCTTCCTCCGTGAGCTTTCCCGCGACACGGCTCCGCCGGCTCCGCCGCACCGACGCTCTGCGCGCGCTCGTGCGCGAGACCTCGCTCTCGCTCGAGGACGTCGTGATGCCGCTCTTCGCCTGTCCCGGCGAGGGAGTCGTCCGCCCGGTCGAGGGACTGCCCGGAATCGCGCAACGCTCGGTCGACGAGGTCGTTCGCGAGGCCGGCGAGCTCGCGCGGGTCGGCGTCCGCGCAGTCCTGCTGTTCGGCATCCCCGACACGAAGGACGACGAGGGCTCGGGCGCCTGGGACGAGGACGGCATCGTGCAGCGCACGCTCCGCGCGTTGCGGGCCGAGGTGCCCGGGCTGACGCTGCTCACGGACGTCTGCCTGTGCGAGTACACGTCGCACGGTCACTGCGGCGTGCTCGACGGGGACACCGTGGCGAACGACGAGACGCTCGAGCTGCTCGCCCGCACTGCCGTCAGCCACGTCGAGGCAGGCGCGGACGCCGTGTGCCCGAGCGACATGATGGACGGCCGCGTCGGCGCGATCCGCGCGGTGCTGCCCGAGACGCCGATCGTGTCCTACGCGGCGAAGTTCGCGTCGGCGTTCTACGGGCCGTTCCGCGAGGTCGCCGAGTCGACGCCGGCATTCGGCGACCGGCGCGGCTACCAGATGGATCCGGCCAACGGGCGCGAGGCGCTGCGCGAATGCGCGCTGGACCTCGAGGAGGGCGCGGACGTCCTCATGGTCAAGCCGGCGCTCCCGTACCTCGACGTGATCCGTGCCGTGCGCGAGCGGTTCGACTGCCCTGTGTGGGCCTACCAGGTCTCCGGCGAGTACGCGATGGTGCGCACAGCCGCCGGGGCCGGGCACCTCGACGAGCGCCGTGCCGCCGTCGAGGCGCTCACCGCCGTGAAGCGGGCCGGAGCGGGGACGATCGTGACGTACTGGGCCAAGGACCTCGCGCAGTGGCTCTGACCGCCCGGTCGAGCCGCTGGAAGTCGGCGACGAGCCTGATCCCCGGGGGAGTCAACTCGCCCGTACGCGCGATGCGGGCGGTCGGCCTCGACGAGCCAGTGTTCGTGCGCCGCGGCGAGGGAGCCTACGTCGAGGACGTCGATGGAAACCGCTACCTCGACTGGGTGCAGTCGTGGGGCCCCTTGATCTTCGGTCACGCGGACACGGAGACGCTGGCCGCCGTCCACGAGGCCGTCGACCGCGGCGCGACATTCGGCGCGCCGACCGAGGCGGAGGTCGAGCTCGCAGCGGAGATCGTCGACGCCGTTCCATCGGTCGAGATGGTGCGTCTCGTCAGCTCGGGGACGGAGGCGTCGATGAGCGCCCTCCGGCTCGCGCGCGCCGTCACCCGCCGGGATCGCGTGATCAAGTTCGCGGGCTGCTACCACGGCCACGTCGACTCGCTGCTCGCAACCGCAGGCTCGGGCGTGATGACGCTCGGCATCCCGTCGACGCCCGGCGTTCCGTCCGGCGTCACGGCCGACACGATCGTCTGCTCCTTCAACGACGTCGACGGCGTGGCCGCCGCCTGCGCCCGGTACGGCGAGGGCCTGGCCGCGATCCTCGTCGAGCCGGTCGCGGGGAACATGGGCTGCGTCCCGCCGCTGCCGGGGTTCCTCGAGACGCTCCGCTCCCTCGCGGACGCGACGGGCGCGCTCCTCGTCTTCGACGAGGTGATGACCGGGTTCCGCGTCGCGCGCGGCGGCGCGCAGGAGCGCTACGGCGTGACGCCCGACCTGACGATCCTCGGGAAGATCGTGGGCGGGGGCCTTCCAGCCGCGGCGTTCGGGGGCCGCGCGGAGCTGATGGAGCGCCTCGCTCCGGTCGGCGACGTGTACCAGGCCGGAACCCTGTCCGGAAACCCCCTCGCGACCGCGGCCGGCATCTCGGTGCTACGGCGTCTTCGCGATCCGCGGGTCTACGACGAGCTCGAGGGGATCGGCGAGCGGCTCGAGACCGGCCTCTCGCCGTTCGGGGCCGTCCAGCGCGTCGGCGCGATGCTGACGCTCTTCTGCCGTGAGGAGCCGGTCGAGCGCTACGAGGACGCCGCAGCGTCCGACACCGAGCGGTTCGCCGCGCTCTTCCGGCAGCTCCTGGAGGCCGGCATCTACGTGCCGCCGTCCCAGTTCGAGTGCCTCTTCCCGTCGACCGCGCACACCGACGAGCACGTCGACGAGACGATCGCCGCGGTCGCGGCATTCGCCGAGAACGCTTGATCGCGACGACGCTGTTCGACGAGATCGCAACAGGCGCGGCTTCCGAAAGCCCGCTCTGGGCCGGCGCGCTCAGGCCGCCGGCGGAGAGGGAGGCTCAGCCGGTGTTCTCGGCCCTGCTCGCCGAGCCGCGGTTCGCGCTGGGCGTGGAGACGATCTACGAGGGCTACCTGCTCCACTACGGCCGTCCGCGCCTCTTTTCCCCGCCGGACGACGACGTCACGCTCCTCCTCGGCGACGCGCTCCTCGCCCACGGGCTGGTTCGCATCGCCGCGACGGAGTCCGTCGCGGCCGTGTTCGACCTCGCCGAGCTGCTGTCCCTCTGCGCGCAGGCACGGGCCGACGGGCACGACGGCGACGGCGCAGCGTGGGCGGGGACGTGCGCGCTCCTCGCGCGGGGCCGCCTGGACGACGCGCGAGCGGCGCTCCGCGAGGGGCGCGACGCCGCGCCGCTCGAGACGCTCGCGCGCGAGACCGTGGGTGACGCAAGGGTCGACGAGGCCCTTGCGGCGCACCGAATCAGGCTGCGATAGCATCGCGCGCGATGCTTGCTGTGCTATGGCCCCTGGCCGACGCCGCCGAGGAGGGCAAGAAGGTCGTGCTCTCGATGCTCGTCGTCGGACTCGTGTTCGTCGGCGTCGTCGTCCTCGGGGACCTGACGCACCACATGGCCGTGAAACGCAAGCGGTCGAAGCTCAACCGCCCGCTGTAGCCTCGTATGCGCTCTGCGCGTCGGGATGCCCGGGCGGGGCAGGCGCGGCCGTCCGCGCCCGCCGCACCCGGGCGAACGTCACTTCTTGCGGCAGAGCATCGCGAGGTTCAGCCCCCCGGACGGGACCGAGTACATCGGGCAGCCGATCGAGGAGCTGACGAACTCGCGCACGGTCGAGTTGCCGTAGACCACGAACGGCGCCGCCCTGGTGAGATCGCGATCGAGCTGCGCGTACGCCGCCAGCCGCGCGTCACCGCCCGGCGTCAGCTGCGCCTGCTCCATCCTGCGGTTGAACACCGGGTCGTTGAAGTAGGCGGTGTTGACGTTGTTCGCCTTCGCGATGTTCTTCCCGTAGAGGAGGATGTTGATGAAGTCGTACGGGTCGGGATAGTCGGCGAACCACCCGATCAGGTTCATGTCGAACGGCTCGCCACGCGTGCCGGCCTTGTTGATCTGCACCGAGAACGAGAAGTTCTTCACCGTCACGTCGATGCCGATCGCCTTGAGGTTCGTCCGGATGATTTGCGATTGCGCCTCGGAGATCGGGTCGTTGCCGGCATAGAGGATCGCCTTCGCCGTCCTGCCTCCCATGAGCTGCTTCGCCTTGGCCACGTCCGGCGTGTTCGGATACATCGTGAACGGTTTGTAGCCCGGAAGGCCAGGTGGGAGGAGCTGGTCGTTCGGGACGCCGCCGTTGAGGCCGGCCGCCTTCATCAGGAAGCTCCGGTTGATCGCGTACGCGACCGCCTGCCGCGCCTTGAGGTCTCGGAAGAGCGGGCGCGACGTGTTCAGCGCGATGTACTGGATCACGAGCCCCGGGTTGACGAAGTAGCGGCCCTTGTTGATGCCGTACGTCTTCGTCAGCTCGGTGTGCGCGGCCGGTGGGAGACCGGCCATGTCCAGGTCGATCTCTCCTCTCCGTACCTGGAGGTAGCTCGTCTGGGCCGCGACGCCCTGGTTGAGGACGATCGAGGTCCATCGTTGTGGGCGCGTGCCTCCGTAGTACGGGTTGCGCTTGAGCAGGATCGGCGCCTTGTTGCCGGTGTACTCGGCGTAGTAGTACGGGCCGGCGCTCGGCGGCGTCTTGACCCCGCTCGGGTCGAGGGGGAGATCCTCCGGGACCGCGCTGAAGAACACCATCGCGATCCGCGAGAGGAAGTCCGGCGCCGGGCGCGACAGCCTGATGATGAGCTTGTCGCCCTTCACGATCACGCCGGAGGGCGTCGTCCGCTTCCCCGCCTTCACGGGGTCTGCGCCGGCGATGTCGGAGACGAACGTCGATGCCGGTGACTGCATCTTCGGGCTCAGCGCGCGCTCGATCGCGCGCACGAAGCTCCTCGGGGTCACCCGGCGGCCGTCGGAGAACCGGAAGTTCCGCCGCACGACGAACGTGTACTCCCGGCCGTTCTTGCTGACACGGGGCATCGCCTTCGCGACCTCGGGCACCAGCCTGGCTCCTGCAGCGCCCGGCTTGTCCGGATACGACAGAAGACGCGCGTTGGCGAGGTACGCCAGGCGCCAGCCGATGAAGTCGTAGTTGAGCGCCGGATCGACGAACTCGATCCCCGTATCGCTCGCGTTGAGGCGCAGCTGCCGCGACGCGTTCGCGCTCCCGCCGCCGAACGCCGTCGGCGCGAGCGCTGCGACGAGCAGTGCCGTGCCGACCGCGGCCATCGCCACGCTCAGTGTCGTTCGAGCCCGCATGTGTCCCTCCCGGCTCGTTGTGGTGGAGCGCGCGCGATCGTAACGCCCGTCACGAGGTGGATTCAAGCCCGCGCGCCCTAGACTGACGCCGCATGGCTGCGCCGGCCGCCGACCTCCGAGAGTGGATCGCGCTGCTCGAGCGCGAGGGCGAGCTCGCGCGGGTGACCGCCGAGGTCGATCCCGACCTCGAGATCACCGAGATCACCGATCGCGTCGTCAAGTCCGATGGCCCCGCGCTCCTGTTCGAGAACGTCAAGGGGTCGAAGCTGCCGCTCCTGATCAACCAGTTCGGCACCGAGCGGCGCATGTGCCTCGCGTTCGGCGTCGAGCGACTGGACGACGTCGCGGCGAAGCTCGAGGAAGTCCTGGAGCTGACGCCCCCGCAGGGGCTCGTCGACAAGGTGCGCAGGCTCGGGACGCTGAAGTCGATCGCCGACTCGGCCCCGAAGTCCGTCGGGAAGGGGCCGTGCCAGGAGGTCGTGCTGACGGGGGACGACGTCGACCTCGACGTGCTCCCGATCATGCGCTGCTGGCCCCTCGACCCGGCGCCGTTCATCACGTTGCCAGCTGTGATAACAGAGGATCGCGAGACCGGCGTCCGCAACGTCGGCATGTACCGGATGCAGAAGGTCGACCGCCGCTCGACGTTCATGCACTGGCAGATCCACAAGGATGGGCGTGCCGACCTCCTCGCCGCGCCGGACGGGCGCATCCCGGTGGCCGTCGCGCTCGGGCTCGACCCGGTCACGGCGTACTCCGCGAGTGCACCGCTGCCCAAGCACGTCGGCGAGCTGATGGTCGCCGGGTTCCTGAAGGGGTCGGCGGTCCAGCTCGTCAGGTGCAAGACGGTCGACCTCGAGGTCCCTGCGAACGCAGAGATCGTCCTCGAGGGCTGGGTCGACGCGAGCGACACCGGGATGGAGGGGCCGTTCGGCGACCACACCGGCTACTACACGCCGCCCGAGGAGTTCCCGCTCTTCCGGATCAGCGCGATCACGATGAGGCGCGACGCGATCTACCCGTCGATCGTCGTGGGCAAGCCGCCGGCCGAGGACGAGTGGCTCGCCAAGGCGACGGAGCGCATCTTCCTGCCCGCGATCCGGATGAGCGTGCCCGAGATCGTCGACTACGACCTCCCGACGTCGGGCGCGTTCCACAACTGCGTGATCGTCTCCATCCGCAAGCGCTTCCCGGGCCATGCGCGGAAGGTGATGCACGCCGTCTGGGGGCTCGGGCTGCTGTCGCTCGCCAAGTCGGTGGTCGTCGTCGACGCGCACGTCGACGTGCACGACTACGAGGAGGTCTTCTTCCGGGTCTGCGCGAACGTCGACCCGAAGCGCGACGTCGTGCTCGCGGACGGGCCGATCGACCAGCTCGACCACGCGTCGGTGCTGCCGTCGTTCGGCGGGAAGATCGGCTTCGACGCGACCGCGAAGGGGCCGGACGAGGGGGCGCGCGCATGGCCTCCCGAGATCGAGATGACCCCGGAGATCCGGGCTCGCGTGGACGGGCGCTGGGAGGAGCTCGGGTTGCCAGCGCACGCCGAGCCGGAAGCCGTGCAGAATGGGCGCGGCCCGGCCCGGAGGCGACGCGTGCTCACGTGGCCGGTTCGTCGTTGACACGCGGGAGGGCAGGACGGTTGAATCAGGCAGCGGAGCACGGAACGATCGAGTGAGCGACGACCAGCGCGACACCCCGCACGTCCCGGCGCCGAGCCTGTGGCCGATCGGTTTTGCGATCGGCGTGGCCTGCATCCTCGTCGGCCTCGTCGTCAGCGTGCCGGCGCTGATCGTCGGCGTGATCCTCACGCTCGTCTTCGGCGCGCTCTGGCTGCGCGACGTGTTCGCGCCGGCACCCGCTCCCGCCCCTGCCGTCGAGACGCCGCGCTACGGCCAGATCACCGAGGCCGATCTGGGCACGCCGGTCGACCGCGCCACGTTCCTCTCGCTCGCGACGATCGGCGTCAACGGTCTGATCGGTGCCGGGCTGGCGATCCCCGTGCTCGGTTTCGGCGTCCTGCCGTCGTTCCTGGACGAGGGTGTCGACACGCACGAGGTCGACCTCGGACCGATCACGAACTTCCCCGAGGGGCAGTACGTGATCGCCACCTACCTCGAGAACCCGGATCAGGGCGAGGTCTCCCGCCGGACGGCGTTCGTCCGCAACAACGGGCTCACCGATGACGGCGTCCCGAGCTTCACGACGATCTTCAGCCGCTGCGTCCACCTCGGCTGCCCCGTCCAGCCGAACGGGCCGATCGACGAGGAGGCGAAGAAGGACGTCAAGGGCGTCGAGCTCCGCCCGGTGCTCGCTGCGAGCTTCGGCTGTCCGTGCCACGGCGGCCTCTACGACTCGGAGGGCAACCGCAACGCCGGCCCACCGGTCCGCTCGCTCGACCGGTTCGAGTTCTCGATCAAGAACGGCAATCTGATCCTCGGGCGACTCTTCAGCGTCGGCCGGGTCGACGGCACGGGCGCCAAGGCGAGGATCTCGAAGTACTACAAGGCGTACCCCGGCGTCCACGTCGACGGGATCGAGCGGTTCCTGTATCCGATCCCGACTCCAGGGTCGCGCGGCTGATGGCCAAGTCCGCGCGACGCAGGCAGCTCGAGGCGGTCGTCCTCTACCCGCTCGACTGGATCGAGGAGCGATCGGGCCTCGTCGGCTACACGAAGTGGTTCCTGTTCCGGAACGTCCCGAGCGACATCAGCTGGGCACAGAGCCTCGGCTTCGCGACGCTGATGGCGTTCATCTCACAGGCGCTGACCGGCGTGTTCCTCGCGATGTACTACAAGCCCGACCCGGACTCGGCGTACGCCTCGATCGAGAGCATCACGCAGGATCTGACGCTCGGCTGGCTCGTGCGCGGGATGCACAAATGGGGCGCCAGCGTGTTCATCATCCTCCTGTTCCTCCACATGGGACGCGTGTTCCTGTTCGGCGCCTACAAGTACCCGCGCGAGCTGAACTGGATCGTCGGCGTGCTGATCCTCGTCCTGGGGATGCTCGAGGGCTTCACCGGCTACCTCCTGCCCTGGGACAACACCGCCTACTGGGCGACCGTCGTCGGGATCAACCTCAACGCGACGGCCCCCATCGCAGGGCCGTTCCTCGCGCAGTGGCTGCAAGGAGGGCTCAACATCGGGACGAACACGCTCGCGACGTTCTACGCCCTGCACATGCTGCTGATCCCCGGCGCGATCTTCGCGCTGATCGGCCTCCACCTCTACCTCGTCGTCCGGCTGGGCGTCACGTCGCCGCCCTGGTCGAAGACGGCCGCCGGTCGCGAGCGCATCGAGGCTCCAGGCCCGCGGGAAGGGCTCATCCGCGAGCCGGCAACGGAGAGCGAGCCGACGTAGATGGGCACGCCGCTGAAAGAACGCAACCGCGCGAGGCACAAGCGCTACAAGGAGGACGTCGAGCGCGAGGGCAAGCCGTTCTTCCCGTACGCGGTGCTCCACGACTCGATCCTGGGGCTGCTCGTCGTGGTCGTGATCATCGCGCTCGCGATCATCTGGCACGAGACCGCAGACGGCACGGAGGCCGGGCTCCTCGGCCCCTGGTACCAGGACGAGGCCGACCCGGGCACGACACAGTTCGTCCCGCGCCCGGACTGGTTCTTCTACTTCCTCTTCTACCTCCTCCGCATCTTCAAGTGGCCGGAATCCGTCTTCCTCGGAACCGTCGGCATCCCGACCATCCTCCTCATCCTGTTGATCGCGCTGCCGTTCTACGACCGGCGGCCCGAGCGGCGGCTGAGCAGGCGCCCGGTCGCGATCGTCGCCGCCGTGCTCGTCGTCATCTCGATGGGCGTCTTGACGTGGAAGGGCGCCGTCGCGAAGGAAGCGCTCGGCTCCGAGCTCATCGCGGCGGGTCTGCCGCAGAAGTGGGCACAGGAGCAGGGCTTCGCCGGCAACGGGACGGCGGTTCAGGGCGCCATGCTGTTCGCGCAGTCGGGCTGCCTGAACTGCCACACGTACCTCGGCGAGGGCAGCGCCAACCTCGGGGCCCCGAACCTGAGCGACGTCGGCGGGTCCGGGCGCGGCGTCGACTTCTTCAAGTCGTACGTCTCGAACCCGGCGCAGTACGGAAACAACGTCATGATCTCGTACTCCTACCTCGGCGACGAGAACCTGACGAAGATCGCGACGTTCCTCGCCGCTTCGAAGGGCGGCTAGTCGACGGGACGCACGGGCGCGCGCGGACGCCCGGTTAGGCTCCCGGCGTGCGCGTGTTCCTCGGCATCACCGGCGCGTCGGGCGCCCCGTACGCGAAGGGGATCCTGGACGGCCTCGTCGGCGCGGGCGCGGAGGTCGGGCTGTGCGCGTCCTCGGCGGGCATCGAGGTGCTGGCGACCGAGCTCTACCGCGAGCCAATGCTTGCCCGTGATGACGTGCTAACACGCTTCATCGGGGACGCCGGCGATCGCATCACCGTGTACGGCACCGACGAATGGAAGAGCCCGTACGCCAGCGGGTCTGCGAAGGTCGACGCGTACGTCGTCTGCCCGTGCTCGATGTCGACGGTCGGCACGCTTGCCTCCGGTGCGATGACGAACCTCATCCACCGCGCCGCCTCGGTCGCGCTCAAGGAGCGGCGCAAGCTCGTGCTCGTGCCGCGCGAGACGCCGCTGTCGTCGATCCACCTGCGCGGGCTTGCGACGCTGAACGAGGCGGGTGCGGTGATCCTGTTCGCCGCGCCCGGCTTCTACCACGGCGCCGACTCCGTGCAGGACCTCGTCGACTTCGTCGTCGCGCGCTGCCTCGACCAGCTCGGAATCGACACGTCGCTGGTGCGACGTTGGGGGGAGTGAGTTCGTAACACTGTGTCACAAAGTTCCCTCACCCACGGAGCACGAGCGTGACGCACGAGTCGGGAACGCTGCAGCCGGACGCCGTCCGCGGCATGTTCGACCGCATCGCGCCGGTCTACGACGCGATGAACCGCGTGATGACCGCGGGCCTCGACCGCTCGTGGCGGCGCCTGACCGTCGAGGCGGTCGTCCAGCCCGGCGACGGCGTGCTCGACGCCTGCTGCGGGACCGGCGATCTCGCCGTCGCGGCGGAGCGCGAAGGGGGCATCGTCACCGGGCTCGACTTCTCGCCGGCGATGCTCGAGCGCGCGATGCGCAAGTCGAAGACAGTGAAGTGGGTGCAGGGCGACGTCCTCGCGCTTCCCTTCGCGGACGGCTCGTTCGACGCGGCGACGGTCGGCTTCGGCCTGCGCAACGTCGCCGACCTGGATCGGGCACTCGCCGAGCTCCGGCGCGTGCTCCGACGCGGCGGGCGGCTGGCCATCCTCGAGATCACCCAGCCGCGTGGGATCCTGCGGCCGTTCTTCTCGCTCTGGTTCGACCGGATCGTGCCCCTGGTGGGCAGGGTGCTGCCCGGCGGCAAGGCCTACACGTACCTGCCTGCCAGCGTCCGGCGGTTCCCGGCAGCCGAGGAGCTCGCATCGCGGCTCGAGCGGGACGGCTTCGAGGGCGTCACGTTCAGGCTCCTCGGCGGGTCGATCGTCGCCCTGCACGTCGGGGTCCGGACGTGAGCGGCCTCGCGACCGTGCAGGCGGCCGCCGGCCTCGCGGAGTACCTCGACGCCGTCGAGGAGCGCCTCGCGATCGTCGTGCGGGCGCATCCGGGCGTCGTCGCCTCGGTCGGGGAGGACGCGCTCGCGGCCGGGGGAAAGCGCCTCCGGCCGACGCTGACCTTCCTGTCGGCGCGCCCCGACGCGGAGCCCCCGGTGATCGCGGGGGTGGCGGTCGAGCTCATCCACATGGCCTCCCTCGTCCACGACGACATCGTGGACGCCGCGCACCTCAGGCGCGGTCGCGCGTCGGCCTGGACGTCGCACGGTGCGGCGGCCGCCAAGGCCGCCGGAGACCACCTGTTCGCCGCCGCCTTCGCCGAGCTCGCGCGGGCCGGCTCGCAGGCCCAGGTCACCGCTCTCGCCGACGCCTCGCTCGCCCTCGCGCGCGGTGAGGCGCTGCAGCGGCTCCAGCGCCACGACCCGGACACGAGCATCGAGTCCTACCTCGAGCGGTGCGCGCTCAAGACCGGCTCGTTGTTCGCCGCGGCGTGCGTGCTCGGCGGTGGGAGCGGCGAGTTCGGCCGGCTGCTCGGAATTGCCTTTCAGATCGTCGACGACGTGCTCGACTGCGCCGGCGAGACGGTCGAGACGGGAAAGGTCCCAGGCACCGATCTGCGGGACGGCACACCGACGCTGCCGCTCCTCCTGGCCTCGCGAGAGGACTCGATGGTGTGGGGCGCGCTCGCCGGCGGGCCGCTCGAAGGCGCCCTCGTCCGGGTCGCCGCGACCGGCGCCCTCGACCGGTCCCGCGCGACGGCCCTCGACTACGCTGGGCGTGCGAGGGAGAGCCTGAACGGCGTCGCACGCCGGGAGGAGCTCGTCGCCCTCACCGACGCCGTCGTCGACCGAACGCGCTGACCCATGGCACTCCTCGACAAGACCTCGACGCTCGCTCCGATCCGGGAGAAGATCGACGCCGGCGAGCGGCTCGACCTCGAGGACGGCCTCGCGATCCTCGAGTCGGACGACCTGCTCGAGCTCGGCGAGCTCGCCGACCACGCGCGCCGTGTGCGCGGCGGCAACGACGAGGTCTTTTTCGTCCAGAACCTGTACTTGAACCAGACGAACGTCTGCCGCGTGAAGTGCAAGTTCTGCGCGTTCGCCGCCACGCGCAAGCAGGAGCACGCCTACACGATCACGACGGACGAGGTCGTCCGCGACGCCGCCGAGCAGCACGCGGCGACGGGCTTCACCGAGATCCACATGGTGAACGGCGAGAACCCGCACGTGGGCTTCGACTTCTACGTGGACACGATTCGCGCACTGAAGTCGGCGCTGCCGGACGTGCACCTCAAGTGCTACACGGCATCCGAGATCCACCACATGACGACGCTCTCGGGGCTCACCCACGAGGAGGTCCTGCGCGAGCTCCGGGACGCCGGGCTCGGGTCGCTGCCCGGCGGCGGCGCCGAGATCTTCGCCGACCGGGTGCGCGCCCTGATCGCGCCGGGGAAGGAGCACGCGGACGTCTGGTTCCACGTACACGACACCGCGCACCGGCTCGGCATCCCGACGCACTGCACCCTCCTCTACGGTCACGTCGAGACGTACGAGGAGCGGGTCGACCACGTCCTCCGCCTGCGCGACCAGCAGGACCGGACGGGCGGCTTCCTCGCGTTCATCCCGCTCGCGTTCCATCCGGAGAACACCGTGTTCGAGCGGCGCGGCTGGCGTCATACCACCGGCGCGGACGACCTGAAGATGCTCGCGTTCGCCCGCCTGATGCTCGACAACGTCCCGAACATCAAGGCCTACTGGATCATGATGGGGATGCCAATGGCGCAAGTCGCCCTGCACTTCGGCGCCAACGACGTCCAGGGGACGGTGATGCGCGAGGCGATCTTCCACGCCGCCGGCGCACGCACGGGTACCGAGCAGAAGGTCGACGAGCTCGTCCGCTTCGTGCGGGAAGCCGGCCGCATCCCGGTGCAGCGCGACACGCTCTACAACGAGGTGCGGCGGTGGACGGCGTGATCCGTCTCGGGCGCATCTCGTACGTGAACATGGCGCCGGTCTTCCACCGGCTGACGTACGAGGTCGAGGAGGTCGTCGGCGTGCCGACCGAGCTCAACCGGATGCTCCTCGCGGGCGAGATCGACATCGCCCCGATCTCCTCGATCGAGTACGCGCGCAACGCTTCCCGTCTGCGGCTGATGCCGCGCCTCTGTGTCTCGTCGGAGGGCGCCGTCGACTCGATCCAGCTCGTGACGCGCATGCCGCTCGGCAGGGTGCGCTCGGTCGCCGTGACGCCCGAGAGTGCGACCTCCGTCGTCCTCACGAAGGTCCTGCTCCCTCGTGCGGAGATCCTGCCGCTCGAGGCCGAGGCCGACGCGCGGCTGCTGATCGGCGACGCGGCGCTGCGGAGTGCGTTCGAGGACCCGACGCCGCACCACGATCTCGGGCGGCTCTGGCTCGAGCGAACCGGGCTGCCGATGGTGTTCGCGGTCTGGGCGGCGCCTGAGCCCGTCGTCGACGGCCTGCTCGACCTCCAGGAGTCGCTCGTCGCCTCGGTTCGTCTCGCCCGCTCGGAGCCGGAGCGCCTCGCGCACGAGGCGAGCCGCCGCTACGGCTACCCGGCGGGGTTCCTCGCCCGCTACTTCGAGAAGCTCCGCTACAGCTTCGGTCCCCGCGAGCGCGCCGGGCTCTACACCTTTCTCGAGATGGCGCGCGATGTGGGCGAGCTTCGCCAGGTCCCGGAGCTCCGCTTCCTCCAGGACCTCCAGGACGAGGTCGTGGTCGCATGACGACGCTCGCGGGCCCGCCGACCGTCGCAGAGGTGCTCGAGCGCGCCCTCGACGGCGAGCGGATCGCCGACGAGGACGCCGTTGCGCTGCTCCGCTCGCGCGACCTCGTCTCGGTCGGGCGCGCGGCGAACGCGATCCGGAACCGGAAGACCGACCCGGGGCGCATCACGTTCATCGTCGACCGGAACCTGAACTACACGAACGTCTGCGTCACGGACTGCGACTTCTGCGCGTTCTATCGCTCGCCCGGCGACAGCCGTGAGTCGTACGTCCTCCCCAAGCCGGTGATCTTCAAGAAGATCGAGGAGACGCTCGCGATCGGCGGCACCGGGCTCCTCATGCAGGGGGGCCATCACCCCGACCTCGGGATCGACTACTACGAGGATCTCTTCCGCTCGATCAAGGCGCGCTACAAGATCCACCTCCATGCGCTGTCGCCGCCGGAGGTGCAGCACATCGCGCGACGCTCGCGGCTCACGATCGCAGACACGCTGACACGCCTCCGCGACGCGGGGCTCGACTCGCTTCCCGGCGGCGGCGCCGAGATCCTCGTCGACCGGGTCCGGCAGATCATCGCGCCGAAGAAGACGACGTCCGACGAGTGGCTCGGCGTGATGCGCGACGCCCATCGGCTCGGCATCTCGACGACCGCGACGATGATGTACGGGCACGTCGAGACGCTCGAGGAACGCGTCGAGCACCTGCGCCGCGTCCGCGAGCTGCAGGACGAGACGGGCGGCTTCCGCGCGTTCATCTCGTGGACGTTCCAGGACGACGGCAACCGCCTCGGCGCGCTCGTGCCGCGTGACGCAATGCCGACGAGCTTCGACTACCTCCTCACGCAGGCGGTGTCCCGGATCTACCTCGACAACTTCCCGCACATCCAGTCGTCGTGGGTGACGCAGGGGATGAAGATCGGCCAGGTCGCGCTCGGGTTCGGGGCCGACGACATGGGCTCGGTGATGCTGGAGGAGAACGTCGTCTCGGCGGCGGGCACGACCTACCGCACGTCGATCGAGGAGCTCGTGCACCTCATCAAGGCGATGGGCAAGACCCCGGTGCAGCGCGACACGCTGTACCGCGAGGTCCGCGTGTTCGCGTAGCGTCCGAGGGCGGACACCGCTTGTGTGGAATTGACACAAGCGCCTCGCCGTTCGGATCCTGTAAGCGTTGCGCTGCGGGCCGGACGCGTGGGATAGCGTCGGCGCCCGTGGCGACGCGCGCCCTCCGCCTTCCAGGCCCGGCAGTCGCCGCGTTCCTCGTGTCGCTGGGCGCGCTGCTGGTCTCCGCCGCCAACGCGGCCCCGAGAGAGCTCTGGCCCGCCGTCACCTACGAGCACGGCGTCCAGTTCACGGCGCGAGGCCCTGTCGCGATCAACATCCTGCGCGGGCCGCGGCCCGGCGGCCTGACGACGCTCGAGCCGATCCTCTCGAACGACACGATCGTCGGACGCGAGACGCTCACCGCGATGCAGAAGCGCCTCGCCTCGACCGCGGCGGCAGCCGGCGTCAACGGCGACTACTTCCACCTCGCGACGGCGCGGCCCTCGGGCGTCCTCTTGCGCGACGCGCAGCTCGCCGCACCTCCGAACGGGGGTCGCTCGAGCGTCGGCGTCACGACCGACGGGACGCTGGAGGTCAGGCGTGTCGCATTCGCAGGAACGTGGCGCGCTTCCGTCCAGGTGCGGCCGCTCTCCCGTCTCAACACCGAGCCGCCTCCCGGCGGCGCGGCGCTCTACACCGACGCGTACGGCCCGAGCACTCCGGCGATCCCGGGAAGCGCGGCCGTCGTCCTGTTTCCGTTCCCCGCCGCGACGCCCGACGTCGACCTCGTTGCCCGGGTGGTCGAGACGCACACGGACGGCGCGGCAATCGCGATCCCGGGCGGCGGCGCGGTGCTCCTCGCACGCGGCGCGTCGGCCAGCGCACTCACCGCCGAGGCGCCGGTCGACGCCACGGTCACAGTGCGGCTTGGATTCCGCCCCGCCTGGCCGAACATCGTCGCCGCGATCGGCGGCGGGCCCCAGATCGTCCGGAACGGCGCCGCGATCTTCCGGGCGGGCGAGGCGTTCTCGCCCACACAGCTCGGCCCACGCGCGCCGCGCAGCGCCGTCGGTCAGACGCGCGACGGGCGGATCGTGCTCGTCGCAGTCGACGGCCGGCAGCCGGGCTACAGCATCGGCCTGACGAACCTCGAGCTCGCGCAGACGCTGGTGCGGCTCGGCGCAGTGACCGGGATGTCGCTCGACAGCGGCGGCTCGACGACCATGGCGTTCGACGGCACGCTGCTCAACCGGCCGTCCGGCGGCGCGGAGCGCCGGATCTCGACCGCGTTGATGTTCCTCTATCGCGGCGTCTTCGTCCCCGAACCGCCTGCGCGTGTCTCGCCGAACGGCGACGGCGTCGCCGACAGCCCCAACCTGCGCTACCGCCTCGTGCGCCCGTCGACGGTGAACGTCACGCTGCGCGCTCCCGACGGGACGACCCCCGTGTCGACGTCCGCGTCGCAGAAGGCCGGCTCGTACCCCGTTCAGCTGCCCGGCGGCGGCGCGGAGGCGGGTGCGGCCGCAGACGGAGCCACGGCTGCGGCGGGGACGTGGACGCTCGCGGTGAAGGCCGTGGACGACCTCGGCAATCCGTCGTCGATCACGCGTTCCTTCGTCGTCGACGACACGCTCGGCTTCCTCCGCGTCCCCGCGCGCGCGAACGTCCCGCCTGGCGGCCGTCCGATTACGATCGGCTGGCGTCTGTTCCGCCCCGCACGCGTGGTCGTCACGGTCGTCGACCAGGCAGGGAGGACCGTTCGTAGCGTCCTCTCACAGTCGGGCGTATCGGAGCCGGGAGAGCAGAGCGTCGAATGGGACGGCCGCGGCGTGAACGGCCGCCGGCTCGAAGGCCGTTTCGTCGTGCGGGTCGTCGCCACGGGCACGCTCGGGGCGTCCGAGCTGACGAGCCCGATCGTCCTCCGCAAGGTCGCGGCACCGCGCGGGTAGCCTTCCGCGGCGATGCTCGTCGCCAACGTCCTGAGCGGGATCACCGACGCGGTCACGGACGCGATCGGCAACCACGGGCTCTACGCCGTCTTCCTGCTGATGCTCGTCGACGCGGTGTTCCCCGCCGCGAGCGAGGTCGTGATGGTCTACGCAGGCGCCGTCGCGGCGGGCGCGTTCGCCGGCCAGTCCGTGTCGCTCTTCGGGCACGAGTTCGGGAGCGGCTTCTCCGCCTACGTCGCAATGGCGCTGGCAGGGACGATCGGCTACCTCGTCGGCTCGATCGGCGGCTGGGCGCTGGGCGACTACCTCGGCCGGCCGTGGCTCGAGCGACACGGCCGCTGGTTGCACCTCGACGCTCGGAAGCTCGACCGCGCGGAGCGATGGTTCGACCGATGGGAGGAGTGGGCCGTGTTCCTGGGTCGCATCACGCCGGTCGTGCGGTCGTTCATCTCCGTGCCGGCGGGCGTGTTCCGCGCGCGCTTCGGGCCGTACGTCTGGTTGACGCTGCTCGGCTCGGCCGCCTGGTGCTTCGCCTTCGCCGGCGCGGGGTGGGCCGCCGGCTCCAACTGGGAACAGTTGCACGAGGCATTCCGCTACGTCGACTACCTCGTCGCCGCGGGGGTCGTCGCCGTGGTCGCGCTCCTCGTGTGGCGACGGCTCCGTCGCCGCGCGCCGGCGGACGAGCCCGTCTAGCCGTCCACCCCCAGGAATCCCCTGCTCAGACCGCGGTTCCCGGCGTTGGCATCGCAGCAGCCCGGGTACACTCGGGCCACCCGTGATCCCGCTCGTCGACGTCAAGGCGCAGTACGCGCCCTTCATCCCGGAGCTCCAAGAGCGCTTTGCGGCGGTTCTCGAGTCGGGCCGCTTCATCTTCGGGCCGGAGGTCGAGGCGTTCGAGCGCGAGGCCGCCGCGTACCTCGGCGTGCCCCACGCGATCGGCGTCGCGAACGGGACGGACGCACTCGTCCTCTCGCTCGAGGCGATGGGCGTCGGCCGCGGTGACGAGGTCGTGTGTCCCGCCTTCACGTTCTACGCGACGGCGGAGGCGATCGTCCGCGTCGGAGCCACCCCGGTCTTCGCCGACATCGACCCCGCCACGCTCAACCTCGACCCGGCGGCGGTCACTGCCGTGGTCACGGAGCGGACGAAGGCGATCGTCCCCGTGCACCTCTTCGGCCGCCCGGCCCCCCTCGAAGAGCTCACGCCGCTCGGGGTGCCGCTCCTCGAGGATGCCGCGCAGGCGTTCGGGGCGTCGGGCGTCGCGACCACCGGCGTGTGCTCGACCTTCAGCTTCTTCCCGACGAAGAACCTGTTCGCGCTGGGAGACGGCGGCCTCGTCGCGAGCACGAGCGACGCGGTCGCGGAGACCGTGCGGAAGCTTCGCTTCCACGGCTCCCGCGACAAGCAGACGTTCGAGCTCGTCGGGACGAACTCGCGCCTCGACGCGATCCAGGCCGCCGCGCTGCGCGTCCTCCTTCCGCATCTCGCCGGCTGGAACCGCGCCCGTCGCGAGGCGGCGAGCCGCTACGCGGAGCTGGGCCTCGGTGAGCTCGTCGAGCTCCCCGTCGAGGAGGCCGGCCACGTGTACCACATGTACGTCGTCCGGTCGCCGGACCGGGATCGGATCGCAGACGCGCTCGAGGACGCGGGAATCGCGTCCGCGTCGTACTACGTGACGCCCCTCCACCTCCAGCCGGCGATGGCATTCCTCGGCTACCGCCCCGGCTCGCTGCCCGAGACGGAGCGGGCGGCCGTGGAGAACCTCGCGCTGCCGATGTGGGCGGGGATCGCCGCCGACCAGCAGGAGCACATCGTCGCGACGATCCGCGCGGCCGTCGGCGTGACGGTCTAGGAGCCTTGGTGCGCAGCCCTGTCAACCGACACTCGATCTGGCAGGTCGGGGTCGACGCGTGCCTCGTCGCCGGGGCGTGGTGGCTCGCGTGGAGCCTGCGGTTCGAGGCACGGCCGGTCTACTACGACCGCTATCTCGACCTCTCGATCGTGCTGCTCGTCGTCGGCCTCAAGCTCCCGGTATTCGCCTTGTCGGGGTTCTACAACCGCTGGTGGCGCTACGTCTCGACGCGCGACATGTGGACGGCGCTCCGAGGGGTCGTGCTCGCCTCGATCGCGGTCTTCCTCGTCTTCACGCTGTTCGACGTCCACCGGGTCGCGGTCCCGCGCGGCGTCTGGTTCATCGACCTCCTCCTCTGTCTCGCGTTCGTCGCCGGCTCGCGGCTCCTCGCGCGCACGCTGATCGAGCGGCCGCTGCCAGGGCGGATCGTCACGCGGGGGAGGGACGTGGTCGTGGTCGGTGCCGGGGACGCCGGGCAGCTCGTGGTCAAGGAGATGCAGCGCAACCCCGCGCTCGGGTACACGCCGATCGGGCTGCTCGACGACGACCCGCGCAAGCGGAACCTCCGGCTCCACGGGGTGCGCGTGCTCGGCACCGTGGACGATCTCGCGCACGTCGCCCGCGACCGCCGGCCCGACGAGGTGCTGATCGCGATCCCCACGGCGTCGGGCGAGCTCCGCGCCCGCATCGTCGACACCGCGCGCTCCCTGCACGTCCCGGTCAAGACGCTGCCGAGCCTCTCGGATCTCGTCTCCGGGGACGTCGACCTCGCACGACAGCTGCGTCCCGTCGAGGTGGAGGACGTCCTCGGACGCGAGCCCGTCGACGTCGACATCGAGTCGATCTCCGACTACCTGGCCGGTGAGGTCGTGTTGGTCACCGGCGCAGGCGGCTCGATCGGCTCCGAGCTCTGCCGGCAGATCGCGCGGGTCGGCCCCGCCAAGCTCGTCCTCCTCGACAACGCCGAGCCGGCGCTCTTCGAGGTCGAGCGCGAGCTCGTACGCGAGCGCGGCTTCCTCGCCGCCGCCGCGGTCGTCGGAGACGTCAAGGACGCGTCCAAGCTCCGGCAGGTGTTCGACAAGTACCGGCCCGGCGTCGTGTTCCATGCCGCGGCGTACAAGCACGTCGCGCTCATGGAGGCGAACCCGGTCGAGGCGGTCCGAAACAACACGCTGGGTACCCGGACACTTGCGGACGTGGCGGTCGAGTTCGGCGCCAAGCGGTTCGTCCTCGTCTCGACGGACAAGGCCGCGAGCCCGAGGACCGTGATGGGCCAGTCGAAGGCGCTCGCCGAGTGGATCGTCGAGACGTGGGGCCACCGGGCCGACGTCGGCACGCGCTTCGTCGCCGTGCGGTTCGGCAACGTGCTCGGCTCGTCCGGCTCGGTCGTCCCGATCTTCCGGCGCCAGATCGCGCGCGGCGGGCCCGTGGGGGTCACGCACCCGGAGATGACACGGTTCTTCATGACGATCCCCGAGGCCGTGCAGCTCGTGGTGCAGGCCGGCGCGATCGGGGGTCGCGGCCAGGTCTACGTCCTCGACATGGGCGAGCCGGTGCGGATCGTCGATCTCGCCGAGAAGATGATCCGGCTGTCGGGCAAGGAGCCGGGGAAGGACATCGCGATCGAGTTCATCGGCCCCGCGCCGGGCGAGAAGATCCACGAGGTGCTCGTCGGCGACGACGAGACGGCGACGCCGAGCCAGCACCCCAAGATCGACCTGATAACGCGCCGGCCCGTCGACGCCGAGTGGCTCGAGGCCGAGCTCGCCCTGCTCGAGCGGCTCGTCGAGGACGGCGACACCCTCGAGCTCGTCGGTGAGCTACGACGGGTCGTGAGCGAGCCCCGGCGCGCACACGCCGGCACCGCGGAGCGTCGACCGACCGCCTAGCCGGCCCGTGCCGTCGCCCGTCTTCGTCGTGGGTGACGTCCACGGCCACCGCGACGTCCTGGTCGGGCTGCTCCGCGCCGCAGGCCTCGTCGGCCCCGACGAACGCTGGAGCGGCGCGGACGCACGGCTCTGGCTGGTCGGCGACCTCGTCGACCGCGGTCCGGACGGGATCGGCGCCGTCGACCTCGCGCGGCGTCTCGAGGAGGAGAGCGAGGGCTCCGTTCGCTGCCTGCTCGGCAACCACGAGACGCTGCTGCTCGCCGTGCACCGCTTCGCAGGTGAGCAGACGAGCGTCCCCGGAGAGTCGTTCTACGGGCTCTGGCTGTTGAACGGCGGCGTCGAGTCGGATCTCCGCGCACTGACCCCAGACCACGTCCGGTGGCTGAGCGCGCGGCCGCCGCTCGCGCTCGAGGGCGACTGGTTGATCGTCCACGCGGACACGCACGCGTACCTCGAGCTCGGATCGTCGATCGACGCAGTCGGCCGGAAGACGGCCGCCACACTGCTGCACGGCTCCGCGGACGACCTCGACGCGCTGCTCGTCGTCGTGTCGGACCGGCTGCGGCTCGACGAGCCCGCGGCCGTCGACGCCCTGCTCGGCGCGTACGGGGGCACGCGCATCGTCCACGGCCACACGCCGATCA
>Ga0081539_10003157_pt1 | contig 20906 bp, 19 predicted proteins | sample TabmetS4T2R2_FD_71023 | JGI IMG/M metagenome (GOLD analysis project Ga0081539, IMG submission 71023) | Tabebuia heterophylla rhizosphere microbial communities from the University of Puerto Rico - S4T2R2 | ecosystem: Host-associated > Plants > Roots > Rhizosphere ...
TTTTCCGCAGGAGTAATGGGCAGCAGAAGGCAGGGCGAACGACGGCGCCGAGCCACGATTCACCAACGGTCGGGAAGGCGGTGAGCATGGCTGCCTCGCACTCCGCGCAGACGCCGGGTGGACAGTCGATCACCGACCTTCTTCCCCTCGTACGCCGTGTTGTTGCGGCAAAAATCCGGGACCCCCAGCTCGTCGACGACCTGGTCCAGGAGACTCTCCTGCGGGTCATGGCCGCTCGGACCCGGGTCGCGGCCGACACTCTCGCGCCCTACGCGACGGTCACCGCGCGCAACCTCATCGCGTCGCTCGCCCGCAGTGACGACCGGGCGCGTCGGATGGCACACCTGTTGGCCGACGACGACACCGCCGAGCGTCCGGAGGACGAGGTCCTGCGGCAGGAACAGAAGGCTGCGGTGAAGGAGGCGCTGGCACGGCTGCACCCCGCGGAACGCGAGATGCTCCTCGCGCATGAGGTACACGGGCACGACACGGCAACGCTGGCGGCCGGCCACGGATCCACACCGGGAGCCATCGCGGCCCGGCTCAACCGCACGCGGGCCAAGCTGCGGGTGGAGTATCTGCTCGCGCACGAGCGCGGCGAGCCGCCGACCGACCGGTGCCGGCCGGTGCTGCTGGCGCTGTCCGCTGGTGACCGGCGGCGACAACGAGAGCTCGACGCCGGCGGGCATCTGCTCGGTTGTGATTTCTGCGCCGGCCTCAGCGCGCCGTTGCTGGATCGGCAGGCCGCCGTGGCTACGGACAGTGAAACGCGGGTGCCGGTGAGGAGGGACGCGGACGTGGTGACGGCGCGGCAGGAGGGGCGGAGGCTCGCGGCCCAGGCCGGCTTCACGCCGACCGAACTCGCCGTCATCGCCACGGCCATCTCCGAGATCGCGCGCAACATCGTCAAGTTCGCCAAACGCGGCGAAGTGACAATCTCCGTGGTGACGGAGAACGAGCGGACCGGCGTGACCGTCGTGGCCCGCGATGCCGGTCCCGGCATCGCTGACGTCGCCCGTGCGGTGCAGGACGGTTACAGCACGTACGGTGGCCTGGGACTGGGGCTGCCGGGTGCGAGACGGCTGATGGACGAGTTCGAGATCATCTCCGAGGTAGACAAGGGCACCACGGTAACCATGACCAAGTGGCTTCGGTGAGGGCGCGGGCGCGGTGGCGCGAGGCGGAGCAGGAAAGGTGGGCGACATGACGGCCGAAGGAAACGACGAATCCCGGGAATCCGGCGAGACGCGCGACGAGCACGACGGGCTGCTGCCCGAACTCGTGGCGTACCTGCGGGACCGCCGGACGGACCTGCGTGACCAGTGGACCGGCCGGATCACCGGCGCGCATCTCCTGTCCTCGATGACCGAGGAGGAGATCTTCTCCGAGGCCACTGCCATCTACGACAACTACGTCGAGGTCCTCGAGACAGGTAGCACCGACGCATTGCAGCACTATGCGCAGGACCTCTCCGAACGCATCATCCCGCGCGGCGTCGAGACCGAGGAGGTGGTCAGCATCGTGCTGCTGCTCCGCGACGTCCTGGCCCGTTCGCTCTTCGAGAAGTACCACAAGGATTTCGGCCTGCTGAACAGCGTCCTCGACGCGTACGAACCCGCCGCGAACCGCATCGCGAACATGGTCGCGGTCAGCTTCGTCGAGGAGCGTGAGCGGGTCATCCGGGACCAGCAGGAGGCGATCCGGGAGCTGTCGACGCCGGTGTTGCAGGTCCGCGAGCGGCTGCTCATCCTGCCCATCATCGGGATCCTCGACGGTCCCCGCGCGCGCCAGCTCACCGAACAGCTCCTCAGGGGTATCCGCGCGCACCGGGCCAAGGTGGTCGTCATCGACATCACCGGTGTGCCCGACGTGGACGAGGGCGTGGCGAACAGCCTCGTGCAGACCGTCGACGCCTCGAAGCTCATGGGGGCCTCCGTGATCATCACGGGGTTGTCCTCGGAGATCGCCGAGACCCTGGTGACCATCGGCGTGGACCTGAGCAAGATGGACACGGTGGGAGACCTCCAGGAGGGAATCGAGGAGGCCGAGCGACTGCTCGGGTTCCAGGTCGTCAGGAATGACGATGTCGGGCGTTGACCCACCGGACTCGGGGCCGCTGCGCGTTTCCATCCTGGCGCAGGGTTCGTACCTGATCGCGTCCATCCACACCGCCCTCGACGACGAGCATTTCGAGCGATTCCAGCGGAACCTGAGCGATCAGATCGGACAGAAGCGAGCCCGGGGAGTCATCATCGACGTCGCCGCGCTGGACGTGCTGGACTCCTTCGGTTCCCGTACGCTGCGCGATCTCGGCCAGGTGGCGCGGCTTCGCGGCGCGGACACTGTCGTGGTGGGGATCCAGCCCGAGGTCGCCTTCGCCATGGTGAAGTTCGGCATCAACCTGGATCCGATCCACACGGCGTTGGATCTCGAGGAGGGTCTCGCGCTCCTCGACCAGCTCGAGCGCTGGGGCCAAGGAATGCCTCAGCGCACCGATTGAACCGGCGGCCATGGACGAGCTCCGCAGGCTTCATCAGGACTACGCCGCCGCATTTCTCGGCTTTTTGACCGGGCGCGACGAGAGCGGGTTGCGTGCCGCCTACGAACTCGGCCGTCGTGCCGTGTCGGACCCCGTGGGCCTGCTGAATCTGGTGCACGTTCATCACGAGGTCCTCATGGAGGTCCTGCACACCGCGCGGTCCCCGGAGGAGGCGCGCGACATCGGTCACGCCGGGGCGGCCTTCCTCCTCGATGCTCTGACCAGCTTCCAGATGACCCAACAGGGATACCTGGAGAACGCCCGTACCTCGGCGGACGGGGCCACCACCACGAATCGCCACGCCGCGAACGGCTAGGCGGTGCGCCGGTTCAGTAACAGTGAGGGCGAGTCTGGTCCGTGGGTGAGCGTGGAGCGGGCCCAGTCCAGCAGGTTGCAGCAGGCGTCCGGCTGACACTGCGCACAGCGACCGGTGGCGCGGTCGACCCCCGGGTGTTCGACGTGCATGTCGACGACGCGTTCGGCGGCCCACCAGATCGTGTCGGGACTGACGGGCAGGTTGATCTCGATATTCATGCACCCTCCCTCCGGTTGCTGGTAAGAGCGCCGCGCCGGCGAATAGTGTTACTCCAGGAGGATGCCGCCGTACCGTCCGTGATCACCTCGCCCGACCGCCATCGGTTTTGGACCGAGTTGATGCGGGCAACCGGGATGCACGATGGATCGTGTGCTGGCAGGTCGGTACCGGCTGCTCGACCGGCTCGGCGCCGGGGGCATGTCGGTGGTCTGGCGTGCCCGCGACGACCTGCTTGACCGTGAGGTCGCCGTCAAGGTGCTGGCCACGGAGGGAGCGGCCGACCCGAGTCTGCCGGAACGGGTTCGGGTGGAGGCCCGCGCCGCCGCCCGGCTGCGGCACCCGCACGTCATCGAGGTTCACGATTACGGCGAGACCGAGGACCATCTGCCGTACGTGGTGATGGAACTGATCGACGGCCGGTCCCTCGCCGATGTGCTGGGCCGTGGCGCGCTGTCGTGGCGCTCAGCCGCGCTGATCGGGGCACAGGTCGCCGCCGCGCTGGCTGCCGCACACGCTCGTGGCATCGTGCACCGCGACGTCAAGCCGAGCAACGTCATGGTCACTCCCGGCGGCGTCAAGCTGGTCGACTTCGGGATCTCCGCGACCGTGGGGATGGCCGACCGGATCGGCGACGAGGTGCTCGGCACGCCCGCGTATCTGGCGCCGGAACGCCTCCGCGGAGGTTCGGTGCGCCCGGCGACCGACGTGTACGCCCTCGGCCTGCTGCTCTATCTGATGCTGGCCGGCCGTCTGCCGTGGCACGCGTCCACCACGACGCAGATGCTCCGGGCGCACCGCTATCTCGAGCCGGCGGTCCTGCCTCCGGTGCCGGGCCTCCCGGCCGAGCTGGCCGATCTCTGCCATCGCTGTCTGGCCAAGGACCCGGCGGACCGGCCGAGTGCGGACGAGGCCGCGGGTGTTCTCGCCGCTGCGGCCGGGGTTGCGCCGCCCCCGCCGTTGCTCGACGACCTCGCCGGCCCTCCGGCCCAGACCTCGGGCACCACGGCCATCATGGCCCCGCTGCCGGGCAGCCGGCGAATGCTTGTTGCCGCCGCGGCGGTGGGCGCGCTGCTGGTGGTCGCGCTCCTCCTGTGGTCCGGGGCGCGATCGGACGACGCCGCCGTTCCGGTCGCCGCCGCGCCCACGGAGGCGGCGGCGTCGCCGGCGAATCTGGAGTGTGAGGTCGGCTACGTGGTCCGCGACGCGGTCGGCGGCCGGTTCTCCACCGCGGTCACCATCGCGAACACCGGCCCCGACGCCGCCGAGGACTGGCATCTCACTTTCGTCCTCCCCGGCGGTCAGAAGCTGGTGCGCGGCTGGAGCGGCGGCTGGGCGCAGGACGGTGAGTCGCTGAGCGTCCGCGGCACCGACCTGGCCTCCGGCGGCGTGGTTCGCACCGGCTTCGACGCGACCTACCGCGGGGCGACCACGTTGCCCGCGCAGTTCCGGCTCAACGGCACCGTGTGCGCGGCAGAGATGTCGATGGCGGGCCGGACCGAGGCGCCCACGGCGACGACCAGAGCGAGCGCTCGCGCGGCGGTCGAGGCGGCCGTCACCTCGAGCGCCGAGAATGGCAACAGGGGCAAGGGTGGCGGCGACAAGGAAAACGGCAAGGGCAAGGGCAGGGGAAAGTAGGTCAGGCGGCCGTTCGCGGAGGCGCCTTGGGAGACGGGTGCGGATTCTTCGTTGATCATGCGTGGCGACGCGGGTTTCATCCCGCACGTCGAGCGGGTACGCAGCAGTACACGGTTGCCGAACGAAGGAGGACTGCCGTGGGAATCGGTGCAAGCATTTTCCTGATCGCACTCGGCGCGATTCTGGCATTCGCCCTGCACGTGGATCTGGGCGGCATCGACATCAATGTGATCGGCTGGATACTGATCATCGCCGGTGTGCTCGGGCTGATCATGACGACCCTCATCTGGGGTCGCCGGCGCACAGTGGTCACGCCGGAGCCGGTGGAGCGGGAAGTCGTCACCCGCGACCCGGTCGAGTACCGGCGGGTCGAAGAGCGGCGCCGCGACGTCGAGCCCCCGCTCTGAGATCCGAACTCAATCAGCGTCGGCTTCGCCGTACCGCGGCGAGGTGACCGGCGCTGTCAGACATGCGGCGCTTCAGACCGCCCTGATCTTCCTGCCAGGATGATCGGGGCGGGACGAGGCGACCGTCCTGGGGGAGGCCCGTTACAGGTAGCCGAGTGCGCGGCAGGCGGTCCGCAGGTCGGGGTCCTCGCAGGAGACGCCGCTGCCCTCCACCACTGACTCCCATCGACCGTCGACGTACCGCAGGAACAGCTGTTCGTCCTCGTACTGGGGCTGGTCCGACGGGTTGGCGGCGGTGATGGCGTACACGTGGGCGTAGTTGTTGCGGCAGCGCTTGATGTCCACCCGTTCAATGATCAGCCCGGTCGCCGGGTCGTCGAACTTCTGTTTCACAAGTGACAGGAGCCTGTCCTGGGTGCAGGCGTCCTGATCGACGTCGCCGGCCGTCGCCCGCAGCGACGGCGTCGTCTTGCTCGACGGTCGGGTCTTGGCCGTGGTCGACCTGGACGGCGACGGGGGGTCGGTAACGGACGTGGGCGCCGGTGTGCCCGTCGATGGCGCCGACGGCGCGCCGGAGCTGGGCGACGCCGCCGGTGTGCAGCCGGTCAATGAGATCGCCGTCACGGTGAGCGCCACTACGACGATTCGGACGCGCACTGACATGTCGGTTCACCTGACTCCCCGCTTGGATCGAAGCCCTGCCCCAGCGCCGCTCCGGTGCTGCGGAGTCCATGGTGCGCCGGCTAGGCAACAGCAACCTCGCAGTTCTGTAATGCGGGCGTAACGGAAAGGGCAGGCCGCCCCTGCGGACCGGAGAGCCCATACCGGGGAACGGGCGTGGCATGCTCGCCGCATGAGCACCGACGCCGCCGAGGCCGGCCGCCTGACCGACGCCACGCTAGCGGTCCTGCCGGCCCTGGAACGCTGGCTGGAGTTCACCGACGTCGCCGGGCCCGCCCGTCGCCGGCAGAGCTGGCGGGCCGTGCTCGACACGCCGCTACCGGACAAGGGCGCCGGCGCCGACGCGACCCTTACCGAGCTGGCCGAGTGGGTCATCGCCAACGGGCTCCCGATCGGCGCACCCGGGTTCACCGGCTTCATCACGACCGGCCCGTCGACCGTCCCGGCCGTCGCGCAGTTCGCGGCCGCGCTGGCCAGCCCGCAGCGGTACGCGGTGAGCGCGTTCAACACCCTCGAAGACGTCTCGCTGCGCTGGCTGGCGCAAGCCTGCGGGCTGGACGAGCCGGTTGCCGGGGTCTACAGCAGCGGCGGCTCGGTGGCGAACCTCCTGGCGCTCGGGGCGGCCCGCCAGGCGGCGTTCGAGCGGCTCGGCGTCGACGCGGGCCGTGACGGCATTCCTGCCGGGGTGCAGGGCCGGATCTACGCGAGCTCCGAAGCGCACCACACGATCCAGCGAGCCGCCGCCGTACTCGGCCTCGGCCGCGCGGCGGTGCGGTCGATACCGGTCGACGCTCGCCAACGGATCCGGGTCGACCTGCTCGCCGACGCGGTCAAAGCAGACGTCGCCGCGGGCGCTGTCCCGGTCGCGATCGTCGGAGTGGCCGGGACGACGAACACCGGCGCGATCGATCCGCTGGACGCGCTTGCCGACCTCGCCGAACGGCACGACACCTGGCTGCACGTCGACGGTGCGTACGGTCTGCTCGCGGCCGGTGTCGGTGAGCTGGCCGAGCGGTTCACCGGATTACGCCGTGCGCAGTCGTGGATCGTCGACCCGCACAAGTGGCTCGCCACCGGGGTCGGCTGCGCCGCCACGTACGTACGAGACGCGGACCTTCTGCACCGCACCTTCACCCAGACCCCGGCGGCATACCTGGCGATGCCCGGCTACGGCGACGTCGCCTCGCCGTTCGAGGAGTTCGGCGTCCACTACGACGACTTGGGCGTGGAGCTGTCGGCACCCCCGCGGGGCGTGCTCGTCTGGGCGGTGTTGCGCGAGATCGGTCACGACGGGTTGCGCGAGCGCGTCCGCCGTCACATCGGATACGCCCGGCGCCTGACCGAGTTGGCCCGCCGGCATCCCCGGCTGGAGGCGTTGACCGAACCCGATCTGTCGATCGCGTGCCTGCGATACCGGCCCGCACGGCCGGCCGGTGAAGCCGAACTCGATCGGCTCAACGAGGAACTGCTGCGCCGTCTTTGGCGGGCCAGCGGGTACCTGCCATCGAGCACCGTGGTGCGGGGCCGGTTCGCGATCCGGCCGTGCTTCGTCGGCGTCCGGCACGCCGACGACGACGTCGTGGGCCTGGCGGAGCGCCTGGTCGAACTCGGGGACGCACTCACCGGATAGCCGACCCGCGGACCGCCGAGCGGTGCTTAGACCCGTGCGCAGCCGGGGTCACGACGCCCGGCCGACGACTGCGGCCGGTGCTGGCACCATATCGGTATGCCCTACGGAGTCGTGCTGCTTCCGGACCGCCGCGTCCACGACAGCCTTACGGCGCTGGCCGCAGCGGCCGGTGGCGCAGACCCGATCAACCTGTTGGGTGGGCACGCTCCGGCGCATGTCTCGGTGATCCATTTCGACGGTGACGCCGGTCAAGCTGCGCAGGTTGCCGCCCGGACAGCGGGGCTGCCAAGCCGGAGCATGGCGGTGACGATCATTGGCCTGTTGTACGCCCTGGTCGCTCCCGGTGACTACTACGTTCCGCAGGGCGGGGTGTACTTCGGGCTCGAGGTGGTGCGCGGGCCAGAGCTGAACGCGCTCCACCAGCAGGCGCTGGGCTGGGTACGCGAGGCGGGCGCCGTCCCGCTCGGCGCGGTCGGCGCCGACTTCCGGCCGCACCTCACGCTCGGTATCAGCGGCACGCAGCCAGCCTTGCCGAACCTTCGCGATGTGCCGGTCGGCCAGCTGGATCTCACGCTGGCGTGTGGGGAACTGGGACCGTACGGCACCTTTCCGGGCCTGGCAGCGCGCTTGCCGGCATAGCCGTACTGACGACAGTGATGAGCGCGTGGTCCGTCACGTGCAGGCGGCGGCGAGTGCGCCGATCGGGTCGAGGTAGATCCGGGCCAGCAGGGTGACCCATTGGTACACCGCGTCCTCCTTCGCGGCGAGCGGGCCCGGCCGGAAATGCGGGTTGGACACCCCTCGCTGAACGGACTCGCATGCGGCCCAGTCCTCGCGGTTGGTCACGTCCCAGAAGTCCACCGCGTACGACGGGTCGGCCACGCCGGGTCGGAAGAGCCAGGAACATTCGATCCCGGTACGGCCCGCTGCGAGCGGCGTCAGCCGGTGCGTCATGACGTAGTCCGGATGGGCCGAGATCAGCAGATTGGGCAACAGGCTCAGGTATTGGACGCGGCGCGGGTCGACGCCGGGCAGCGGAACCCCGGCCGACCGCCCGGACAGCGACATCGTCTCGGCATGCTCACGCAGGTCCATCGAGCCGCCGACCCATGCGCCCGGCAGGTCCCAGTTGGCGCCGGACGACGGTGGCGAGACCCGGCACAGCTCCGGGTGGATCATCGGGCAGTGGTAGCACTCCTGGTAGTTCTCCACGATGATCTTCCAGTTCGCCGCCACCTCGTACGTGCGGCGGGCGCCGACCACCAGGTCTTCGGCACGGTACGGCGCCATGACACGGGCCATCGCGCCGATGTAGCGCTCGAAGGCGGGCGCCTGGCCCGTGGCGTTGACGAACACCCAGCCGTGCCAGGTCACCAGCGGCAGCTCGACCAGGTCGAGGCCGTCGGGCCGGCGGGCGTCCATGCCGGGCGCGGCGCGCAGACCGCCGTCGAGACGATAGGACCAGCCGTGGTACGGGCAGACGACCGCGCGGTGTCCGGCCACACCGCCGATCGGCAGCAGCTCGTGGCCGCGGTGGCGGCACACGTTGGCGAAGGCGCGCGGCCCGCCGTCGGTGCACGTCAGCAGGACCCCGACGTCCCCGATCCCGATCGCCCGGTGGGTGACCGCCGCATCGGGTCCGGCGGCGTCGCCGGAGCCGGTCAGCTCGTCGACGCGCCCGAGGCAGGTCCACCCCGCGGCGAACACGTGCCGGCACTCCCAGTCGAAGACGTCGACCCCGGTGTACGCCACGGCCGGCAGCATCACCGACTCGCCGTGCGGGCGCAGCACCGCCGACAGTTCTCCGGCATCGATGGGCGCCACGGTCATGTTTCCGACCTCACACCTTGGCCACCCGGATCTCCCCGACCCGGTGCTGCGCCACGCCGGTGGCCACGCCGGCGACAAGCACCACCGCGCAGAGCGCAACGAGCACGACCGGGGACGGGTTCAGCAGAAACACGATCACCAGGATGAGGGGCGCGCCGAGGCCCGGCCAGACAGTTGCGGCCCGGTACCGTCGCGACAGGACCGCCTGGATCAGGGTGGCGCTGAGCAGGTAGCCGGCCAGCCCGACGCCGAGCACGCCGCGCGTGCCGGTGCTGAGGTGCTCCTCCGAGCCGTGCAGGACGGATTGCTCCAGGCCGACCGCGACCGCCGCGAGACTCAGGGCTACCGGCAGGTGGGCGTACACGTAGAAATCATGCACACCCTGCCGTGTCCGCTCGCCGCCCTCCTGCACCAGCCGGCGTTTCGCCGCACCCCCGGAGAGGTCGAAGTAGGACCACCACAGAGACGCGGCCACCAGGAACGCGAACAGCGCAGTGATGTACACACCTGCCGTCCAGCCGCCGTCATGCAAGCCGAGCACGGTGGCCGCCACCGACTCGCCGAGCACGAGGATCACGAAGAGTCCGAAGCGCTCCGGCAGGTGCTCCATGTGTAGCGGCGGAGCGTCCGGCACCCGCGCGGCCAGGGTTGGCCCGAGCAGGTCCACAGCGACCCCCACCGCCCACAGGACATACCGGCCGGGTGTCGCCACCGCCAGCGAGATCAGCCAGCACGCGGCTCCGGCGGCATGACCGAACAGATACGGGCGGATTCCTACCCGGGTGTCCGGTAGTCGGCGCCAGACCCGCAGGTAGCCGATGAGGAGCACCACCCGTAACAGCACATAGCCCATCGCGAACCAGTGGCCGGACGCGCCCGTGGCCTCGTCGGCCGCGGCGGCCATGGCGATCACGCCGGTCATGCCGGTCAGGGTGAGCAGCCGGAAGATCGCGTCATCGGTATCGAACCGGTTGGCGTACAGCGTGGTGCTGGCCCACGCCCACCAGCCCACCACAAGGATCGCCGCGAACGTCAGGCCCCCGTGCACCGTCGCGTTCTTGGCCAGCACGTCGGCGCTGCGGGCCACGAACAGCACGAAGGCGAGGTCGAAGAACAGTTCGAGCCGGGTTGCCGAGCGGTTGGACGCGCGGTTGACGTCCGGCGGCCGGATGAGCTCGCGTTCCTCCTCGTCCTCGCGATCCAGGCGGGCCTGCGCGGCAGGCTCCAGCCCGGGACCTGATTCGGGCATCCTGCCTCCCGCCTGACCGGCACTGTTCGGATCAGTCCATCACGACCGGCACGGCAGCGCTCCTCAGCCGTCCGGCGTCGGCGAATCGAGGAACCGGAGCACCACGTCCAGTACCAGCTCGGTCCGGGCGAGGCCGAAGAAGTGCGTCGTACCCGGGAACACCGCCAGCTGCGAGGACGGGACACCGACGAAGTCACCGTTGACGTCACCACCGCGCAACCGGAGAAACCTGACCACGTGGTCGAGCTTGACCGCGTCGCAGTCACCGACCGTGATCAGGGTCGGTGCGGAGATCCCGGCGATGTCGGCATCGGACCAGCCCGGAAATCCCTTGTCGTAGGTGCCGAGCTTGTCGAGCAGGTCCTGCAGCTTGTCCGGATGCGGCGACTTGGCGCGGTACTGCTGTTCCATCGGCGTGCCCACGATCATGTCGACCGTCATCGAGCCGACCGCCTCGCTGTTCTCCGGGCGATCGCCGTCCGGGTGGAATGAGACGGACGACACGATCAGCTTGCCGACCACCTCGGGGTTCTTGATGGCCAGGTGCAGGGCGGTCGCACCCCCCACGCTGAACCCGAAGACGTCGACCTGCGCGACGCCCAGGTGTCGAAGCAGACCGATGACGTCGGACGCCAGGTCCGCACTCCGGAGCGGCCGGTCGATGTCGTTTGTCCGCCCGTGGCCCTGGAAGTCGGCGGCGATCACCTGACGGGCCGCCGCCAGCCCGGGGATCAGCGGCCCGAACTGCTGGTCGATGTCGAACAGCCCGCCGTGCAGCAGGAGCAGGGGCGTTCCGCCGGAGCCGTGGATCTCGAAGTACATCTGCAGGCCGTTGACCGGGGCATAGCCGGTCTGCGTCGGCCTCTCCTGTGTAGGCATCAGGAAAGTCTTCCGGGCGACCAGGCACCCGTCAAACACGGCCGTCCGGGCCACGGGCGTGCGCTCGCTAGGTGAACCTCGGAACACTCGTCCGGAGCTTGACCAGGTGTTGTGCGTGCCGATCCAGCGCCCGGTCTTCCTCCGTACGGGGCTGCCAGCGTGCCACCGGTATCGGCTGCCCCGCCGGGTCGACCGCCACGAACACGATGAGACAGTGCGTGGTGAGGTCGAGTTGCCGGGTCTTCGGATCACCGGATCGGACGTGTACGGAGATGTGCATGCTGGTGGTGCCGGTGTGCAACAGCCGCGCCTCGGTCTCGACAATCGAGCCGATCTGCAGCGGCCGGTAGAAGCGGACGCCCCCGGCGTACACGGCCACGGCTTCGGTTCGGCTCCAGCCGACCGCGCACACGTAGGCCGCCTCGTCGATCCACCGCATGACGGTCCCGCCATGGACCTTGCCGCCCCAGTTGACGTCGGTGGGCGCGGCGAGGAAACGCAGCATGGTGCGCGGCGCGGTGCCGGCGTCGGAGTAGGTCTGCTGCTCCATGGCGGCTTCGATGTCGGCGCGGATCTGGACCCGGTCGACCGCGCCGCGTTGCCGTCGCTCGTCCTCCGGAGTCGACGGGTGCCAGGCCGGTACCGGCACGGGCCGGCCCGAGTCGTCGACCGCCACGAAGATCGTCAGGCAGCGGGTGGCCTCGGTGAACGTGCCCTTCTTGGGATCGGCCGAGGAGACCACGACGATGACGTGCATGCTGGACCGGCCGGTGTGTACGAGCCGTGCCGTCACCTCGACCAACTCGCCCACTCCGACCGGGCGGCTGAAGTGCACGTCGCCGACATAGACCGTGACGCAGTACCGGCCGCTCCAGGCCACGGCGCATCCGTAGCCGGCCTTGTCGATCCATTCCAGGAGCTTGCCGCCGTGCACGGTGCCGCCGTACGTGATGTCCATCGGGGCGGCCAGGAAGCGCAGGACGAGTTCCGAGGTCGACCGGTTCATGCCTGGCTGCCTTCTCCGCGTGTCCGCATCCCGTGTGGCCGAGCGAGCCCGCCCGACGTGGCTGCATCGCTCCCCGTTCACTCTACGACCGGTGCCCGGCCGGCTGTACGGCGCTCGATGCGTCGGCCGGTGCCCGCAGCGCCGCCGGTCCGGTCCACAGGTGTAGCAACGACGACAGCGCTCATCGATGCCTGCGGGTTACCGTGGGGCAGACTGTTCCACGTCACGGACCTCCGCTGAGGAGGGGGATCTCATGCGCAGAGCACGGCTCATCGGCCTCGCCGCCGCCGTGGTGCTGGCAGTGGGCCTGCAACCGGTTCTCGCCAGCCCGGCCCAGGCGGCCACCTACTACAACTCCCGATGCGGCAACACCTCCAGCCGGGTTCTCCTGACGTTCGACGACTGGGCGTACGGTGACCCGTACCGCGCCACGCGCGTCGGTTCCTATCTCCGGTCCCGCAACGTGCGGGCGGCGTTCTTTCTGATAGGCAAGTACGCCCGGAACTACCCGGGGATCGTCAGCACCCTCCGTCAACAAGGGCACTGGGTGCTCAATCACACGTACTCCCACCCCAACCTCACGACCCTGTCGAATTCGGGGGTGAGCTCGGAGATCCGCAACGGTGTGTGGAGCAACCGGCTGCGCCCGCCGTACGGGGCGTACGACTCGCGTGTCTCGTCGATCGCCGGCAGCCTCGGATACCGGATCTGCACCTGGACCATCGACACACGGGACTGGCAGAAACCCGATGGCGTGCACTACCGCAGCACGTCAAGCATCCGCTCGATCGTCCGCAACTCGCCGTGGTCCGCCCGGTACGGCGGTGTCGTGTTGGGCCACCTGAACACCAACTATCCGAGCGCCGTGGGCGGAATCATCGACGACCTGCATCGTCAGGGGCTGCTGTTCTGCCGCAACCGGGGCGCGGTATCGGCGACCGCACCGTTCCCGCTGTCCTGCACCTAAGCACCAAGCGCGAACCATTGCCCGCGATCTTGGAGTTGTGGTGGGCTACAAAAGCCGCATCCGTCGCGAAAGCCCCACCACAAGTCCAAGATCGGCGGGGTGAGTGGGCGGCTTGAGACGCCTCTGTTTGCGTTAACATCGCACAGTGCATCACGCCTCGCTCGCCATCGATCCCGCCCTGCGCGTCTCCGCCGTCGATCCGCGCCTGTACGGGTCCTTTGTGGAGCACATGGGCCGCTGCGTCTACACGGGCATCTACGAACCGGGCCACCCGCAGGCGGACGAGTCCGGGTTCCGCCGCGACGTGGCCGACCTCGTCCGCGAGCTGGGCGTGCCGATCCTGCGCTACCCGGGCGGCAACTTCGTTTCGGCGTACAACTGGGAGGACGGCATCGGCCCGCGTGGCGAGCGGCCGCGACGGCTCGACCTGGCCTGGCGGTCGATCGAGTCCAACCAGGTCGGCGTGGACGACTTCATGGCGTGGTCCCGCGGGGTGGGCAGCGCACCCATGATGGCGGTCAACCTCGGCACCCGCGGGGTGGATGCGGCCCGAAGCCTGGTTGAGTACTGCAACCACCCGTCCGGAACGTACTGGTCGGACCTGCGGCGGGCCAACGGCTCGCCGGAGCCGTACGACGTACGGCTGTGGTGTCTGGGAAACGAGATGGACGGCCCGTGGCAGATCGGCCACAAGACGGCGTACGAGTATGCCCGGCTGGCCGCGGAGACCGCCAAGGCGATGCGCCGCGTGGACCCGGGCATCGAGCTGGCCGCTTGCGGCAGCTCGCACCAGAGCATGCCCACCTTCGGCATGTGGGAGGCCACGGTGCTCGAGGAGACGTACGACCTGGTCGACTACATCTCCCTGCACAGCTATTACGAGCAGGTCGGCGACGACCGGGACAGCTTCCTCGCGCGCGCCGTCGACCTCGACCGCTTCATCGACGCCGTGGTCGCCACCTGTGATCACGTACGGGCCAAGGGCGGGCATCGCAAGGACATCAACCTGTCGGTGGACGAGTGGAACGTCTGGTACCAGAGCCGGTTCGCCGGCGAGGAGAACCTCGACTGGGCCGAGGCGCCGCGGCTGATCGAGGACACGTACTCGGTCGTCGACGCGGTCGTGGTCGGCAACCTGCTCATCTCGTTGCTGCGCCACGCCGACCGGGTGAAGATCGGATGCCTCGCCCAACTGGTGAACGTCATCGCGCCGATCCGCTCCGAGCCGGGCGGCCCGGCGTGGCGCCAGGCCAGCTTCCACCCGTTCGCACTGACCTCAAGGTACGGCCGCGGCACCGTGCTGCGCACCGACGCCGTCGCGCCGGCGCACGAGACGGAGGCACAGGGCGAGGTCCCGATCCTGGACGCGGTGGCGCTGCGCGACGAGGAGTCCGGCGCGGTCACGCTGTTCGCCGTGAACCGGGACCAGCGGCAGGAGCTGACCCTCGACGTGGACGTGCGCGCGTGTCCCGGGCTGGTGGCGGGGGAGCACGTGGCGATGCACGACCGCGACCCCGACGCGGTCAACAGCGCCGAACAGCCGGACCGGATCTCGCCGCGCCGCCTGGACGATGTCAAGGTGGCCGACGGGCACGCCACGGTCGTGCTCCCGCCGCTGTCCTGGAGCATGATCCGGATGCAGGGTGCCCGCTGATGCGAGTCGCCCGCCTGCACGGCGTCGGCGACATCCGGCTCAGCGAGGAACCGATGCCCGAGGTGGCGCCGGGCCACAGCCTGGTACGGGTCACCGCGGTCGGCCTCTGTGGATCCGATCTGCACTGGTACGCCGAGGAGGGCATCGGCGACGCCCGCCTCGCCGGCCCGCTGGTGCTCGGGCACGAGTCCGCGGGCGTCATCGAGGGCGGCCCGCGGCACGGGGAGCCGGTTGCCCTCGACCCTGCCATCGCGTGCGGGGTCTGCGAGCTGTGCCAGGAGGGCCACCGCAATCTCTGCCTGCGCATCCGCTTCGCCGGCCACGGTAGTCAGGACGGCGCGCTGCGAGAGTTCGTCGCTTGGCCGTCCGAGCTGCTGTACGCGTTGCCGGAAGGGCTCAGCCCGGCGGATGGTGCCATGCTGGAACCGCTGGGCGTCGCGATCCACGCCGTGGACCTGGGACACCTGCGCGTGGGTGCCAGCGTGGGCGTGTTCGGCTGCGGTCCGATCGGCCTCCTGCTCATCCAGGTGGCCCGCGCCGCCGGCGCGGCGTCCGTGGTGGCCGTGGACCCGTTGCGGCACCGGCTCGACGCCGCCCGGCGGTTCGGGGCCGACCTGGCACTCACACCGGACGACGCGGGCGATCCCGGCACCCTGGCCGCGCGCGCCGGCGGCAACGCACACGGGATGCACGTGGCGTTCGAGGTCGCCGGCACCGACGAGGCCGTGGCGACGGCCATCCACGCGGCGCGGCCCGGTGCGCGGGTCGTGCTGGTCGGGATTCCCTCGCAGCACCTCACCTCGTTCCCGGCCGGGTACGCGCGGCGCAAGGGCCTGACGATCCTGCTGTCCCGGCGGATGAAGGAGGTCTACCCGCGCGCGATCGCATTGGTGCGCTCCGGGCGCGTGGACGTGCGGTCCGTGGTCAGCGACACCTTCCCGCTGGCCGAGGCCGGCCGAGCGTTCGAGGTGGCTGCGGCGCGCCACGGCCTCAAGGTGGTGGTCGAGTGACCCGGCTCGGACCGGTCGCGCCGCGCCGTACCGACACGTCCGCGCTGCTGCCGCTCGGGCTCGACGAGGTCACGCTCGGGCCGGGTTTCTGGGGCGACCGGCAGGTCCGCAACCGTACGGTCACCCTGCCGCACATCCGGCAGTGGCTGGAGAAAGCCGGCACGTTCGCCAACCTGCGCGCGGTGGCCGCCCGCGACACGGCGGCCGCCCACCGGGGCATGCTGTTCGCCGACTCGGACGCCTACAAGTGGCTGGAGGCGCTCGGATGGACCGGCTCGGCCCCGGCCGACGTCATCGGGGTCCTGGCGGCGGCCCAGGATTCCGACGGCTACCTGAACACCCATTACCAGTTGGGCACGCCGGGCCGACGCTGGACCGACCTGGCGTTCGGCCACGAGCTGTACTGCCTCGGGCATCTCATCCAGGCCGCCGTCGCCCAGGTCCGGGGTGCCGGCGACACCGCCCTGCTGGAGGTTGCCTGCCGGTTCGCCGACCTGGCCGGCGACGTCTTCGCGGAGGACGGCCTCTGCGGCCATCCGGAGGTGGAGACCGCGCTGGTCGAGCTGTACCGCGTCACCGGCGAGGACCGGTATCTCGCGCTGGCCGGTACCTTCCTGGACCGGCGCGGGCACGGCTTCCTCGGCCCGGGCCGGTTCGGACCGGCCTACTACCAGGACCACATGCCGGTCCGGGCCGCGGGGACCATGTCCGGACATGCCGTACGGGCGCTCTATCTCGCCACCGGCATGATCGACGTGTACGCGGAGACCGGCGACCGATCCCTGCTCGAGGCCGCGGTCACGCAATGGGACGCCGCCCTCGCGGCCAAGACGTACGTCACCGGTGGACAGGGGTCGCGGCACGTCGACGAGTCGTTCGGTGACGAGTACGAGCTGCCGCCGGACCGCGCCTACGCCGAGACCTGCGCCGGCATCGCCAGCGTCATGCTGGCGTGGCGGCTGCTGCTGATCACCGGCCACGGGCGGTACGCCGACGCCATGGAACGCGCGCTGTTCAACGTCGTCGCGGCCTCCACCTCGGACGATGGGCGGCATTTCTTCTATGTCAACACGCTGCAGCGCCGCGGCCCCGGCCCCGGCCGGCCGGAGTGGTTCGACTGCGCGTGCTGTCCGCCGAATCTGGCGCGGCTGCTGGCCTCGCTACAGGCGTACTTCGCCAGCACCGGTGCCGACGGCGTCCAGCTGCATCAGTACGCGTCCGGCACGGTGGCGGCCACGCTCGCGGGCGGCCGGCGGGTCGCCTTCGCGGTCGACACCGACTACCCGTCGTCCGGCCGGATCACGGTACGGATCACCGGCACCGACGGCGGCGCGTGGCGGCTGGCGTTGCGGGTACCGCAGTGGTCGGCGCAGACCACCGTGACGATCGACGGGACCGCACGTGCGGCGGCCCCGGACGACCGCGGGTACGCCGTCGTCGAACGGGATTGGCGGCCAGGTGACTCGGTCACCCTTGATCTCGACATGACGCCCCGCATGGTGCGTCCGCACCCACGCATCGACGCGGTGCGGGGGAGCGTGGCGTTCCTGCGCGGGCCGCTCGTCTACTGTTTCGAGCAGATCGATCAGCCGGCGGGTGCCGATCTGGCGGACGTGGCGGTGGACGCTCGTGGAGTGCCGCACGTCGCCGGCGACGTCCTGGAGGTGCCGGGCATCCAGCGGACACCGGCCGCGTGGGGTGGCAGCCTCTACCGCGACGATGATCCAGCGCCCGAGCCCGGCCGACAGGTGACGTTGATCGCCACGCCGTACCACCGGTGGGCCAACCGGACCGTGGACGCGATGAGGATCTGGGTGCCGTTGGAACACCGGGCCGAGGCGGGCGCCTGATTCTTGATTGATTCCAGAAAATGGTTCAGACTTCGGGACGTGCCGACGACTTCCGACATCGGGCGCAAGCACGAGCAGGTCGTCTGCCGGTCGTGCGGTGCCGCCGCGAGCAATCGGCCGTCAGGTCGTGCGGTGCCGCCGCGAGCGACCAGCCGTCAGGTCGTGCGGTGCCGCCGCGAGCGACCAGCCGTCAGGTCGTGCGGTGCCGCCGCGAGCAACCAGCCATCAGAAGAAAAGAGGGACTGAGGTGTCTGACCGCAAGGACGCGACTGCGAGCGTCAGCGAAAGTGAGAACCCGGCAATCCCATCACCGACTCCCAAGCCGACTCGGCCCAGGACGAATCGGGACTGGTGGCCGAATCAACTGGAACTGCAAGTTCTCCATCAGCCCTCGCCGCGGTCCAACCCGATGGGCGAGGACTTCAACTACGCCGAGGAGTTCAAGACCCTCGATGTCGACGCACTCAAACGGGATCTCTTCGAGGTGATGACGACATCGCAGGATTGGTGGCCGGCCGACTACGGCCACTATGGGCCGCTCTTCATCCGGATGAGCTGGCATGCCGCCGGCACGTACCGGATCGCCGATGGCCGGGGCGGTGGCGGCAGCGGCGCGCAGCGCTTCGCCCCGCTCAACAGCTGGCCCGACAACGCGAGCCTCGACAAGGCGCGCCGGTTACTCTGGCCGATCAAGCAGAAGTACGGCCGCAAGATCTCTTGGGCCGATCTGCTGGTGTTCGCCGGCAACTGTGCTTACGAGTCGATGGGGTTCAAGACGTTCGGTTTCGGCTTCGGGCGGGAGGACATCTGGGAGCCCGAGGAGATCTTCTGGGGTTCTGAGGACACCTGGCTCGGAGACGAGCGCTACAGCGGTGACCGGGAGCTCGCCGCTCCTTTCGGCGCCGTACAGATGGGCCTGATCTACGTGAATCCGGAAGGCCCCAACGGCAGCCCGGATCCGCTGGCCTCGGCGCGCGACATCCGCGAGACATTCGGTCGGATGGCCATGAACGATGAGGAGACGGTCGCCCTCATCGTCGGCGGACACACCGTCGGCAAGACCCACGGTGCGGTCGATCCCCAGTACATCGGCCCCGAGCCCGAGGGCGCCCCGATCGAGCAGCAGGGCCTCGGCTGGAAGAACAGCTACGGCACCGGTAAGGGCGCCGACACGCTCACCAGCGGGCTGGAGGGCGCGTGGACCAACGAGCCGATCAAGTGGGACAACGGATATCTGGACAATTTGTACAAGTACGACTGGGAGCTGACGACGAGCCCGGCCGGTGCCAAGCAGTGGACTCCCAAGGATCCCTCGGCCCAGGACACGGTGCCCGACGCTCATGATCCGTCGAAGCGGCACGCCCCCATGATGCTGACCTCGGACCTCGCGCTGAAGGTGGACCCGATCTACGGGCCGATCGCGAAGCGCTTCCACGAGAATCCGGACCAGCTCGCGGAGGCGTTCGCCAAGGCGTGGTACAAGCTTCTGCACCGCGACATGGGACCTGTCGCCCGCTATCTCGGCCCGTGGGTTCCGGAGCCGCAGCCGTGGCAGGACCCGGTCCCGGCGGTCGACCACGAGCTGATCACGGGTGAGGACATCGCCGCCCTCAAGGCCAAGGTTCTCGAGTCGGAGCTGTCCATCTCCCAGCTGGTCACCACCGCCTGGGCGTCGGCGGCGAGCTTCCGCGGCACCGACAAGCGCGGCGGGGCCAACGGTGCGCGCATTCTCCTTGCGCCGCAGAAGGACTGGGAGGTCAACAATCCGGCCGACCTGGCCACCGCGTTGCAGGCCCTCGAGCAGATCCAGCGGGACTTCAACGGTGCCCAGTCCGGCGGGAAGATGGTCTCGCTCGCCGATCTGATCGTTCTCGGCGGGTGTGCGGCGGTCGAGCAGGCGGCGAAGAACGCCGGGTACGACATCACGGTGCCGTTCGCGCCGGGGCGCACGGACGCGTCGCAGGAGCAGACCGATGTCAACTCGTTCGCCGTGCTCGAGCCGAGGGCGGACGGGTTCCGCAACTACCTGCCGGCCGGTGAGAAGTTGTCGCCGGAGACTCTGCTGGTGGACCGGGCCTTCATGCTCAACCTGAGCGCCCCCGAGATGACGGTTCTGATCGGCGGCATGCGGGCCCTGAACGCCAACTCCGGGCGATCCCCACACGGTGTCTTCACCGAACGGCCCGGGACGTTGACCAACGACTTCTTCGTGAACCTGATCGACATGGGTACGGAGTGGAAGGCGTCCGCCTCGGCTGACAACGTGTACGAGGGCCGGGATCGCGTCACGGGCGAGGTCAAGTGGACCGGCACCGCGGTAGACCTCGTCTTCGGTGCGAACTCCCAGCTTCGGGCCATCTCGGAGGTCTACGCCTGCGAGGACGCGAAGGAGAAGTTCGTGCGTGACTTCGTGGCCGCTTGGGACAAGGTCATGAACCTCGATCGGTTCGACGTCGCCTGATCCCGATGTCCAGGTCGGCCGATCACCGGCCGACCTGGGCAGAATGCCAGCCGATCGTGAATGCGTATGCGATCGCGGTCCCCGCTGCAATCTTGTCGAGCTATTGGCCGCGGCATTTCCTGTCCAGGCCGACCCCGACTACGGTGGCGAGGCTGATCGGTGACGAGCGTAGAGATCCTGGAGCCGGCGGCCTCGGATAGGGCGTTGTCGGTCGCCGTGCACGGCGTGTGTCCGGTGCCGGCCAGCGCGCCCGGGCGGAGCGGGTCGGTGCTCGGCGCCGGATTCTGGCCGTGGTGAGATTGGCCCGCTGGTCGGGGGCCGCCGGGTGCGGGCTGATGTGTGCTGGTCGCGGTGTGTTCGGCCGGGCCGTGCCGTCCGGTCGGGCTGCTTCGGGTCGATGCGGTCTCGGGTGCGGGGTCTGTCCGCGCGGCACCGGCGGCGGGGATGCCGGCCGCGGTGGGGATGCCGGCCGCGGTGGGGATGCCGGCCGCGGTGGGGATGCCGGCCGCGGTGGGGATGCCGGCCGTGGTGGTGGGGATGCCGGCCGTGGTGGTGGGGATGCCCGTTTGCGGC
>Ga0081539_10003158_pt1 | contig 20902 bp, 14 predicted proteins | sample TabmetS4T2R2_FD_71023 | JGI IMG/M metagenome (GOLD analysis project Ga0081539, IMG submission 71023) | Tabebuia heterophylla rhizosphere microbial communities from the University of Puerto Rico - S4T2R2 | ecosystem: Host-associated > Plants > Roots > Rhizosphere ...
GATGAACTCACGAGTGACGGACGAAACAGCGATGGTCACGATCCTCGCGCCGAACCATCCCGTGTTCACGTTCCCCAACCGCATCACCGCCGCCGACTTCGAGGGATGGGTGCAGGAACGCAACCTGTACGCGTTCAACACGTTCGATCCGAAGTACACGCCGCTCCTCGAGTCACACGATCCAGGCGAGATGCCGCAGCGCGGTGGAGAGGTGTACGCGGAAGTCGGCAAGGGACACTACGTCTACACCGCGTACTCGTGGTTCCGGCAACTGCCGGCCGGCGTCCCCGGCGCGTACCGGCAGTTCGCGAACCTGATCAGCCTCGCCAAAGCGCCGCGGGCGTCATCCCGATAATCCTTTCCAGTCGTCGATCAGCCATCGAACGCGTTCTCGTCCTCGACGACCAGAATCGTGTGCTGCTATGCATTGGAGGGAGACTCCAGTACCCGGCCAACCTCGCGTGCGAGCTGGTCGAGACAATAGGGCTTCTGCAGGAAGGCGGCGCCGTCGGCGTGGATGCCGTCGAGTGCCAGCTGATCGTGGATGTATCCGGAGGTGAAGATGACGGGCAGCGTCCGGTCGGCCCGGCGCAGTTGAGCGGCGAGCGTCCGTCCGTTGTCGCCGGGCATCACGACATCGGTGATGACCAGATTGATGGGCGCCGGGTGTTCGGCGAAGACCCGCAGCGCCGAATCGGCGCTGCGCGCGGTCAACACGTCGTAGCCACGCTCGCGCAGCGCGCGCGCGCCGACAGCTCGCACCGCATCGTCGTCCTCGACGAAGAGAATCGTGCCTGTTCCGCGCCCGCTGTCGCCGGACGTGCGGCTCGCCGTCGTCACACCGCGGCGCGCAATCCGCGGCAGATGAACGGTGAAGATCGTGCCGACGCCCGGCGTGCTGTCGACGGTGACGAAGCCGCCCGCCTGACGCACGATGCCGTCCACCATGGCCAATCCCAGGCCCGTTCCCTTGCTGGAATCCTTCGTCGTGAAGAACGGGTCGAAGATCTGCGCCCGGACGTCCGGCGTCATGCCGACGCCCGTGTCGGTGACCGCGAGGGTGGCGAATTCAGCGGCCGGCTGAAGACCATAAGTGTGGACCACCTCGTCGTCCACCCGCACCCGGCCCGTGGCGATGGTCAGGCTGCCGCCCTTCGGCATCGCATCGCGCGCGTTCACCACCAGGTTCATGACGACCTGCTCGAGCTGCGTCGCGTCGACTTTCACATGTCCGGCGTCGCCCGGCGAGAACGTAATCTCGATGTCTTCGCCGACCAGCCGGCGGAGCATCTTGTCGAAGCGGCGAACCGATTCGTTCAGATCGAGCTCGGTTGGAACGACGACACTCTTGCGGCTGAAGACGAGCAGCTGACGCGTGAGTGACGCGGCGCTGCTGGCGGCGGATTGAATCTGCTGCAGATCGCGGCGCGCCGGATTGTCGATGTCGAGCTCCGCCGCCGCCAGTTCGGCGGACGCCATGATGACCGTCAGCACGTTGTTGAAATCGTGCGCGACGCCACCCGCCAGCCGCCCGACCGCCTCCAGCTTCTGCGCCTGCAGGAGCTGCGCTTCGAGCTTCTTGCGGCCGGTCACATCGCGGGCGATGCCCTGAGCCCCGACGATCCCGGATTGCCCCTGTATCGGATGCACGTTCAACTCGAGGGTGAGCCGCTGCCGGTCGCGGTTCATGATGTCGAGCTCGAAGCGCGGAACGGCTTCTCCGGCAAGGACGGCGGCGAGGCGCGTCGACGCCGCTTCCCGGTGTTCGGGGGCAACGATCTGCGTCCAATGGATGCCTTGCGACGTCTCCGCCTCGAATCCGCTGATGATCTGTCCGGCGCGATTCATCGACAGGCAGTAGCCCTCGCGGTCGACGGTGAAGATCACGTCGTGCGCGTTCTCCACGACCTGCGCGAGCAGATGGACGCGCTCTTCGGCCTGACGATGCCGGTGCTGGGCGCTGCGCTGCTTCCACACGGCATGGGCGCCGAGAAGGAGCAGCACCACGAACACGGCGATGACGAGCACCGCCATCAGCCGCATTCGTTCGCGGGTGACGAACACCACTTCCTTCGGCCGCCACTGCGCGACGATGCGATCGATGGTGCCGCCGCTGCGCAGCACGTCGAGCGCCCGATTGATCTCGGCGACCAGCGGCTGATTGCCCCTGGCCACCGCGATGCTCCCCGACAACGTCGCGAACACCGGTCCGGTGCGGACGATGTTCTTGAATCCACGGTGTTCGAGCGTGTAGGCGCCCACCCACACGTCGGCGGCGACGGCGTCGACGTCACCGGCCGCCAGTTTGGCGAATCCCTCGCCGTAGTTCGCGACGAGCAGGAGCTGCGCGTTGCTGCTGGCGGCGAGGAGCCGGCGTGGGATGCCACCCACGGTGACGGCAACCTTTCGTCCGGAGAGGTCGACGAAGCTGTTCACCTTCGCCTCGCCCGTACGGATGAAGAAGCCGAACTCGTGGTCGATGATCGGATCGGTGAAGTCGTAGAGCGACCGGCGCTCCTGTGTGCTGCTCATCGACAGCAGCCCGTCGGCCTCGCCACGCAGCACGCGCGCCTGTGCGCTTCCCCAGTCCGTGGCCTCGACACGAATGTCGCGGCCGAGCACGCGCGACAACGAGCGGGCGATTTCCACGTCGATCCCCGTCGCGACACCGTCCTCGACATAGCTGAGGGGGGCGTAATCCTCGTCTGCCAGAAACAGCAGCGGGCGGCGGTTGGATCCGGCGGGCGGCGCCTGCGCGGCGCGCACGACCGTCCACGCGAACAGTGACAATACACACGCGCCGACGATCGCGAGGCGCGCGTTCATCGCGGTTCGTCGTCGAGCGCGGCGCTGATGTAATCGACTCCCGCCGATTTCGCGACGATTCGCACGTCGAAATACGGCGGCACCGCGGCCGTCTGCATCAGTGCGAGCAAACGGTAGAAGCGATCGGATCGGATCTGCGCGCGGAATTGCGATTCGTCGCTCCACTCCTCCATGTAGTGAAGCGTGTCGGGATCTTCGAAGTCGACGGCGACGTAGGACCGCAGGCAGCCAGGAGTGTTCCGGGCCTGCACGGCGAGGCCGTGCAGTGCGGCGGCGGCGGTCCATCCGCGGCCGCGGCCGGCAAACAGGATCATCGATAAGTGCAACATGCCGGCTGTATCAGCACGGGATCTGCCAGGTCGAACCGGCGGCGGCTCACGGAACTAACTGGTTGGATTGAAGGGAGTTGCAGCCGCAGCGATCGACAGCGCGATGCGCGCCACACGCCTCACGGCCCCGGAATACCGGGGGCAACACGGGTGGCCGTGGGTTCAAGCCAACTGGTCCAGCTACGTGAAACGCCGAACGGAGGCTTGGGGAGGAAAAAGATCAACACGGAGACACGGAGGGCACGGGGACGCACGGAGGATCCACCGGCGACCGCGCGTCTCCGTGTTCTCCGCGCCTCCGTGTTGATGACCGTGAACTCCGAATCCTCCGGACGTGATCGATTCAGCGCGGAGGGGCCTCGCTCGATTTGTTCGGCCGACGAAGATCGAGCCTCGACATCCGATCTTCGAGCGTGCTTGGTTTCAGGCCGAGGAGCTCGGCCGCGCCGCCGACGCCGCGTACGCGCCAGCCGGTGCGTTCCAGCATGGTGCGTATGTGTTCGCGCTCGACGTCGTCCAGACGCGTCGGCGTCCGCGTGCGCGTGAGCTTCGATTGCGGAATGTGGAGCGTCAATCGCGGACCGGTGGCGATGATGACGGCGCGCTCCACAGCGTTGCGCAGTTCGCGGACGTTGCCGGGCCAGGGATAGCGCTGCAGCGCCTCGAGGTGATCTTTCGGGATCGACTCGATGCGCTTGCCCATCGCCCGGGCGAACTCGTCGACGAATGCCCACACCAGCGTCGGGATGTCCTGCGGCCGCTCGCGCAGCGGAGGGATCCTGATCGGGAACACGTTCAGACGGTAGTACAGGTCTTCGCGAAACTTTCCGTCGCTGACCATCTGCTCGAGATCACGATTGGTCGCCGCAATGATGCGGACGTCCACTTTGATCGGACGCGCGCTTCCGAGCCGTTCGATCTGACGCTCCTGCAGCGCGCGCAGCAGCTTGACCTGCACGTCACCCGGCAGCTCGCCGATTTCGTCGAGGAAGATCGTCGAGCCGTCGGCGACTTCGAATCGCCCCGTTTGCCGGGAGAGCGCGCCGGTGAACGCGCCCTTCTCGTGTCCGAACAATTCGCTTTCGATGAGCGCCGTCGGGATGGCGGCGCAGTTGACACGCACCATCGTGCGGCCGCGGCGCGGACTGCGATCGTGAATGGCCGACGCGATCAGCTCCTTGCCGGTTCCTGTTTCGCCCAGCAGCAGCACCGTCGCGCCGGTGGGCGCCACTTGATCGACCTCGTCGAGCACGCGACGCATGCCCTCACTCTCGCCGATGATCGTGGTCGCTCCACGCGATTCCTTCACGGCACGCTGCAGATAGACGTTCTCCTCCTGCAGGCGGTCGCGAAGTCGGGCGTTCTCGTCGAGCGCGAGTCGAAGGGCTGTTTCCGTGCGGGTGCGTGCCATGGCGCTGGTGAACACCTGAGCGATCAGAGACAGCCGGTTGAGGATCGCCTCGGGCCACGTGCGCTCGTGCCGCGTCGACGAGAACGTCAGGCATCCGATGCCGCGTCCCGAGGCAATCAGGGGCAGGCAGACGCAGGACTTGGTCCCGACGCGACGAAAGTGCTCGCGGTCGGGCATGTCCGCCGGCAGCTCGTCGAGGGTCGAAAACGCGACCAGCTCGCCTGCAGCCGTCTTCGACCGCGCCCAGGGCCACATCGTCACCGGCGTATACCGCGGGATCGGTACGGCCGGCACGTCAGGGCGGGACCAGAAATGCGTGAACGCCAGACCGCCATCGACCAGTTGCAGCAGCGTGCTGCGGTCCACGTCGAGCGCTTCGACCAGCCGTCGCTGCGCATCCTCGATGGCGCCGTCGATCTCGTCGGAGGCGAGCGTGACGAACTGGGAAGCGATGTCCGCGATGAGCGACTCGAACTGGAGACGATCGTCGACTTCCCGGGTCAACTCGGCCTGTGCACGGCGGCCGGCCAGCGTCGCCGCGAACACCTGCGCAATGAGCTTCAGCCGGTTCACCACCTCCGGTTTCCACGTGCGCTCTGCGCGCAAGACGGCGAACGTCACCACGCCGATCGTGCTGCCGGCAACGACGAGCGGCATCGCGACGTGCGATTTGACTCCAATCGCTCTCAATTGCTCGGTGTCGGGTATTCCGGGCGGCAGTTCGTCGAGGCTGGACAAGACGAGGGTTTCGCCGCGCATCACCCGCGCCGCCAAGGTGGGAAACGCCGCTGCCGAGGAACGCAGAATCGGGTCGATCGGCGGGAACTCGGGTCGGCTCCAGTAGTGCGGCAGGGTGAGATCGTCCGGCTCCACCTCGAAGAGCGAGCTGCGATCGATATCGAGGGCCTCGACCAGGCGTCGCTGCGCGTCGACAATGGCGCTGTCGATCAGCCTCGTGTCCAGATTCACGAAGTGTGAAATCAGATCGGCCACCACCGTCTCGAAATCGAGGCGATCGTGAACCTCCTTGTTCAACTCGGCGCGCGCCTGGCGGCCGGCGAGTGCCGTGGCGAATACCTGCGCGATCAGCTGCAGCCGGTTCACGATTTCCGGCGCCCACTGGCATTCCTCACGAATGCGTTCGAACGTCAGGCCGCCGACCGTGCGGCCTTCGACCATGAGCGGAACGACGACGGTCGATTTGACGCCGACCGCCCTCAGGCGCGCGACGTCGGGTATGTCCGGAGGCAGCTCGTCGAGCGAGGAGAACACGACGGTTTCGCCGCCAATCACCCTCGCGGCCAGGACCGGATACGTGAGCGTCGCCGACCAGAACGATTCGTCGATCGCCGGAAACTCGGGCCTGGACCAGTAATACCTCAACAGGTAATCGTTTCCGGATTGGTGATAGAGCGCACTGCGATCGAGATCGAGCGCGAGGACCAGGCGACGCTGCGCGTCGACGATGGCGCTGTCGATGAGGGTCGGATCGAGATTGACGAAGTGCGAAATCAGGTCGGCGACCAGGCTCTCGAAACGCAGGCGATCGTTGAGCTCCTTTGTCAGCTGGTCGTGCGCGCGCTGGCCGCCGAGCGCCGCCGCAAACACGTGCGCGATCAGGGTCAGGCGCTTCACGACCTCCGGATCCCACTGCCGCTCCTCGCGAAGGATGCTGAACGCGACGACCCCGACGGTGCGACCCGAAACGACGAGCGGCGCGCACACGAGCGACTTGGTTCCCAGTACTCGCAGCGGCACAAGATCGGGAGTGTCCGCGGGAAGTTCGTCGAGACTGGAAAGGATCAGCGTTTCGCCGCCGATGACCTTGGCCGGCAACGTGGGAAACGCTCGCGGCGACGCCCGATACAGTTCGTCATTTGGTGCGAACTCGGGTCGACTCCAGTAGTGCGTCAGGATCAGATCGTCACCGGACAGCTGAAAGAGCGCGCTGCGATCGAGGTCGAGCGCCAGCACGAGGCGTCGTTGCGCGTCGATGATCGCCGCGTCAGTCAGTTCGGGCGCCAGCGTGACGAAGCGCGCGATGAGATCGGCAACGAGGCTCTCGAACGGCATCGGATCCTCGGGTGCCGTCGGGGGCGCCGAGAGAGAACCGTCGCCCTGCACAGCGCGAATCATACGCTTGCCGTGAGCGAGCGGAGCGTCTAATTCATCCCGTCCACAGGAAAGTCGCGAGTCGAAGGGGCTTGTCCTGCGCGCAGCGTCTACGTGGGGCGCGGGAACGCGAAGTGCGCCGCGGGATGGACGACGTCCGGATGGCGGACGGCAAAACGGCGAAGCGGTTCGACCGGCAGGCGACCGTAGGCGTCCGTGCCGCTGTAACTCCACGGCCAGGCCCCGGCGTAGCCGTTGGCGACGGCGAACTCGAGATACTCCTCGAGTGTCGTCGACGGGGGCGAGGCATCCGGCGGGTGCTGCTCCGGCGCATTCGCGGGAAACTCGCCGAGGATGACCGGCCGGCGCACGCCGAGGTCCGCGGCCGCCATCCCGAACACGTCGGCATCCCGCTCCGGATGCCGGACGTCGGGATACGAATGCACCTGCAGCATGTCGAGCCCCAGCGCCTCGTCGTCCCACGCCCACAGATTGCGAAGACGCGCGCATCCGAGCGTCGTGAACGCGGTGGAATGCTCGTGGACGACGTCGCTCAGCGAGGCGACCAGTTCCGCGACCGCGTCGAACGGCAGCGGGCGCGCCACGTGCGGGCTGACGTCCAGCTCCCACTCGTCGATGACGAAATCCGGCTCGTTCATCAACTCGTAAGCGAGGACGCTGCCGGCAAGATCGGCGCGCTCTCCGGACCGGCCGTAGCGCCGCACGAGCGGCACGAAGACGCGTTCGACCAGCGCGTCGCGACCGCCCTCGGTGGCGAGCACCCCTGCGCGCCCCTGCGGCAGACGCGTCTCGAGCAGCGCCCCCGTCGCCGGATCGGCAATCGTGTCGCGCACGCCTTCGAACATCCAGCGGTGATCGAGGAGGACGACCGCGATGCGCACGCCGGCCTCGCGCGCGATTTCCAGCGCGGCGTCCATGTCGGGAAAGAAGTGCGGGTCGAGACCGGCCGGCAGCCCGCCCTCGTCATAGACGATGCCGGAGCGCCCGTCGCAGAAGACGAACCAGCGGACCGCCGTGAACCCGAGCGACGCGAGGTCGCCGAGGTCACGGGCGATCGCACCACGGCGCGTCGAGACGCCGAGGTGCGATCCCCAGACGTTGGCCCCGAAATCGAGGCCATAGAAGATCGTCGTACCGTCAGTGGACCAGGGGTAGTTGCAGCCGTGGATGAAGGTCACGATGGCCTGAACTACCTCGCCTGCATGACCTCCAGGTATTTGTCGACGAGGGCACGCTCCGCACCGCGATACGCCGCTGCGTAGCGGCGAACCTTCACGCGATCGACATTCGACAGCGTCTGGCCCGCGCGCACGACTTCATACTGCGCCAGCACCGCCGCGAACAGGGCTTCCTCGTCGGCGGGCTGATGCTGCAGGTAGGTGTCGAGCAGCGGCAGCGCCTCCGCGTGACGGCCGGACACGACATACGCCATCGCCAGCCGCCGCCCGATCTGATCGTCCGGCGATCGCTTGTAGGCGACGTTGAGAATATCGATCGCCGACCCCGGCTGACCGTCGCGCATGCGCGCATCGGCCGCCATCGCGTACACCTCGGACGCACGCGGCTCGCTGCCGAGCGCGTATTGCCACACGCCCGCCGCATCGCGATCGCGCCCCGCCGCCGCGAAGCACGCGCCCAGGTAGAACGCCGCCGGGAAGAACTCGCGACGCGGTCCCGCGGCCAGCGCCAGTTGCGTGGCGGCTTCGTTCAACTGCCCCTTGGCAAAGAGCTCGATGCCGCGCAGCAGTTGCGCCACGGCCTGATCGCCGGCGGACAGCGCTTCCAGCGCGCCGGCGCCGTAACGCCCGGCGCGCGCCTCGGCGAGCGCGGAGGTCAGCGTCGGCGACCGTTTGCCGAGCGACGCGAGCATCGGCTCCACGAATTCGCGGCGCAGCACGGCGTCACGGTCGAATCGCGAGACGGCCGGGTTGAATCGCACCGACGCCACCGCGGTGGGCGTGGTCGCGACACTGCTGCGCTCGAGAATGAACGGCCGCGACAGCACACTCACCGTGGCACCGTTGCGGACCACCCGCGCGCGCGCCACGTAGCGGCCAGCCGGCAGCATGCTGTTGCCCACCACGCCCTGCGCCACGCGCCAGGCCGGCTGTGCGCCGACCACCAGCTGCGCCGTTCCACTCGTCAACGCCGGACCGTCCGGATCGTCGGCGATTTCAATCGTCACGGTGGCGCGATCGAAGGTGGCCGCGGAGGTCGAATAGAGCTCGACGTACGCGGCCAGCCGGTCGGCCGACACGTGCGGCTCGACGCCGGGTCGCAGGCCCTGTCCGGACGAGGGCAGGTCGCCCACGAACAGATCGCCGAGCGCCAGCTCCTCGCCCGCCATCTTCCACGCACTGACCTCGCGCACGATGCTGCCGCGCCGGCCTTCTTCGTCGACCACGGCGAACCGCAGCTCGTAGATGCCGGGCTCGACGACGACCCCGTTGACGAAATCGAGCGGAGCGGCAGCGCTGCCGCTCGACGAGGACAGCGTTCGCTTCTCGGCGAAGCTGCCGGCCACGCGCCCTTCGCGATCGATCAGCACGTAGCCGATGCCGAACGGCGCCGGCTTCGCCCCGGCCTGCCCGACGTCGGCGGCGACCAGCAGCCGCACCTTGCCGCCGGCAGGGTCCTGCTGCGCAAACGTCGTTGCCCGCAGCGGTACGCCGGAGATGGGAAACGGCGACGACAGCGCTTCGCGCAGGTTCTCTTCTATGGAGCGACGCTTGCGCGTCGCCTCCGACAGCACGAACGCCTGGCGCGAGCGGATGACCGCGCCGCGACGGCCGACTTCAACATCGATGCGGCGCCGCGTGCCCTCGCGATCGTTGGCCTTCTGCTCGACGCCGAGCAGGTAGTAGGCGGAAATCTCCGACGCCAGCCGGTCGAAGATCGTCTCGCCGGTACCGGCCACGTGATACAGGGCGCCGCGCGCCATGGTGGCGAGATTCTGCAGGCCGCTCATCTGGATCTGGCGATCGTCGAACGGTGTCGGCGATTCCTGCGCGACGCTGACGTCGCCGCGCTCGCCATCGAGCACCAGAACGTTGAGCGAGACGCGCGCGATCGCCGCCAGGCGAATCACGTCGTCGAGCTCGTTCAGGCCGTCGATGGCCAGCCCCTCGGAGAGCAGAATCATCGCCTTGGGGCCATCCAGATAGGCGAGCTGCTCGAGCAGCTGCTGCAGGCCGCGCAGCGATTGATCGGCGTCCTGACGCGCGCGATGGGCGACCTGTGACGCCTCGTCGATGATCTCCCGCTGGCACTGCTCGACGGCGGTGGTCCCACCGACGCGACGCCGGCATTCGCGGGTCGTGACGTTGCCGAGCGTCACCTGATCGCGACGGTCGGTGATCTGCATCGCTTCGGAAATGCCGATGTTGAAGCGGGTGGGATCTGTTCGCACGCCGTGCCCGATCAGCGACTCCATCGCCAGTTTCAACTTCAGGTGATCGCTGGTGAAGCCGACGCGCGGTCCGGGCTCCGGATAGGCGATGAAGGCGATCTGGTCGAGCGGACCCAGCTTGTCGATGAAGCGCTGCGCGGCAGCCATGACGGCGCGGATCGATCCCGGGCGGATGTTCATCTGGTCGATCGCCAGGACGATCTGCCGCCCCTCCGGCGCGGTCAGGTTGCTCGTGAAAAACGTCTCGACCTTCCTGTCGTCGGTCGGTTTCTTCGCGGTCTGCTGGTCGAACTTGACCAGCTCCGCCGAGACGACGCGCCGCAACTCGCCGTCGACCTTGACGGTGAAATCGGCGGCGTGGAGATCGTCGATGGGTCGTCCGCGGTTGTCGACCACCGCCACGTCGACGGCGATGAGCTCGACCCCCGTGCGAAACGTAGGTCCCTGAATCGGGGCGGTCTGCGATTCAGGCGGTGTCTGGGCGAAGGCGGCGCTCGCGCCGCAGAGATACATCACGGCGATGAGAAGGCACCTCATGGCAGCGAGATCTTAAGGGGGACCGGGGAGCGGAGGAAGGGGGAATTTAGAGAATCGCATCCAGGTAACTGGACCCGACATTCAGGCAGTCGAAGACGTGAAGGCCCAGCCGCTGGGCGAGCTCGACACAGACTTCGGTCCCGCGACAGCTGTTGCCGTGCGCGTCGAGCCGCGGCGAATAGGTGCCGATGCCGAGCTGGCGATTGACGACGGCGATGACGCCACCGCCGACGCCGCTCTTGGCCGGCACGCCGACGCGATAGGCCCACTGCCCCGAGTAGTCGTACATGCCGCACGTGAACATGATCGACAGCACGTCCTTCACGCACGGAACGGCAATGCCGTGGGCGTCGGTGATTGGATGCCGGCCCATGTTGGCGAGCGTTGCCGCCATCGTCGCCAGGTCGCGACAGGTCACCAGGATCGAGCACTGCTTGAAGTAGACGTCGAGCGCCGCTTCGGCCAGCTCGTGGACGACACCGAAGTTCAGCAGCAGATAGGCGATGGCGCGGTTGCGATGTCCCGTCCGGCGCTCCGATTCGTAGACGGCCTCATCGATCGTCAGTTGACGTCCGGCGATGGCGCTGAACCGCGCGAGCAGATGATCGAACGTGTTGTCGCCGTGAATCGCGTGCAGCAGAGCGGTGATCGCGATGGCACCCGAGTTCACCATCGGGTTGAACGGGCGATTGCTGCCGGTCTGCAGCTCGATCGAGTTGAACACATCGCCGCTCGGCTCGACGCCGACGTGCCGCAACACCTTGTCGTGTCCGAGCTCTTCGAGCGCGATGCCGAAGGCGAACGGCTTGGAGATCGACTGAATCGTGAACGGTCGATCGCAGTCACCGGCTTCGAAGATCTTGCCGTCGGCGGTGACCACGCACACGCCGAATTCCTCGGGGTCGACCTTCGTCAACTCGGGGATGTAGCTCGCGAGCTGCCCGCCGTGCAACGGCAGACAGTTCGCGTAGGCGTCGTCGACGATCCCCTGCAGCTCGCTGACGCGAGGAGCGTCGGAGTTGATCTGCGACACAGTCCGCCCTCGATGGCCGCCCGCGGCGGCCGTTCTGCGCGCACCAGATTCGTCGTGACCGCGTGCGAGCGGCCGCACGGCGCGCCTGTCATGTTGTTGAAAACGAGTGGCGGAATTGTACGCGCAAGCCGCTCATCCGAGAGGGGCGATCTGATCGACATCGGTGTAGGAACGGCAGTGCGAACCGTACGAATTCGTCTGAATAGGAAGAACGAGGCGGTCTGGCAACGGCGTCGCGGACCATCCACCTTCGCCAAGGCTACGGCGGACAAGTAAAAGTCCGCGCCGCATCACCAACGGTCGGAATGTGGGGCCGCCTTCGGGCGGCCCGGTGAGATCACGCGTGAACCGCTTGCGGCCGGTATGTGCCGGCCGGCGCGCGAAACGCGGTCGCGAGCCGGTTCCACGCATTGATGGCGACGACGGCCAGCGTCAACGCCACCAGCTCCGGTTCGGCGAAGTGGCGTCGAACGCGCTCATAGACGTCATCCGGCACGTGTGTGTCTGCGACTCGCGTGAGCGATTCGGTCCATTCGAGCGCGGCTCGCTCGCGCTCCGAGTAGAACGGCGTCTCCTGCCAGGCGTTCAGGGCGTAGAGCCGCTGCTCGGTCTCGCCGGCCACGCGCGCGTCCTTGGTGTGCATGTCGAGGCAGTAGGCACAGCCGTTGATCTGCGACGCGCGCACCTTCACCAGATCGAGAACCTTCCGCTCGAGCCCGCTCGCCTCGACGGCTTTGCCGAGCGCAAGCATTGCCTGGGCGCCATCCGACTTCAGATACTTGTAAACATCAATACGACTGGTCATCTGTTTCCTCCATCTTCTGAATCGAAGACGGCCGACCGCGTCGCGTGTGACAGGTGAAATCAGGCGTCCGCCGCTCCGGGCAGCTTGTCGGGATTGACCACGGCATAGACGGCATGAATCCGTTCTCCGTCGGTTTCAATCGCCAGGATCGCGGAAATGCGGCCCTCGAGCCGCACGACAATACCGGTCTCGCCGTTGACCTCGACCAGCTCCATCGATGCCGTGTCGCTCTGCAGTCTTTTCTGCAGGCCGAGCACAAGCGTGGCGATACGGTCGGCACCGACGATTGGATGTGGTGACGCCGCCGTGCGGCCGCCGCCATCGGCGGTCCACGTCGCATCCGGCGCAAAGAGCGAGCGGAGCGTCTGTTCGTCGCGCGCTTTCACCGCATCGGTGAACGTGCGGAGCAGTTGCGCCTTCGCCGCTTCCGTCACCTCGAACCGGTGACGCGCACTTCTCACCCGCGTTCGTGCGCGATGCACGATCTGGCGGCACGCCGCTTCACTCTTGTCGAGCACCGACGCGATCTCCGGGTAGTCGAACTCGAACACGTCGTGGAGCAGGAACGCGGCCCGTTCTTCTGGTCCCAGCCGCTCCAGGAGAACGAGAAAGGCGATCGACAGGTCGGAGGCAAGCTCCAGGTGCGTGTCGGGCGATGGCGGCGTATTCTGCATGATTGGCTCCGGCAGCCACGGGCCCGTGTAGGCCTCGCGTTCGGTCTTCAACGCACGCAGGCGATCGATAGACAGCCGTGTGGCCGTCGTGACGAGCCAGGCTTCCGCATTGCGGATGACCTCCTTGTCCGACTGATGCCAGCGGATGTAGGCGTCCTGGACGACGTCTTCGGCTTCGGCGCGTGAACCGAGCATGCGATAGGCGAGTCCGTACAAACGTGGACGGACCGGCTCGAACGCGTCCGCCGAGGTCGATGTCTCCATCACGCTTCCACCTGTTGCCAAGACGCGCGAGCCATTGGACCTGTGACAGGCCGCTGACCAGGCGGGTCCGCTCCGGAACCCGCCCTACAATGCTCCCGATGGCCGGCCGACAGTGCTACCACTGCAAGCAGTGGGTCGAAGACGACGAGCCGCACGATTGCTGGACCACGACCGAAGCCGCACTGACCAAGGATCTCACCGACGACCTGCGCGAAGCCTGGGAGCGTCTGCGCGACGCGGCCTGCGAGTTCGGCGAGCAGCGCATCTACGCCTCGCACAACTCGATCATGTTCTCGCGCGCGTCGTGCTACTTCTTCGTCCGCCCGAAACGCACGTTCCTCGAGGTCTGCGTGTTCCTCGGTCGCGCGGTCAAGGCTCCGCAGATCCGTCGCGTCGATGCCGCCTCGAAATCGAAGTTCTTCCACATCGTGCCCATCCGGCACCGCGACGAAGTCGAATCCCCCATCACCGACTGGCTGCGCGAGGCTTACGACTTTGCCAACCCTGACGTGCCGAAGCCCGCCCGCAAGCCGAGACGGCGCGCACCAGCCAAGCGCGAGAAGACGTCCGCACGCTCGCCTCGGCGATAAACGGGCCCGTTGCCGAGGCTGCCTTCGACCATAATCCCTCCCGTTTTCGTCTCTCCTTTTTGACGCGCCGCCGACCAGACGCCGATCGACATGAAATCCGCATCCCATCCCTGCAACTTTGTGCCACTTGCCGTGTTCTTACGGTATGACCGGCCAGGCGTCGGGCTGGAATGACGGACGCGGCCTTCGAGGCGTTCGTCCGCACCCATCAGCACATGGTGTTTGCCACGGCGGTGCGGCTGCTCGGCAACCCGACCGAGGCGGAAGACGTGGCGCAAACGGTGTTCCTGAAGGCGTTCGAGCGTTTTCACGAGATCGGCGCCGACGAGACGGCAGCCGCGTGGCTGCGCACGGTCGCCCGGAACCTGTGCCTGAACCATCTGTCGCGCTACCGATCGCGGTGGCGTTTGTTCAGCGAGCTGCGACGCACATCGGATGCGGACGAGGAATACGAAGCGTCGCTCCCCGCCGACTCGACGTCACCCGGGGCGGCGCTCGATGCGGCCGAGCGTCACGAGCAACTGGAGCAGGCGCTTCGCCGGCTGCCGCCGCATCAGCGGGTGCCGCTGGTCCTGTTCCACTTCGAGCAGGCCAGCTACGAGGAGATCGCCGTCACGCTCGGCGCGTCGGTCAGCAAAGTGAAGACGGATATTCATCGCGGACGCCAGGCACTGAGGAAGTATCTCGCTGACGATGAAACCCGATGATCTCGAACGGTTCGTAGGCGGCGCGCTGAAGCAGCTGCCGCCACCGCGCGCGCCGGACACGTTGCTGCCGCGCATCATGGCCGCCGTTGATACGTCGGTACAGCGCCCGTGGTACCGCCGCGCGTGGCGGACGTGGCCACTCGGCTGGCAAGTCGCCTCCGCGATCGCATGCGCGGCACTCATCCTGCTCATCGCCAGCGCCGGTCCGGTCAACACCGCCACGACGGTTGCACGAACGGCACCGGCATCCGACGTCATCAGCGACAGCGTCGCGTTTGCAGGGCGGATGCAGGACGCGTCCGGCGTGGCCTGGACGCTGTGGCGCGTCGTGCTGCAGCCGCTGGTTCCGTATGCGTTCGCGCTCGCCATGCTGATGTGCGGCGCCTGTGTCGTCTTCGGCGTCGCGCTCAACTACGTCGTCTTTGGAAGGACTTTGCACCGATGAAGCCGCTACACCTTCTGGTCGTCGCGCTGTGGCTGTTGACGGTCACGGCACTCGTGCCTGCACGCGCCGCGGCGCAGGCCCCGCGGGCGCCTGCTCCTCCATCGGCTCCGGCGCCAGCGGAGGCCCCGCCCGCTCCAGACACCGTCGCGCCGCCCGAATCGAGCAACGGCGTCGTCTACGACAACGACAACGATCAGGACCGCGTGCGCGTCGGTCAGGACTTCACTTTGCGTGAAGGCGAAACGGCCGGCGACGTCGTCGTGATCATGGGCAACGCCACGATCGATGGAACGGCTCACGGCGACGTGGTCGTCGTTCTCGGGACCGTGCGGATGGGTGGCAAGGCGGTCATCGACGGCGACTTCGTCACCGTCGGCGGCAGCGTCCGCGTCGAGGACGGCGCGCGAGTCGAACGCGACTTCACGGTGGTTGGCGGGCGCGCGGACCTGCCGCCGGACTTTGCGCCTGGCGGCCAGCGGGTCACCGTGGCGTCGGGCCCGTTCGGCCTGCGGTTCGAGCGGTTCCTTCCGTTCTTCACGCGCGGATTGCTGTGGGGACGGCCGCTCGTTCCCGATCTGCCGTGGATGTGGCTGCTGATCGGCCTGTCGTTCTTCTGCTATCTGGTCATCAATCAGCTTGCGGATGGTCCCGTTGCCGGCACGTCGGCGACGCTGATGGAAAAGCCGCTCACTGCGTTCGGCTCCGGTCTGCTCGTGATGTTGCTGCTCGGCCCGGTGTGCCTGCTGCTCGCGATCTCGGTCGTCGGTCTCGCCGTGATCCCATTCGTGCTGTGCGCGCTGGTGATCGCGGCGCTGGTGGGGAAGGTCGGCGTGATTCGCTGGTTGGGTCTGCAGACGCTGCGCCAGTCGGCGGCCGAGACGGGAGGAGAGGCCTTCCGCGCCTTCGTGATTGGATTTGCGATTCTGGTCGTGACCTACATGATCCCGGTGATCGGGCTGGCAACCTGGGCAATCGCCAGCGTGCTCGGACTCGGCGCTGCGACGCTGGCGTTCATGAGCGCTTACCGGCGCGAGCAACCGAGGCTCGCGACCGCTGCCGCGTCGCCGCTGTCCACGCCGCCTCCGCCGCTTCCGTACACGTTCACCACGGCGCAAGGGTCGGACATGAACGCCGCTCCGCCACCGCCGGTGCCGACACCCTATCAGCCAGTCGGTAGCGCCAACCCGGCGTCGCCGCCACACACCGGGACGTCGCCGACGCCGGGATTCGCTTCCGGCGCTGCCTCGCACCTGTCGACCCCGCCGAGCAGTGCGGCGCTCCTTCCACGCGCACTCTTCCGCGAGCGGCTGGCCGCCCTCGTGCTCGACGTGATCCTCGTCGTCCTCATCACGCAGATCTTCGATCTGATCGACACGATGCGCGGCCTGTTCCTGGGCATGCTGGTCTACCACATCGGCTTCTGGACGTGGAAGGAGACCACGGTGGGCGGGATGATTTGTCACTTGCGGGTCGTCCGCGCCGACGGCGCGCCGCTCACGTTTGCCGATGCGCTCGTGCGAGGCCTGTCAGGGATCTTCTCCGTGATTCTTCTCGGCCTCGGGTTCTTCAGCGTCATCCGCGATCCCGAGGGACAGGCGTGGCATGACAAGGTGGCCGGCACCTTTGTGGTGAAGGTCCCGCCGGGCGCGTTCTCGTAGCGCACGTCTGGCGGAGCTGGGCACGGCGGCACTCGTCTTGCCCTCGCCGTCTGCATGTCGAGCCGTCGGGGAGCGTCCCCGAAGAGCACCCGAGACCTCAAAATCGACTTCCTGCGCGGGCTTGCGATGGCCTGCGTGATTGTTGACCACTCGAAACGCTCTTCTCTGTTGAGTTGGTTTTCTTATCAGCGCTTCTGGGTAGTTACTGCCGCTGAAGTGTTCGTGGTGCTCTCGGGCGTGGTGCTCGGGATGGTATACGGACCTCGGCTGGCGCGCGAAGGCTTCCGGTTCGTCGCCTTGCGACTCGGCCGTCGCGCCCTGACGCTGTATCTGGCGTTCGTCGGCGTCACGCTGTCGGTGCTCGCGCTCGCGCTTGCCGGCGTGGACATCAGTGCGGTCGCCGCGTGGGACGAAAGCGCCGTCTCCTGGTTCCTCGACCCACGCAGCATGACGTCGCAGAACTGGCGCGACCTCTTTCTGCTGCATCACGGTCCGTGGGCGTTCGAGATCGTCGGCCTGTACGTGTGGCTCGTACTCGCCGCCGTGCCGTGCCTGATCGCGCTGCAGCGAATCGGCTGGCGGCCGCTGCTCGCGATCAGCTGGGGGATCTATTTCGTCTACCGCATCGCCCCATATGAGTTGACGGCCTCGGAATTCGAGGCGGTGTTCCCCATCCTCGCCTGGCAGTTGCTATTCGTCCACGGCATCACGATCGGCTATCACCGCGAAGACATCGCCGCAGCGGCGGCGCGCTGCCCGCGCGCGCTGCCGATTGGCATTGCGTGCGCCTGCGTCGCGTTCATGACGTTCGCGCTCTCGAATCCTTCGGTCGAAGGTCCGGCGTGGCTGTATTGGGGCGTCGTGTCGCCAGATCGATTCTTCGCGCTCTACGATCGCTACTTCTCGCTGACGGATCTCGGCATCGGGCGGATTGTGAACCTCGGTGTGGCGCTGCCGCTCGGGTATGCGCTGCTCGCGTGGCGGGCGATCTGGAGCGTCGCGGGACGGCTGCAGGCGCTGTTCGTGACGCTCGGGCAAGGCTCGCTCGGCGCGTTCGTGCTGCACGTCTACGGTCTCCTCCTGCTGGCGCACCTGCCGGAGACCGACGAAGTCTGGATCAACACCGCCGTGCAGCTCCTGCTGATCGTCGGGATTGCGCTCGCGCTGAAGGCACTCAATCGAATGCCAGCCCGCAGGCGTCTGCATATCCCGCAGGTCCACCCTCTGCCGGCGTGACATAACACCCAACCTCCAACTCCAAGCATCATGTTGATTCAAGGGCGGGAGTTCGATTCCGGCAATCCGTTTGGGCGTTGGTCGTCGGGAGTTGGGAGTTCGAGCTAAATCCCGAACACCTCCGGATCCCACTGCAGACCGAGCTCGGACGGCGGCGCCATGTAGCCCGCCAGTGCGGACGCCGCGACGACGGCGGGGCTCGCCAGGTATCCTGCGCCGCCCACGCCCATGCGGTTCTGCCAGTTGCGATTGAACGACGTGATCGCGCGCTCGCCGGGCTCGAGCGCATCGGGACCCTGGCCGAAACAGGGACCGCACCACGACTGCCGGATCTCGCCGCCGACCGACCGGAACACGTGCGCGATCGACTCGCCTCCAAGGCGCGAATCCGGATGTTCGATCTGGCGCGCGACACCTCCCGATCCGGGAAACACGACGAACGCGCGCGTGGTCTTGGTCAATCCTGCTCGCCGCGCGTGATACATGACGAGGGCCGCCTGCAGCAGGTCGCCGTAGCTCCCGTTGGTGCACGAGCCGATCAGCGCCTTGTCGAACTGGATCCGCTCGCGCGCCACTTCGTCGGCGGCGAAGGCGTTACCCGGACTGAACGGCTTCGCGATCATCGGCACGACGTCCGGTAGCGCCAGCTCCTCATCGAGGTCGTATCGTGCCTCGCCGCCTGGTGACACGGACGGGTATAGCAGCTCGCTCACCGCCTTGGACGCATACCACGCGTCGGTCACGGCGTCTGCGGCAAAGATCCCGTTGAGCGCCTCGGCCTCCGCCATCATGTTGGCGATCGTGTTGCGATACGGGATCGGCAGCTGGCGGTCGCGATCGACGAGCTCCACCGACATGCCCTGCGCCTGTTTCTCGCCCCAGCGGCGCAGCAGTTCGAGCACGATGTCCTTGCCGCCGACCCATGGCTGCAGCGTGCCGGTGAAGGTCACGCGGCGGGCCCTCGCCAGCGTGAAGTAGACGTATCCCGTTGCCCAGCCGAATCCGACGGTGGTCGACCCGACGCCGATGCCCACCGCGCCGTACGCACCATACGCGCGGCTGTGCGAGTCGGCGCCGGGGATGAACTGTCCGGGCACGACGAGCCCCTGCTCGGGAAAGTAGAAATGAAATATCCCGTCGCCCGGCGTCGCGTAATACGGAGGCAGCAGTCCCTGCTCGCGAGCGAAGGCGCGTCCGATCGCCGTCTGCTTGTCGTCGTCGTCGCGACCGGTGAAGACGAAGTGATCGTTGGCAATCGCCGCCTGCCGCGGATAGATCGTGTTGCCGCCGGTGATCTGGTTGAACGTGTGGATGGCAAAGGGCGCGGTGCCATCGGAGGCGGGCAGCAGATCGGCGTAGACGCGCAGCGTGTCGCCTGGTCGAAGCTGGTCGCGATCCTTGTCCACGCGATGGGCCCAGATGATCTGCTCGGTGGTTGTCATCGTGCGCGCACGCGATGGATCCGGAAACTCGACGTGCGGCCGGCGCTCGATGGACGCGCGGAATTCACGACGACCGATCGTGAAGATCCCGCCGCTGCGCCGAATCTCGTCTTCTTTCGCCGTCAGCGGAATCGGCTCGTAGGTCTTGCCCTGGGTCACGTTGGTCAGGCGCCGCGACTCGGGATCGAAGGCGAGCTCGTCGCCGTCTTGCGCGTCGGCGACGGCTTCCGGACTCTGCACGACGTGCAGGCCGAGATTGAGCGCATTGCGCCGGAAGATGTCCCCCATGTTCGCGCCGCAGACGATGACCATCTCGCGACCGGCTTCTTCGGCGACCCCTTTGAGGCCGGCAGGGCTCATCTCGCGCGACGACCCGATGGCGAAGCGGTCGCCGGCGATGACGAATGTTTCGCCGCGATGCACGCGCGCGCGAAAGTCGGGCATAAGGTAGCGGAACGACCCGGCTTTCCAGCGCTCGTCCAGGGTGTCGAGGCTTTCGGAGACACAGTCGGCGGCCGGGGTGATCTGGTCCGTATCGATCGCGTCGAGTTTGCGGCCGAACTTCGTCCCCGGCAGCTTGGGATCCCAGAAGATGAGCGCCTTTCCACGAACAAGCCGCGGTTCACTTCTGAGTCCCGAGGCGTTCTCTTGGCTGGGGTCACCAAGTGGAAGGCGCGCATCGGGCCTGAGCGTGGCGGGTCGAATCGTGGACATCTCCAAGTTCGTATCCGATCGTACAACGCGGTGAATTCGATAGCCCGGTTCGGATGCGAGCTGAAGATGTACGATGGTCGTGGACGCCAATTTGCTCCCTTAGAATCTCGGGAAACGGAGCACATCGAGTGCATCGCTCGTGGGCCATACGGCCGGGGTCGTTACATCGCCGTGATATGATGCCGGCTTTTTGCATCTGAGCCGACCGGAGACCATGGACACCCCTCATCAGTTAGCGGTCGCTGCGCAACGCCATCAGCGGGCAGAACGACGAGCCCGTCGTCGCGCGCCGCAGCGTCCGGCGTTGCGGGCCCTTCCGCCGCGGGCGCTGGATCCCTCGGACCTGAAGAACCCCGCGCTCTACGTCAATCGCGAGCTCAGCTGGCTCGAGTTCAACGAGCGGGTGTTGGCTCAGGCTCGCGATGCTACGCATCCGTTGCTCGAGCGCGTGAAGTTTCTTGCCATCACGGCGACGAACCTGGACGAGTTCTTCATGATCCGGGTGTCGACGACGCTGAAGAAGCTCCGCGAGGGAATTGAGGATGTGGCGCCCGACGGCTACAACACCGAACAACAGCTCGACGCGATGCGGGTGCGGGCGCACACGATGCTCGCCGATGTGGCCGCGGTGTGGAACGACCTTCGACCGCTGCTGGCGGCCGAGCGCATTCGGATGCTCGAACCGGGGG
>Ga0081539_10003159_pt1 | contig 20901 bp, 19 predicted proteins | sample TabmetS4T2R2_FD_71023 | JGI IMG/M metagenome (GOLD analysis project Ga0081539, IMG submission 71023) | Tabebuia heterophylla rhizosphere microbial communities from the University of Puerto Rico - S4T2R2 | ecosystem: Host-associated > Plants > Roots > Rhizosphere ...
GGCCAGCCCGAGGGCGCGTGTGGTCGCGCCAGCGTCCATCCCGCGCAGCCGGCAGGCGACGACCGTCGCCCCGAACGCGCCGCAGACGCCGGTCGGGTGAAAGCCGCGGCGGTGGAAGCCCTCGGGCGCCGCGCTGCCGATGCGCGCCACGGTCTCCGCCCCGGCCACGATCGCCGCGATGACGTTCGCACCGCTCGCGCCCGCCGCCTCGCCGACCGCCAGCGCCGTCGGCACGACCACCGCGCCGATGTGCGCGATCGACGCCTCGTGGGTGTCGTCGAAGTCAAGGCCGTGGCAGAGCATCCCGTTGGCCAACGCCGCCGCCGGTACAGCGACGCCATGCGGCCGGCCGATGGCCGTCGCCGGCCCTTCCCCGGACTCGCTGGCGACGAGGAGCCCTGCCGTCCCCTCCCCCAGGCCGAGCGCGGCCAGGCCGCAGCCCAGCGTGTCGAGGACGTGCTCGCGGGCAGCAGCCCGAACGTCCTCGGGGACGTCATCGAGAACAAGCGCCGACGCCCACCCCGCGATCCGCTCCGTAGCGGACGAAGCGGTCGTGAGCGGGGGCCTGAGGTCGGTCACGCCCGACATGATCGCTTGCCGGCTAGTGCAGCGGCTTGCCCCCGGTCGCGCCGACGACCTCGCCGCTGATGTACTGCGAGTCCTCGGTCGCCAGGAAGACGTAGACCGGCGCGAGCTCGCCGGGCTGGCCGGGGCGCCCGAGCGGCGTGTCGGCGCCGAACTGCGCGTTCTTCTCGCCCGGGAAGCTCATGACGACCAGCGGCGTCCAGATCGGGCCCGGGGCGACCGCGTTGACGCGGATGCCGCGCTCGGCGACTTCCTGCGCGAGGCCCTTCGTGAACGTGCTGATGGCGCCCTTGGTCGCCGCGTAGTGCAGGAGCTGGGGGCTCGGCTGAGCCGCCTGGATCGAGGTCGTGTTGATGATCGTCGAGCCCTCGTCCATCCGCGGCACCGCGGCCTGGCAGAGATGGAACATCGAGATGATGTTCGTGCGGAAGACGAAGTCGATCTCGTCGGCGGGGATCTCGAGGAAAGAGTCGTAGGCCATCTGGAAGGCCGCGTTGTTGACGAGCACGTCGAGGCGCCCGAGCTCGTCGACCGCACGCTCGACCAGCGCGAAGCAGTGGTCGCGATCGCCGACGTCCCCCGGCACGGTGATGCAGCGCCGCCCGGCGTCCTCGACCCACCGTTCGGTCTCGGCCGCGTCGTCGTGCTCCTCGAGGTAGGAGCACAGCACGTCGGCGCCCTCGCGCGCGAAGGCGATCGCCACCGCGCGGCCGATCCCGGAGTCGGCGCCGGTGATCAGCGCGACCTTGTCCTTAAGCCGCCCGTGGCCGACGTAGGTCTGCTCGCCGTGGTCGGCGAGCGGCTCCATCGCGCTCTCGCGCCCGGGCGGCTCCTGCTCCTGCTCGGGGAACGGCGGCTGCGGTTCGGCGTGCGTCGGGTGCTGGTCGGCCATTGCCGCGCTCTTCCCGATGCGCCGTGCACGCGAACCCCAGCGCGAATGTCACCCCGTGACGCCGCCGCCATGGGCGCGGCCGGGCAGCACGCGGATCGCCGCCCGCGCCTTGCGCGGCCGCGCCTGCAGGCCGTTGACCGTCGCGCGGTTGACCCTGCTGCCGCTTGCGCCGCGCAACACGCGAACGGTGATCCGATACCGCCGGGTTGCCCCGCGTGCTAGCCGCCTGGCGGTCCAGCAGTACGCGCCGCCGGTGAGCCTCGCCTTCGACCGCGAGCTCACGTACACCAGGCCGGCCGGCAGCCGGTCGCAGGTCTTGACGTCGCGCGCTGTCGCCCGCGTCGGGTTGGTGACGCGGATCGTGTAGCTCATGAGCCCGCCAGCGCGCACGCTGGCGACGTCGGCCACCTTGCTCAGCCGCAGCGCGAGCTGCCGAGCGCAGAGATCGACCGTGTCGAGGTTGTTCGCCGGGTCGGCGTCGGTGCCCTCGCCCGTCGCGCTGGCCGCGTTGCGCTGATCGCACCCGGACTGCCTGGGCTCGGCGACGACTGTGATCGTCACCTTCGCGCCCGCGGCGATCGTCCCGAGCGAGCAGTGCATCGGGATCGCCTTCGTGCAGGAGCCGGCCGTCGCCTTGATCGAGACGATCGAAGCCGGCGCGCTCAGCGTGTCGGTCACGTCGACGCTCGGCGCTGGCGCCGGCCCCTTGTTGGCCACGACGATCGTGTACGTCACCGGCTGGCCGACCGAGACCGTGTGGTGGTCGGCCGTCTTGCTCACGGCCAGGTCGAACCGTGTCGGCGTCGGCGCAACCGGTGGCGGCGGCGGGATCGTCACCTTCGCCGAATCGACGTTGTCCTCCGGGGTGGGATCGTCCTGATCGCCCGAGACCTTGGCCGTGTTGACGATCGCCCCGGGCGTCCCCCACGTCTGCGCGGTCACCAGGACCTGCGCCGAGCCGCCGGCGACCAGGTCGCCGAGGTTGCACGACACCTTTCCCCCAGCGGTCGAGCACGAGCCCTGACTCGGATCGGCGGCCACCAGCGTCAAGCCCGTCGCCATCGGGTCGCTGACCTTGACGCCCGTCGCGTCGCTGGGGCCGCGATTGCGGACCACCAGCGCGTACATGACCTGGCCACCGCCGACCGGGAGCACGGTGCGCGACGGCGTCTTCGTGAGCGCCAGGTCGCTGTGGCCCTCGATCGGCGCGCACGTCGTCGATGCGTTGTCTGTCTGGCCGGGGTCGGTCGTCGTGCTCGTGACCGAGGCCGAGTTGGCCAGGCAGTGACGCAGCGAGCTGGCCACCTTGCCGGTCACCGTGAACGTGTGCGACTGCCCGGCGCCGAGCGAGCCAAGCGTGCAGGTCACGAGGCCGCCGGCCTCGCCGCAGCCGGCGCTCGCCGACACGAAGGTCAGCTCGCGCGGCAGCGGATCGGACACGACGACGTTGCTCGCGGCGTCGGGCCCGCTGTTGGTGACCCGCAGGTCGAAGGACAGCTCATCTCCGGCCGTCGCCGGCCCGCCGCGGGCGCTCTTGACCAGCGACAGGTCGGCGCGGCACACCGCTGCGTCAGGCGCGAGGTCGAAGCGCACCGTGCCCGAGCCGTTGCCGCCAGGCGCGTCGCTGCCGGCGATGCCCGCGTCGGTGATCGCGGTCGCCGCGTTGGTGATCGCCGTCACCGCGGCGCACTGCGGCGCCCCCACACGCGTCTTGAAGCAGACCTGCGCCGGATCGCCGGTGAACAGCGCGCGCACGGTCGCGGTCTTGTTGGTGGGCAGCCCGGCGAACGACATGGTGATCGTCAGGTGGCCGGTGGCTCCGGTGACCGGGATCGAGGAGATGTCGATCGAGGTCGTGGTGTTGGGGAACACGCGCGAGGTCCAGCCCGGCACCGGGTCGCCGTTGTCGTCGGCGATCGAGACGGCCATCGCGGTGAAGTCGGCCGGGGTCACGCCGGAGACCTGGATGCGGTCCCAGCCGCTGACGTGACCGCTCTGCCCGTCGCAGTAGAAGCTGCTCGGCCGCACGTCGACATTGGTCGTCGCCTGGCTGCAGTTCGTCCCGCCGAAGGTGGCGCTGAAGACCTCGAAGCGGTCGGCGTCGCCCTCCTCCCAGATGCAGTCGGGGTTCACCGGGTCCTGGCGCAAGGTGTACGCGCGGATGTTCTGACCGCTCGTGGCGGGAACGAAGCCCGCGCAGGCCGAGCTCGTCGAGTAGTCCCAGCACGTGTACGTCGCCACTCCGCCCGCGGTCGACTCGGCGAAGTAGACGCGCAGCCCGATGACCGCGATGCTGCCGAAGTTGTCCCAGTTGACCGCTGTGTTCGCCGTCTGGGTCGTGGAGAACGGCGTCGCCACCGGGTTGCCGGCCAGGTCGAAGCACGTGTACGGGTGCTGGGTGTTCGTGGCCCCCGTCGCCCCGCAGATGCCGGTCACGGCGCCGGACGCGCTGAGGATCGGCACGAGCACCGTGCCGTAGCTCGAGGTGCTCGCGGTGTGGCCGTAGTCGACCTTGGGGAAGCCCGGGCAGTTCGTGTTCGTGGTCGTGTCGATGCAGAGGAGGTCGCCACGCAGGTTGGCCCGGTGGAACACGCCGAACAGGTAGCGGCCGTCCCACGCCTGCAGGTGGTAGTACGGGTAGGCGAGGTTCCCCGAGCCCGGGTCGGCGACGTTGGTCAGCGGATTGCCCGGGCACGCCGCCCGCGTGGTCGTGTCGAAGCAGAAGATCTCCCCGCGGACGCCGGCGAGGTAGTACTTCGAGCCGACCGTCGCGCCGCCCAGGATCCATGTGCCACCGGTGCCTTGGCTGCTCGTTCCCGTGCCCAGCGCGGTGAAGCCGCACGACGTCCGCGTCGCCACGTCGGCGCAGGCGACGCCGACGGTCGTGGACCCGATGACTCCCGCCGGGTAGTAGATCTTCGTCCCCACCACCGACGCATCGGCCGACTGCGCCGTGGTCAGCGGCTGGCCGTCGGTGCCGAACGGCTGGCCCGCGATGCCGGACACGCTCGTTGGATAGCCGGCGCAGCGCACACCGGTGCGGTCGTGGCAGTCGAGCACGTTGCCGCTCGTGTGGTGGTGGACGTTGTAGATCAGGCTGCCGACGAAGAGCGCCTCGTAGCCGTCGCCACCGGCGTTGGTCGACTGGAACGCCGCCGGGCCGGGCTGCGTGGTCCCCTCCCTGCCCGTGGAGCCCAGGATGCTCTGCCCCACCGCGCCGACCGCGCTGACCCCGCCGGCCGGCTCGCTCGCGACGTAGCTGGCGCCGCCGTTCGTCGACCAGCGCCCGCTGAACCCGGGCGGCAGCTGCAGCGAGCCCGGCACGAACGTCTGGTTGGCCGCGATCGGATCGGTCAGCGTCACGTTCGCGACACCCGACGTGCGGTTGAGGTAGCTGAGGACCCAGTCGATGGTGTCGCCGGCGGCGGTCGCGCCGGCGGGGCCGCCCGCCGTCGCCGTTGCCCCGGTCTGCTCGTCGCGAGCGGACTTCGAGAACGTCGAGATCGTCGTCGTCGCGGCCGAGGCGCTCGCGCACACGACAAGCGCGAGCACGACGGCGAGCGCCGCCGCGAGGTTGACCGGGCGAGCGCGCGCCGCTGGCCAATCAGGTCTGGTCATGCGCAATCCGTTGCGAGTGGGTGGTTGATCCGGAGCATCGAAACGTCGGAAGTCGGTGAATCATGCGGTCATTCGCGGTCGACCGGGCGCTGCAGATCGAGGTAGTGGCGAGCCGCCTGCACCGGATTGCGCGAGGCGGTCTTCGCGTAGGCCTTGGTCAGGTGGCTCTCGACCGTGTTCTCGGCGATGCCGAGGCGGTGCGCGATCGCCGCGGTCGTCTCGCCGGCGGCGACGCGCGACAGGATCTGCAGCTCCCTCGCGGTGAGCGGATCTCCCTTCCGCGTCCGGGACGTGTTCGTCGGTCTGGGGCTCATCGGAGCGGCGCCCTCGGGCGCGGCCCCCCGAGGGAGGCCGTGGCTTCCTGGTTCGACCCACATCCTGCGGACATGCGTATGCCTCCGTGTCTGGGCATGCGAAGTGGGCTGGCGCGTGCGTGCGACCGGCATGGCGGCCCGCGCGCGCGTGGCGCCGGCCAGCGATTGGAGAGAGCTGGTGGGCACGCCCGCGACGTGCCGACCAGTTGGGGGGTGCGGACCTGGTTGCTCCCGCTCCCGGGTCCGCGTCAGGTCACGGGATCCGTCCCGTGTCGATGGTGGTGCCTGGACTCACCTTCCGTGGGAGTTGCTGGACAACGGATCGTCACGGTAGCCAACTTCCGCGGTTTACCGGAAGGTAGTAGACCGGATTTCATCCGTATGAAGACTGCCTGACGACGCCGTCGCGCCGCTGAACGGTCTGCTCCGTCGGCGACCGGCTCCCTTGACACGTTGTCAGGATTGGACATCGCACCTATTTCGGTGAGTCGGCGTTGACGGCGCAGCTACCCTGTCCGGCGATGAGGCCACGGATGGCTGGAGGCGCGCTCGGCGTACTGGTGGCGGTGCTGGTGGCACCGATGCTCGCGCGCGCGGACAAGCCCCCTCGAGCCACGATCCCGCCGCCGCCTGCTCCGGGAGCCGCGCCCCAGAAGCGATTCCACGTCGCAGCGCCGTCGCGGGCGCGCGGCGCCACGATCGCGCGGGTGATCGCCCCGACGTACGCGCGGCGGTTCGTCGGTTCGGCCAGGCACTCGCGGCGCGTGCAGGCTTCGACCTCCTGGTCGCACCAGCCGCAGGTGCTCCTCGTGCTCGCGGCCACCACTCGCGACGGGCGCGACTGGGTCAAGGTCCGCCTCGGCGACCGTCCGAACACCGCCGCCGGCTGGGTCCCGCGCGACCACGTGCGCCTCGGCCACACCTCCTACTGGATCGAGGTTCGTCGCCACTCCAGGCGCGTGACGATCTACCGCAACGGCAAGCGCATTCGCCGTTTCCGCGCCGTCATCGGCAAGCCCAGCACGCCGACCCCGCTCGGCCTGGCCGCCATCTACGAGCGCAACCGGCAGCCCAACCCGCGCGACTTCCTCGGACCTTGGTCGCTGTCGCTGACCGCCCACTCGAACGTCCTCGAGAGCTACGGCGGCGGCCCCGGACGCGTCGCCATCCACGGCCGGGCCGGCGCGAGCCTGCGCGACCCGCTCGGCAGCGCTCGCTCCCACGGCTGCATCCGCATCGCCAACGCCGACGTCTCGTGGATGGCCAAGCGCATCCCACCCGGGACTCCGGTGCGGATCCGACGGTAGCCAGCTTTCACGGTTTGCTCTAGCGAACGGCCGTCCCCTCGCCCAGTGCGATCTCCACGTCCTGGGCCAACGGCAGCCTCGAGTCCAGCCCGGTCAGGCGCAGGACCTCGAGAACGGTCTCGGTCGCGCCGGCGACGACGAAGTCGAAGCCGTCGCTGGCGCCTCGCCCGTGCTCGCTGACGACGACAGCCAGTCCGCTGGAGTCGATGAAGGTCAGGCCCGACACGTCGAGGACGACTTGGCTGCAGGGTCGATCGAGGGTGCGCAGCACGTCGGCGAGGACAGGGGCGGTCCCGATGTCGAGCTCTCCGATCACGCGCACGACCGCCGTGGCCCGAACGCGCTCCACGGACACGTCGAACAGGGGGTCGGCCGGCTTGTACATCGATGCTCGCATCAGGCGACCCGCCGTGGCCGCGTGGGTGCCTTGTCGCGTCGGCCCGCGGTCCACGCTCGGCCGAGGGCGCGCAGGTAGGCCGCTTCGGCGCGCACGAGCCTGGCAAGTCGGCGCTGCGCCTCGTCGCGTTGATGGCGGGCGCTGCGGGCGAGTTGGTTCTGGGCACGATCGGAAGGCATGCTCTGGTCGAATCCCTCGATTCGAAGCCAGCACCCGCCTGCGCCAGCGGCATGCCCTCTTCGTGATGGTCGCGACGGTGGCCCCGCACTCGGCGAGGTTCGCGCCGGCCGATGAGGCTAGCAGCCGGTTGGCCCAATTACGTACCCTGGGAGCGAACTCGTCGCTGAGGAGGCCATCATGGCCACGTACGACCAGCAGCGCGCCGGCTCGTCGTTGCAAGCCGCGCTTTCCGACATGGCAGTGCGGATCACTGCCGACTACACCGGACGCGGCCCGACGAGAGCGCGCACGACGATCAGCGGCGACTGGATCTTCATCACGCTCAGCGACATCCTCACCAAGGGCGAGCGCAAGCTCGCGTTGGGGGGCCGCGCCGGTGTCGTACGCGAGTCGCGCAGGGCCTACCAGGACGCGATGCGCGACGAGATGGTCGCCGAGGTCGAGGCCCTCACCGGGCGGTGCGTCGTCGCGTTCCTGTCAGACAACCACGTCGACCCGGACCTGGCCGTCGAGTGCTTCCAGCTCGGCGCCCGGGCCGACGAGACCTAACCGTCGGCTCAGCTGCGCACCAGGGCGGGGCGGCCGTTGTAGATCTTGGCGTGCGGGTCCACCGCGTTGGCGCGGCGGACCGCCTCGACGTCGCCGTGGAAGTCGCCCTTCTGCGTCGGATCGCTCATCGCCAGCGCGGCGAGCTCGAAGAGGCACAGGCCGACGTGCGCCACCCACTGGCGGCGGCCCTCCTTCCACTGGCCGGTGACGAAGGGGGTTGCCCCGAGCGCCAGCGCGCCGAGCGCGTCGATCGTCAGATGCGCCTTGTACGGCAGGAGCCTCACCACGCCGAGCGGATAGTCGGTGAGCGTGCTGTAGCCGGCGTGGATCGCGCCGGTCGCGCGGATCTGCGCCGCCGAGCGCGTGCCCTCGATGCCGGCCAGGCGCGGGAAGGCGGTCATGAGCAGCGTGCCGACCGTGTAGTCGGTCGCGCCGTGCAGCGTGGAGTCGATCGGCCGTGGCCACCTCATGGCTCGAGCACCACCTTCACGCACTCGTCCTGCTTGTGCTTGAACGTCTCGTAGGCGTCAGGGGCCATGTCGAGCCCGAGCCGGTGGGTGACGACGAAGCTCGGGTCGATGTCGCCGTTGCGGATGCGCTCGTAGAGCGGCCTGAGGTAGCGATGAACGTGGCACTGGCCGGTCCTGATAGTCAGGCCCTTGTTCATGAGCGCGCCTATCGGCACCTTGTCCATCAGCCCACCGTAGGCGCCGATGATCGAGACGATCCCGCCGGGGCGGCAGGCGAGGATCGCATCGCGCAACGCGTGGCCGCGCTCGGTCTCCGATCGCGTTGCCTGCTTCAGGCGCTCGGCCGCGTGCAGCGCGCCGTGGCCGTGGCTGGCCTCCAACCCGACCGCGTCGATGACGGCGTCGGGCCCGCGGCCGCCGGTGAGCACCTTCAGCTGCTCGACGATGTCGGCGTCCTGGGAGAAGTCGATGACGTCGGTGGCGCCGGCCTTGTTGCGCGCCATCGCCAGCCGGTAGTCGTACTGGTCGATCGCGATGATCTGCTCGGCGCCGAGCATCGCCGCGCTGGCGATCGCGAACAGGCCGACCGGCCCCGCGCCGAAGACGGCGATCGACTCGCCGCCGCGGATCTCGCAGAACTCGGCGCCCATGTAGCCGGTCGGCAGGATGTCCGACAGGAAGAGCACCTGCTCGTCGGCGAGGTCGTCCTCGATCTTGAACGGCCCGACGTCGGCGAAGGGGACGCGCGCGTACTCCGCCTGCCCGCCCGCGTAGCCGCCGGTGAGGTGCGAGTAGCCAAAGATGCCCGCCGTCGGGTGGCCGAACATCTTCTCGGCCAGCCCCGCGTTGGGGTTGGAGTTCTCGCACAGCGAGTAGAGCTCGTGGCGGCAGGACCAGCAGTTGCCGCAGGCGATCGGGAACGGCACGACGACGCGATCGCCGACCTCGAGGTTGCTGACGCCGCGGCCGGTCTCGACGACCTCGCCCATGAACTCATGGCCGAGGATGTCGCCGCGCTTCATCGTGGGGACGTAGCCGTCGTAGAGATGCAGGTCCGAGCCGCAGATCGCGGTGGAGGTGATGCGCACGATCGCGTCGCGGGCGTCGAGGATCGTGGGGTCGGGGACGTTCTCGACCTGGACGGTGTTGCGCCCTGACCAGACGGTGGCCCTCATCGCGCGATCACACCGGTCTCGACGCCCTGCTTGAAGTGCCGCAGCTCGTCCTTGACCTTCGCCAGCTCACCGGCGCGGCCAAGGCGCCGGACGACGCCGCGCGCCTGCTCGCCGAGGTCGACGTGGACCTCGGTCCCGCGGTCGCCGGGCGCATCCTTGAAGGTCACCTCGGCGCCTTCGAGGCGATCGCCCCAGAGGCGCCTGACCTCCTCGCGGTCGCGCAGGACGGTGATGGCGGCCTGGACGTGCATGTCTGCCGTACTGTCCGCCAGCGGGCAGAAGCGAAACGCCGACTCGGTCTGCGAGGGTGGCGCCAAGACGGATCGGGTACGCCAGCGGCGCCAGATGCGCCCTCCGCTCCTTCGGCAGCTCCGTGGAGACCCGCTCGCGCTCGGCCGCGCCGCGCGCTCGCGCCGTTCGGAGACGCTGACTCCCCGCACCGCCACCGCCGATCGCATCGTGCAGTCGGTCTGCCCGTACTGCGCGGTCGGCTGCGGGCAGAAGGTCTTCGCGAAGGACGGGCGCGTCGTGCAGATCGAGGGCGATCCCGACTCGCCGATCTCGCGCGGGCGACTGTGCCCCAAGGGCGCGGCGTCCGAGCAGCTCGTCAACTCGCGGCTGCGCGAGACGAAGGTCAGGTACCGCCCCCCGTTCGCCACCGAGTGGGAGGACCTCGACCTCGAGACCGCGATGGACATGATCGCCGAGCGGGTGATCGAGACGCGCGCGCGGACATGGGAGGCGCAGACGGAGGACGGCAAGCCGCTCAACCGCACGCGCGGGTTCGCGCTCTTCGGCGGCGCGACGCTCGACAGCGAGGAGAACTACCTGCTCAAGAAGAGCTTCACCGCGCTGGGCGCCGTGTCGATCGAGAACCAGGCGCGCATATGACACAGCTCGACCGTCCCCGGTCTGGGGACGTCGTTCGGGCGCGGCGGCGCGACCACGTTCCAGCAGGACCTGCAGAACTCCGACTGCATCCTGATCATGGGCTCGAACATGGCCGAGCAGCACCCGGTGGGCTTCCAGTGGGTGATCGAGGCCAAGGAGCGCGGCGCGAAGGTCATCCACGTCGACCCGCGCTTCACCCGCACGAGCGCCATGGCCGATCTGCACGTGCCGCTGCGGCCGGGCAGCGACATCGCCTTCCTCGGCGGCCTCATCAACTACGTGCTCTCGAACGGCCGCGAGTTCCGCGAGTACATCCAGCGCTACACGAACGCGCGCGTGATCGTCGACGAGGAGTTCGCCGACACCGAGGACGGCGACGGGCTGTTCAGCGGCTGGAACCCCGACCACCTGCTCTATCGCCTGAGCTCATGGAGCTACGACGGCACCAGCGGGGAGGCGACGGCGGGCAAGTCCGAGCAGGCGGCCGACGTCTCCGGCGAGCAGGCCCACGGCGCGCATGGGATGAAGCTCGACCACGGCGAGCCGCCCAAGGACGACGAGACGCTCGAGCACCCGCGCTGCATCTTCCAGCTCACCAAGCGCCACTTCTCGCGCTACACGCCCGAGATGGTCGAGCGCATCTGCGGCGTGCCGCGCGCGCGGTTCCTGCGCGTCGCCGAGTGGCTCTGTGACAACTCGGGGCGCGAGCGCACGTCGGCGATCTGCTACGCGGTCGGCTGGACCCAGCACACCCACGGCGTGCAGAACATCCGCGCCGCCGCGATCCTGCAGCTGCTGCTGGGCAACATCGGGCGCCCCGGCGGCGGCATCCTCGCCCTGCGCGGCCACGCCAACATCCAGGGCTCGACGGACATCCCGACGCTCTACAACATCCTGCCGGGGTACATCCCGATGCCCCACCCGCAAGGGCATCCCACCCTCGACACGTTCGTCGAGAAGAACGGTCCCGACACCGGCGCGTGGGGATCGCTGCGCTCGTACATGACCAGCCTGCTGAAGGCCTGGTGGGGCGACGCGGCGACCGACGACAACGACTACTGCTTCGGCTACCTGCCGCGCATCGACGGCGACCACTCGATCTACCCCACGATGGTGCGGATGATCGACGGCGCCTGCGAGGGGCTCTTCCTGGCCGGCCAGAACCCGGTCGTCGGCTCGGCCAACTCGGGGCTGCAGCGCAAGGCGCTGGGCAGCCTGAAGTGGCTGGTGGTCCGCGACCTCTCGGAGATCGAGAGCGCCGCGTTCTGGCACGACTCGCCCGAGATCGAAGCCGGCGAGACGCGCCCGGAGGAGATCGGGACCGAGATCTTCTTCCTGCCCGCCGCCGCGCACACCGAGAAGGACGGCTGCTTCACCAACACCCAGCGGCTGCTGCAGTGGCACGAGAAGGCCGTCGAGCCGCCGGGGGACTGCCGATCGGAGCTGTGGTTCGCCTACCACCTGCTGCGGCGCATCCGCGAGCGCCTGGCCGGCTCGAGCGATCCGAAGGACCGCGCGATCCTCGACCTCACGTGGGACTACCCGCTCGTCGGCCCTCACCAGGATCCCGACGCCGACGCCGTCCTGCGGGAGATCGGCGGGCGCAAGGCCGACGGCTCGTTCGTGTCGACCTACGAGGAGCTCGCCGAGGACGGCTCGACGTCGTGCGGCTCGTGGATCCACTCGGGGATCTACGCCGACGGCGTCAATCAGGCGGCGCGCAAGAAGCCCCACACCGAGCAGAGCTGGATCGCGCCCGAATGGGGCTGGGCGTGGCCGAAGAACCAGCGCATGCTCTACAACCGCGCCTCCGCGGACCCCGCGGGGCGGCCGTGGTCGGAGCGCAAGCGCTACGTGTGGTGGGACGCCGAGCAGGAGCAGTGGACCGGCCTCGGCGATGCCCCGGACTTCCCGACCGACAAGGCGCCCGACTACCGCCCGGGTCGCAACAAGAAGGGCATCGAGGCGATCCGCGGCGACGCGCCGTTCGTCATGCACCCCGACGGCCTGGGCTGGATCTTCGCCCCGGCCGGGCTGGTCGACGGCCCGCTGCCCACCCACTACGAGCCCGAGGAGTCGCCGATCGCGCGCAACCTGCTCTACGGCGAGCGCGCCAGCCCCACGCGCCAGACCTTCGATCGCGGCGACAACCCCTACCACCCGCCGGGCAGCGACGTCTTCCCGTTCGCGCTGACGACCTACCGGCTGACCGAGCACCACACCGCGGGCGCGATGTCGCGCACGCTGCCCTACCTCGCCGAGCTGCAGCCCGAGCTGTTCGTCGAGGTCTCGCCCGAGCTGGCGGCCGAGCGCGGCCTGGAGCACGCGGGCTGGGCGACGGTGATCACCGCGCGCGCGGCGATCGAGGCGCGCGTCATGGTCACCGACCGCATGCGGCCGTTGCGCGTCGACGGCACGACCGTCCACCAGGTCGGCGTGCCCTACCACTTCGGCCGCAGCGGCCTGGCCACCGGCGACGCGGCCAACGAGCTGCTGGCCATGGCCCTGGACCTCAACGTGCACATCGCCGAGTACAAGGCGGCGACGTGCGACATCCGCCCCGGGCGCCGGCCGCGCGGCCCCGACCTGCGCGCGCTGGTCGAGGACTACCGCCGCCGCGCCCACGTCGTCCACGAGGGGTCGCATCAGCACGGATGAAGAGCTACGAGCTGGCCATCTCCTCCTACGACGGCGAAGCGCGCCCGCGCATGGGCTTCTTCACCGACACCACGCTGTGCATCGGCTGCAAGGCGTGCGAGGTGGCCTGCAAGGAGTGGAACCACGTCCCCGACTCCAACCACGGCTTCAGCGGCGAGTCCTACGACAACACGCTCGACCTCGGCGCCGACACCTGGCGCCACGTCGCGTTCGTCGAGCAGCGCGTCGAGATGGGAGCCGACGCGGCGGCCGAGTCCCTCGTGCGCGCCGCCGCCCTCGAGCAGGTCGCCGACGAGGCCGGCCTTCAGACCTACCAGGAGGGCGACGGCCTGCGCTGGCTCATGGCATCCGACGTGTGCAAGCACTGCACCGAGGCGGCCTGCCTGAACGTCTGCCCCACCGGCGCGCTGTTCCGCACCGAGTTCGGCACCGTCGTCGTGCAGGAGGACGTCTGCAACGGCTGCGGCTACTGCGTGCCCGCGTGTCCGTTCGGCGTGCTCGATCAGCGCGAAGGCGACGGCCGCGTCTGGAAGTGCACGCTCTGCTACGACCGGCTGAAGGACGACAAGGAGCCGGCCTGCGCGCAGGCGTGCCCGACGAACTCGATCCAGTACGGCGAGGTCGACGAGCTGCGCGAGCGCGCCGAGGCGCGCCTCGACCGGCTCGTCGGCGACGGCCAGGACCGCGCCCGGCTCTACGGCGCCGATCCCGGCGACGGGGTCGGCGGCTTCGGCGCGTTCTTCCTGCTCCTCGACGAGCCCGAGGTCTACGGGCTGCCGCCCGACCCGGTCGACACCACGCGCGACCTGCCGGCGATCTACGCGTGGGCGGGCGCCGGAGCGCTGGCGCTGGGCGCCGCGCTGGCCGCCGCGGTCCTCGGAGGGCGGCGATGAGCGCGACGGTCGCGCGCGACGGTGCCGAGGGCCGCTACGGCAGGCCGGTCATCAAGGAGCCGATCTGGAAGCCCGAGATCCCGTTCTACTTCTACTCGGGCGGGCTGGCCGGCGCATCGGCCGGGCTCGCGGCGCTGAGCGAGCTGCGGGGCAACGACGTGCTCGCGCGCCGCGCGTGGGCGGTGGCGCTGGCCGGCGGCGCGGCGAGCCCGGCTCTCCTGATCGCCGACCTCGGCGTGCCCGCGCGTTTCGCGAACATGCTGCGCATCTTCAAGGTCAGCTCGCCGATGAGCGTCGGCTCGTGGCTGCTCACCGCGTTCGGTCCGCTGACCGCGGCGGCGACGCTGAACGCGTGGACGGGCCTCGCGCCGCGGGCCAGCACGGCGGCGAAGGCGGGCGCGGCGGCGCTGGGGCTTCCGGTCGCGACCTACACCGCCGCGCTCATCGCCAACACCGCGGTCCCGGTGTGGCACGAGGCCCGCGCGACGCTCCCCGCGGTCTTCGCCGCGGGCGCCGCGGCGAGCGCCGGCGCGGCGAGCATGGCGCTTACTCCGCCCGACGACGCCGGGCCGGCGCGCAGGCTGACCGTGATCGGCGCGGCGTCGGAGCTGACCGCGGTGACGATCATGGAGCGGCGGCTGGGCGAGCTGGCCCGCCCGTACCGGGAAGGCGCGGCGGGGACGCTCGGCAAGCTCGCGAAGGCGTTGACCCTGGCGGGCGGCGGGATGGCGGCGACCCCCGCCGCCCGCAACCGCGGCGGCGCGGTCGCGGCATCGGCCCTGGTCACCGGCGGCGCGGTCCTCGAGCGCTGGAGCGTCTTCCGCGCCGGCCACCAGTCGGCGGCCGATCCGGGCGCGGTGATCGGCCCGCAGCGCCGGCGCCTGCATCAGCGCAGGTAGTTCGGCAGCGCCTGGCGTAGCCTCGTGTAGCCGGCGCGCGGCGTTCCGCTCGGGGCGGTCAGGCCGGCGTCGAAGCGCGCGCTGCAGCCGGCGCCGGTCCAGTTGTAGACGTACAGGCGACCGAGGCCGCTCGTGCGGTACAGGCGGGCGACGTGGAACATCCAGCTCAGCCGCGACGCGGCGCGGCTGGTGCTGCATGGGAACGAGCGGCCGAACTTCACGATTCCGCCGGTCTCGGTCAGCCAGAAGCGCGTGCGCCGGTTGAAGCGGTGGGCCTGGCGGATGATGCTCCGGGTGAACGTCGTGCGCAGGCGGTTGACGTCGCCGTAGTTGTGGATGCCGACGACGGTCGCGCGGCGCCGGAACGTCGGCGTCAGCCGGCGGTAGAAGCGGCTCATGTAGCGCTCGACCCCGCGCTGATCGAGGACGTCGAGCGCGATGACGGCGCACGTGCGGCAGCGGCCCTTCACCGCGCGGTACATCTCGCGGAAGAAGAGCGCCGCGTGGTTCGGGCTGCTCCAGGTCGGCTGGCTGGCATGGTTGGCTTCGTCCCAGGTGCCGAACTCGCGCACCCCAAGCGTTCGGAAGAAGGCGACGATCCGCCCGACCTCGCGCCGGTAGGCGGCGACCGAGGGCAGCCGCGCCTTCTTGATCCGGTAGTCGTCGGTGGTGACGTGGATGAGTACCTGCATCCCGGCGGCGCGGGCGCGCTGGACGTACGCCTGCGCCGCCAGGCGCGCTGCCGGGTTGTCCATCACGTTCCATGCGACGAGGTAGCGCACCCGCTTGAACCTCGCGCGCTGGAAGGCGCTCTGATCGAACATCGCGGCGCTCTGGTCGCCGATGCCGACCCGAATCGGGATGCGGGCCGCCGCGCTGCCCGCGCAGGCGAGGACGATCGCGGTCACGGCGAGGCAGGCGAACGCGCGCATGGCACCGGGGCCTGCCCGCCGGCGGCCCGGTCTCAATCGCATAGCCTCCCGCGCGATGTCGACGCCCGTTCGCCGCTCGTGCCTGTCCGTTCCCGGATCGTCGGAGCGCAAGCTGGCCAAGGCGGCGGGCCTGGCCGCCGACGAGGTGGTGATCGATCTCGAGGACGCGGTCGCGGTGGCGGCAAAGCACGAGGCGCGCGCGGCGACGGTCGCGGCGCTGTCGAGCTGGAGCGGCGGCGGCGTGGCGGTGCGGGTCAACGCGCCGGGCACGCCGTGGTGTCATCTCGATGTCGCGGCGCTCGCGGCGCTGCCGAAGCTGCCGGCGTCGATCGTGGTGCCGAAGGTGCAGAGCGCCGGCGACCTGGCCTTCGTCGACCGGCTCCTCGACGGCGTGGAGGCCGGCTCGGGACGCGGGGAGCCGCTTCGGGTCCAGGCGCTCATCGAGACCGCCGCGGGCCTTGCGCGCGTGCAGGAGATCGCGGCCGCCTCCGCGCGCCTGGACGCGCTGATCCTCGGCTACGCGGATCTCGCTGCCTCGCTCGGTGGGGCGCGCGATCTCGACGCGTGGCTGCCGGCGCAGCACGCGATCGTGCTCGCCGCCCGCACCAACGGGCTGCAGGCGATCGACGGCCCCTACCTCGGCGTCGCGCCCGACGAGGCCTTCCGCGCGGCGGCCGCGCGCGCCCGCGACCTGGGCTTCGACGGCAAATGGGCCATCCACCCGTCGCAGGTCGAGGCGCTCAACGCGACCTTCACCCCGGACGAGGCCGAGGTGCAGCGCGCGCGGGCGATCGTCGCCGCGCTGGAGCGCGCCGAGGAAGGAGCCGTGGAGCTCGACGGCGAGATGCTCGACGAGGCGGTGCGGGCGGCCGCGCTGCGGGTGCTCGCGCGAGCGGGCGCGGCGTGAGTACCGTCGCCGGGCCGTTCTTCGAGGACCTGCGGGTCGGGGAGGTCATCGAGACCGCGCCGGGGCTGACCTTGACCGAGGGCCACGCGGCGCTGCACCAGGCGATCGTCGGCGATCGCCTGCGCCTGGCGCTCGACCGCCCGCTGGCGGCCGCGGTGCTGGGCGCGGACGCGCCGCTCGCCCACCCGGCGCTCGTTTGCGACATCTCGATCGGCCAGTCGACGCTGATCACCCAACGCGTGATCGCCAACCTCTTCTACCGCGGGCTCGTGCTGCGCCGCGCCCCGCTCGTCGGCGACACCCTGCGCACGACGACCGAGGTCGTCGCGCTGCGCCAGACCTCGCGCCGTCCCGGGCGCGCCGCCACCGGCCTGGCCGTGTTGCGCGTGCGGACAGCCGACCAGGAGGATCGGCGCGTGCTCGACTTCTGGCGCTGCGCCATGCTCCCCCTTCGCGACCCCGATGGCGAGACCGGCCACGCCGACGACCTCGATGCGATCCCGACCGAGCTCGACCCCGGCGCGCTGCGCGCCGCCATCGCCGGCTGGCGCCTGGATGCCTTCCGCGCCGCCGCGCCCGGCCCGCACCTCGCCGACCTGCAGGCCGGGCAGCGCTGGGCGCTCGAGGGCGGCGACGTAGTGAGCGCGGCGCCCGAGCTCGCGCGGCTGAGCCTGAACGTCGCGATGGCCCACCACGACCGCGCCGCCGGCGGTTCGGGCCGGCGGCTGGTCTACGGGGGCCACACGATCGGCATCGCCGCCGCTCAGGCCACGCGCGTGCTCCCCAACCTCGTGACGATCGTCGCCTGGCACGGCTGCGACCACCTCGCGCCGGTCTACGAGGACGACACCCTGCACAGCGAGCTCGAGCTCACCGAGATCGAGCCGCTCGAGGGCGGCGGCGGGCTCGTGCACCTGCGCTCCCGCGTCCGCGCCCGGCGGGGCGACGAGTCCAGCGACGTCCTCGACTGGCGGTTCGTGGGGGTGATGGCGTGACCAGTGCGATCCTCGAGGGCCTGCGCGTGATCGAGGGCTCGGCGTTCGTCGCCGCGCCGCTGGGCGGCATGACGCTCGCCCAGAACGGCGCCGAGGTGATCCGCTTCGACCAGATCGGCGGCGGCCTGGACCACGAGCGCTGGCCGCTGGCCGACGACGGGCAGAGCTTGTTCTGGGCCGGGCTGAACAAGGGCAAGCGCTCGATCGCGCTGGACCTGCGCTCCGACGAGGGCCGCGAGCTCGCCGCCGCCCTCATCGCCGGTGCGGGCCTGTTCCTGACCAACTTCCCGGCGCGCGGCTGGCTGGCCTACGACGCGCTCAAGCAGCGCCGCGAGGACCTCATCATGGTCGCGCTCGCCGGCAACCCGGACGGCACCAGCGAAGTCGACTACACGGTCAACCCCGCGACCGGCTTCCCGTGGGCGACCGGTCCGCGCAACCTCGCCGAGCCGCTCAACAGCGTCCTGCCCGCCTGGGACGTCGCGATGGGCACGCTCGCGGCGTTCGGGATGCTCGCCGCCGAGCGCCACCGCAGCCGCACCGGCCACGGCCAGCTCGTGAAGCTCGCGCTCTCCGACGTCGCCTTCGCGATGGTCGGCAACCTCGGGCGCATCGCCGAGGCCCAGCTCGGCGGCCGCGACCAGCCCAAGGACGGCAACTACCTCTACGGCGCGTTCGGCCACGACTTCGAGACGCGCGACGGCCGGCGGGTCATGGTCGTCGCGCTCACCGCGCGCCAGTGGCGCGCGCTGCAGGACGTCACCGGGATCCACGAGGCCTGCGAGAAGCTCGAGCAGGCGACCGGCTACGACCTCAGCACCGAGCACGGGCGCTTCGACGCGCGCGACCTCATCGCCGCGCTGCTGCGCCCGTGGTTCGCCGCGCGCGAGCTCGGCGAAGTGCGCGAGGCGTTCGCCGGCACCGGCGTCTCGTGGGGGCCGTACCAGACGTTTCGCCAGCTCGTGACCGAGGACCCGCGCTGCTCGACGGCCAATCCGCTGTTCGAGGAGGTCGAGCATCCTGGCGTCGGCTCGTATCTCATGCCCGGCTCGCCGCTGTGGTTCGGCGATCTGCAGCGAGCGCCGGTGCGCCGCGCCCCGATCCTCGGCGAGCACACCGAGGAGGTCCTCGCCGACGTTCTCGGGCTCAGCGGGAGCGAGATCGGCCGCCTGCGCGACGCCGGCGTGGTCGCGGGGCCCCCGTAGCTGGTCCGGTCCAGCGGCCCTGAACTGGCTCTGTGGTGCGGGCCACTTGGCGGGTAGCTTCCTAGGCATGACCGCTCCCCCGGCTCCGCTCCTGCGTCCGATGGACGCCACCCTCGACGGCTACGCGTGGCTGCCGCGCATGATCGACAAGTCGCGCGCCAGGCGCGACGGCACGATCGGATCGATCGTGCACCCGTGCCCGGTCGACAAGCGCTGCCTCTCGCGGCTGGGCATCTCGTTCTCGGCCTTCAGCGAGATCGTCGCCGGCTCCTCGAGCGACGAGGAGGTCCTCGAGGGACTGCGCCGGCACGGCGTCGCGCCCGCCGAGGAGGCCTGGTTCGACGCGGTCGCCTACGAGGAAGAGCTCCAGCGGGCCGCTTAGATGCGCGCGAGAGCCGTCATCCTCAGGCTCTCGCGCACGCGCATTCGTGCTGCCCCCCAACTCCTTGGGCTGCGGTCCGTGCGCCCCGACGGGGTTCGCTTCGGCATCTGGGGCCGTCACCTTGAGGGCGATCTGGAAAGCTGGCGCGTAGGCGCTCAACTTGGCTCGCGCGCGATCATCTGGTGCGATGAGACAGCTCAGGACGATCGCCGCCCTCGGGGTCGGCGGCGTGGCGGCCGGCGCGCTGTGGTGGAGGCGCCATCCTTCGGCTTGCCCGTATGGTCAGCGCTTCTGGGTCGAGGCGCCGCACCCCTTCATCACGCGGGAGCGCCTGCTCCAGGCGCTCGCGCCGGCCCCGGGCGAGACGCTCCTCGAGGTCGGCCCGGGCACCGGCTACTACACGCTGCCCGTCGCGCGCGCACTGCAGCCGGGCGGCACCCTGCACATCGCCGACCTCCAACGCGAGATGCTCGACCACACGATGAGCAGGGCGCGCGAGGCGGGCATCGACAACGTCGAGCCGCGCGAGGCGGATGCGCGGACCCTGCCGTTTGCGGACGCGAGCTTCGACGCCGCGTATCTCGTCGCCGTGCTCGGCGAGGTCCCGGACCAGAGCGCGGCGCTTCGGGAACTGCGCCGCGTCCTGCGCCCTGACGGTCGCCTGGTGGTCGGCGAGCTCTTCGGCGACCCGCACATGGTCACCGAACGCTCGCTGCGCCGCCGGGCCGGTGAGGCCGGCCTGGGGTTCGAGCGGCGGGTCGGGCCCGCGTTCGGGTACTTCGGGGTGCTGCGGCGGGAGGGGTGAGGCGCGGCGGGGTGGCGGGACGCCGTCGGCGTTGGGCGGGGCGCGTGCGCTCGCCGCCCGCGCCCACGGGCACCGCTCTCCGCGCGCGTGCGCCGTCCGCGCCGATGGGCACCGCTCTCCGCGTGCGCTGCTGGTCGCGATGGCAATGAGGGAGAAGGTCGAAGGCCGCGGCGTGCTCCGGCCCCCGCGACGCCCGAACCTCCCGGGTTTGCTATCGGATTCCGCAAGCGATCCCGGGAGGTTCGCGAACTGCGTCGGATCAGGGTCGGTTTCCGACCGCAATCCCACACAGTTCGGCCCTCGGCAGCGGCGGGCCCCTGCCAGAGGGCCAGGCCACCCTCCCTCATTGCCATCGCGACCGCCGACGCGGGCGGAGAGCGGCGCCCGTCGGCGCGGACAGCGCGCGCACGCGGTGCCCGGCGCGGACGGCGCGAGCACGCGGCGCGCCGGCGCGGACGGCGCGGACGGCGCGCGCACGCGGTGCGGCGACACGGACGGCAGCCAAGCGCCACCCGCGTCCGCGCCCGACCCCAACCTGGCGCACCGCCACTGTCGATCTGGCACCTCCCATTCGTCCCCTGCATGATCCGCGGCATCGGTGATCGCGGCGACGACCACGGAGGTGCGACATGAAGGTGCTCCTGACGCTCTACGGCGACGAGACCCAGTTCGCCAACGCCTCGCCCGAGTACATCGCGCGTGAGATGGCGGCGTGGCAGGCGTTCGACGAGGCCGCTCGGGAGGCCGGCGTGGTCGTGGTGTGCGACGGCCTGGAGCCCTCGCACACGGCCACGACCCTGCGCCTGCGCGACGGGCAGCGCCACGTGACCGACGGCCCGTTCGTCGA